>Ga0209630_10000028_pt1 | contig 176942 bp, 145 predicted proteins | sample COG_01_FD_184745 | JGI IMG/M metagenome (GOLD analysis project Ga0209630, IMG submission 184745) | Pelagic Microbial community sample from North Sea - COGITO 998_met_01 (SPAdes) (version 2) | ecosystem: Environmental > Aquatic > Marine > Neritic zone/Coastal water | place: Helgoland, sampling...
TTTAATTGATAACAGGGGAGTTGGTCTTTCTGATCAGCCGATAGGTCCCTACACTACTAATATGATGGCAGATGATACTATTGCTGTTATGGACCATTTAGGTATCGAAAAAGCAAGAGTGGCAGGTATTTCAATGGGAGGCGCAATCACCCAGCAATTGGCTCTAAATTATGCTAATCGAGTGCGCAGCATGGCACTGATCAGTACATGGCCAAGATTTAATAATTATGCAAAAACTGTTTATGAAAGCTTGAAAAAATTGAGAGTTACAAGTAGAGCTGATGATTTTATGGAATTATTGCAACTATGGATTTTTGCACCGCCTTTCTATGAAAATGGGATGAATGATCTTAGACTAGGACAGGAGGGAGCAGCATCCAATTTAAACCCTCAAACTCAGGAAGGTTTTGAGGGACAGCTAGATGCTTGTATCCATCATGATACTGTTTCAAGGCTATCAGAAATTAATATTCCAACACTTATTACCGTTGGTAATATGGATATTTTTACTCCTCCTGAATTTTCAAAAGTGTTACATAAAGGGATAAAGAATTCAAGCTATATATCTTTTCCACAAGAGGGTCATGTTCATCATTGGGAGGATTTAGAAAAGTTCAATAGGGTCACTACAGAATTTTTTATGCAGAATTAATATTCATGATTTTAAAAATTAAAGTATATGAGAATAAATATAGTAATAGTCACATTTTTGGTGGCGATGATGATTAATTGTGACAATGTATATTGTATCGGTAAAGAAGAAAATGATCCAGTGAAAGAGTGGCTCGTTTACAAAGGAAGAGTTGATATGCCCAATATTGTTCTCATATCAGGTGATGAGGAGTATAGGTCTGAAGAGGCTTTACCCCAATTGGCAAAAATATTGTCTATAAAACATGGATTCAATTGTACCGTGTTGTTTGCTCAGGATAAAGGTGAGCCAGGAATTGTAAATCCTAATAATTTGAATAATATTCCTGGTTTGGAAATGCTTCAAAATGCTGATATGATGATAATATTTACCAGATTTAGAGCCTTACCTGACGAACAAATGCAATACATTGATGACTACCTAAAACTTGGAAAACCGGTTATGGGTATAAGAACATCGACTCATGCTTTTAACTTTTCTGAAATAGATTTTGATTCGAAATTCGTACACTATGGAAACTTTTATGATGGGGATGATGATTGGAAAGGTGGATTTGGTCGTGCTGTACTTGGGGAGAAATGGATTTCTCATCATGGAGAGCATCGTCACCAAAGTACGCTTGGGATTAAAGCACCTGGTGCAGAGTCACATCCAATTTGGAATGGGATAAATGAAGGAGATGTCTGGGGGCCAACTGATGTTTATGGTGTCAGATTACCTTTGCCAGGAGATTCTCAACCTGTAGTATTGGGACAGGTCATGAATAGAATTGGGGAATATGATAAAAAAGATAGGCTTTATGGCATGAGGATTACAGATTCTGAAATAGTAGGTTTGGAAGAGGGAGAAGAGGTGGGTGAAAAAATTGAAATCAACCGGAATGATCCAATGATGCCAATTGCTTGGACCAAGAGTTATCAATTGCAAAGTGGTAAAAAAGGGAAAGTTTTTTGTTCCACGATTGGTGCTTCAACGGATTTATTGTTCACGGGTACTAGAAGATTATTAGTTAATGGTGTTTTTTGGTGTCTCCAAATGAGTATACCCCTAAAGGCTAATGTGGATATTATTGATAATTATGATCCTAGTCCTTACGCGTTTTACAAGGAGAAATATTGGCTGAAGAAAAAACTTAGCATAGCTTCATTGGAGTAGGTTTTTTTAAGATAAATCTTTTGATAATAAACTTTCGTGCGCAGCTGGCAATGCTGGATGTTAATTGTGCAGCGAGTATATTTTATTCGATAGAATTGTTTTTTTTAGGCAATAAATTTTTTGGTTATGTGCAAAAAAAGGAAATTAAGATTTATTAAAGTCACAATTTGGTAACAAAACATGGAATTTATGTGTTAGTCTTGGTTAGGTTATTTCCCAAAAAGTTCATTGCTATTACCAGATAAAAATTAATAATTTTCAAAAAAGATATTTGATAAAATTATAATAAGGTGAAAAATACCCTTTTCAAATTGGTTTTTATTGAATGAAGATTGTTTTATTAAATGCTGTACTAATTATCATCATTTTCACTTGGTCAATGTCATTTGGTTATTGCCAAAGTTTTGAAATAGTTCAAAATTTTGAAATTCAAAATGAATTGCATAATGTAAACGGTGTAGCAGTCGCAGATTATGATCTTGATGGAGACCTAGATTTATTTTTAGTGGCTGCAACAATTTTTGATGAAAGTGATCCTTTGACCTGGAGTAGATTAATGCGAAATGATGGAGAGCAGGGCTATTCTGATGTAACCTTAGCGGCTGAACTTATCAATTATAAAGCCTTGCACAATGAAGGAATGGTGATGGGGTCAAAAATGGGGGCCAGTTGGGGAGATTATAATAATGATGGCTATCCTGATATTTTTTTAACTAATTTCGGTCTAGATGAATTGTGGCGTAATGACGGTAATGGCAAGTTCACTAATGTTACGCAGTCCTCAGGAGTACAAGGTTGCCAATTTTGTTACAGTACTACTGGTCTTTGGTGGGATTATGATTTGGATGGAGATCTAGATCTATTTGTCTGCGACTGGATTAGAGAAAATCGACTTTATCGCAATGATGGAGAGGATACTTTCGTTGATATTACTATACAATCGGGCTTAGGAGATGATAGAAATTCCTTTTCAGCTCTGCCTATAGATATTAATTATGATGGCCTTGTCGATTTATATGTGGCAAATGACGCGCAGGAGAATGGATTATTTTTAAATAACGGTGATGGAACTTTTTCAGATTGGGCACGGCTTTATGGCCTGGATAATGATGGGAATGGAATGGGAATGGATGTGTGTGATTATAATAATGATGGACGTTTTGATATATACGTGACGAATATTTTTAGTTTTGAACCGAATGCTTTTTTTGTTAATAATGGGGATGGATTATTTTCAAATGAGTCGATTTCTTTGGGAATAGATGATACTGGTTGGGGCTGGGGAGTAAGATTTTTTGATGCCGATCACGATCTCGATGAAGACTTATACGCGGTAAACGGTTATACCTCTCATATGGCAAAAGATGATCGAAATACTTTTTTCTTGAATGATGAAGATGGTTTTAAAAATCTCTCAGCTGAGCTTGGTGTGGACAATATTAACTACGGTATGGGTCTTGAAGTTTTTGATTATGATGGAGATGGAGATTTTGATATGATTGTTGGAAATCGTGATGCACCATCAAGTCTATATAAAAACACCAATATTGAATCTTCAAACATCGCAAATAATTGGCTCCAAATAACGCTTGAAGGAACGGTTAGTAATCGTAATGCTTTTGGATCAAAAATTAGAATTACCTGTGACGGAGAGGATTACTATCGATATTACACGGGAATGAACCTATTTGGGCAAAGTATCAAATCCAATCATTTTGGACTTTCAGATTACACTATGGTAGATCAAGTTGAGGTGACTTGGCCTGAAGGTAGTATTGAAATTTTCACAAATGTTAGGGCTAATCAGGTACTTCATATTAAAGAAAATACCGATAAAAAAATCATTAACGGAACCACCGAAAAGGCGATTTCATCGGTAGATATATTTCCAAATCCCTTTACTGATAAGTTGAATATTGATCTTGGTAAAATTGATTATAACTTTTGTGAATTTAAAATTGTCAATACTGCAGGTCAGGAGCTGTTTCAGAGGTCGTTTAAAAATGATGGATCTAAGGTTCTTCAAATTGATTTTCAAGATAATGTCGCGCTAAATGCCGGCGTTTATTTTTATACTTTGATCATTGATGGGAAAACCCGAATGGGCAAGATTATCCGCTAATTGAACGTAGTGCCTTTAATGATAAATAGGGGAAAGCCTCACAAGAGTATTTTTATAAATTGCTCTGAAAATAGTAATAAGTTCATTTACAGGCAATGACGAAGTTTTTGAACAATGATAATGAGAAAGATGTATGCCGTCAGCAAAAAGTGAACTAATAAGGGTTAAATTATAAGAGCGTGTTTTAAACAGAGTAAACACTTAAATTTAACTACAATGGGAAAGAAGAGAAATGCAAGTTCATTAATAAGTGAACTAAAAAGGAAGACACGCAAGGCGTATAATTCAGAGGAAAAGATCAGAATTGTAATTGAGGGTATCCGAGGTGAGTTCAGTATTGCTGAGCGCTGAAGAGCGAGGTAAAAAATTTGCCCAGCTTCCAATGTGGATCTTCCACGGTGAAGCGGACGATGTAGTCTCTGTAGATGTTTCACGGGAGGCTGTCAAGGCGCTGAAAGCCACCGGTGGAAATCCAAGATATACTGAATATCCTGGTGTAGGACATGATAGCTGGACCAGGGCTTATCGAGATGAAGAATTTATTGACTGGTTGTTTGCTCATTTCTGCTAGTATTGACGGTGGGACTTGTGTTTGGTAAAGCAATGATTAGTAACGGAAGTATTAATTGTTAAAAAATTGTTCACATGAAAAATACGGCTATTGGAAGCCTGCTAATTTATTTATTAGCGACAGCATGTAGTACAAAAACAGATAAGACGCTGGTCAGTTGGGTAGAACTAAAAAATTTAGGTGTCCAGGGTGGATCAATTCTCACTATTCAGTCAGATGAAAAATTTGACGGTATAGTTTTAGGTGCAACAGAATCAGGAAAATGGGTTGCGGGAAGCGAAGACAAAAAACGAAGTACTTTTGAATTAAGTAATGTTAAAGCTGAAACAGAAGCAAGTATTGGACAGCTGATCCAAATGGCTATTGTTTACAAAGGCAGTGAGATCATTATTTACAGAAATGGTGAATTATACGCTACAAATAAATCTGAGAACATTGATTTATTGAGCCTTGATGATAACATTGTTGTATTCGGGGCTCGACATAAAGGAGCCGATGACCATATCAATGCGGAAATTGAAGACGCGAGAATTTATAGTTCAGCGCTCACTCCTGCACAACTCAAGTTGCTTAAACCAAATGAACCCTCCAATATTGAGCCGTATGCATGGTGGGATTTTGAAGGAGAAAAAATCAAAGAAAAAACAGGCCGTTACCATCTAAATCTGTCACGGGAGGGTGCAAAACTTCATGACGGCAGGTTAGTTCTCGTTAAATGGGGAGTCATGACCGCCTTAGAAGCGTATGTTGAAGAAACACCAAAATGGCCTGATAGTCCTCCCAATGATTGGCTGACTTTTCACCTTGCACACCCGGGACCGGGAGAAGGAATGCCCGGAGATCCGAATCCAATGTACTATTACAAAGGACGCTACCACCTTCATTATATTTATGATAACAATTATGGGCCTGCTTATGCACACGTTTCGAGTACAGATATGGTTCACTGGAAGTGGCACAAAACAGTTCTTACACCGGCTCTTACCGGGCATGGAATGTACAGCGGAACAGGATTTTTCACTAAGGATGGTAAACCTGCCATGATTTATCACGGTGAAGGTTCAGGCTATAATATGATCTCTTATGCGCTCGATGATAATCTTGATGTATGGTCGAAACCGGAACCAATTGTTGCAATGGATGAAAATGGTCCAGTACCTGAAAAATACTGGGATCCTGATATATGGGAATTAGACGATACCTATTACGCATTGTCCGGAGGTGAAGATCCGGGTCTGATGAAATCATCTGACCTTAAAAACTGGAACTATCTTGGTAAACTTCTTCACGATGATTTTCCTGAAGATATTGGAATCCCAAGGGACGAAGATATCTCATGCGCAAATATGTTTCAGATCGGAGAAAAATGGATGCTCCTTTGTATAAGTCACCGTATAGGCTGCCGATATTATCTTGGTGATTTCGTAGACGAAAAATTTCTTCCAGATGAACATCACATGATGAACTGGACAGATACCAACTGGGAGGACTTTAGCAACCTGTCTTACTTCGCACCCGAATCAATGATCTCTGAAGACGGCAGGCGCGTGATGTATACATGGCTGATGACTGATGTTAAACCAAGTGGCGTACAGGGACTGCCGCGTGAGCTTGAACTTCCTGAAGACGGAGCGCTTCGCATCAAACCGCTAAAAGAACTCGAATCTCTTAGATACGACGAGATTGCCCTTGAAGATGAAACGATCAGCAAAGGATCGAACCTTTTGCTGGATAAAATAGAAGGAGACGCTGTTGAATTTGAAATTGTATTCGAAGCGCCATTATCAAAAGAATTTGGTATAAATATGCTGGGAGATGAGCAGGGAAATGAAGAACTGAATATTACTTATGGCAAGGGACAAAAAGAATTGCATATAGGTAAAATCAATCCGCCGTTTGAACTCCAGGATGGTGAAGACCTTACACTTAGAATTTTCATAGATAAAAACTTAGTTGAGGTTTTTGCCAACGATCGCCAAGCTGCAGCTGTCTCCCATGCTAGAATTCGAAAGAATCCAAATATCCAAATATTTACAAAAGATAAAGATCTTATTGTCAAAGAGATACATGCATGGAAGATGAAATCGATTTATTAGATAGTCTGTAGTAGTGAATCAGGAAAACGATTCTGAATTCTATTCTAGGATTTGGGATTTTCTAATAAAACAATAATTGATATGATATTGAAAAACTTAATTATTTGTCAGAAAGCTACTGTTTTTGTTTTGTTGCTCATTTTAATGGCCTGTTCGAAACGCAAGCCCTTAGTCGTTAATGACCAAACAGCGGAAGGGCAAATTTTACTTACCATGGACCAGTGGGCGGAAGCCCTCACATCGGGTGACATTGAGAAGACAATGACATTTTACTCTGAAAACTTCTCCGGTACTGAAGCAAAGGATAAAGAGAAAATGAGTGAATTGCTTAATGAAGCCAAGTCCTACGGCATGTTATTGTTCTTGAAAATCGATTTGATGACTGCGGATTTAAAAGTTGAAGGAGATACAGCAGAAATCGTCATTTATAATGAAGACGGAGAGTTGGAGATGGACTTTGCACTCGCGAAGGAGGGAAATGACTGGCGGATTATTGGTGTCCCTTCAGAAATCTGTAACTACGAAGATTATACTGAACCTTATGGTAATGATTGCGTCGACATGGGAGGGTATTACCGTTGTTGGGATATTCTTATTCCAGAGGGTTTAACAAACAAAGCGCCGTTGGTACTTGATTTTCATGGTTGGACCGAAAACGTGTCACATCAGCGTTCAATATCCGGATTCGAAGCGCTTGCATAATCGGAGGGTTTTATAGTGGCATGGCCTCATGGGTTGTGTAGTTCCTGGAATGCAGGGCTTCAATGTTGCGCTCCAGCTTCAGATAATAAAATTGATGACATGGGTTTCGTGAGGAAAATGATTGAGCAGTTGGTGAGCAAACATCACATCGATGATAGCCGCATTTATGTAACTGGCCTATCAAATGGCTGTGCCATGACCCGACGAATAGCCAATGAAGCAAGCGATTTAATAACCGCGGCAGCATGTATGTCCCTTCATCTACTGACAGAAACAGATCCTGACTATACTGCTGTGCCAGTGATGACAATTATGGGTACCAATGATGATCTCTATCTCGCGAATGAGGATATGCCTGGAGCTACAGAGAACTTTGAGCGCTGGAAGCAAATGAATAATTGTCAGGGAGCTTACGAGGTGACCTGGAGTTCAGGTGAAAGCGTCACCTGGACATATAAAGATTGTGATAACCAAACTGAAGTAGCGTTGGTGACAATTGATGATGGCGGCCATATGCTGTATCAAAATGAGCAAACCAATATTAACACAACCCAATTGGCCTGGGATTTTATAAAAAAATTTAAAAAATGAGAAAGCTACTACAAGTACTTACGTTGTCATTAATTTTTTTTAGCTGCAACCCGTCGGACAAAAAGGCACAGAAAATGGATGCTGACCAATCGAATAGTCAGCAAGAAAGCAATGAATCTGATTATGAGGAGTTCATGGAAAGGTTGAGGGCAGAGGAGCCATATATTGGTTTTTTTGCTGCCGAGGAAAAATATATAAGTACAATAACGCCTAAATATTTTGAAGCAAGAAAGGTGTGTTTTCAAGGAATCAATAGATCAAAAGAAGAGCCATTTGATTTTGTAGATCCATTTATTGAATTATGCAAAGAGGAGGGGCTTATAAAGCTAAATGAGGAGGAAGCTTGGGAAAATATGTTGACCACATTGAGCTACGAAATGTATCCTAACATGCCTATTTTTAATTTTCTAACAGAACAGGTAATTGAGCACAGAAACCTTACTTACGCAGAATATCCAAATAAAAAATTGGACCTGGATCTGTTTCTTCCCAAAAGACCAATCAAAAAACCAATGCCCGTAGTAGTATGTATTCATGGAGGAGGCTTTGTGGTGAATAAACGAATCTGGTTTGAGCCATTTGCGAAGTATTTGGCTACGAATGGAATGGCTGCGGTAACGATCGATTACCGCAAGCTCACTGCGGTAGAATTAAAGGATATCGTTGGCGATACAAAAGCAGCCATTCGATGGGTGCGCGCCAACGCAGAAAAGTACAACCTTGACCCAGACAAAATTGGCGCAATTGGCGCGTCTGCCGGTGCGTATTTGGTGGCACTTTTAGGAACGACCGGTGAAGTGCCGGAACTCGAAGGAACTGGCGGAAATCCGAATTTCTCTAGTACCATTCAGGCAGTATTCGGTATTGCCACGCCTGCTTTGGGATCAAGTACAAGCCCAGAGCGGATGGCACGGTTCGGTTTCACTAAAGAAGAATTTAATTTGTTATCTCCATACCAAAACATTGACCAATCGTCGGCTCCACTATTTCTCCTTCATGGCACCGAAGATGAAATTGTACCACCAGAGAGCGCTCAAGAATTGCACGACAAATACAAGGAGTTGGGCTTGCATGTCCAATTAGAATGGGTGCCTGATGAGGGACATGGTTTTTATGAAGGGAAGGATTTTGCTATTTTCAGAGCTACTGAATTCTTTATTTCCCGTCTGGCTGAGTAAAATTGAAAGAAATGAAAGGTAGTTATTAGTATGAATAACTTTCTTAATATAGTTAAGAAACTATCTTTTTTTCATTACTTTTGAATTAGGTAATCAATTTTATTTACCCATTCAATTATTTGCACTTACCAATATTCAGATACTAATATGAATTCTATAATTATTCCCTGCTTCAAAAGCCTAATCATATTCACAATGCTGATTTCTTTTCAATTCAGCACGCTAGCTCAGAGTTCTAAAAAACCGACAGCGGTATTTATCACTGGAGGAGATGAGTATCAGTCCAGGGAAAGAATGAAACCCTTCGCTAAAACGCTCGAAAAGGACTATGGTTTCGAGGTAATATACATTAAGGATGACGCACCAGGTGCAGATACGGACCCGGATCATGATCCTAAACCCACAGTTTTGGAGAATGCTGAAAAAATAAGGGATGCTGATTTGATGGTCGTATTTATGCGCTTCAGAAATTGGGAGCCCAAATCACTGGCGCACTTTATGAGTCATTTTGAAGCTGGTAAGCCGGCTGTAGCCATCAGAACAACCACGCATGCATTTTGGAAAGACCGAACCTTTGCCCCCAAATATTTCGGAGGCCATTATAAAACACATTATACCGAACGTATTGTTTGTCAAGTAAATCCTGAACATGCAGAGCACCCCATGGTAAGAGGGGTGGAACGCAAATGGGGCGATGGTGAAGGGCCTTACGTTTCTACTCCGCTTACGGATGGCGCCACACCGGTTGTTTTCTCCTACGGTCATTGGAGGAAACACGAAGAAAGCCCGGGGATTGGAAATGATAGCTATGATTCTCCGAATTACCCTGTAGCCTGGGCATTCAATGACAATGGAGCGAGAAGAGCGATGATCACTTTGGGCAGTTATCGGGTAGGTGACTTAAAAGCTGATTATTTTAAAAACCTCTTTTACAATTCTGTTTTTTGGTCTTTAGGATATGAAGTGCCAGCAGGTGGGGTCTTGTCCGAAGGGAAGGCATTTAAAATGGTCGAAGAAAAAGCACCTTACAAGCCAGAGACTGTCGACATACCTGCTGTTCCAGCATATAAGCTTGAGGAAGATTGGGAGGTACTATTTGATGGCAAAGATTTATCAAAATGGAAGCATTACGATGTTACAATGGCTCCGTCACCTATATTTTTAGATTATAGAGCAAACTCTGAAGGGCCCATCGACTATGCACTGGCACCTGCCAGATGGGAAATAAAAGAGGGAACTACAGTGGCGCGACCTGGTTTCGGCGATATTATAACCAAAGAATATTACAGCAATTATAAACTTCGGTTTGACTACTATATTCCGGAATATCCTGAATGGGTAACCGGTGAATGGAGGGGGAATAGTGGTGTATTCCTTAATGGGTCATGGGAAATATCCATTCTTGATTCATATGGCCAAGAAGCTTCAAACCGATCAAATGGAGCCATTTACAGGGATAAAGCGCCAGATTTTGAAGCATCAAAACCTGCAGGTCAATGGCAAACTTTGGAAATTGAGTTCATGAACGGGTTGGTGACCGTCTTGTTAAATGGTGTAAAAATCCATGATCAGGTAAAAGTTGGCAGACCAACCTTTTTGGGATTTCCGGCAGCGCAATCTTTCGCTGAAATCAGCTTTGACAGTTTCATGGGTGTGGTATCAAAAGGCCCCATCAGATTGCAGGGAGAGAATTCCGAAGTGAGATTTGCCAATGTTGCTATCATGCGACTTTATAATGACGATGACGATTAAATCTAATTCTATTGAAAGGTCACAAAGATTGATCATCTAAATTTCATATTAGGACAACTGAACATACTTATGCAGGCTAAATAACCTAAGACAACTGCTCTTATATTACTAATAATAGTTCTTGGGCTATTTAACACCTCCGTTTTTGCCCAAGATTCAAGACCACATGTGGTTTTCATCGCAGGAGAGGCAGAGTATGGTGCTTCACCGAGAGATAAATTGATGACTTGAATAAATTAATAGCAAATGAACAATAAATATCCAAAATTACATAATGCTACTTGGCCAGGAGTAGTAGGAAAAGGAGATGACGAACCTTTTTTAAGTCTTGATAAAATGATTGAGTTTACCACGAAAGCAGAGGTAAATGGACGAAAATTTGATGGAGTGGACCTATTTCTTTCAGAGCCACATGTTTCAATAGATTCCACGGATGATCAATTATTTGCCCTTGCCGAACAATTAAAGGGATACGATTTAGTTGCTGGGTCTTTAGTAGCGCCAGTATGGCCCGAGACTGGAGGTGGATCGGCCATGGGAAATGGCGAGGATCGAAAGAATTTTTTAACTCAGGTCCGAAAAGCATGTGTTATTGCGGGTAAACTAAGAGATCTGGGAGTACGACCATATGGAATCATTAGAATAGATTCTGCTTCTGATGTCCAATCATGGAGTAAAGATCCTGAAGGAAATACAAAACGGATTGCTCAGACATTTGGAGAAGCAGCTAAAATCGCTGCTGACTATGGCGAGAAATTGGCTGCGGAGGGCGAGATTTGTTGGGGGGGGATGCATAGTTGGAAATGGATGTTGCGTACGCTTGAACTGGCAGATGCTGGTGATACATTGGGTTTCCAGGCCGATCTGGCGCATTCCATGCTTTATCTATTGGGGTACAATGCCAACGAGCATCGGCTATTGCCCACCGATTTTAATTGGAATGATAGAGATGCCTTCACTTCGGCATATAAAGAAATGACGGATGCACTTCGACCCTGGACAATCGATTTTCATGTCGCGCAAAATGATGGAACTGTTAGAGGACAGGGCTCACATGACAAGACCGGAAAACATTGCTTGGCAGATGATCCAAATGGCAAATTGGATATCCCCTGGGCAGCAGGGTTTTGGTTGAATGAGGATGGTCAGCCACGAAAAAATATTCGTCATATCTGTTGGGATGGTTGCATGTTTCCAAATGAGACACTGAACCAGCAAAAAACCTGGGATACTATCCTTGAAACAATGGTCAAAGTGCAAGACGCACATGGATGGTCGGAATAAATATTAATTGATTATAATCATGAGCAAAATCGTATTAGGAGCAGAAGTTTATACCTGGTTTATGAGTGAGGGTGGCAAAACCTTCGATAACCAGTTGGACCACATGATTGAAGTGGTGGCTGAAGCAGGATTTACCGGCATTGAACCCATGCATTTTTGGATGGGTGATTGGGCGGATCCAGTGAAATTGGCTGAAAAGCTTGATAAACACAATATAGAATTGGCGGGCATAGCATTAGCCTTGGATTGGAATAATCCACATGAAACAGCGGATGAGAAAAGACAGGCCGATAGCGCAATTGATTTGATTAAACACTTCCCAGAGTGCGTGTTGTGCACGGTACAGATGCCCTCCGGGCGGCATGATCTTGAGCAGCGTCGGTTAAACCTGATTGCCAATGTGAATACGGTTTCTAAAAGAGCCGCCGATGTGGGAATAAAGTGTTCTTTCCATCCCAATTCACCTGAAACCTCCACGAATAGGACTGCAGAAGACTACAATGTAATTCTAAATGGTTTAGATCCCTCTGTTACAGGATGGACACCGGATGTCGGTCATATCAAAAATGGCGGGATGGACATTCTGGCCAAAATGGAAGAATATAAATCATTAATCAATCACGTACATTATAAGGACTGGGACGGCGAACCCGAATGGGCTTTAATGGGAAAAGGGAAAATTGACTTTGAGGAGATTACCCAATGGTTGGTAAATGAAAATTATGAAGGTTGGATACTTTGCGAGGATGAAGCAGATGATGCGATTGGAGATCCGGATGGAGTGACTTTACATGATGGGAAGTACTGTCAGGAAAGATTAATGCCCATTATTTTTTGATTAACAAAATAATTGATAACACAAAATACGACTAACTTTGAGAACTATACAATACTATTTCATTGTGGCCACCTTTTTGCTTTTAGGGTTTACCGGTTGTAATTCATCTAATTCTGAATCAGAGCAGGCGCTCATTGCTGTTTTGGATGAGGATGCGGCAACTATATCTGTGTTCGTAGGTAATAAGAACGAACCGATAGTTGTTCAAAACGCGAGACCAGGTTTTCGCCCTTATTTGCATCCCATTGCAGCACCGGATGGTAAAGGTCTTGTGACAGAATACAGCCCAGGACATCACGCGCATCAGACGGGCCTCTATTGGGGTTTTACAAGAGTGAACGGTCAAAAAATTGGAATAGATAGTCTGATGGAATTCTTTTACGAACCTAAGACCGAAGAGCAAAAAGCCATTAAAGGTCGGGACTATTTTCATAATCCGGGAGAGGATTATTGGAAACGAGTGAGCTTTAATATTATTGATTCAATAGGTGAAAAAGTGAGTTGGCAGACGGTATATTTTATGTTGGATGCAAATGGAGAACCACTGATGAAAGAAACACAGGTTTGGTCCTTAGAATTAAAAAAAGAGGAATATTTACTTGAGTTGGAGTGGAATGGCGAAGCTATCGAAGAAATTGTTATAGGAGAAATGCAGTATGGCGGAATGTTTCTTCGGATGCCATGGAAAGAAGGAATAAAAGGTGAAGTTATTAATTTTGCCAGGCAGAAAAACGAAAACGCAGCAGGTCAGCATGCGTTATGGATGGATGTAGGCATGCAGGTAGAAGGAAGAGATGATCTGGCCCATATCGCCATTTTTGATCATCCCGAGAATAGGGGTTTTCCGCAAACTTGGAGAGTAGATTCACAATTAGGGATTGGACCTAGCCGAGCCATTATGGGTGATTGGAAAATTCCAAAGGGGGAGACAGAAACCATTAAACACGGATTAGTAATTTATACTGGAGCTTTAAATAATTTGGATCTTACAGAAAAATGGAAAGATTATGTAGGAGATAATAATCTCTACGCAACCGCTGGTTTATGGGAAATAGCTCAGGAAGAAGGGTTTAAGGCTAAGTTTCTGACTTCTGATGAGCAAGTAGATGAAATGACTATCACAGATGGATATGAGGTCAATGCTTGGGCGTCAGAGCCGATGATAACTCAACCAATGGCATTCTGTTGGGATGACAAAGGGCGGTTGTGGATTGCTGAAAATAGAGATTATGAGTCACGCGGTAGTGGTTTCTCTGGATCTGGAGACAGTAGAATCCTTATAATTGAAGATACTAATGGTGATGGAAGAGCAGACTCAAGAAAGGTTTTTGCCGAAGGTATTGCATTTCCATCAGCATTAGCAGTGGGTTTTGGTGGTGTATTTGTGGGAGCTCCGCCCAATCTGTTATTTATCCCCGATAGAGATGGAGATGATGTTGCTGAAATGGATGATATTGAGGTAAGATTAACTGGATGGGGCATAAGAGACAGGCATGAGACTATAAATAGCTTTCATTGGGGACCTGATGGTTGGCTTTATGGCTTGGAAGGGTTTGCCACTCCATCAAAAATACGAAGGCCGATAGGAAAGGGTAAAATTTATAAACACAATGAGCCATTCCCTGAAGATTTATTAGAAGCAGATGGCATTGATATTAATGGGGGTGTTTGGAAATACCATCCAACTAAAGACAGATTCGAAGCGGTAGCTCATGGATTCAGTAACCCTTGGGGCATTGATTATAATTCCAAGGGCCAACTCTTTATTAGTGCGTGTGTGATCCCTCATCTTTTTCATGTTGTGCCTGGTGGTATTTATCATAGGCAGGGTGGTCAACATTTTAATTCTTACATTTATGATGATATTAAAACAATAGTTGATCACCGTCATCGATCAGCGCACGGGGGAGCAAGAATTTACATGTCGGATGCATTTCCTCCGATGCAAAATAATCGAATATTTATGGCTAATATTCATGAGCACGCTGTTCTATCTGATATTCTTGTTTCCAGAGGTTCCGGTTTTGTAGCTAAACATGGAGAAGATTTTATGATGGCTAACAATGCACAGTGGATAGGGTTTAGTTTGGAGATAGGTCCTGATGGAGGGCTGTATGTGCTCGACTGGCATGATGCAGATATTTGTGGCACTTCGGTGGCCCATAAGGAGACCGGTAGGATTTTTAGAATAATGCCGCAAAAATCCCATGCTGAAGAATGGGTGGGAAGGTATGATGATTTGGCCAAGTTCTCAGACTTAGAACTTGCTGAACTTCAGCTTAGTCCATCCGATTGGCATGCACGACGTGCTCGAGTCATTCTTCAAGGTCGAGCTGTTAAAGAAGCCATATCTCCTCAGGCAATTGAAAAGTTGATAAATATTTATAAGAATGAAAGTAATTCCGATTTGAGATTACGAGGACTTTGGGCTCTTCACGTTACGCGTTCCTTAAAAGAAAATGATCTGCTAGCGGCTTTAGAAGATTCGGATGAATATATTAGAGCGTGGTCAATTCAGCTACTGGGGGAAGATAAGATTATATCATCAAACGCATTACAAAAGTTTTACACTATGGCCGTTAATGATACGTCTGCTATTGTAAGATTATATTTGGCAGCAGTTTTACAACGCATTCCCATAGATGACCGTTGGGAGATTGTATCTGCTTTAAGCCAAAGGTCTGAGGATAAAAATGATCATAATATACCTAAAATGATATGGTTTGCGATGGAGCCTAATGTCGCTATTGATGTCGAAAGAGGATTAAAAATAGGATTAGAAACTAAAATGCCAATTATTGCCGAGTATATAGCAAGAAGGGTGTTAGATGCCAATGGAATGGAGCAATTGTTGACTGCAATACAAAAACCTTCTGCAAATCAAAAGTATCTATTAAATGGGCTGAGAAACGAAATTGAAAATCGTTCTGACATAAAACCATCAGACAATTGGAAAAAAACCTATGCATTATTGTCTTCCAATGAATCCACAAAAGGTATTGCTATCGAGATTGCTCAGCTTTTTGGTAGTGCAGACGCTGCCAATCAGCTCCTTACCATTCTTGAAGATACCAATGCATTACTTGAAGATAGGCAGAAATCACTAACAGCCTTGGCTAGCCGTGCATGGTCAGGGTTAAAGCCTAAAATATCTGAATTCCTGGATGATCCAGACTTAAGAATTCAGGCGATTAGAGCAATAACTCATTATAAGGATACCGAATTAGGTTGGGATATGTTTGAAAAGTTTGAAAAGTTTAATGAAAAAGAGAAGCTTGAAATTTTATTAGCGTTGTCCTCAAGGAGAGTTTATGCGAATATTTTAACCGAGGCTATTATAGAAGGTTTGATAATGAAGAGTGAAATTCCTGCCCATATAGCTAGGCAGCTAAGACGAGTCATGGGCAATGGATTTGTTGAAGTTTGGGGTCCCATAGACGATATTTCTGCTGATGTTGAGTCTAGTTATAAGCGCTATAAAAAACTTTTAACAGACAAAGAATTGGAAGTTGCAAGTACTATTAACGGTAAAGTAATTTTCACAAAGACTTGTGGGGCTTGTCATCAATTGTACGGTGAAGGAGGCGTTTTAGGCCCCGAATTGACAGGGTCAAACCGATCAAATATTAATTATCTCCTCTCCAATATATTGGAACCTAGTGCCGATATTCAAGACGATTATAAAATGGTAGTTGTCACCACTAGAGATGGTCGAACTTATCTAGGGACAGTTGCCAGTGATACTGATAGACATTTAGTTTTAAATATCTTGGGGCAGGGTAAAGTAAAGATCAACAAGTCAGATATACAATCAAGAGAAGATACGCCTAATTCTATGATGCCTGCTGGGCTCTTAGATAATATGAGTGATCAAGAAATTTTGGATTTGGTCGCTTATTTAAGATCATAAAAAAATATTTATATTGAAATTTAAATAGCTCAAAATCAAATCAAATATTAATAAATAGAAGAAAATAAAAATTATTTGCGATATTCTATATTTCTTTAAAATTTGGTAGAATTTATTTGTAAATATATTTTGTAAGCTCATGACTCGTGTGAAAATCCTTTATTTGAATATAATATTCAGTCAACGCGATTAAATATTGAAATGAAGATAAAAGAACCCTCTAAAAGTGCCGCTGGCCTAAAAGCTGTTTTCCATTCCATGCGTATGGCGTTGAAATCAATGAGCCCTGTAAAAACTTGGAAGGTTCTAGCTCCCTTAAATCAAAAAGGCGGTACCGATTGTCCGGGTTGTGCATGGCCCGATCCTGATCATCGATCCAATTTGGGTGAGTTTTGTGAGAATGGGGTCAAGGCAATCGCTGAAGAGGCCACCGACCGTAGTGTAGATGCTTCTTTTTTTTCCAAACATTCAATCAATAGCCTCAGAAATCAATCTGATTATTGGTTGGGTCAGCAAGGGCGGCTTGTAACGCCGATGAGGGTAAGAAAAGGGGAGAAAAATTATACCCCCATTTCATGGGATGAAGCTTTTGATCTCATTGCATCTCATTTAAACCAGCGCATAAGTCCTGATGACGCCATATTCTACACCTCGGGTAGGACGAGTAATGAGGCAGCTTTTTTGTATCAATTATTTATCCGAATTTTTGGTACCAATAATTTACCAGATTGCTCAAACATGTGCCATGAGTCCAGTGGTGTTGCCTTAAATCATACCTTAGGCATAGGCAAAGGAACGGTCAAGCTCGAAGATTTTTATCATGCCGAATTGATTTTGATATTTGGACAAAATCCAGGCACCAATCACCCCAGGATGTTATCCGCTTTGGAAAAGGCCAAGAAGCAGGGGGCTAAGGTCGTCGTGATTAATCCACTGAAGGAGGCAGGATTATTAAAATTCAACAATCCACAGGCGGTTTCTGGGATATTGGGACAAGGAACTGATCTTGCGGATTTGTATTTGCAGGTCAAAATCAATGAAGATGTGGCCCTGCTCAAAATTTTGCTACTTAGGTTACTAGAAGAGGCAGAAAAATCCCCTGAAATCATAGATCAGGATTTCATTGCTCAAAAAACCGAAGGATTTGAGGCATTCATTACCGAAATTAAATCTCAGGATTATCATTCCCTGGTTGAGCGCACCGGTCTAGAAGTCTCTCAAATTGAGGTTCTAATAGACTGGCTCTGTAAAAAGGATAAAATCATTGCTTGTTGGGCCATGGGTTTAACCCAACATGTCAATGCAGTAGACAATATTCAAGAGATTGTTAATCTGTTATTGCTGAAAGGAAGTATTGGTAAGGAGGGCGCAGGAACCTGCCCTGTGCGCGGCCACAGTAACGTCCAGGGAGATAGAAGCATGGGTATATGGGAAAAGCCCTCCAAACAATTTTTAGACACCTTAGCGGCGACCTTTGGATTTGAGCCTCCTAGAAAACACGGAGTAGATGTTGTGCAAGCCATAGCATTGATGCACAAAGAACCAGGAAAATATTTCATATCACTTGGGGGTAATTTTTTATCAGCGGCTCCAGATACGGATTATACGACACAAGCCTTGGAGCAGACCCAACTTTCAGTGCATATTTCTACCAAACTGAATCGATCCCACCTACACCATGGTGAGATAGGATTGATTTTACCTTGTTTAGGCAGGACCGATACCATTATTGAAAAGTCGGGCCCTCAAACATTAACGGTAGAGAATTCCATGGGGACGGTACATACCACGCGGGGCTTTGTGAAATCACATACGGACCGTCTTTTGAGTGAACCTCATATCATCGCTCAGATTGCCTCTAGAACCATAGGAAATGATATTGTTGATTGGCATGCATTGATTGATGATTATGATAGAATTCGAACCCTGATAAGTAAAGCTGTTGTTGGCTTTGAATCTTTCAATGAGAAGCTCAAGAAAGACGGTATTTTCGATTTGCCCAATGGACCACGAAATCAACAATTTACCAATGACATCGGCAAAGCGAGGTTTACCGTAAATGAACTTCCCAACTATCAAATCGACCCAGATGAATTACTCATGATGACGATTCGAAGCCACGATCAATTTAATACCACCATCTATGGCTTAGATGATCGTTATAGAGGGATTTACGGGACCCGAAAAATAGTTCTAATGAATAAAAAAGATGTTGAAAAGCATGATTTAGATATTGATCTTCCGGTCACTCTTTATAACAGTTATGGAGGCAGGAAAAGAGAAGTTTCAGGACTGAAAATAGTAGCTTATGAGATTCCAAAGGCTTGTATTGCGACTTATTTTCCAGAATGTAATATGTTGATTCCTCTAGAATTAAAAGCACGAAAAAGTAATACTCCTTCAAGTAAATCAGTCAAAGTACGTATTTTGCAGTAAGCGTTATATTTGGATTTTCGAGAATCACAACAGATTTCCTGGGCGATCAGATTAATTATTTTATCGTCGTAACTTAGACCAAGCATTTTATTTTCCGAAAATACCCATAAACGACCTTTTATAATATATGATTATTGGGTTAAAGAGTGTTCTACTTAGCTTAGAGGGAAACAGATTATTATGCGCTATTCTTTATTCTTCATTTTTTTATTTTTGTTCATATTTCAGTCGTGGTGTCAAAGCGATTTTTCGTTATTTAAGTACCGTCATGTTGGCCCTATCAGAGGAGGTAGAGTCACGGCCGTAACCGGTGTTCCATTAGAACCTAGTACTTTTTATATGGGAGCTACAGGAGGGGGCTTATGGAAATCAAGAGATTACGGGACCTCATGGGACAATATTTCTGATGGTTTTTTTGAGACACCTTCTATAGGGGCCATTGCGGTCGCTACAAAAGATCCCAATATTTTGTATGTGGGGACAGGTTCTGATGGCTTACGAAGCAATGTGATCACAGGAAAGGGCATTTATAAATCTATTGATGCAGGTCAAAACTGGATATATATGGGTCTTAAAAAAACGGGTCAGATTGGTCGTGTTTTGATTCATCCAAATGATCATAATATAGCTTTTGCCGCAGCGATAGGCAATCCCTTTAAAGCCAATGCAGAAAGAGGTCTATACCAAACCAAAGATGGTGGAAAAAATTGGAAAAATGTACTTTTTATATCTGAAACGGTTGGTATCTCCGATGTTGAGTTTTTACCTGGAAATCCGCAAATAATGTTTGCGAGTGCATGGAGGGCAGAACGAAAACCCTGGACCATTATCAGTGGAGGGACGGCAAGTGAGGGAGGTATTTATAAATCCTATGATGGCGGATCAAGTTGGGAAAAAATTACTGTAGGACTACCCAAAGACTTGATAGGAAAAATTGATCTAGAGTTGTGTCCAGCAGATTCAAAACTAGTTTATGCACTTATTGAGGCTCCAGGTGCGGAAGGAGGATTATATAAATCAAATGATCAAGGGCAAAGCTTTTCATTGATCTCCAATGAGGTAATCATACGTACCCGACCCTTTTATTATACAAATTTAAAGGTAGACCCAACTGATCCCGAAAATGTGTTTGTTATGGCCACAGGCTATTATAAATCAACGGACGGAGGTAAAAATTGGAATAGAATGCAATCGCCTCATGGAGATAACCACGACATGTGGATCAATCCCAATGATCCTAATTTATTCATTCAATCCAATGATGGGGGTGCCAATGTGACGCACAATGGAGGAAAAACTTGGAGTACTCAATTCAATCAACCCACGGCTGAGCTCTATCAAGTCGAAGTAGATGATCAATTTCCATATTGGCTCTATGGGGGTCAGCAGGATAATTACACGACGGTTGCGGTACCTTCCATGGCGCCTTATGGCCTCCAAGATGGCAATAGAGGATGGATCATCAATACAGGGGGTTGTGAGACGGGACCCGCAGTACCTAAGCCTGGCAATCACAACATAGTTTACGCCAATTGCAAAGGGAGATTTAAAGTTTTTGACAAACGCACGGGCTTAGAGCGAAGCTATGATGTGGGTGCAGCCAATATGTATGGGCATAACCCCAAAGACCTAAAGTTTCGATTTCAAAGGGTATCGCCTATTCACGTTTCTCCCCATGACCCAAAAGTGATTTATCATACTTCACAATATGTACATAAAACGCTAGATGAAGGGAAAACATGGGACATAATATCACCTGACCTTACGGCCTTTGAGTTAGATAAACAAGTCATTTCGGGGGGTCCAATTACACGGGATATTACAGGAGAAGAATTCTACAGTACGATTTATGCGATTAGAGAATCGCCAATAAATTCTGGACAGATTTGGGTGGGATCCAATGATGGACTTGTTCACATAACCAGAGACGGTGGAAAAAACTGGCAAAATGTGACTCCTAAAAAACTTTTTGGTGGAGGTAGAGTAGATGCGGTAGAGCCCTCACCGCACGACCCAGCTAAAGCCTATTTTAGTGTGTTGAGATATCAGTTGGGAGATGACAAACCTTATCTATACAAAACCAGTGATTATGGTAAAAAATGGGAACTTCTGACCGATGGAACCAATGGCATACCCATTGATTGTCCAACCCGTGTGATTAGAGAAGACCCAAGCTTGCCCGATTTACTTTATGCGGGTACGGATTGTGGTTTATTTATCTCTTTAAATGGGGGTAAATCATGGGAGTCTTTTCAACAGAATTTACCCATAACTCCTGTTACCGATATTAAAGTGCATCGTGATGATTTGGTAATTTCTACTATGGGACGAGGCTTTTGGATTTTAGATAATCTAACCCCGCTGTATTCCCCTAATTTCGGATTGCAGACGACACAATTATTTAAGCCCAAGGATACCTACCGGATGAAACATCCTAAAACTGGTGGGGATCTTTATCCGCGTCCCGTTATGTTATTTGATTATTTTATTGCGGATTCGGTTAAGACTCCGATCCGTTTGGAAATAGAGAATGCTGCTGGCGAGACTCTTAATACATTCATGAGTGATAAATGGGATGTAGCAGACACCATTGGAAATATGGACCTGAGTAGTACCACTTATTTATTGGATCAATCACTTGCGAAATCTGTGGGTTATCATAGATTCAAATGGGATATGAGACATTTGGGTCCTTGGGATGTGCGCGATAGGCAAACATATAAAAATGGGCCAAAGGTTGCTTCCGGTGACTATCGTGTCAAATTAACCGTTGGTGAAACCGTTTCGATTCAGAATTTCACGTTACTGACAGATCCAAGAGTTTTAAGTTTGGGTGTGACAGAAGCAGAGATTGAACAGCAAGAAGCATTGGGTCTGGAATTGGTCAAATTAATCACAGAAGTGAGAAAGTATATTCATGGTCTTGAACAAGAAAAAAAATCAGCACAAGGTGCGCGTTTAGAATACATTCAAGCTCAATTGGACTCTTTTGTGATGAAAGAGGGGATTTATATGCAGCCTAAGATCATTAATCAAATTGAGTATTTATATGCTTCAATTAGTGGACCAGATCAGTTGCCGAGTAGAGATGCTTATGCTAGATTTTCTAAATTAAAGGCTTTAGTTGAATCAACGAAATCGGAAAAATGAGTTGTTATATTATTGATAATATTGTGATGAGGATATTTTTGTTGCTTAGAAGATTTCTGTATTTTGAATATTGAATTAGATAATTTAATACTCTGGGGTCATTATTTTTAATCGAATATACTAAAAAAGACAATTTATCTCGAATAAGGGGATGTTGTCTCTTTGGTGTTGATCAAGAGTCTTTGCCCCCCTTTCGGGATTTATTGAAAGTCGCAGGCCAATGAATCTAATACTTCCTCTTTTTATCAAGTGATATGTCGTGCATGCAGTAACCGAAAGTGAAACTTTTGAAATACAGTTTTATACCCTTTGGGATATGTAATATCTGATAACGAGCATGATATTCTGATCCCAACGTTTTAGTTGAATCAAATACTTTGGTGAGATAATTCACCTTAAAGTTGATCTTGGCCGATTCGGTGGTTCAATTAATGATCTGTTTTGTTTAAGTCAAACTGTCAATACCTATCGGAAATTCTTTAATTAATGATTTCTTAAGATATTAATAATGAGTGTTGAATCTATACCAAGGTTAAAATTCCATCCAGTTAAAGGGGCTTTCCAAAGCGTCAAGTTAGGAAAAGTGGATTTTAAAAACATAAAATTGGGGTTTTTCCGATCCTTATTTATACAAAGGCGTTATAAAGTCTTGTTCCAGCTCCAGCTTAATTAAGGTTAATTAATTATTAACCAAAATGGACTGATGTATTTTAATTTATTTCTTAAAGGCGATGATCAGATGATTCTATAAATTGCAAATCTAGCCTCCAGTCTCATTTAACGATTCGAACATCATTTTTTTTGAAATAATAATTAAATAACCATTTAAAAAATGTATTTTTAAAAAATTTTTAATGAATAATAATCATACATAAAGCATAAGCTTAATTGCATAAGCAATTAAGCTATAAAACAGTAAGTTATGAAAAACATGAAATCTGCGATTACGCTAACGTTACTCCTTTCGAACCTACAGATATCTGCACAAAATGAACCTGAAAAGCCAGTTTTTGAGACTGTAATGTTTCAGGAAGGATCTAAAATTTACGTTCAAAGAGATTTACCCATTTATCTTTCAGTTTCGACCTCTAAAGGAGGGAAAGCCATTAATCTGGAAACACCGGCCCACCCTCAAGATGCCAACCCTATGTTTTTGGACACAGAAGGAGTCAATTACATCAGGAGTAAATGGGCCATTGATAAGGAAAAGCAGACTTATCATGAACCAAAGAGAGAAATACTATTCCCTATTTATGCAGATGGTATTGCCCCAAAAACTAAGATTTTTTTCAAAGGTGCTCCTGAATATATTGAAGGTGGAATTACTTTTTTTGGTAAGGGTCTACAATTTAATTTACCTGTCCAAGAATCTGTTTCTGGACTATCAAAAACATTTTTCTCCGATGAAGGAAAATACATTGAATTTAATGATTCAAAATCAAACTTGAATGTGGAAGGAGCACGTAAATTATTCTTCTTTTCAGTAGACAATGTAGGGAATACCGAATTGACCAGATCGACTTCATTCACCATTGACTTGACTCCGCCGGAGACTTTAGTAGAATTTATTGGAGTCAAATTTGAGAATGTAGTAGGTCCTTCCACTAAATTTGCTCTTATTTCTAAAGATAATTTAAGTGGTGTCCATGCTACTTTCTTAAGTTTAAATGAAGTTCAGGAGCTCATTTATAAAAATCAGATATCAATGGATACATTGGATGAGGGGCCTTATAGAATAAAATACTATTCAGTCGATAATGTAGAAAATAAAGAGCTTCTGAAAATTGAGGAAATATATCTAGACAAGACTGCCCCAGTTTCCATCTTAAGTACCATTGGTGATGAATTTGAGGATGATTATATTTTTGTATCTGAAAGGACAGAATTTAATCTTGTTGCGACAGATAATAAAGCGGGAGTAAAAGAAATATATTTTTCAACACCATCAATACAAGAAAAAATATTTGTAGATAATTTTAAGTTGACAGGACCTCTTGGTTTAAAGGACATTAAGTTTTTTGCTGCTGATCAAGTGAACAATTCAGAGAAACAAAAAACTGAAAGTTTTTTCTTAGATAACAAAGCACCAAGTACATCTATCAACTTTGGAAATCCATCTTTTTTTACAAGAGATACATTATTTATCTCTGAAGAGTCTGAGATTTCTCTTTCAGCGCTAGATGATGAAAGTGGTCCAAAATCGTCATATTACTGGGTAAACGATGGCGATACCATAACCCATGAAGAGCCATTTAACCTAAAAAATGAAGGTTATAAGCGAATTGAGTTTTTCTCAACTGATAATGTCAATAATTTAGAGTCATCAAAGTTTGGGGCTGCTTATGTCGATAACGTATCTCCTGAGATTTTCATAAATTTCGGGCTAGAGCAAATTGGAACTGAGGATGGATTGGCTGTCTATCCAAATTATGTGAGAATGTTCTTAGGGGCTACTGATGATAAAACTGGAACAAAAGAAATTTTATATTCTATAAATGGGAGTGATTTTAAGGCTTATTCAAGCCCTAAAACGATTGATTTATCGGAAAGAGGGGCGTTTTCTTCTTCTAAAAAATATGAGGTCAAAGTGATTGCCAGGGATATGGTTGGTAATGAAACCAATAAAACTTTATCTTTTTTAATTAAGGGATAAGATTTTCAAATTATAGTAAGTGATAGAGACTCCTCGTTTTCCTCATGATTATTAGATTCTATTACGAATAAAAGAATTGAACACCATATTAATTGCTGATGCGTGGACAATCGAAGAGACACTCTCTTTCCACAAGCTAATCATGGAATTGAAGCAAGCATTTGCAGATTCCTCCATTACTACGCCGGCAAGACATCACCATGATTATTTAAATCCTGTAGAAAAGATAGATTCTTCTTTGTTATTGATGCCGAGTTGGAAGATTGGCGATCACTTGGGTGTAAAATTGATTACAGTTTCTCCAAATAATTACAAATATAATTTACCTTCCATTCAGGGATTATATATACTTTTTGACGCGGCAAAAGGGACACCACTGATGTTATTAGACGCCCAAGAGCTTACCGCAAGAAGGACCGCATCGAGTTCTGCGTTGGCATCAACTTTCTTGTCTAGAAGGGATAGTGAAACCTTACTTATGGTCGGTACAGGAACGTTAGCCCCTTATTTGATTGAGGCACATGCTGCTGTTCGTAGGTACAAAAGAATCCTGATTTGGGGTCGAAATAGAGATAAAGCTCAGGCCGTTTGTGATGTATTGAATCCAAAAATGGACGTCCATATAAGGAGGGTAGAGGATTTAGAAAAGGGCATCAAGCAAGCCGATGTGGTGAGTTGTGCGACCCTTTCGGCGACTCCTTTGATTTTGGGTGCTTGGTTAAAGCCAGGCCAACACATCGATTTGGTAGGAGCTTACAAACCAGACATGCGTGAAGCCGATGATGCGCTGATGCTCAAATCAAAGCTATATGTAGATACTCCGATGGCGTTAAAAGAGACGGGAGACTTATTGATTCCAATGACAAAGGGTATTTTAGATTCCAATGACATCCGTGGGGATCTATTTCAATTATGTCAAAAAACTAGAAAAGGTCGTGAAAAGAAGGAAGAAATCACGGTTTTTAAATCAGTGGGTCATGCGCTGGAGGATTTAGTAGCCGCCAACATGGTACATGATGCAAATTGTAAAAATACCAATTATTGATAACTTAGCTTTAAAATTATTTTCATCATAACTAAATCATTTTATGAAGGTACAATGGAGAGGTGTTTACCCTGCGCTTACAACAAAATTCAAACAAGATTTTACGATTGATTATGAGGCTTTTTTGGCCAATGTCGCCTTTCAGTTGTCCTCAGGAATTGATGGGATTATTTTGGGAGGTACCTTAGGCGAGGCCAGTGCATTGGTAGGTAATGAGAAATCAGCCCTGATAAAAGTAACCAAAGAATATGTAGGGGATAAGTTGCCGGTGATAATTAATATAGCTGAGCAAACGACGGAAGGAGCTATAGCCGCTGCAAAATCGGCACAGCAGGAGGGTGCTGATGGGTTGATGATGTTACCGCCCATGCGATATAAAGCCACAAATGATGAAACGGTTGCCTATTTCAAGGCTATTGCGAACAGTACTGATCTTGAGATCATGATTTATAACAATCCCATAGACTATAAGATTAATGTTACACTAGACATGTTTGAGTCACTGACGGCATGTCAAAATATTGTTGCGGTCAAAGAGTCAAGTCGTGACGTTTCAAATATTACTCGAATGATCAACCGATTTGGGGATCGCTTCCAGATCATGTGTGGGGTTGATACATTGGCTGCAGAATCTTTATTAATGGGTGCAGTGGGTTGGGTGGCCGGTTTGGTATGCGCATTTCCAAGAGAGACCGTGGCTATTTATCGTTTGATTAAGGTGGGAAGAATTGCCGAAGCGATTGCCATTTATCGATGGTTTTTGCCTTTACTAGAATTAGACATTAATCCTCAGTTGGTACAGAATATTAAGTTAGCTGAAGAAAAAGTAAATCTAGGATCTGAAATTGTACGTCCTCCAAGAATGCCACTTTCAGGAGACACCCGAGTAGAAGTGCTCCAAATCATTGAGTCCAGTCTTGCGAGCAGACCCTCACTACCTGATTATCTTTCAATATAAAATTATATTATAAATGAGCCCTAAAACTATTAAGACCCTCAATCCAAGAACTGGAAATTTCCTAGCTCACGAGTATGTAATAAGTACCTCAGAGGAGCTGAACGAAAAGGTTACCAATGCGCAGGTGGCTTTTATGGCTTACCGAAATACCAGTGGCAATGAGCGTGCGATTTTGTTAGAAACCATTGCCGATGAGATTGAAGCGGTTAAAGAAGAAATTTTAGGTATTGCCACATTGGAAACAGGTCTACCCGCTAGAAGAATTCAAGGTGAAACAGGAAGGACCTTGGGACAGTTAAGATTATTTGCCGAAGTGGCTCAAGAGGAGTTTTGGGTTGAGGCCTCTATTGATACCCCACTACCTGATCGCCAGCCTTTGCCGAAATCAGATATTAGAAAATGTCTGGTGCCTTTGGGTCCAATAGCTGTATTCGGTGCATCTAATTTCCCTTTAGCATTTTCGACGGCCGGAGGGGATACAGCTTCGGCTTTAGCTTCGGGAAATCCGGTAATAGTTAAAGCACATAACAGTCACCTCGGTACCCACCAATGTATTGCGGCAGCCATTGCGCGTGCCCTTGAGCGCTGTAACTTACCTAAAGGTATATTTTCATCAATCTTTGATGAAGGCTATGAATTGGGCGCTGCTTTGGTTCAGCATCCCGGTATCAAAGCAGTAGGTTTCACCGGTTCATTCCATGGAGGTACCGCTTTATTAGATTTGGTTTCAAAACGTAAGGAGCCAATACCCTTTTATGGAGAAATGGGGAGTATAAATCCCATCGTTTTACTTCCCTCAGCATTAGAAGATCCCAAAATAGTGTCTACTTTAATGGATTCTATCAATGTCGGCGTTGGGCAGTTCTGTACCAATCCTGGTTTGATTTTAGCTATTGAAGGAGAGACGGCCCAGCATTTCTGTTTAAAGATGACCGATGCTATTCAACAGACACTTGGAGAAGTGATGCTTAATAGAGCCATTTATGATAAGTATGAAGCTAGTATTGCTGGAATTTCATCAGAAAAGGCATGTACCTTACTCGGTCAGGGAACTAAAGCTCAGGGTGCTTTATCGGTTCAACCTAGTTTAGCTTTAACCAGTGGTAAGAAATTCCTCGCCCACCCTAAAATGGCTCAAGAAATTTTCGGGCCTTATTCTCTAATTGTTTTATGTGAACATCACGAAGAATTGGCTGAAATTTTAATGCAAATAGAGGGCCAATTGACCCTTAGCTTTATGGGAGAGGAGTCAGAATTTGAAGAACAAGCACATTTAATTGCTTTGGCACAAGAAAAGGCAGGTCGGATTATTTTTAATGGTGTGCCGACGGGTGTTGAGGTAGGTTATGCTATGATTCATGGAGGCCCTTTTCCGGCGACCACTGCTCCTAATAGCACCTCTGTGGGAGCAGATGCCATCAAAAGATTTGCCAGACCGGTTTGTTTTCAAGATGCACCACAGTCTTTGTTACCCATGTCATTACAGGATGAAAATCCCTTAGAAATTTTTCGCAAAATCAATGGCAAATGGTCCCAAGATAAAATTTAGACATGCGTAAAACTTTTTTTTGTATCGATGCCCATACTTGTGGGAATCCAGTGCGATTAGTCGCTGGGGGAGGACCGGTGCTACATGGGGTTGATATGAGTGAAAAGAGGCAACATTTTTTGGCAGAATACGATTGGATACGCAAAGGGTTAATGTTTGAGCCGAGAGGCCATGATATGATGTCAGGTAGTATTTTATTTCCCCCATCTGATCCACAGAATGATGCAGGAATATTGTTTATAGAAACCAGTGGCTGTTTGCCCATGTGTGGTCATGGTACCATTGGGACGGTGACTATCGCGATAGAAGAAGGACTCATTATTCCTCAGATAGCGGGTCAGCTGAGGCTCGAAACCCCCGCAGGCTTGGTCAAGATTTCTTACACTAGCGCTGAAAATAAAGTCACTCATGTCAAACTGACCAATGTACCTGCATATCTGGCAGCACAGGACTTGGAAGTAGATTGTCCGGATTTAGGCCGGCTCAAATTTGACGTGGCTTATGGTGGAAATTTTTATGCGATCATTGATCCTCAGCCTCATTTCTCAGGCATTCAGGATTATACTGCGGGAGCCTTGATTTCATTAAGTCAAGAACTGAGGAAACGCATTAACCTTAAATATCCGCATCAATTTGTTCATCCCGAAAATGACACCATTAGAAATATGAGTCATTTGTTATGGACAGGAACACCATTAGATCCTGCATCTGATGGAAGAAATGCCGTGTTTTATGGTGATAAAGCAATCGACAGATCTCCATGCGGTACGGGGACTTCAGCACGGATGGCACAGCGCTTTGCACGAGGATTACAAAACGTCAATAGTTCCTATGTTCATGAAAGTTATATTGGATCAAAATTTACAGGACGCATTGAATCGGTGATAGAAGTTGCGGGCAACAAAGCCATTGTACCCAGTATAGAAGGATGGGCTAAGATCACAGGATACAATCAGATTATTATAGATGACGATGACCCCTATGCACATGGTTTTCAAGTGATATGAATAAAGGAAAGGTCATCATTTTAGGGGGTGGAGTTATTGGATTATGTTCTGCCTATTATTTAAAGAATCGTGGATTTGAAGTAACTCTTTTAGATAAAGGAGACTTTTCTTCAGGTACCTCTTTTGGAAATGCAGGTATGATTGTGCCAAGTCATTTTGTGCCCTTGGCACAACCAGGCATGATCGTCAAAGGGATCAAATGGATGTTTGATGCGGAAAGTCCATTTTATGTCAAGCCTAGATTTTCACGAAGTTTATTGGATTGGGGCTGGAAATTTTATCAGCATTCATCCGAAAAACATGTTAAAGGGGCTGCGCAACTATTAAAGGAGCTCAATTTAGAGAGTAAAAAACTATATGTAAGCTTATGTGATCAGCTTGAAGATATCAAAATTGATGAAAAGGGATTGATCATGTATTGTCAAACGCAGCTGGCATTGGATGAAGAGGCGGCATTGGCAGATCAAGCAATGAAACTGGGACTCAAAGCCGTTGTGATGGACAATCAACAATTAAACGACTTAGATCCCAATCTAACCTTTAATGTGAAGGGAGGTGTTTATTTTCCCGAAGACGCATTTTTCAGTCCAAAGCTTTTTTTAGAAAAGTTGAAATCAGACCTTAAGGCTGCGGGTGTGAAAATGGTATCTCACGTTGACGATCTCAAATTCGTGGTTCATGAAGATTTAAAATCCATTGATACCAATCAGGGTTTTTTTTCTGCAGATCAGTTTGTGATTTCTGCAGGTGTGTGGACTGGAAAATTAGCCCAATTTTTAGGGTTAAATATCCCTATTCAACCTGGAAAAGGCTACAGTTTTACGATAGAGCATCCGGTAGAAACGCCGAGTATATGTTCTATTTTGACGGAAGCCAAAGTAGCCGTTACGCCTATGTCAGAAGGATTACGTTTTGCCGGTACGATGGAAATCGGGGCATTAAATTTTGATGTTGACCAAAGGCGCGTGTATGGCATTAAAAAATCAATTTGTAAATACTTTCCGTCTTTTACGATAAAAGATTTCAATGAAGCTAAAATTTGGACCGGTTTAAGACCTTGTTCACCTGATGGCTTGCCTTATATCGGGAGAACAAAAAAGTTACCAAATGTACTCTTAGCTGCAGGTCATGGGATGATGGGGATGAGCCTAGGACCTATTACGGGTAAATTAATTGCTGAGATAGCAGATAATCAATCTCCAGAAATTGAAATTTCAAAATTGGCAGTAGAACGATTTCATTAATTTTGCCATGTGCGTAGTATAATAAAATGACAAAAGATTACATAATTACTGGGATGACTTGTAAGAGTTGTTTGGCTAAAGTCAAAACTACCATCAACTCTTTTCCGACTATTCGAGAGGTGGGTCTCCAACTTGATTACCCTCAAGCTAATATCACCTCAGAGAAGTCTTTAGATTTAGAAGAAATCAATCTAGCGTTGAAAAAATTCGGAGATTATACAATCGCTGATACGATTCAAAAGGGAGAGGCTGTTTCGGCCCCTCCATTAAAAGGGAAATATGAATTTTCTAAAAAGTCTATAAACACTTATTTGCCTTTGCTACTGATCATAGGATTTATATCAGGAATAAGTATATTGATTCAATATCCATTTTTCCATTTTTCACCCATGCTTTGGATGCGCCATTTTATGGCAGGCTTTTTTCTGGTTTTTTCATTTTTTAAATTATTAAACCTTTCTGGTTTTGCCAATGCCTACCGTATGTATGATATTGTAGCGGCCAAATGGAAGTTTTGGGGATACCTTTATCCTTTTGTAGAACTGATGTTAGGCACTTTATATCTAATTAACATTGCGCCGTTTTACGTTAATTTAACGACGGTGATCGTCTTGGGTGTAAGTAGTGTGGGAGTTATAAAAAGTAATTTAAAAAAGGAGCAAATCAAATGTGCTTGCCTGGGAGATGTTTTCCAGTTGCCCATGAGTATGGTAACCATTTTCGAAGATTTATCAATGGTGTTAATGGCTCTTATTGGCTTATTTTCATTATAGAATTTATCTAGGAAATGTAGGCAATGTAGTGAAGGTTTTGTGAATTTTTCATAAAAGTTAAGTGTTAATTGAAAGGGGCTATGAGTAGACTAATAAGTATTTTCATTTTATTGACCACCTTGCGGGTAACGAACGCCCAGCCAGTATCCGAATTATCCCTGGCTCGTATTTACGGCTCAGCTGAATTCCAATCTCAAGTCATGGGTCCATTGAGGTGGTTTGATGAAGGGGAGGCATATACTAAATTTTCATATAATAAAGAAGTTGGAGGTTTTGATCTGATGAAGGTCATATCCGAAACGCAATTGCATCAGGTCTTGGTAAGTGCAGCAGATTTGATTCCCTCAGGTACGACCCAGCCATTGCTTATTCATGATTATCAATGGTCGGAAGATCAAAAAAAACTATTAATATTCACTAACAGTAAAAAAGTATGGAGGTTGAATACCAAAGGGGATTATTGGGTATTCCATACTGACTCCAAAGTATTAAAAAAATTAGGGGGTCCAGAGGCGGCTCCGGCTACTTTAATGTTTGCTAAATTTTCACCTCAAGGTAACCGTGTCGCCTACGTGCGAGAACATAATATTTATGTAGAGAATCTCGAAAATCATGAGATTATTCAACTGACTCAAGACGGTACAGATCGCATCATCAATGGTACTTTTGATTGGGCTTATGAAGAAGAATTTCATTGTAGGGATGGTTTTCGATGGAGTCCCGATGGCCGCAACATCGCATACTGGCGCATTGATGCGACTACAATTCGTGATTTTTACATGATCAACAATACGGATTCTATTTATTCATACCTAATTCCTGTAGAATATCCCAAAGCTGGAGAAAAGCCATCAGAAGCTAAAATAGGGGTAATTGATGCTTCTGGTGGATCTACTGTATGGATGCAAATTGAAGGGGATCCTACAAATAATTACCTACCCCGAATGATTTGGCACCCCAATGGAGACAAACTTTTAATGCAACAGCTGAATCGCGCACAAAATTATAATATAATATTAGAAGGGAATATAGCAGATGGCCGTGTCAAAAAAACATATGAAGACAAAGATGAGGCTTGGTTGGAAGCGGTAGATGATTTTTATTATTTTGATAAGGGTAAAGCTTTCAGCTGGGTTTCTGAAAAGAATGGATGGAAATCACTTTACTTGATTCGAGAGGGAAGAGAAAAAGCGATCAGTCCCTTAGATTCAGACCTTTTGTCCATTTCCTTGTTAGATGAAAAAAACGATTGGCTTTATTACATCGCCTCTCCAGACAACCCTACGCAACGTTATTTGTGGAGAGCACCCCTTAACTCGAAAAAAAGATCGCCCCAGCGCGTCACTCCGGAAGATCAATCAGGTTGGCATACCTATCAAATTTCTCCTAATGGAAAGTATGCACATCACACCTATTCTAGAGCCAATATTCCACCCATTACGGATCTTATTTCCCTACCTGATCATCGCGTCATTACCTCTTTCATAGACCCTCAATCTTTGAGAAAAAAGGTAGCTCAACTTGAGATTAATCCTAAAGAATTTTTGCAAATCACCCTACCCAGTGGCCTATCGCTAGAGGCGTTTATGATTAAACCACCCAATTTTGATGCTTCAAAAAAATATCCAGTGCTCTTTTATGTATATGGTGAACCTTGGGGTCAAACCGTTGTAGATCAATGGGGAGGGAGTAGATACCTCTGGCATCAAATGTTGGCGCAACAGGGTTATATTGTGATGAGCATAGATAATAGAGGAACGCCGAGTCCCAAAGGGCGTGAATGGAGAAAATGTGTTTATGGTCAAATAGGAGTACTTTCATCGGAAGATCAAGCAGCTGGACTCATCGCATTAAAAGAGCGTTTTTCATTTATAGATGAGGAAAGAATAGGTATTTGGGGATGGAGTGGAGGCGGTTCCATGACTTTAAATATGATGTTTAGATATCCTAAATTATATCATACCGGAATGTCCATAGCACCTGTGCCAGATCAACGACTCTATGACAATATTTATCAAGAACGTTATTCAGGGATTCCTCAATTGATGCCGGAAAGTTACGAAAAAGGATCGCCCATTACTTATGCCCAACAATTGGAGGGAAACTTACTTATTGTACATGGTACGGCAGATGATAACGTACATTACCAAGGTACTGAAGTGCTCATCAATGAGCTAGTCAAGCATAACAAAATCTTTTCTATGCTCGCTTATCCGGGCAGATCACACTCGATCAATGAAGGAGATGGAACGACCTTACACTTACAAACCACACTTACCCATTATTTGAATCAAAACTTACCTCCCGGTGGAAAATAAAAATCAGTTATTCAGTACAGAGACGTATTCAAAACGTCGATCTCTCCTTAAGAAGAAAATAATAGGATCGGGAGTGCTGCTATTTTTAGGGAATCAAGAGTCTAGCATCAATTTTAAAGATAATTGGTATCCTTACCGGCAAGACAGTACGTTCTTGTACTACTTCGGATTGAATTTCCCTGGATTGCATGCATTGATCGACCTCGACTCAGGTGAAGAAATTATTTTTGGAGACGACCTGACTATTGATGAAATTGTGTGGAAAGGACCACAACCATCGATGACTGCAATGAGTGCGAAAGTAGGCATTCTAGATACACGTCCTCTTGAAAAGATGAAGGCTTACCTTTCCCAAAGGGAAGTACATTATTTGCCTGTTTATCGACCTGAGCATGTAGTGTTTTTGACTTCCCTATTAGATCGATCTTATACGGAGGTTGATTTGGAATATTCGGTGTCTTTTATCAAAGTAGTAGCTGCCCAACGAGCGGTAAAGAGTCCTGAAGAACTTTTATCATTAAATGAGGCGGCTTCGATCACTTCGCAAATTCATTTAAGTTTGATGCAACAGGCCAAGGCAGGGATGAAAGAGTATGAATTAGCCAGCAGAGTACGTCAAGTGGCACATGAGCAAAACGTAAATATTTCCTTTCAGCCCATTGTTACCATTGATGGCCAGATTTTACACAATCATTATTATGGCAATACCCTATCTGGAGGGGATTTATTGTTGTGTGATGCGGGAGCTGAATCCTCTCATTTGTATGCGGGAGACATGACCCGTACTTTTCCTGTAGATCCTGCTTTCTCTACTTTGCAAAAAGAGTTGTACGATGTTGTTCATCGATCGCATCTTGCAGCCATTGCCGCATTAAAACCAGGAATCAAATTTTTAGACCTCCATTTATTGGCCTGTCGTGTTTTGGTTGAGGGCCTTGTGGAAGTTGGTATCATGAAAGGCCAGCCACAAGATGCCGTGGCTGCGGGTGCGCATACGATGTTTTTTCAATGTGGTTTGGGACACATGATGGGCTTAGATGTTCATGATATGGAAAATTTTGGAGAGGCCTATGTGGGTTATGACGATCAACTTAAAAAGAGTACTGCTTTTGGTTTAAAATCTTTGCGGTTGGGAAAAGCATTGACTCCAGGTTATGTAGTGACCATTGAACCCGGCATCTATGTCATTCCTGAATTGATTAAACAGCACAAGGAAAAAGGGAGTTATAATGACTTCATCAATTATCCGTTACTTGAAAAACACGCTGATTTCGGAGGGATAAGAATTGAAGATGATTTTGTCATTACTACCGATGGCGCCCAGTTATTAGGAACGCCCTTGGCATCCAGTTCGGATGACATTGAGTCTATAAGAAAAGCTGCCTTGTCGTGAGGAGGGTCTTGTTTTTTTCTATGGTATGGTTTACGCTTCACTTGAACGGACAATCAAACTATGATCGGCAAGACTCATTGCGTGGTGGAATCACACCAGAGCGTGCGTGGTGGGATGTAAGCTATTACCATTTAGCTATTGAGGTGAAACCAGATACCCGAGAGATTATAGGAAGTAATCGGGTCCATTACCAAGTACTCGAGTCCCATGATGTCTTGCAGATAGACTTGCAAGCGCCCTTGAAGATTACCAAGGTCATACAAGAGGGGCAGTCCTTGGATATTCACTCAGAAGGGAATGCACATTTCATTACATTGACCAAACCCCAGGGAGTAGGCAACATGGAATCCATTCAAATATTTTATGCCGGCAAGCCACAGACGGCCAAGCGTCCTCCTTGGGATGGGGGCGTAACTTGGCAGCAAGACGCTAAGGGAATGGATTTCATTGCGACTTCTTGTCAAGGCTTAGGGGCCAGTGTCTGGTGGCCGAATAAGGATCATATGTATGATGAGGTAGATTCGATGCTCATGAGTATCGAAGTACCCCAAGCACTGGTGGACGTATCCAATGGACGTTTGAGGAATATTGAGCAAAATGATCAAAAAGGAACCAAAACCTATCATTGGTTTGTGGCCAATCCCATCAATAATTACGGAGTGAACATCAACATAGGGGATTATGTGAGTTGGTCATCACCTTATGCAGGCCTTAATGGACCCCTTGATGTGACGTATTGGGTACTTAGAGAAAATGAGGTCAAGGCTAAAAAACATTTTGTTGAAGTTCCCCGGATGCTCGAGGCGTTTGAGTTTTGGTTGGGTCCTTATCCCTTTTATGAAGATGGTTTTCAACTCGTGGAGGCCCCGTATTTAGGGATGGAGCACCAGAGTTCGATCACCTATGGCAATCAATTTCAAAACGGTTATTTGGGTAGAGATATAAGTGGAACGGGCTGGGGGTTGAAATTTGATTTCATCATTGTCCATGAATCGGGCCATGAATGGTTTGCCAATAATGTTACTTTTAAGGATGCGGCTGATATTTGGATTCATGAAGGGTTTACTGCCTATTCGGAAAGCCTTTTTATTGAATATTTTTATGGAAAGGCGGCAGGTCAGGAATATTGCAGGGGCACTCGAAAAGGCATTCGTAACAAATTTCCTATGATCGGTGATTATCATGTCAACAGCAGTCACCATGACAACGACGTATATTCCAAGGGCGCAAACCTCTTGAATACCTTGAGACAAATCTTAAATGACGATGAGCGATGGAGACAAACCCTTAGGGGAATTGGAGATGCATTTTATCACCAAACGGTCACAACGGAGCAAATAGAAACCTTTATGGCCAAGGAGACTGGATTAGAACTGCAGTCCTTTTTTAATCAATATTTGAGAACTTCCCAAATCCCCATCTTTGAGTATCATACGGAGGAGGACAAACTCATTTATCGATGGGCTAAGACAATGGAAGGATTTAATATGCCGATTGATCTCAAAATTGACGACGAGTCGGTCAGGTTGAAGCCTACGGCTTCATGGCAAGCGTACCCACTCGCTTATCGCACGACCCCAGAGCTTGAAATCGATCCGAACTATTATATAGAGGTAAAGTCATTCAGATAGCACCTCAAATGAGATCTAAATATAATCTTGTAAACCTATTCATTCCAAAAAGATGTCTGTAGCTATGGTCGTAAGACTGAAGAAAATTGAGGATTTAGGTTAAAGATCTCTAAACAGAATGATATCTTGATGGTGACATTAATTTCTATAATTGAATGATTATAACATTGAAATTAAGCAATTGGAAAGCTAATTTTTTATTCAAATAACTATGTACTGACGCTTGCGTGATAGATATTTGAGGATCATCAATGGAAACTTCCACGACGTATATGAAAGACATAGAAACTTGTATTGCTAATTTCTACAAAAAAGATGTCGAAGTTTACCTCAATGTAGCAGCCCTAGCCAAAATTGGGGGTCCCGAAGTTATTGAACGTTTGTTGACATTGCTCTATGAGGAAGATTTGGATGTACAATACTTGGCCGCCAATACCCTTGCCCAAATAGAAGAAAATCAATCGGCATTGCCCGGTTTATTTGCGGCCATTCATGATCCTAAGCTCAAAGCACGAAATGGAAGTCTGGTCGAGGCCCTTGAGGGTTTTGATTTGAGCGATCATTTTATTGATATTCTTAAGTTATATCTCAATGGAGGTCTGAAAGCAGCAGCGATGGCAAAGCTTTTGCTGGACTATACCGAATTTAACATCAGCCGGCGGATCCTTAAAAAGGCCAACAAGCACGTCCATCATTTTGTTCACAACAGCCTCAAAGATGACCGTTATGAAACAAAAATGATTGAGGTAACGGCAATTATTAAAGATTTAGAGATTTTGATTGATGAGGAAAAATAGCGCAAATATGGATGGAACAATATGATGTCATTGTCGTAGGCGTTGGATCTATGGGTTCAGCGACCCTTTGTGATTTGGCCAAAAAAGGGTTAAAGGTATTGGGATTGGAACAGTTCACCCTGGCCAATGAGTTGTCAAGTCACACAGGTCAAAGTAGGCTGATCCGATTGGCCTATTTTGAGCACCCCAATTATGTTCCCTTACTCAAGAAAGCCTATGCTGGGTGGAGACAAATTGAGTCAGATACTGGTGTTAGCTTGTTGCATCAGACGGGTATTGCCTATTATGGGAAATCCGCAGGTCCTTTAATTTCAGGTATTCAGTCTTCGGTTTCCGCGCATGACTTAAACATGACATCGATATCAACAGATCATTATGCACCTCTAATGATCCCTAAAGGGTATAAGGGTATATTTGAAGAGGTGGCAGGATTCATTGCTCCTGAAAAAGCCATACGTATCTATGTCCAGCAAGCCTTGAAGCAGGGCGCAGTTCTTAGACAAAATGAAAGGGTTATTTCTTGGCAGCAACACCCCAATCACATCGCCGTCCAAACCGATCAAGGTAGCTACCAAACCGATAAATTAATTTTAACTGCTGGTCCTCACATCCAATCGTTGTTACCCAGCTTCAAACCTAAGTTAACGATTACAAGGCAGTTGATTGGGTGGTTGAATCCCACTTGTTGGCAAGATTTTTTAATAGATGATTTTCCCTGTTGGGTGATTGAGGAGGAGGGAATACCGGGGATTTATTATGGCTTCCCTATCTTGCCCATTGAAGGATTTGCTGGACCGATAGGTTTAAAAATAGCCTACCATGCTCCAGGAGAAGTTATCGAGCCCCAAAAGGTAAAATGGTTTGACGGGTCGCAGGAAGCTGAACGACTTTTGGCGGTAAGTAGACGTTATTTTCGGGATCAGAAGATGACAATGCTCAATATAAGTAGCTGTATGTATACTTATTCTTCAGATGATGATTTTATCATAGACTACCTACCTCAAACAGATGAAAAAATTATTTTAGCAACAGGTTTTAGTGGTCATGGATTCAAATTTGTCCCCGCCATAGGCGATGTCCTCTCGAAGATGGCCAGAGGATTAACTGGAGAGGTAGACCTAACCTTTTTATCAATAGATCGTTTTGGGGATCAAGAGTATTTAATTTAAGATCCTGAGGTCACGGCTAGATTGTGGTAGGAGGGGGTGTTACTTGATTCAGGATGAGGAAGATAATTTATCAATGGCTTGTTCTAACTTGAGCATGCGATCTTCGAGATAGGTAGGAGGATTGGTTTTTTCGCTAAAGACGCCGATGACTTGCCATATTTGCAGGATATTTTCGATGAGTACTTCTTGCAAAGGATAACTTGGATCATCCGATTTTAATTGAAGGTGCTTTTGGTTTACTGAATCCAATCTTTTGGTGAATATACCGGATGGCGTAACTAAGCTGACGACCTGGCCCAACACTTTTTGTAAATCTATTTGACGAACCAATTGGCTAATGAGTACATCACCGTGATGGAGTCCTTGTTGTTGAAATACCATCTCACTGCCCACCATTTCAAAGCAGATTAAGTAAGATGAAGCGGTCACAGGTATTCCTATTTTGGGTTGTCGTTCTATGAAATCATTGTTTTGGTGATGAATAACATAGTCTAAAAATCGATCTTGACCGATCAATGGGGCTGCGGTTGTGGCAGATGTATCAAGGTCCAGATTATGGGCTTTATCTAGCTTCTTCTTTATAGATTCAAGGCTGAATATTTCGCTGATAGATAATTCTCGTGTCAATAAAATATCTATAGAAAGTTTAAAATATTTTGCGATTTGAATCAGTGTTTCAATTTTTGGTTCAGATCTCCCTTCTTCATAGGCGCCAATACTGGGCCGAGATAAATGAAATAAACGCGCGAATTCAGCCTGGCTTATTTTTTTTACCTGACGGATTTTCTTGATGTTTCTACCTATAAAAGATAGATTTTTGCTAAAATTTTTAGCCATGATACAATTTTTATCATAATTTATCGTAAATGTAATAAATTTTGACCATCTTCGTAGTCCAAATATATGTTACGGATCAAAAAAATAGAATTTTGACTTGAGATATAGTTGGATTAGATAGATATTTAATGAAAAATATAACGAATAGATGAATGCATATTTTGATAAAGTAAGAGATTATTTGTTGGAGCTTGATTTTTCAATTATTTCACAAGATGCTGAAGAAGGTATTCTGGTGGTTGAAAAAGAAGATGAGGGCATGAAAAATGTCGTATTAATTGTCTCAGATCCCATCGTAATTGTGGAGCAATTTTTATTTGAGCTCACAGATGAGTCATTAGAAGTCTACAAAAGGCTATTGGTTAAAAATAGGGACATTATTCATGGTGCTTTTGCCATCGATGAATCAGGGAAAAAAGTTTTTTTTCGTAATACCCATGAATGTGAAAATTTAGATTTGAATGAGATAGAGGCAACGTTGAATGCATTGGCTTTATTACTCAGTGAGTATACCAATGAAATAATTGAATTTAGTAAAAAATAAAAATAGAATAAATCATGAATGTTTTTAAAAGACTTTTTAAGGTAGGAGAGGCCGAGGCACACTCGGCATTGGATCAGTTAGAAAATCCCATTAAGATGACCGAACAGGGCATTAGGGATTTGAAAAAAGATTTAGATGGGAGCCTTAAGGCCATGGCTGAGGTGAAAGCGATGGCTATCAGATCCAAAAATGATTTTCAGACTAATAAAAACAAAGCACAGGACTATGAAAACAAGGCTATTCAATTGTTGAAGAAAGTAGAAGCAGGCGAACTAGATGCCTCTGATGGAGATCGATTGGCTGGAGAGGCTTTGGCAAAGAAGGAAGAGTTTTCTCAAGCCATGCAAAGATCTAAGGAAGAGATGACCCGATTCGAGGGTAACGTAGCTCAACTAGACGGAAAGATCAAAAAATTAAGGTCCGATGTCAGTACTTTTGAAAATGAATTGAGGACTTTGAAAGCGCGTGTAAAAGTAAGTGAAGCGACTTCAAAGGTAAATAAGCAAATGGCAAATATTGATACCAATAGCACCGTAGCAATGCTTGAGCGAATGAAAGATAAAGTGGCTCAGCAGGAGGCATTAGCAGATGCTTATGGTGAGATTGCAGGTGAAAGTAAATCTCTAGATAATGAGATTGATGCAGCTTTGGGGGATAGTTCCAATGTTAAGGCATCGGATGATTTGGCCGCAATGAAAGCCAAGTTGGGTCTTAAAAAATAATAAAGAAGTAAAAATATAATTTTTTTTAAATGGATATTTTTAAGGCGATATTAATCATTATCGCCGCTTTTTTTGTCTTTGGTTTTGTTTTTTCTATTCTATTTAAGGTGGGATTGATTTTATTGTTGTTGTTATTGTTGATGTATGTTTTTAAAAAGGTATTTTTAGAATAATGTTTGATTTTTTCAAGAAAAAGAAGGCGCCCGCTTATGATGTGACCAATCTGTCACTCAAAGATCTCAATGTTGGATTTATCTTTGATTATGACATGAAGTCATGGGCAGTTAAGGAAGTATATAAATACGATTGGGGCAATAATAATTTTACCAGTGAGTATAAAGTAGATAGCGGTGATGAAGTAGCATTTTTGCATATTGCGGATGAAGGTGAACTCGAGATATCATTGAGCAAATCGATTCGGCTGAGTAAAATTGATGAGGCGATAGCGGATGAAATTAAAAAGAATGAAACCCCCCCTAGGAAAATACATTTCAATGAAGAATTATATTTTTTGGAGGAAGATGCCGCGGGCTATTTTCGGGATTTGAGCAAGGAGACCGAAGACTGGGAAGCGTTAATTTCTTGGGAATACTTGAATGATGAAGCCACCAATGTACTTTCTATTACCCAATGGGACATAAGAAATATTGAGGCTTCTGCGGGTTTAATTTTAAAGGAGTATCAATTTTCCAACATTATACCTAGTGAATAATTTATTTGTGAATAAATTTGTATTATGAGAATTGTGCGCCCTGTAATCCTTATAATTTTTTCTTCTCTGGCTTCGACCCTGCTCATCAGTTGCGGAGGAGGATTTCAAAAAAGTCCTTTGGATGAGATCATCCGAAATATTCCCCGTGACGAAATGTTCACCATCATATTGAATGATATGAACGCAGAAGGTAATTTTTCAAAAAGTTATTACCACAAATATCAAATCATTAGAGACAATCAAGTAGATAACGCCAGAGAGGTTGTTTCTGATTGGCATGAGGTAGGAGAGAAAGAATTTACTAATTATATTAATGACATGGGTATGGAGATTGCTTCTCGAGACAGTACGGGAAAACTGACCAAGACGGTAGCGCCTCCAGGGTACAACAACTATGTAGGTAATCAGAAATATGGGAGATGGGAAAGTCGAGGTGGATCCAGCTTTTGGGCCTTTTATGGTCAATATGCCTTTATGTCTAGCATGTTAAGAATGGGTAGTTATCCCGTCAGCAGAGGCTATTATAGCGATTGGAGAGGCAATTATGCGGGAACCAATCGCAGATATTATGGTCCAAGTAGCGGTGGAAGATCTTATTACGGGACCAATAGTGCTTACAATAATAGTAGAAATAGCCGGTCTACATGGGGCTCAAAAAGTACTTCTTTCAAAAATAATGTAACAAGTCGAACTTCAAGATCAAGTGGTAGCTTCGGAAGCTCTCGGTCTTCAGGGGGTGGTTACGGCAAATAATTTCATTCTCAAAAGCGCGGAAAATATGCTCACTATATTGGACGGATTACTCACAACCCTCACTTACATTGCCGTTAGTTTTTTGCTTTTTTTCATTGGGAAAATGGCCTATCAACTTTTTCATCCGAGAGTAAAAGTGGCTTATGAATTGGTCGAAAATGATAATTTGGCTTTTGCTTTTGCTCACGTGGGTTATTTCATAGGCCTATTACTAGCTATTGGGAGTGTCATGCTCGGTGAGTCCGAAGGGCTGGTAAATGATCTGAGGGGTATCGGAATTTATGGATTTCTATCCATTGTTTTATTGAACCTTTCTTTGATCATTAATGACAAAATTATTCTATCAAATTTTGATTTGAAAAAAGAGATTTTTGATGATAAAAATGTAGGAACGGGTATTGTAGAAGGGGCAAATGCGGTTGCGACGGGCTTGGTCGTTATGGGAGCCATCACAGGAGAAGGGTATGGTGAGTCGGGTCCAATAGTTAATGTTTTGGTCTATTGGATATTGGGTCAAGTCATTCTTTTTATAACTTCGAAAATATACAATTTGATGACCTCCTACGATGTTCACGATCATATAGAAAGAGGAAATATTGCCGTTGCGGTGGGTTATTCTGGAGCCATTATAGCGATCGGTAATCTCATAAATAATGCGTTGGCACATGATTTTGACAGTTGGATGATTACCATTCAAGATGTAGGTTTTAATGTCATTGTAGGGTTTGCTTTTTTGCCTATTGCTCGATTTTTGACTGACAAGATTTTATTGCCAGGTCAAAAGCTTACCGACGAAATTGTAAATCAAGAAGATCCCAACGTAGGAGCAGCGATTGTAGAAGCCTTTGCCTATGTTGGTGGTTCAATGCTGATTGTTTGGGCATTATAGAATCCTTGAAAAAAACTTCAACTTTGCTGAAAGTAGCCCTTTTCGCTACGGGATTGGCGGGGATCGTTTCAGAGTATACCATTTCTACCCTAGCTACTTATTTTCTTGGAGACTCTGTTTTTCAATGGACCATAATTGTTTCTATGATGCTTTTTTCGATGGGCTTGGGCAGTCGATTATCCAAGAAATTCGAAGAGAAACTACTTGAAAAATTCATTGCCATAGAGTTTCTACTTTCGATCATCGCCTCAAATGTTACCGTCATCGTGTATGTTTGCTTTGCCTTTTATGGCAATACTACTTTTGTCATTTATTTTTTGAGTGTGCTCATCGGGCTCTTGATCGGTATGGAAATACCCATTGTCATTCGATTAAATGAAAAATTTGAAAAATTGAAAGCCAATATTTCTTCTGCCTTGGAAAATGATTATTACGGAAGTTTGGTGGGAGGTATTTTCTTTGCTTTTGTTGGATTGCCTATTTTAGGATTGGTCTATACCCCATTGATCTTGGGGAGTATTAATTTCATGGTGGCCTTGTTATTGTTGTGGGCCACTTGGGAAGATCTTCAAAAAAAGCAAAAAACAAGATTTCTTACTTATATCGCAGGTGTTCTAATCATACTGAGTACATCTGCCCTTCTTTCTAAAGATGTGGTGAATTGGGGCGATCGCATCCGCTATCGTGACTTGGTGGTTTATAGTGAGCAGTCCCGTTATCAAAAGATTGTCATGACCTATTCAAAAGGTGATCATTGGTTGTTTCTTAATGGAAATCAACAATTAAGCACCCTTGATGAAGCCCTATATCATGAACCTCTAGTTCATGCACCCATGATTCTGTCAAAAGAGGCTCGATCCGTATTGGTACTTGGAGGAGGAGATGGAGTAGCGGTACGGGAGTTACTCAAATACCCTGAATTATCACAAATAATTTTGGTAGATTTAGATCCTGCGGTCACCTTTATGGCTCAAAACCATCCCATTATGTTGGGCATCAATGAAAATTCTTTGAATGATGATCGGGTCACGGTAATCAATCAAGATGGTTTTCAATTTTTAGCAGAAACTCAGGTACGATTTGATGTAATAATTGCTGATTTTCCAGATCCTAGAACGGTAGATCTTGGACGTCTATATTCTCGTGAATTTTACGGCCTAGTACATCAAGTATTGAATGAAAGAGGGATGATGATTACACAAGCGGGCAGTCCCTATTATGCGCGTCAAGCTTTTGATTGCATTGATCTTACCATACAATCGGCAGGATTTAATACCTTAAAATTACATAATCAAGTCCTATCCTTAGGTGAATGGGGTTGGATAATGGGCTCTAAAAAGAAACGAGATCTGAAAAATGAATTACAATCGGCCTCTTTAGGATCATTACCTACGCAGTGGTTGACTGATGCTGCATTGACAAGAATCTCTTCGTTTGGCGCAGAAGTATTTGAAGCAAATTACTCATCAATCGCCATCAATAGACTGCACGATCCAGTGCTTTACCATTATTACCTCAATGGGCGATGGGATTTGTATTAAAGTGATTGAGCAGCCATAATACCCGAATCAATGGCCTCAAAGAGTAGGGGTAGTCGGCCCGTATCCGCTCCGGCAAATTTAAAATTTCCTATTTCTGGATAAGCGTTGAATAAATAATGAGGAGTGGGTACGGACATGGCGTGTCCCATGACATGAATAAAGGCAGCCTCTGGGCGAATAGGTCCTTTAATCATATCACACATGTAGTTTAGTGTTTCATTGACGATTCGGTCCTTGTGGTCTTCTACGGTCAGTAATTGGCTCCGGTGTTCAGGTTTGAGACAATAATAGCCCGTAAGACAATGCACTCCTTTAAGGCTTCCTTGGTGTTGCACACTTGAATCAATAAACCCCAAAAAGCCAGATACACTGTCAAGATATTCATTTTGCCAAAAACCATAATTATTTGGTTTTTGCTTCGTCAAAATATTGACAACCATCCAAGGGGCGTAGACATTTTCTTTAAATGGAGAATCTATTTCTGGAGCAATGTAAGGAAGGCTGTGTTTTTGGCCAGCGTAAATGAGGGCATCCGTTTTTATTTGCAATCGTTGGTTATGGATAATGTCCAAGGCATCGACTAAATAGCCTGCGCCTTGTTTTTCAATATGATAAACCAAATGCTGATTAAGGATCCGCTGTGAGGAGAGTTGTTTATGTATTTTATTGGCAAAATATTGATTACCTTCAGGTGCTGAAAAAAGTTCAACAAACTGTTTTTGATAAGGTCGGCAGGTATAATAATGGATTCCGGCGAGTGCTGAAACTTGTTGACTAGTTCCTCCATAATCATCCAGCATTTGGTAATCAATGAGTTTTCTAAAATAGGGATCTGTATCGATATTTTGGTCATTTAAAAAGACATCAAATGTCATGTGATCAAGATATTGAAGCTCAGTGGGAGTCAAGCGTGTAGGCATGACCATGCGGCCTTCAAATGGGCGTAGCAGGTCCATTAATTTTCGATACGCCGGTGTTTTTGGAATCAGCGATTTTCTAAAGCTACCATCTTGAAAACATTGCTGACGACGGGTAGGTGGAATAAGGTGTTGACGATCCTTGAAAGACCAATTGTCACTCCATGCTTGATATTCAATAATCCCCAACTGTTCAAACATTTTCAAGACCTCTGCTCCATAGTAGGCAGGGTAGGCCAAATCATAATGCGCACCTCTACCTATGGCAACGCCTTGGTAATCATTAGCAGAGGAGGAGCCTCCATATCTATCATCTAGCTCTAAGAGCAGGTAATCTTTATTATTTAGCGTATGGGCAGCTGCTATGCCTGCAAGGCCTCCACCTACGATGAGTGTTTCAGTTTGCTGCTTTTTACTGATCCCAAGATTGAGTGCATTTTTTATTAAATGTCCAGATTGCGCCAATGAAGAAACCGAAATAGGGAAGTCGTTTCCATTCAAGAAATCTGAATGACAAGAAGTCAGCCAAAAAGGAACTGAAAGGCCTAGAGCCGTATTTTTTATGAACTCTCTCCGCTCCAATTATTTTCTATTTGTTGATCGTTCTTTTTCCATAAAGTAATCCTGTTTACCCATTGATATCATCATCGCCATGGTTTCTTCATTCCACCATTGGGAGGGGAAAGGTTTATGCACATCTGTGAGTATGGTGGCTAGTTGAATACTTGAATATTCCTTTGATACCAAAACCCAACCCATTTGCCCAATAGTAGGAATTTGTAAGTGATAGGGGACAGTGCCGAAATTTAATACCATCATTTGATCGGTATAGGTTTTAAATAATGTTGGTTGCTTATAGACGTCTCCCATTTGGGTCAAGAGAAAACCTGTGACATCTAGTTTACTCAGTAATTTTTTGGTAAAATAGGGTTGCATAAAAGCTTGGACTTCTAAACTACTAGCCGGATCAAATAAATCTATAATGATAGCGTCAAATTGTAAGGTGGTGGACTCTACAAATGAACTGATATTTTGATCGATGAGGGTCCATTGCTCGTGATTTAAATCTGTCAGTTGATGCTGGAGAAAACCGATATCATAGGGGACTATATGCAATGATTGATAGCTATATTGAGATTTCATCAACTGCTGAGCGACGACTCCATTGTCACCACCTATAATCAATATATCGGCTTTTTCAGGTAGCAATTGTAATAAGGGATATAAAGTGGCTTCACCGTACATACTCTGATCAGGGGTGGCCGTGCTTAATCGACCGTTATAATAGGTCCACTGATCGTCGTCCCATCTAACTTGATCGATGATTCCTTTTCTTGTTTTTGTAGACGAAATGACATTTTCTGCATAATTTTTTTGATTGGGTATGAAAGCAAAAGGGATCATCCAAACAAGAATAGCGGTGAGCATGGGGAGCAAGAGCCACTTCATTTTTAATTGGGTTCCCATAAACACTATGGTTATGGCCATGATATTGACCCATACCCATCCGTGATCAGTTATTCCAATCAAATATTGGGTCAAAGGATAGGATCCTAAAATCATAGAGATGAGGCACAGAGAGCTAAAAAATGTAAAGAAGTTGTTTTTAAAGGGAGCAAGAGGAGCAAAGCGGAGGGCCATTAGAGGCAATAAAATAAAAACCCAAAAAGCCATTTGATTTGGAGTGCGGATCTCAAAAAAATGTGCAGATAGTTGGTGGAACCAATAGCCGGTCAGCCCAAAGAAAATGAAGGAGGCTAAAAGTGATTTTTTCAATCTTTCTCTACTGATTTTTTTCTAATTTCAGCTTCGAAACCTGAAGCAATAATGCCGGCAGGTAAGGCAAAAATACCAACACCCATAATGGCAATAAATGCACCTAATACCCTACCTATGGAAGTGATGGGATACACATCTCCGTAGCCTACGGTGGTCAGTGTAGCTACGCCCCACCACATAGTTGCTGGAATACTGCTGAATGCTTCAGGCTGTACTTCATTCTCTACATAATACATCAGACTAGAGGCCAAAACAAGGACTAATAAAACAATGGTCAGGGTGACTAAAAGCTCTTCTTTTCTTCTGTTTAATACATTTGCAATCATTTGAAAGGCTGTAGAATACCTTCCCATCTTGAAGATGCGTACCAACCGAAAGAGTCTTAGGAGCCTTAAAATACGCCCATCAATACTCATAATGAAGGGTAAATAAAAGGGCAAAATAGCAAGCAAATCAATCAATCCAATGGGCGAAAGGATGAATTGAATCCGGCCTTTTATGGGATGTCGATAGCGTTCAATCAAGGTACAAGTCCATATACGCCCGACATATTCCAAGGTAAAGACGACTACCGAAATGATCTCAAAACATTCAAAAAAATCTTCATATTTGATGTAGACAGAAGCTACTGTTTCCATGATCACAGCGATCATGTTTAAAAAGATCATGATCATGATGAACAGATCAAACCGGCGACTGAGTCTATTGTCACCATCGTCTTTCTCAAGTATTTCAAATAAGCCTTTTCTAATTTTTTCCATTTTTAATATATTTATGATAAGCAACGATAAAGTTTACATACATCTCGCTGTTGCAACTACTGATTTCTAAATAGGCTTTTTGTTCTTCAGGAAAAGTGTGGAGGGCACAATGACTTTCTGCTAATAACCAAAGAGCGGTATATCCTTGGGGTTCAAAGGCGTGGTCCACAAATTTGAGTACAGTGAATCCAGAGCCAATGATGAGTCCTTCAACATCTTTCTTTAATTGATGATCTGTTGAGTAGGTCATCCAAGATGAAAAATTATCAATTTTTGCTTCCAATAATGTGTTTTTTAGGCCTCCTTGTTGGCGATGATTTTAATTTAAAGGCTAAAATAATGTTTGTTCTTCATATGAAAGGTTAATATGTATATTTGTTGTGTATCAAATGGAGTTATGAAGCGAAGAATTTTTCTTAAACAAACGGGCTTGGGCCTTACCGGACTCTTGGGTTTAGAGGTAGTGTTTGCTTCAAGCATGCCCAAAGACTATGTTCCTTTGCTGGAACTGCAAGACCCCTTCAAAAAATTAAAAAAACACAAGCAGATGGTTGTTTTGAATGACCGTCCATTAAATATGGAAGCTCAGGCTCATTTATTGAATGATGAAGTGACGCCTGCAGATAAAATGTTTGTGAGAAATAATGGAATCACTCCGGAGAAGATAGCTGTAAAAGATTGGCAATTGGTCATTGAAGGTGAATCTGCACTAAATGCAAGATCATTTACGCTCGATGAGTTAAAAACTACTTTTGATTCATATACCTATCAATTGGTTCTAGAATGCGGAGGTAACGGTCGCAGTGAGTTCAATCCACCTACCAAAGGAAATCAATGGACCATTGGAGCGGTATCTTGTCCACGATGGACAGGTGTAAGATTGCGTGATGTTTTGGAACGTATAGGCGTGAAGGAAGATGCCGTCTACTTGGCCTATCATTCTAGAGATCAACATCTCAGTGGAGATCCCAAAAAAGAAGCCATCTCTCGTGGAATTCCTATTTCAAAGGCAATGATGGATGAAACCTTATTGGCTTATCAGATGAATGAAGAAGATCTTCCATTGATTCATGGCCAACCTTTGAGGTTAGTAGTGGGGGGTTGGCCTGCCTCAGCATCTGGCAAATGGTTGGAACGATTGTCTATAAGAAATATCGTGCATGATGGAGCTAAAATGGGTGGCCAGGCTTATCGGGTACCTTGTGAGAATGTTGCGCCAGGAACGGTTGTGCCCGACGAAGACATGTGTATCATTGAATCGATGCCCGTCAAGTCCTTATTAACCTATCCAAAAAGTGGTGCCCTTTTAGAGAATCAGAAAAATATAGAGATCCGGGGTCATGCTTGGGCGGGCGAATTAGCAGTGTCAGCAGTCCACTATTCTATTGATTTTGGTGCTACTTGGAATGTTTGTCATTTGTCTGCACCCATCAATCGCCTAGCTTGGCAACATTTTAAAGCTGAGATTCAATTTCCAAAGAAAGGTTATTATGAAGTTTGGGTACGTGCCAGAGATCAAAATGGAGTAGATCAACCCATGATTTTACCAGGGTGGAATCCTAAAGGATATTTAAACAATGCCTGTCACCGTATAGCGATTAAGGTGGTATGAAAACAGGATCAATATCTACGTTTTTGCTCCTATTGTTAAGCTTTACATTAATGAAATGCGATCCACCAGAAGGCAAAGTCAAAGAGGCCACATTGCCAGATAGTACGATGCTTGGACTGATAGATGATACGGGAGTGCTCCTAGTACTTCAAAACTGTAATGCATGCCATTCCACTCAATTGATCAGTCAAAATCGGATGACCAAAGCAGGATGGCAAAGTACGATTCGCTGGATGCAAGCTACCCAAAATTTATGGGATTTAGGTGAAGATGAGGACATTGTTTTAACATATTTGGCAAAAAATTATGGGCCAAATGCTATAGGTAGAAGGCAAAGTTTAGTGGTAGAGCAGTGGTATCCACTAGACGAAGAAAATTAATTTGAGTTTAACAGCCTATTTGTATGTTAAAATAAAAGCTGTGAAATTAATGTAAACACATCAAAAAAAACCTGATTCATAGAAGCAGGTTTTTTTGATTCGTAAGCAATAAATTAAGCTAGATCAAAACGGTCAAGATTCATAACCTTGGTCCATACCGCTACGAAATCTTGAATGAATTTCCTCTGAGCATCTCCACAGGCATAAACCTCTGCTATTGCACGGAGCTGAGAGTTAGAACCGAAAGCAAGATCAACTGAAGTTGCAGTCCATTTAACTTTACCTGTTTCACGGTCACATCCTTCAAATATATCTTCAGAGGTTGCTGACTTACCCCATTGGGTACTCATATCGAGTAAGTTGATAAAGAAATCATTACTCAATGTTTCAGGATTTTCGGTAAAAACACCATGAGCTACACCACCGGTATTAGTGTTGAGTACCCGCATGCCTCCAATCAAAACAGTCATTTCGGGGGCGGTCAAAGTGAGTAAATGCGCTTTGTCCAAAAGAAGCTCTTCAGGAGCTCGATCGTTTCCTTTTTTCTTGAAATTTCGAAAGCCATCAGCTTTCGGTTCTAAAACGGCAAAAGATTCTATATCGGTCTGATCTTGTGAGGCATCTGTACGTCCTGGCGTAAAAGGAACGATGATCTTTTCTCCTGCTTTTTGGGCAGCAGCTTCCACACCAGCAGTTCCACCCAACACAATCATATCAGCCAAGGATATTTTTTTATTACCAACCTGCTTTTTGTTGAATCCTTCTTGGATATCAGTAAGGATTTTAATCGTCCTTGTCAACTGCTCGGGCTGATTTACTTCCCACGTATTTTGAGGAGCTAAAACTATACGTCCACCATTGGCACCGCCTCGTTTGTCTGAGTTGCGGAAGGTAACGGCGGATCCCCAGGCTGTAGCTACGAGTTCAGAGATCTTCAAATCACTTTCAAGAATGGAGCTCTTAAGATGAGCAATGTCTTGGGCATTTACCAGTTCTTGGTTTAATTCAGGTACAGGATCTTGCCAGATCAAGGTTTCAGTAGGCACTTCTTTTCCTAAGTAGCAAGCGACAGGACCCATATCTCGGTGAGTTAGCTTGAACCAAGCACGTGCGAAAGCATCGGCGAATTCAGCTGGATTTTCGTGAAATCTTTTAGAAATGGGTGCATAGATAGGATCCATAATCATGGCCAAATCAGTGGTGGCCATCATGGGTGCATGACGTTTGGAAGAATCGTGGGCATCAGGCACTGAATCCGAGGCAGCACCGTCTTTCGGCGCCCATTGTTGAGCGCCTGCTGGACTTTTCGCAAGTTCCCATTCATAACCAAAAAGGGTATCCCAGTAACTGTTGTCCCATTCGATTGGTGTTGGGGTCCAGGCCCCTTCCAAACCACTGGTGATGGTATGGACACCTTTACCTGATCCAAAGCTGTTTTTCCATCCGAGTCCTTGTTCTTCGATGGTAGCACCTTCGGGTTCTGGACCTACATGGTCAGGGTTCCCTGCCCCGTGTGTTTTGCCAAAAGTATGCCCACCTGCGATGAGTGCTACGGTTTCCTCATCATTCATGGCCATGCGGCCAAAAGTTTCGCGAATGTCTCTTGCTGAGGCGATGGGATCGGGTTTACCATTAGGTCCTTCTGGATTCACGTAGATCAATCCCATTTGAACAGCACCGAGTGGATTATCTAATTCTCTATCACCTTTGTAGCGTTTGTCTTCTAACCATTCGGTCTCAGGTCCCCAAAAAACATCTCCTTCAGGTTCCCAAACGTCTGCACGGCCTCCACCGAAACCGAAGGTTTTAAATCCCATGGATTCTAAGGCACAGTTGCCCGTAAGAATCATCAAATCAGCCCAAGATATTTTACGGCCATATTTTTGTTTGATGGGCCAAAGTAGGCGACGTGCTTTGTCAAGATTTCCATTGTCTGGCCAACTATTAAGTGGAGCAAATCGTAAAGTACCTGCACCAGCACCCCCACGGCCATCGCCGATACGATAAGTACCTGCACTATGCCATGCCATACGAATAAAGAAAGGGCCATAATGGCCATAATCAGCTGGCCACCAATCTTGTGAATCGTTCATCAAGCTGTAAAGATCTTTTTTGAGGGCATCAAAATCGAGGCTTTTGAAGGCTTCAGCATAATTGAAAGCCTCACCCATAGGATTGGACTCAGACGTATTTTGGTGTAAAATCTTAAGATTTAGTTGATTGGGCCACCAATCTGAGTTGGATAGGGCACCCGCTGCCGTATGTCTTTGTGCGGCAGGTGCAAAAGGGCATTCGCTTTCGCCATTGCTAGTCTGTCCATTTGAAATGTCGGGATGTGAAATATTTTCCATGAATGAATGTTATATGGTATAAATAATAGAAAGTAAGATTATGGTTTAAATTGACTTGAAAGCATTTTCTCGGTGAAAAGTTTGTTCTTAAAGATCAAAAAAAATATCGACCACACACGCTAATTTATTTTTTTAAAAAAGCTGTCAATACAATTAAAACTTTGTTAATCTGTACAAATATAGGTATGAATTTTTATCTATAAAAACTATATTTTTGATATTAACATCTAATTTATAGATATTAATATTATTTTTGAATCTTAATGAATATTCAACAATTTAAGTATGTTTTGGCTGTGGTGGAGTTAAAGCATTTTGAAACGGCAGCGGAGGCCTGCTTCGTAGCTCAATCTACGCTAAGTACCATGATCAATAAATTCGAGGATGAGATTGGGATTAAGATATTTAATAGAAAAACTAAGCCTGTTTCCATTACCGCAGAAGGCGCCCAAATTATCAAGCGCTTACGGATCATTCAAAAAGAAATGGATGCGCTTGATAACGTAGTACAGGAGTTGAAAGGGGAAATGATAGGAGAATTACGCATAGGTATCATACCTACAACGGCGCCTGACTTACTCCCTTTATTCCTGTCAAAGTTTGCCAGCGGCTTCCCAAAAATTAAAATGATTGTTCAGGAATTGACGACCCTAGAGATCCAAAAGGCCTTGAAAAATAGAATGCTCGATGTAGGTATTCTGGCTATTCCACTTGAAGACGATGAGTTGGTTGAGTTAAATTTATATTCGGAGCCTTTTTTATTTTATGATTGCAGTACTGAAAAAGTAAAATCTACGATCGCTATTCAAGAATTAGATTATTCAAAACTGTGGCTACTGGAAGAAGGGCATTGCTTACGAACCCAAGTACAAAATATTTGTGAATTGTCAGATAAAAGCCAAGAAAAGCAAGTCAATATTGAATTTAAGGCAGGTTCATTGGACAGTTTATTGCGTTTTACCAAGGCCAGTAAGGGGGTGACAATATTGCCTTATTTGGCCTCTCTTGCCCTGTCAAAATCAGATCAGAAAAAATTGATCCCTTTTAAATTTCCGACTCCCGTTCGCTCCATTGGATTGGTTACGCACAAACATTTTGCAAAAAAACAATTATTGAATCAATTGCAGTCAACAATTAAGCAAGTGATTTTCCCCCTGATTCCTAAAAATCACTTAACCCAGCAGTTCAATCCTTTATCATAAACTTACATCAGCGCTGTAAAAGACCTCATCTGACCTATTTAATTTTCTAATTAATCGGCACAAGAACCCGTTGTCCAAGAGGATATGCCAGATGCACGGGCCGTACATTCATTGCCATAGGTTTCCAGATTACAACCACAAACAGGTCGGTATTCTTTTGTGCAGGCGATATTTTTTGATGATAGGATTAAACAATCATTTTCTAGCTCATTACTGCTCTTGTTTGTGCAGGCACTCCATAAGATCATTGAGGCAATCATTAGGCCGTAAAGATGTCTTTTAAAATGCATGAATTAAATGATTCATTAAATGTATTTCTCCCAAGTTGTTCAAACCTAATGAAATAAATTTATTTTACCTTGTTGAGAGAATAAAAATAGCGTTGGATACCCACTGTGAAAATAGGATATAATCGGATATAAGAAGTATTTAAGATATTCGTTCCTGCCGAGAGGTCAATGCGTAGATTAGAAGAGATTACTTTTTGTATGCCCGGATGAATTTCTACATAATATCCATTGGTAAGACCCTCGGTTTGAACCTCCAATATGGATCCTTCTTGGGAAACAACTGCGGTTTCGTATGATTTCCCATTTAATTCTAGATAGACATTCCAATTTGTTTGTTCATAACTGGTATATTTTTTTGGATAGAGCAAATAGCCAAAGGACAAATTATATTCAAAAGACCTCCCGTATTCAATCGTTGTATTCGTAGTGGCCGCACTTCCGGAAAAGAGGGGTAAGCGTTCACTGTAGGCACCTGGGAGGGTAAAACCGGTAGTCAATGAAACAGCAAATCGTTTTATTAGATAGGTGACGATCAGTCCTCCTCCATAGCCTTTCGTATCGTCTAGGAGATTAGGTTCAGCTTCATCATGGGCATTTGAAACATTAGACCACTGACCAAAAGCAGCTACTCTTAAATGTTCATTGGCATCATCAAATGTTAAGAATCGATATTTGGTGTAGAGGTGAAACCCATTAAAACTCAGTGGATAGGTGACTCCTTTTTGTGTTTGTTGAGGATAATAAATAGTTTGACCACCACTGTGCCTGTGGGTGATAAAATCGTTGGGTAAATTAGCTCCGTGATGGTTAGAAAAAGAGGTAGTTAGATAGAATGAAAGTTTGGGTGTTACCCCATACATCCATCTGAGTGCAAACATATTTCGCCGGACATCTATTTCGGTAAAGGAGTTACCAAATAATCGTATCCCCAAAACTCCCTTAGGGGTATTACTGGCAGATTCATTGTGAATAAATAATTCTTGAGCCATTGTCAGATGCACGCCATAGAAAAAGAGAATGATCCCAACAAAACTTTTCATAAGGTCACAGAATAATACTCATTTTGGCCACATCCCTTATTTTTGGCTGCTGAAAGTTGAGCCTCCCATTTTTTCAGTTCAGTCCGAGAAAGGAAATTTGTACCAATAAACTTCAAGACCGTCTCTCCTTTCAATTGGGGTTGACTTACCTCTAAAAAATGATAGGTCTCATAGGCATAATTCCAGCAAGTATGGGTATCGATGGGCTGCTCTTTAAAATCAAACAATGCATTTAAATAAGCTACGGAAAACCCGGCATCAATCACTGCTTGGGCAACTTTATCGATAGATACATACATTCCCTCACGGAAGAATATTTCACTGCGGTTACTGTTCAAGTCCATCTCGATCCGATCAATAAAGTCTAACTTAACCAAACTCATTTCTACCGATCTCGAACACATCGAACAAGTGAGTCCATCGATACCCATTTCAACCGACTTAAATTGGCCTTGAGCGATCCCGGGTAAATAGATGACAAAGTATAGTATGAGCCATTTGTGATTACCTTTTTTTAATATCATAATTGTAAAATTAATCTTGCACGGATGAATATTCTCACTTAAATGAATAGATTTTTAAGTGAATGGAAAATTTGCTATTTTTATTTAATGAAAAAAATTGTTTTTATATCAGGTGCTTTGTTTAGTTCATTGACTTTACTTTCTGTTCTTTTTAAAATGCTACATCTTCAAGGCGCTACTTTTTTGTTGACTGCTGGCCTTCTGGGTCTGGCCTTGGTTTTTATTCCCACTTTTTCGATATATAAATACCGTCAGTGACTGGAGGAACTGAGCTAACAGTCTATTTCACTGAGGACTGCTGAGTGCCAATGAAGGCAGGTCCATGGGTAAGCGTTTTAAGACAAGTGTTTTTCTTTAAGTGTGAGAATCAGGACTTTTATGGAGCGATTTAAAATTTCAAATACCCCTTCGAATCCATCATGTTGTCCATAATAAGGATCGGGCACATCACCGTTTTTTTCTAAGGGGTCAAAATCTCTCATCTTGATGAGTACAGAACCCACGGGGCTCATATTTTGTAAGTGTAGAAAGTTTTGGTGATCCATAGCAATCAGGTAATCATAGCGGTCTATATCTGTAGCATTTACTTGATGGGCTTGGTTTTCAAATAAAATGCCGTGACCTTTTAAAGTAGATAGGGTTCTGGAATCGGGTGGAGCCCCTATATGGTAACTTGCGGTTCCTGCTGATTGAGCCTTGAAATGATCCTCGAGTTGGGCCTCTTTTATTTGATGTTCAAAAATAGCCTGGGCCATTGGAGATCGACAAATATTACCTAGGCAAACAAAAAGCACTTTAACCATAATTTTTTTAATTTAAATGAAACAACCTTAATAATCAATTTAATTTTGATGAATCGGCCGGTAAATAAAATGGATATTACTTCTTGAGTTGATTTTCTTTTTGTTTTTTTGTTATATATGACGGGAGATGAACAATTATTTTTTAATGCCATAAGATCAGGAAATTTGGCCAATGTGGAACAACAGCTTACTGACCAACCACATCTCATAAATGCTAAGGATGATCGGGGTTCTAGTCCTTTGATATTGGCTTCCTATTACGACCATATAGATCTAACAGAGACCTTGATTCAAGCAGGTGCAAAGGTTAACTTCAAAGATGCTTCGGGCAATACCGCTTTGATGGGAGTTTGTTTTAAGGGCGGTGTGGAATTGGCTGAAGTATTGATCAACGAGGGAGCGGATGTAAATTTGACCAATGCCATGGGCGCTTCAGCCCTCATCTTTGCAGCCATGTTCAACAGAAAGAACATGGTTGAGTTATTGCTAGAAAATCAGGCAGATAAAACCATTCAAGATGCCAAAGGGATGACTGCGCTAGCCCATGCGGAAGTCAAAAAAGCCTCAGAAATAGTCAAATTACTTCAGATTTGAATTATAAAAATGGGCACGTGTATTTTGCCTTTTTTACTTCTATCAATTCAAAATCTTGAAACCAAGATTTTCTTCAACGTCATTTTTGTTCTAGCTTCGCTGCTGAAGTGAAATTATTATACGATTTAACGATATACATTTATTTTTTCTTGTTGAGGTGCGTAGCCCCTTTCAATGAGAAGGCTTCCGCTTTTCTTTCGGGTCGTCAGCATTTCTTTTGGCTGGAGATTCCAGAAAAGGACTCTCAAACTATGAGGTACTGGTTCCATGTGTCATCACTTGGAGAATTTGAGCAATGCCGACCCGTCATAGAGGCCCTTAAAAAAGAGCAGCTTCCTATTGAAATTATCTTGACTTTTTTTTCGCCCTCTGGGTATGAAGTTCAAAAAAATTATGAGAAGGCTGATTGGGTTGGCTATATACCCATAGACCAATACCCATTGGCTTTTCAATTTATTCAACAAATAAACCCTGATCAGGCGATTTTCGTAAAGTATGAATTTTGGCTCAATCACCTCCAAGCCTGCTTTGATCTTCAAATACCTGTCGTTTTCTTTTCAGTCATTTTTAGAACCAACCATATCTATTTTGGTATCGCTCGTAAGTTGTATGAAAAGTATTTTAGATCGGTGACCCAATTTTTTGTTCAAGATCAGAAATCTGCAGATTTACTACTTCAACTAGGGGTAAGTCAGGTTAATGTGGTAGGAGATACGCGTTTTGATCGGGTGATAACCATAGCCGACCAAGCCAAGTCATTACCTTTGATCGAACGCTTTGCTCAGCAAGAGCAGGTATGGGTGTTGGGCAGTGTGTGGCCGGCCGATATGGATGTTTTGTCGTCTTTCATTCTGAAAGAAGCAGCTAAGAACACCCAATTTATCTTGGCACCTCACAGTATCAGTGCTGACAGCATTGATTATTTTCAAAAACGCTTTCCAAAAGCGATCCGCTATTCCCAGATTGCTGATAGGGTCGATTTGAAGGAGTCGAGCATATTGATTTTAGACACAATAGGGCTCTTGTCAGCGACCTATAAGTATGCCAACTATGCCTATGTGGGAGGGGCCTTTGGCGCAGGTTTACACAATACGATCGAGGCTGCTGTGTTTGGGATTCCCATTTTCTTTGGTCGCAGTCCTCGAAACCTTAAATTTAATGAATGCCAAGAATTGATTTTTGAAGGGGCAGCTTTTGATTTTGATGATTTACCAGAGTTTATGTCTCATTTCGAGTTACTTAATTCAGATCCATTAAATCATCAAAAAGCCGCAGATGCGGCATTTACCTATACGCGTTCCCGCCAGGGGGCAACAGCGCGTATTGTTGACTATATAACGAAAAGATTTTAAGTGGACGGAGTCATTATCAAATCAACAGGTTCTTGGTATTTAGTGCGCTTGCAGGATGGCAAAGAAGTGAAGGCCCGACTACTTGGTAGATTCAAACTTGAAAATAAAAAGATTTCTAATCCCATTGCGGTAGGGGATAAAGTTGAACTGCTTCCTGAAGCTGAAAATTTCATCATTGAGGTCATTACACCTAGAAAAAACTACATCGTCAGAAAGTCACCTAAAAAGAAACATTTCGCACACATGATCGCAGCCAATGTAGACCAGGCTGTTTTGATTGCGTCTCAAAAACGACCGAGGACCAGTTTAGGTTTCATTGATCGTTTTCTAGTGACTTTGGAGGCTTTTCGAATACCTGGTTATCTCTTGATTAATAAGTCTGATTTGTATTCAAAAGAAGAGCAAGTGGCATTGCGAGGCATTATGGAATTATATGAATCCATCGGTTATCAAACGATGATGACTTCTTTTATCGAGGGGTTGCCGGATCGAGTAGGAGATTGGCTTCAAGCTAAAACCACACTGTTATCAGGTCATTCAGGTTCTGGAAAATCTACTTTGATCAATCTATTACAACCTAATGCCCATCAACAAATTGGTGAAATTTCAGATTTTGCCGATAAAGGGGTGCACACGACTACTTTTGCTGAAATGTTTTCACTCGATGCTGATACACATGTCATTGATACTCCGGGTATAAAAGAATTGGGACTGGCCGAAATTACGGCTGAAGAATTATCTCATTATTTCCCTGAAATGAGGAACCTAATGGGCCAATGTAAATTCAATAATTGCCGGCATGTAGATGAGCCCTCCTGTGCAGTACAGGAAGCTGTACAATCAGGTCATATTGCCTTGAGTAGATTTGAAAGTTATTTAAGCATGATGCAAGAGGATGACAATAGGCGCTAATGGTTAAAATAAAAGATATGATGACCTATATTGATTTGGATGTACAAAGTAGACATTAAATTTTCGGTGATTTTTTCAGACATTGTGACCGTTTCCTTGCCAGTGCACAGCTGTCTCCTTTATACTAACGCGAGATTGACAAATTTTGATTGACCTGTTCAAATAATTTACAAAGACTTCTTAAGGGATCTAATTGACTGTTATTGGGAAGCAGCAACGATAGTAGTGGCAATATCAGCAAAGTCCCAGCTGAGGTCATTGCGGTTGAGCAATCTAAAATTACCCCCATCATCCCATAAATGGTCAGCAGTCTTCGTGCGGCAGCTTCTTGTGCATAGAAGTCGGCATAATTAATCCTACTTTGCAAGGTGTTGGCTTCTATGGTGCCCCATTCTCCCAATATCACGGGTCTATTCCGCTCGATGATCCATTTTTGTTTGATTTTGTCCAATTCAGCGGTCAGTTCAGATTTATCCCTTGCGGATCCCCAAGTGACGGCAGCTTCTCCGGCAAATTGCCAAGGAAAATAGCTATGTAAAGAAATGATTATTTTCTCATCATCATTGGGGATGGTCAATTCTTCCATCGCAATGGGAATGGTACTTTCAGCCCAGAATGTGATCATGATGTGCCTCTTTTCGTTATTTCCGCCCGTGGCTCTAATGGCATCTACGGCTGCTTTGTGAAAACCGTTTATATAGTCACGGCCCTCAGAGTTTCCCCCAGACCATTCCTCAGTAATACCTTCAATTCGGGGCTCATTCAGGGTTTCAAAAATTAATGAATTGTTATAATCTTGAAAGAAGTTGGCTACTTGGGTCCAAAGAGTACTCAATCTATCTGCACTCTCTTGTGCTTCTGAAGCCATTGGTTTTATCCAGCTATTGTCATGATGCACGTCAATTATGACATACATTTTATTTTGAAAACCAAAATTTACTACTCTTTTTATTTCTGTGAGATAATAAGGATCGATTTTGTAAGGGTCCAGTTCAACTTGATTTGGACCCTACGTGATGGGTATTCTTAATGTTGAAAATCCCATAGCTTTTACCTCGTCAATCATCGCCTTAGAGGGAATGGGATTGCCCCAATAGGTTTTGTCTTTTGATTCTACATCAAAGCTATTTCCTGAATTCCAACCTACCACCATTTCGGCAACCAAATCAAAGGAGCTGATATCACGAGCCGTTCCAATTCCTGGCTTTTGTGCTTCCGCTTCCTCAGATATTTGCTCTGTGGATTCCTTTGGATCAAGAGATTCATTTTCGTTATTGCAGGCTGTGAATTGCAGTAAGAATAAAAATGAAAGCATGGGAATGAATAATGATTTTGGATCAAACGTATTTTGAAAAAAAATAAACGAGTTCATATTTTTTTATGAATTTTACTAGAGTCTTTTTACAGTGATATTCTATTTAAGTTAAATTACCATTTTAGTAAGGGATAAATAATATTAGTTTCTGAAAACATCATATTATGTAATAAACAATTAAATTTTTGATTTTAAATAGGAACTTAGTTAATCATTTTTTTTAATACATTTATTTTGGTGATAAAGAAAAAATTGCCACTTATACCAATCGATAGTCAATCGATATGATTTCAGCTTTTGAATAATAGTTTACTTGGCCTACCGCATTTTTACTATTTCTCAATGAAGGTTTTTATGGAGCAAGATCCATTCCTTAAGATTTTAGGTCTGATCTTTTTATTTCGAATAATGCGGTGTTTATTTGCTCGTCAACCTTTCCTCTATGCATCTTATTAAAGTTTTTTTTATTGCCTTATTTTTTCACGTAACCTTTCAAGCGAACAGTCAATATGGCTTATTTGATCATCCTGAAGCCATGAAGTTAGTGAGTCAAGGAACTGAAAAGATCTATAAACTTGATGTGGATTCAGCTTTGTATTATATAAGGAAGCTACATAAATTAATACCTAATCATCCTGTGGTTCCTTCAATGGAGGCTTTTTTAATTCAATGGGAAAATATACCCATCATAGAAGGACCAACATTTGTAAGATTCGAAGCCAAACTCAGAGAAGCGATTGCAGCAGCCGAAAATCTTAATCCTTTAGACCCCTATGATGAAGAGTCCGTTTTTTTTGAATTGGCTACTCGGGGACTGCTAGCAGAACATTATGCTGAAAACAAAAAGTATTTCGAGGCCATTAATGAAGCCAATAAAATGTACGGTTTGATTAAAAAAGGGTTTGACTTAGTTGACGATAATCCAGAGTTTTTATTTACAACGGGGCTTTACAATTATTTTAGAATAATGTATCCTGAGAGGCATCCCATTTATGCCCCTGTAGCTATTTTTTTTAAAAAAGGAGATAAAGAGTTGGGACTAGAACAGATGGTCATGTCCACCGAGATAGCCATAATTTCTCAGATCGAGGCCTCTGTTTATCTGTCCTATATCTATTTGCGTTATGAGCAAACCCCGGAAAAAGCACTTATCTTACTTCAAGGTCTGGTCAAAAAATATCCAAATAATTACTATCTTTTATCCAAATTTTTGGAAGCTGCTTACGCTACGCGGCAATACGATCAAATCATGCCTTGGATGGTTGATACGCTAATCAATACAGATCGAACATATTATAAAATGATAGGTTACATCTTCAGAGCCACTTATCTTGAATTTGTAGAGAAAGAGACAAAAGAGGCCTATATTTATTATGGAATGGGAGTGGGAATTGGTAATGAAATATTAAATCACGGGGAATACTTTAAAAGTGTAGGCTATTTAGGCCTTGGACGACTCAGTCAACAATTTGGCAATGTAAATACAGCTAAATCCTATTATAATTTATGTTTGAAGTATGCCGAAACTGAGGATATTGAAAAGGCAGCTCATTTGGGCTTAAAGCTATGAAATATCTATTGATTTCTAATCAAGGTGAAGGGTTATATAAAGAGAAGGGGGAGTAATTTTTAGTTTTGCCTATCTGCTTACTCATGCGGGTCATACCAAAAGAACTTATAGATAAAATAAAGATCCTTCATTTTGGTGCCAATCATTGTTGTTATACTTATTCATATGGTTTAGAGTCACCAATGTTAGGCATGCATGATGATGGAGAACCCAAGCACAGTACAGGAGATTCCATTTAGGTCAGATAAAGTCTTTCAATGTATCTAATGCCCTGGCCGTTGTAGTTAGTATTTTGGAGGGACTAAACTGGGAGAAGGGGGATTATCAAATGCTTATGGACAAGCGGTATTTGTGCCTTATATTGAAAAGGAGCGGTTTAAAATTTTTTACGATTACAATTAAACTAGATTACTATTAGGTTTATTTAGATTATGGTACCGAGATTATAGAAAAGAAGTATTTAGAAAAATGTTGGATGCGGGTAGATGGTAAAAAGGAAGAAGCTATGGCATTTGAGGATCGCTTACGTCGTATATGCATTTCAATTAAACAAAGAAATTAAATAAGGGAATCGCGGAGTTGCATATAATCTTCTCTTGCGGGGGTAAAGGTGTCTATAACTGAACATGGTGTGAGTGCTTTCCCGGAGTGTAGCTCATTGGCATCAATGACCACGAGTTCTCCAGCATTGAATACTCTTGTTATGCCACTAATACACAATTCTAGTTGACCAGAAACTACATGCGTGGTTTGAGTATTTAGATGTTTATGTAGTGGTAAAATAGAATCTTTATCTATATCCCAATATACGATGGTTAAGTCGCGAGTGTGTACCATACGGCCCATGAACCCATCCATAGGGGAGAGCACTTTTATTTTCTCAATAGTATAGCTTTGCATCTAGATTAAATATATCCTTTTTTTAATAATAATACATACATTTCATAGCAGACCCAGGCGTCTGTAGCAGCATATTGCTGTTGACCTTGAGTCAGCACTGTGTTTTCCCAGTTTGACACTTGCTGATTTTTTGAAACACGTTTCTCAAGAAGGATACCAACCAGATTTCTGATACCAATTTTTTCCACTCCTAGGGTAGGCACAAGATCATTTAAGTCGATACAGTTGTGTTGAGTAAAAGGCTTAATTTGTTTAAGTCCGACAAAATCATCGCGCATACCTACTCCAATTTTCGTAATCTTACTAGATTCAAAAAGAGCAATAATATCATCATGAAGGCCTATTTTATTGATTCGAAATAAAAAGACTTCTGTAGCTGTGCTCAATTGAATCAATGCCGTTGAGTGGTATTGCCCTTTTTTAAAAGTGGGTTTTTTCTCTGTATCAAAACCGATTATGTCTTGACTACTTAATCTCTTGATAGCTAGAAACATTGATTTATGATCATTGATCACGTGAATGGGACCTTCGAATTTGATGAGGGGAAATTGTGCGATTTCCTCTTTGGTTATCGATAATGGAAAGGTCATAATGGACGATCTGGTTAAGTTAATTTTCTAAGTTTAATATTGGCGTAGGCAAAAATGATACTCATGACGGGACTGATGATGTTGAAAAAACAAAAGGGCAGATACGTCAATGTGGCCACACCCAAGACATTGGCATGGTAAGCACCACAGGTATTCCAAGGAACTAATACGCTGGTAACCGTTCCTGAATCTTCCAAGGTACGACTTAAATTCTCTGGAGCTAATCCCTTTTTTTTGTAGGTATCCGCATACATTCTTCCAGGGATTACGATAGCTAAATATTGATCTGATGCTGTGATATTGAAAAACACACAAGTTCCGACGGTAGAGGACACTAAAGATCCAACGGAGCTGACTAAGGTTAATACTGTTTCTGCAATTTTTTTGAGGAAGCCGGCCTTTTCCATTACGCCACCAAAAACCATCGCAGAAAGAATTAGCCAAATGGTTCCAAGCATTCCAGACATACCTTTTGAATGTAAAAGTTCGGTAACTATGTCGTTGCTGGTCACAATAGACAAACTTCCATAAAGCGCTTTCATAATGCCTATATACATGGCTCTCATATCGGTACCACCCCCAATTTCTGCTACCATGTTGGGTTGAAAAATTAAGGCAAAGATACCCCCCATTAATGCACCGGCAAGTAAGGCGGGGAGGGCGTTTACTTTTTTAACAATTAAAAAAATAACCATTATCGGAACTAAAAAGAGCCATCCACTTATTTCGAATTTCTCAGTAATGGCACTAAGAATTAAGTCAGTTTGCGCAGTTTCAAGTTGACCATCAAATCTCAATCCAATGGTCAGGAAAATAATAAGGGTAATGGTGATTGAAGGAACAGTGGTATAAGCCATGTACTTGATGTGGGTGAAAAGATCTGTTCCTGCCATGGCAGGTGCTAAGTTGGTCGTGTCTGATAAAGGAGACATCTTGTCACCAAAATAAGCCCCTGATAAAACGGCTCCAGCAATCATTCCTTCTTGAATGCCCATTGCTTTACCTATACCTATCAAAGCAATACCGACCGTGGCTGCAGTGGTCCAGCTACTACCTGTTGCCATAGAAACGATAATGCACACGATGCATGCCGCAAAAAGGAAAATATTTGGGTTCAATATTTGAAGGCCATAATAGATCATCGCTGGTACGACACCACTCAGTAACCAGGTCCCTGTGAGTGCACCGATCATCAGCAATATGAGCATTGAGCTCATTGCTGAGCTGATACTTTTTACGATTCCAGCACGTAAATCAAGCCATTTAAAACCATTCTGACCAGCTACGATGGCAGCAACTGCTGCAGAGAGTATCAGTATAATTTGGTTAGATCCGTCTAAAGCACTGTCACCAAATATGAAGACATTAATAGAGATAAAAATGACTAAAAATATTACAGGTATAAAAGCTTTGACGATGGTCGGATCTTTAGATTGAGGCATAGATTAAATTTGATGAGCACACAAATTAACAAAAATCTTCAGAAGAATGGTCTAAATGGATCAATACCCGTATTTTTAAAGGCTAATTGAGGCTATTTGCTGTTCTAAGATCATATTTTGCTAGTTGGATATATTTTTGATGGCGCCAAATAGCGGTCATCAATTGCAGGGCTCAATTGCTATGGGCTCTTTTTCCTAGGAGTTTCAGTCCTATAATTGACTTTAATGATCTCGGCATGGATGTCGTTTGATTGCATAAAATTTAACCAAAACAATTGCTGAGAAGATAGGTGATCATTGGGAGACTTAATTTCATACAAATGATATTCGCCTTTTTTCCAGATAAATAAATCTGGAAAGCCAGTAGCATGATCTTTTATATTTTTAGACATTTCGATCAGGATATTTTTAAGTGCCAGGAAAGGGAGTTTTAAAATCAATTGAATCAAATGGGGTTTGATTGTTGGATTCCAATAGACCATGGGATTGGCAATACCATATTTTTCTTTAAACCTTTCTTTGAGGGATGTGATCATTAATTTTTTACTACGAAAAGACTTTAAAATTTTCAGAATCTCCCCTTTTCTTTTTTCATAGAAAGATTTGGTGTAAAGATCTGACGCACTCCTTTGAATGGGGTTGTGATAATCTCCATGGGTTTGATCAAAAAGCTGATTCCATAAAAGCAGGCCAAACAGACTTTTCCACAAGTAATTTTCACCATGAATACCTTGAAAGCCTAATTTTTCATAATACTGTAGTGCAGAATACTCTACGCTCTGATCAGTGTTTAACGAAACTTCAATGGAGAGTGCTTCACTTAATTTTTTTGAAGTACTCCGCGAGATACGGATATTTTTTTTATCAAGGAAATCTTTGGCAAAAAGATATTCGCTGGGATTCCAATGCTGCTCTATAACATCGAGTGCTAGTCTTTTGGCCTTTTCAATTTCACCTAGTCGATGAAAAATTCTTATTTGACGTTCCCTTGCAGGATGTTTAGTGGCTAACTGATAATAGGTTAAGGCCAATTCATAGGCTTTCTCGCGCTCCAATTGTTTACCCATCAAGAGGAACAATCGATCACCAATGTAGTGCGTTTTTGGACTCATTAAATATTGTTCCCAGGGGATGAGCGAAAGGGTATCATGTATGGCTAGTGCCTTAATTTCTGAAAAAGCGCCTCTTACTAAACTATTTAATTTATACAATTCGAAAGCGGCTAGGGCTTCATGACGGTTTTCAAACCAAGGGGTAAATTGGGTTTCATCCAATGCTTCGAGCTTAATATGGCCGATATCCCTGATGATAAATTCAGTCATTGGTTTTTTATATCGACCAAAATAGAGCATTTTTAAAAATTCCAGTACTTCTTGACGCACTACTTCTATCAAAGAGAATTGAGTTAAAATAGGGTCATAATCTTGGTCCTCTTTTAATTGAAGAATGGCTTCATTTTTGGTTTGTTTACTCCAATCAAGGTCGGTATAGGTCGCTTTCAGTTCTACTTTGGTAAAAGTCTTAAAGATTTTTTCATCAGGATCTAATTCTCTAGATATGAATCCCGATAATTCCAATTCCTTGGTCGCTGATTCTAGGGATGATATTTCATCATACTTCAGTTTATCTAGTCTGAAATAAGGCCCTCTGCGATTGCTTAAACGGATGAAAAGGCATTGTGCGTCTATTCCAAGTTTATTGAAATCATGGATGAATAATTCTTCAGCAGCCCCCATCAAGTGCGCTGAGTATTTTTGGACAAACAATAGGAGTTCTATGAAATATTGATGATAATATTTTTCAGGAAGAATAATTGGTGATTTTTTTGCTTTAGACATAGATGTCTTCCTTTATTTAACTAAAATAAGTCAATTTTTTTCAAATTGGGCACATTCGGTAAGTGCCATACCGACATACAATTTTAAAGATTTATGCCACTCATTTCTATCTTTTTGTTGTACTCACATTTGGATAATACGAAGTTTAGCGAAAGACAGCAATAATGTCTTTTGACCATGCACATCAAAATCAATATTAGCCTTTTTACTGGTCCCGTTGATCTCAACATCGATGACTTTTCCGAATCCAAACTTGGGGTGCTCGACTTTCATGCCACTGCCAAGATCAGACACATCACTGGGTTTAAAATCAGCAGAGGGTTTGTGATCGGGTACTTTCTTTGCTTTTCTAGCAGCTATATTTGAATTTTGTTTGATAAAGTTACGCGCATATTGTGGATTTGAACTGGGAACAGCGGTCTCACTTACGAACTTCCTATTGACATGAATGAGGTTGGGATCAATTTCTTGGAGAAAACGACTCGGTTCACAATTTTTTAACCTTCCATATCGGTACCGGTTCAACGCATAACTCAGGTGGAGTTTTTTTTCTGCTCGGGTGATGGCGACATAAAAAAGACGGCGCTCTTCCTCAAGGTCAGCCCGACTGCTTAACATCATTTGAGAGGGAAATAATTCTTCTTCTATCCCCACGATATAGACATAAGGAAACTCTAAGCCTTTTGCCATATGTATGGTCATTAAGGTTATCGTATCTTCATGGTTCTTATTTCGATCTTCGTCTGTCAGGAGAGCGACATCTTGTAAAAATGAAGCGAGAGATTTATCCTCGCGGTCTTGGTCATCTACAAATTCTTTGATAGCATTGAGTAATTCCTGAACATTTTCAAATCGATTAAGTCCTTCTACAGTTTTATCATCGTAGAGTTCTTTGAGTAAACCTGAATTTTTAGCAATAATGGAGGCCGACTCATATCCATCTTTATTTTTTATGGCTATTTTAAAATTTTTAATTAAATCTACAAATTCTTCAATTTGGTTTGCCGCTCGGCCCCCTAGGAGTTCCTGAGCATGGCAGAGTATATCCCAAATATCAGCGCCTTGCTCTTCAGCCGCTATAAATAATTTTTCTACTGTTCCGGGCCCTATGCCACGTTTGGGTAGGTTAATAATTCTCCTCAATGAAGTTTCATCTTTGGGATTGATGATGAAACGGATGTAAGCAATTAAATCTTTTATTTCTCTGCGTTGGTAGAAGGAAACCCCTCCTATCACGCGGTATTGAATATTTATCCTTCTCAAAGCCTCTTCTATAGCTCTGGATTGGCTATTGGTTCGATACAAAATAGCAAAATGGGCATTCAATGCACGATTTTGCATCTTGGTCTCAAAGATGGAGGAAGCAACTAATTTACCTTCTTCATTGTCGGAGGCCGATTTAATGAGCTCAATCGGTTCACCTGATTCGTTTTTGGTCCAGACATCCTTTTTCAGTTGTGCTGTATTTTTGTCAATTAATGAGTTGGCGGCTTGAACAATATTTTTTGTAGAACGGTAATTTTGTTCGAGCTTGATGAGCTGGAGGTCTGGATAGTCCCTTTCAAAGTTTAAGATGTTTTGAATATCAGCCCCACGAAAGGCATAGATACTTTGAGCATCGTCACCGACTACACATATATTTTGTCTTACAGCACCCAACTTTTTAGCGATCATGTATTGAGAAATATTGGTATCTTGAAACTCATCAATCATCACATAATGAAAGCGCTGCTGGTATTTATTGAGTACTGCGAGATGTTCCTGAAATAATACATTCGTGTTGAACAATAAATCGTCAAAATCCATGGCATCGGCTTTGAAACACCGTTGGGAATAAATACGATAAATGCGCCCCATTTCCGGCCGACCATTGATCTCATCATCATCTTTATATATGGGATTTTCATTATACTCTTTCCAACTTACTAATCTGTTTTTAGCGCCAGAGATTCTATTATAAACGACATTGGCTTTGTATAACTTATCATCAAGGTTAAGACCTTTGACAATGGCTTTAATCAGTGATTTAGAATCTTCGGTATCGTATATGGTGAAATTGGTTGTGTAACCTATATGTGTAGCTTCTGTGCGCAATATGCGTGCAAAAACAGCATGAAAAGTTCCCATCCAAATATTCCGCGCCTCTGGACCTATCAGTTTTTCAATACGATCTCGCATCTCTTTAGATGCTTTATTTGTAAAAGTGAGGGATAAAATATTGAAAGGATCGACATTGTGCTGATCCATTAAGTAAGCGATTCGAGTAGTGAGCACTCTTGTTTTTCCAGACCCAGCTCCGGCGATAATCATCGTGGGACCTTTCACATTGATTACTCCTTCATGTTGGGCAGGATTGAGGTCTTTTAAGTAGGAATATTCTCCAGTTGACATGTTACAAAACTAAGTCATCGAATGTTTTCATCCGTATTGAATGAAATAAAAGATCACGGTCAATCATTCAATAAGAATTACTCGACTTCTGTATGGTTATGATCAATTTTTCAAAAGGTTAATGGGGTATTTTAGATAAATTACTCAATGAAATGAATAAATTTGTAGTATGAATGAGCCAGAGATATATTTTCATGTTGGTCTAGGGAAAGTTGCCTCAACTTATTTGCAAAATAAGGTATTCAATAATCTAGAGGGAATTCATTATATTCCAAAAAACAAGTACCGAAGCAGTATAGAGATCATTAAAAAAATGGGTCCAAAAAAGTATTTAGTCTCTTGTGAGATGGACAGACAGTTTAATGATGAAGTAGCACGGTTTACATCACATTTTTCTAATGTTAAGATCATTATTTTATTTAGAGAACATGGGGGTTGGATTGCTTCTCAATATCGTAGATATGTTAAGAATGGTTGGCATCGTAACTTTGAAGAATTTGTTACGTTAGATACTCATCGGCAGGGGATGTGGGACAAAAAGCATTTGAATTTTTATTCAAAAATTGAAGTCATTGAAAAACACACCCAACAAAAACCCTTGGTTTTATTTCATAACGAACTAAAGGAAGATCCTTGGGTTTTTTTTGATAAAATATCGCAATTTTCGGGTACAAGTTATACCAAAGAAAATATTTCCTTGAGCAAGGTTCATACTTCTTATACGGAAAAGCAATTATTAGTGCTCAGATCTTTTTGTCGTAAGTACGTTGGATACATTCCAAGAGGTAGGAGAAATAGAATATTGAATTGGTTAATGTTCCGCCCTTGGTGGGCCTTTTTTCATTTAGTCATGTATGTGGCCATAATTTTCCCTAAGTCTTGGGTACCTAAAGCACCCCTCATAGCACCTGATTATCTCAAAAAAGTCAATGATTTGTTTCTCGATGATTGGAATAAAATCAATCAATACGCCCAGAATAATAATCCTTAATTATCGGCGAGTAAGATTCTGTTTTTTGTAGCCCATATAGCTTCAATATCAGTAATCAATTGTTTTAAAACTGCCGGCTTGATCGACTGCTTTGGATCATCTCCAATACCTCTTTGTGGGTCTAAATGACTCTCAATGATCACACCATCAGCTCCATATGCGATAGCCGCCAACGCCGCCGAAGGCACATATTTAGCTCTACCGACGGAATGACAAGGATCTACGATGACAGGTGCCCAAGTCTTTTCTTTAAGCAGCGGTGTGATTGACTCATCTGGGTAATTACGGTAGCCATCCATGGTTGGATTGGTTCCCCTCGGACACAGCATGATATCTGGATTTCCAGCTGCTGCGATGTATTCTGCTGCTGCAATGAACTCATTTATAGGGCCCATGCCCATCGACCTTTTGAGTAATACGGCAATTTTCTTATTTTGAGTCATCTGCCCTATGCTTTTTAGTAAGGAGTAATTCAAAGCATTTCTCGCACCGACTTGCAAAATATCAACTCCGGCTTCCACGGCTATTCTTAATTGATGTTCATCCATCACTTCAGTATCTACAGGCAGGCCTGTTTGCGATCGAGCTTCCATAAGTATTTTCACTGACGCATCATCTCCTTGGAAGGAGTAGGGCATGGTTCGAGGCTTCCAAACACCACCACGTATAGCCTTTGCACCTGCTTCCTTTACCGCATGAGCAGATTCGATAAATAAATTTGGGTTTTTTGGATCAATGGTACAATGTCCTGCAATGACAAAAGGTCCTTCTCCTACAATATGATTTCCCAGAACTATTTTGTGTTGTGCCAATTCAGAACTGCTGTCCATTAATTTAAAGGGAGAATCTACAGCATCAAAACGATCTATAAAATCAAGTCCTAGTATTCTATTTACCATTACTGTTTTTCTTTCTTCACCTAAGACGGCGTAAACGCTTCTATGGTGACCTACAATTACTTGTAGTTTACAATCATACTCTTCTACAATTGCAGTGACGGCTGTAAGTTGTTCAACGGTTAATTTGGGTTCTTTTGGAATGATCATGTTCAATGCTGTAAAAAAATGCAAACCTACGATGATCTATTGATTTAGATTCTTTTTTTCTTTTTTTTATTTGTTTTTTCAGGTAATTTTTTTGAATGAAACGAAAAATTTGCATTTAATCTTATATGTTTCTAGTTAAAAATTGATTTCAAACCATGCTAAATGACTTTTATGAGGGTAAATTTGAAGAATGGAAATAGTATTAGGATTTAAATCCGATGAAGAGTTTTATACAGTAAATAGCACGCAAAATCGTGTAGAGATTGATATGTACGGGCCAGAAAAAAAACAAGCCCAATCCCCCATGGAATTATTACTGTCCGGTATCATTGCGTGTGCTGCGGTTGATATTGTTTCAATGATTAAAAAGAGGCGCAAGGTACTTAATGATTTATCGGGAAAAGCGAGTGGTCAGCGAAGAGCGTCAGCTCCAAGATCCTTCACTGAGGTGCACATTCATTATGAAATTAACTCACCTGACCTTACGGATCAAGAGGCTGAAAAAATAATATCTTTGGCGGTAGATAAATATTGTTCCGTAGCTTCATCTATAAGCAGCGATATCCATTTATCACATGGATTTGAAATCAAACGCTAGACCTTTTTTAGGCTTCGATAGCTTGGGCTAAATCGGTAATTAAATCATCTATGTCTTCAATGCCCACACTCAATCGGATGAGTGAGTCGGTCAGTCCAGATTTAAGCCTTTCTTCTTTTGGAATAGAGGCATGGGTCATACTGGCAGGATGTCCAATCAAAGACTCTACCCCACCTAAGGACTCCGCAAGGCTGAAAAATTTGAGCTTTTCCATCAACTTGAAAGCAACATCAATGTGATCCTCTTTGAGGGTAAATGAGATCATTCCTCCAAATTGACGCATCTGTTTCTTGGCAACCTGATGATTGGGATGTTCTTTTAATCCAGGCCAAAATACTTCGTCGACGGCAGGATGATCTTTAAGAAAATGGGCTACTTTGCTCCCATTTTCACAATGTCTATCCATTCTTATGTGTAAAGTTTTGATTCCTCTCAGGACCAAGAAGCAATCATTTGGGCCTGGGATGGCACCCGCTGAATTTTGAATATATCCAATTTTATCATCTAGGGCTTTATCATCGGTGATGACTGCACCCATTACCACATCGGAATGGCCAGAGATATACTTAGTTACGGAGTGAACAACAATATCGGCACCTATATCAATCGGGTTTTGTAAATAAGGTGTGGCAAAAGTGTTGTCAACACAAACCCAACAATGGTAGGTTTTGGCGATGTTTACCATGACGCTGATGTCTACAATACGCATCATGGGATTTGTTGGAGATTCAATCCATATCATTTTGGTCTTTGGATTGCAGGCTTTCTTTACTGCTTCGACGTCTTGCAGATCAACGAATTTAAAAACTATACCATAGTTTTGGTAGATAGTAGTGAAAAGTCGATAGGTCCCCCCATAAAGGTCATGCGTGCAGATGACTTCATCCCCAGGAGCTAATAACTTAATTACGGCATCTGTGGCACCCATACCTGATGAAAAGCAGCGCCCATATTTTGCATTTTCCAAGGCAGCTAGATTTTCTTCTAATACCGTTCTTGTGGGATTTTGTGTGCGTGCGTATTCGAATCCTTTATGTTTTCCGGGAGCCTCTTGAACATAAGTAGAGGTTTGGAAAATGGGTGTCATGATGGCACCTGTCGAAGGATCGGGAGCAATACTTGCATGTAAGACTTTAGTTCCGAATTTCATTTTTTCATTTTTCTTAAATATAGTTGCAATGATAATACAATGGTTAATGAATCAGCTATTTAAGGACATTTTAGCCAATAAATCATCGATATTTGATTCAATAATAATCAAATTTCTACTTTTAGCATCCAAAAACCCTTGGATGACCATTTGGTCTAAGAGAGTGATAAATGCATTGTAATAACCAGCAATATTCAAAATGCCGCAAGGTTTTTGATGATAACCTAATTGTACCCAAGTAGTTATTTCTGTTATTTCTTCGAGCGTTCCAATGCCTCCAGGTAAGGCGATGAAACCATCTGATAACTGAGCCATCAAGGCTTTTCTTTCATGCATGGTCTTTACTATGTGTAGTTGCGTTAAGCCATCGTGCCCCACTTCCCATGCATGTAGTTTTTCTGTTATAACGCCCGTCACTTGACCTTTCAATGAAAGCACTTCATCCGCAACTACACCCATCAGACCTACGGATCCACCTCCATACACGAGGTCATATTTATGGGTGACTAGTTTACGTCCAACTTCCTGTGCAGATGATTGATAAATGGGATCAAAACCCATAGATGAGCCACAAAAAATAGCGATCTGCTTATTCATTAATGAGTCGGTATATCAGCACCGCCGCACGCTGGGTAAGTACCTCAAAGGTTGCTAGATCGATGGTTTCATCAGGTGTGTGGGCCCCAGCTCCCATAGCACCCAATCCATCGATACAAGCCACATACTGTGCAACAAAAGATACGTCTGCTGCGCCACGTTTTGAAGGATCCCATGCTTCTACAGGCCCATGTCCCATATCTATACTGACCTTGCTGAATTTTTTTAAGAGATTTTTATTTTCTTGGGTAGGAGGCATGGCAGGATAGCTATCGAAGAACGTTATTTTAGCCGAGGTTTCGGGTAGATTATTTGCTACAATTGCTCGCATTTTTGCCCTAGTTATTTCTTTTTGTTCTTCTGAAATGAATCTTAGGTCTCCGTCAATGATCACTGATTGTGCCACTACATTGGTTTTTCCAAAGGCATTTCCGGTATTACTTGGCTCATCATAATTAATCTCAGTCCCTCCAATAATGATTCCAGGGTTAAATGTGAGATAAGTTTCACCTTTTAAGGTTTCATAGAAATCATTTAATATTCTTCCGGATTCAAAAACAGCACCAGCACCGACACCGGGCAAAAATATCCCAGCGGAATGCCTTCTTTTTCCTTTGATTTCAACTTTCCAACCTGAAGAACCCCTCCGCGCCAGGGTAACATTATTAAATCCTGTTGAGTTTTCAAATCCTAGGGCAATGTCACTTCGCTGGCCTGCTTCAATCAGATCTCTACGGCTTATAGAAATGGGTTTCCCTGTCAATTCTTCATCCCCAGTAAGGGCTACAATAATTTGAGCATCAGTCAATTCCCCTGCTTCATGAAGCGCTTTCAAGGCAAAAAGTAGAATGACATTACCACCTTTCATATCGTTGGTTCCAGGACCTTTAACGATACCATCTGAGAGTGGTTCCATTTTTTGAAAAGAACTATTTTCAGGAAATACCGTATCCAAATGACCAATTAATAAAACTCTTTTCCCTTTATTTCCTTTGGTTTCAGCAAATAAATGGCCCGCGCGATTCAGGTTGGACAAATCAACCCACTTGGTATCCATCCGTATTTGATCAAATTGACCTTTAAAAAGCATTCCGACCTTTTTGACCCCCTCAATATTCATGGTGCCACTATTGATATTTACAGCTTCCTCAAGCAACTCGATGGCCGCATCATTATTTTTATGAACAAGTGAAATTATTTCTTTTTCTTTTTTTGATAGCTTTTGCGCTGGGTTCTCTAAAAACTGAACGAGTAGAAAGCAAATGATAGTGATGCGAAGCATGCGTCTTAATTTTTTAGATAAGTGATCAGTGGTTGGGTGTGAGTATTCTAGGAATGGTCATTAGTTCTGTCTGTCTACCATCAATGTAACGTACTGCATCACCATCAAAATAGGCATCTTCTTCCAGCATAATTCTGATTTCTTTATTCCATTCTTTTATAAAGGAGGCATTGTTGAGTTCTATTGAATAAGCCGTTTGGGGATAAAGTGGATAATCTCCTGCAATAAGAACTCCCTCTTGCTGATCCCACATCCCAATGGTGGGACCGGCGGCATGTCCATGATAGCCTATAGGGTGGGTGTAGATCGTAGGTTTTAATCCGATATTTTGAGCTTCAGTGAGAGACTGTTGCAAAATTTCATTTCCAGTTCTTCCAGTTTTAAAGTTATTCAATAAAACATCTTGTACTTGATTCCCTTGTGCAAATGCTTTCACTAAAAAATCAGGAGGGTTTGTTTCACCTGATTTAAGAACGTACGCATGTTGCTGGGTATCTGTATTGAGTCTCAAATAAGTGATTCCAAAATCAACATGAAGTAGATCACCTGGCAAAATAATTTCATCTTCTGGTCGATCAGAAAAAGATCTGAGATGCTCAAAAGAGGCCACATCTTTTCTTTGAATAGATACCGAGGGATGAAACCAAGTGGAAAAACCCGCAGATTTTATTTTGTCCCGATACCACCAGACTACATCATCTGTTGTGGTGATGCCTGGTTGAATCACTTTTTCTGAAAAACCTTCTGCAATGATTTGATGAGCCATCCTTACGATATTGGGATATACGATCATTTCGCCTTCCGTTCTAGTTTCAAGCCATCCAATCCCTAGCGACTCTGCACTGATGAGTCTTTTTATGTACTTAGCTTCTAAAGTAGAGGTAAGCATGTCATAGTGGGTCGCACTTAAGCCATCTGCATGACCATAAGTGATCGATTTATTGATCCCGATTTTTTTGGGATCTTTTTCTTTGATCAAAGCAGCCAATGCTTTCCACTGGTCAGGCTGTGTTTCCTTATCCCAAACTTTCCGAAAGAGGTCTCCAACAGCATACCTCGCCATAGCCATGGTTTCCAATGGTTTTTGATTACCAGGATCATAAATGACTAAAATGGTTGTCCGTCTGGCAGATTGCCATGTGGATGGGAGCATGGTTCGCAAAATGGGATCTTCATTGTATTCACGTGCAATGATCAACCACATATCGATGCCCGTTCTTTTCATTAAATCTGGGAGTACTGTGGCCATGCGTTCTTTAAGCCAACGATCGACAATTACTGCCCGCTCCTTCATATCCAATGTTTTGGGCATATAACTGTTTTGGGCGTATAATGTAAAAGAAAGGGTTAGAATCAGGCTGAAAATTAATACTCTCATATCTGTAGATAAGTTTAAGATGCAGTTAAAATTGTATTATTAATTTCAATTGAAAAAATAAATAACGGCAAAATTGAATTTAACGTAAGATAAGCTAGGAAAATGATTTTCTTGATTTTTGAAAGGCCTATTTAAAGATCAAAGAACTTTATCACTGAGTATTGAATAGGATCTACTTTTGGATTTAGTATTAGAGATGGAGATAGTACAGCTCTCTTCATAAATAGCTGACTAACTTCATCACTCTTCTTCGGCATTATCCATTTCAGAAACACCATAAATTTTGTTTAAGTAGGGTTCACGAAAATTTCCTCAAATCCTAAAAAAGAAGTATAAATTTTTTATTTAAATAAGTAGATTCAAGGATTCTTTTTAGATAGGTTTTTTGGCTATTTTTGCAATTTATAGATTGTATAAATATGAAATACTATAACAGTATTGTGGATACTATTGGTAAGACGCCACTGGTAAAGTTGCATCACGTGTCCAAGGGTGTTCAAGGTACGATTCTTGTGAAAGTTGAATATTTTAATCCGGGTAATTCAATAAAGGATCGAATTGCAGTCAAAATGATTGAAAATGCCGAGAAAGAGGGGCTCTTAAGGCCAGGAGGTACCATTATTGAAGGAACTTCGGGAAATACGGGTATGGGCTTGGCGTTAGTGGCGCAATCAAAAGGTTACAAATGTATTTTTACCTTAGCAGATAAGCAATCTCAAGAAAAAATAGATATTTTAAGGGCTGTGGGTGCAGAAGTTATTGTTTGCCCCACTAATGTTGAGCCTTCAGATCCACGTTCTTACTATTCGGTTGCTAAAAAATTAAATAAAGAAATTACCAATTCTTTTTATCCGAATCAATATGATAATCCCGGAAACTGGACGGCCCATTACGAAACAACGGGTCCAGAAATATGGTTGGATACTATGGGTAAAGTTACGGTCTATGCTGCGGGTATGGGTACCGGAGGAACGATCAGTGGGACTTCAAAATATTTGAAAGAACAAAACCCATCTATAACTACCTTAGGTATCGACTCATACGGCTCCGTTTTCAAAAAATTTAAGGAAACAGGAACCTTTGACGAAAGTGAGATTTATCCCTATTTAACTGAAGGTATCGGAGAAGATATTTTACCTGAGAACGTAGATTTTGGCATGGTAGATCAAATTGTTAAGGTGACCGATAAAGATGCTGCGATTATGACCAGGAGATTGGCTAGAGAAGAAGGATTGTTTGTAGGATGGTCGTGCGGTTCTGCTGCTTTTGGAGCCATAGAATGGGCCAAAACTAATCTTAAAGAAAACGAAGTCATGGTGATTATTTTACCCGATCATGGCACCAGATACTTAGGTAAAATATATAATGATAACTGGATGAAGGATCATGGATTCATTGAGTCAAGAAAATTTGCCTCTGCCAAGGATATAATTAAGAATAGAGATTATCCTGTAACTCTCTCAACGATTGATAAAAACATTACTGTAGGAGAAGCCATTGTTCAGATGAATGAGAAAGGAATTGATCAAATACCTGTGACTGAAAATGGGGACTTTGTGGGAAGCCTGATTGACTCAAAAGTTCTAAAGCAATTAATTGAGAATCCAGATATCAAGAACAAACCCGTTGCGCAGGTGATGGATCCCTCTTTTCAGTTTGTGTCGATGAATAATACTTTAGATGTATTATCATCATTAATTTCAAAGGAAAATAGAGCACTTCTGATAAGAGATGAATTGCAAAAAGTCCATATCATTACACAAAGTGATTTATTAATGGCTATGAGTCATTAAGCTGATTGGAAGTACTTAAAGTGATGATCATGTTTAGAAAATTTTTATTCATTTTCTTATTTATATCTATACCTTTTTTGTCTGGTGCACAATTGAGAATAAATGAATTTATGGCCTCTAATCTAAGTGGTATTGAAGATCCTATGTTGGGTCAAACTGGTGATTGGATTGAGCTATATAACGCAGGAACAACGCCTCTTAATTTGTCTGGTTATTATCTTACAGATAACTTAAATAAACCAGATAAATGGTCATTGCCAGCAGGTACCGTGATTGAGGCAGGTAGCTATTTATTGTTTTGGGCTGATGGGGAAGCCGTTGCTGATCATACCAATTTTAAACTTTCTGCCAGCGGAGAATCCATAGGCGTTTTCAACGCTGAACTTGATGTCGTTGATTCCATTACTTATCCGAAACAGCGATCAGATATTTCTTACGGTAGGAATGATGAAGAATGGGTATTCTTTGAAATTCCAACGCCCGGAGCCCAAAATGAAGCCATCTTTTATTCGGATTATGTAATGAGTGTACCTTCTTTCTCAAAGCCGGGAGGCCTCATGGAGGGTGCCCAATCGATCGAATTAAGTACAGATTTTGGAGGAGATATTAGATATACCCTTGATGGATCATGGCCTGATGACAGTTCATTCCTTTATTCAGCGCCTATCTCTTTTCAAGAAAACACGATTATCAGGGCAGCCATCTTTAAGGTCAATCAGCTTCCAGGACCAGTGCAAACACATTCTTATTTTGTAGATCCAGAATTCTATGAAAATGAGTTACCTATCATCTCAATAACAGGAGATCCAGACGATTTTTGGGATACATACAAGGGGATTTATGTACAAGATTTTAAGCCTGACTGGGAAATCCCCATCAATATTGAGTTTTTCGAGAATTTTGGAGAAGATCGGGCTTCTTTTAATGAATTGGCAGGAACTAAAATTAATGGATTGATGTCCTGGCAGCTACCTCAAAAAATGCTGGGCATCTATTTTAAAAATAAATATGGCATCAATAGTTTAGATTATCAACTCTTTAGAGATCGGTCACGCAATGAGTTTGAAAATTTCGCTTTGCGTGCAAGTGGGAGTGATTGGGGTCAGGCATTTTTACGTGATCCTTTAAGCGCTAGAATAGCTGAGGGCAATATGAAGCTTGCAAAAAGCGGTTATCGTCCTGTAATTCTTACCATTAATGGGGAATATATGGGGATTCATAATATGAGATCTAAAATTAATAGTTCATTTATTTCACAAAAAATAGATCTTTCATATAATGAGTTCGATATGGTTGAGCATGGAGACTATGCTGAAGTGGGTGATTTAATTGCTTATAACCATTTATTGGAAGTTTTGAGTAAAGACCTTTCTGTTCAATCCAATTTTGATCAAGTCGAAGACCTTGTCAATATTGAGAACTATGCTGATTATGTCATCATGCAGATGTTCTTGGTAAATATATCTTTTAATCACAATGTCATGGCATGGAAGCCCAAATCAAATGGGAAATGGGAATTTATTTTGGCAGATTTCGATCGTGGTTTTCAAAATCAACATTTTTTAATAGAATGGTTTATTGAAGAAAATAATCTACTAATAGATCGCATGCTCAAAAATGATGGATTTAAAACGTATTTTTTTAAAAGATTCGCAGATCATTTGTATACTACGTTTAATTCAGAGAGAATAAGTGAAATTGTGGCTAATTACAAGAAGGCCATTGACAAAGAAATGCCCAAACATATTGAAAAATGGAGGGGTACACGTTCTGATTATTACGGAGAGGCTTTGTCTTCCTATGAGATATGGATTAAAGAAGTAGAAGATTTAAACAAGTTTGTGGTTGAGAGAAGGGAGAACGTTTGGGCAGATTTTGAGAATTATGGATTTAATGCCCGTATTGAATTAGGCATTGGTGTGTATCCGGAGGATGCTGGGCAAGTTACGCTAAACGGCTTGCCTGTAGAAACCAACGAAGCCCTTTCTCGATATCTCGAAAATGAAGCTTTTAATTTAGAAGCCACCTCCCAATTGGGTTTTGAATTTGTAGGATGGTCGCATACACCGGGGGGAGCCACTATCGATGTTAAAACTAATATTGAGGTGATTGCTAGAGAAAATGTCAATTATTATGCCGTGTTTGAGGCCAATGAAGTTTGTTTGATACCCTCATTGATAGACGGCACTACAGTGCTCAATAAAGAATGTAGTCCATACTTCATGAATACAGACGTATGGATAAAAGAAGCGGCTGTTTTGATGATTGAGCCGGGCGTGGAGATACGCATTGCAGAGGGTGTTAATTTCATCGTTAATGGAGCAATCATTGCCGAGGGAAATCAGGAAGAAGGGATTGTCTTTAAGGGCTTGGTAGATCAAGAGGCCTGGGGAGCTATTACTTTACTTAATTCTTCGGATACTTCTATTTTTAATTTTGTGACGATTAAAGATGCTTCTATAGGATCGATCCCTCCCCGAGACAAGGGAGCCTTGTCTTTATTTAAAGCCAATGCTAAGCTTAATCACTTCAACATTACCGAGGTTTATAACAATCCTATTTTTGCGCAGTATTCATGGGTCTCTTTGGACAATAGTATTTTACAATCTAAAATCACAGGTGATTTAATTAATGTTAAGTACGGTAATAGTTTTATTCAAAATACGACCTTTATAGGGAATTCGCAACCTGATACGGACGGTATTGACTACGATGCAATTAATGATGGAGAAATTAAGAATTGTCATTTTTATGATTTTATGGGATCTAATAGCGATGGTATTGATATTGGAGAAGGCTGTAAAAACATTAAAATTGACAGCGTGATCATTTATAATATTACTGACAAAGGTATTTCTGTAGGTCAAAAGTCTAGCGTTTCCATAAATCATGCTCTCATCTTTAATACAGGAATAGGAGTCGCGGTTAAGGATTCTAGCTGGGCGAGAATTGAAAATAGCACTTTTTACAATAACCGTCAGGGTGTGGCAAGTTATGAGAAAAATCCAGGTATAGGAGGAGGAAATATGGTAGTCAATCAGAGCATTATTTCTAATTCGGCAAATACACCTTTTTTGGTAGATGTATTTTCTACTTTAGTCATCAATAATAGTATTTCAGATACCGATGTAATGCCGGGTAATGATAACAGCCTAACCAATCCCCAATTTAAAGCTCCTGGAGATCACGATTTTAGTTTGATGCCCAGCTCTCCTGCGCTGCTAGATAATCCAACGGATGATCGAATTGGGGCACCGAATTATGTGGTTGATGCGTTGAAGAATATTCTAATGGTACAAATCTATAACGATACTACAGGAATAGGTAAACCAGAATTTATTGCTTTATTTAATCCAAACTTGGTGCCAGTTGATTTGAATGGCTATCAATTTACAGATGGTATAACACATATTATCCAGGAAGCTCCCTTGCTTGAACCTCAGGATACTATGTGGATTTCTGCACTTGAATCAGGGTTGTACTGGCCGAGCACAGTCAATGTCCAAGCTTGGTCGTCTGGTAAGTTGGCGGACAATGGGGAAAAAATTACTTTAGAAAATAGCTACGGTATCGTGATAGACCATGTGAATTTAAGGTCTAACAACGGATGGCCTGTCTATGAAAATGAAAGAATATTATCTCTCAAAGAGGTGTCAATGGACAATCATATTGGGTCGAATTGGTACTATATAGAAAATAAAGCGGAGGTCATAGCTGGTTTTTCTACAATTGGTATTTCTCATATATATCCAAATCCTGCCAGAGATTGGGTAGAAATCCTTTTAACATCATCTGAACCCATTAAAATCGTCATTTATTCATTAGATGGTGCAATAGTAGATGTCAAATTCACTCAGAAAGCTGATAAGGGTGAGGTACGCGTTCCGTTAACTGGATATCCAAAAGGACTCTTAATATTTCAAATAGGTAATGAATACCGCCGGATCATTCATCGTTAATCCATAGTTTTTTTACCTTCTCATTTATCAATTAAACTTGTATCTAATGGGAATCATGTTTACATTTGATAAAAATAAATTTCTAACTCTTTGCTTGCATAAGAGGCCATTTTATAAGTGGCCTCTTTCTTTTTAAAATGAATGAAGCAGGACCTATTGGTGTTTTTGACTCGGGATATGGTGGTTTGACTGTCCTCAAAGAACTAGTCAAAAACCTTCCCAAACACGATTTTCTGTATCTTGGAGATAATGCGCGTGCCCCCTATGGACCGCGGTCTTTTGAGCGTATTTATGAATTCACCCTCGAAGGGGTAAAACATTTGTTTGATCAAGGTTGTTCTCTTGTTGTTTTAGCCTGTAATACAGCTTCTGCAGAGGCCTTAAGAACTATTCAGCAGAAAGACCTGCCATATTTGGGAGCCCATAAAAGAGTATTGGGAGTTCTGCGGCCAACTACAGAAAGTGTTTTAGATTATACCCAAACGAAAGAGATTGGTATTTTAGGGACCCATGGAACGATTCGATCTAAGTCTTACCTAATCGAAATTAAAAAATTCTTTCCGCAAATTCAAGTACATCAACAGGCCTGTCCCATGTGGGTACCCTTGGTTGAAAATGGAGAGTTATTGGGTACAGGAGCAGCCTATTTTGTGGAAAAAGAAATTCAATCTTTATTACAAAATGGGCCAAGTATAGATGCTATTTTTCTTGCGTGCACCCATTATCCGTTGCTGTATAATTTGATTCGTAGTAGAGTACCAGAACACATAAACATCTATGGTCAAGCTGAGATGGTGGGTCCAAAATTGGCAACTTATTTATCGAGGCATCCTGAAATGGACATAAAATGTCTCAAAAATAGCAAAGTGAGTTTTAGAACAACGGATGACCCTGAAAATTTTGAAAGTCATGCGCAATTATTTTATGGTCAAACCCTTCATGCACAACGAGTAATTTTAGGCATTAAAGAAAGCTAAATGATCCAAAGTAACCATTTTAATTGAAAATTATGCGGGCCGAACTACTCCTTAATTATAGCCTAAATTTAATAAAATTTGATAGTCATAATGCTATCTTTGTAGTGAATTAAAAGGTTTCTCCGTGCATACTTTTTTATTTTATTTACCTTTTTTGCTTTTTTTTGTTTTGGTGGCAGTATATGGTGAAAGAAAGATTGCAGCCTTTATTCAAAGCCGATTCGGTCCCATGGATGTGGGTCCGAAAGGAATATTTCAAACTTTGGCAGACCTTCTTAAAATGATTCAGAAGGAAGACATTGTCCCAAATGCAGCTGATAAACCTATCTTTTTATTAGGACCTATCCTTTTTTTTACTGTCATTTTTGCTGGTTTTTCGATGTTACCGTTAAATTCAAACATGGCTGGAGCGGCCATAGAATCAGGGGTTTTGCTACTCATGGCCGTGGTCTCATTGGATGTATTGGGTATTTTAATGGCAGGTTGGGGTTCTAATAATAAATTTTCTTTATTCGGGGCGGTTCGTGCCATCGCTCAGATCGTTTCATTTGAGATTCCTTTGGGATTAAGTGTACTCTGCGTTGTCATGATTTGCCAGTCGATGGACCTGCAAGAGATCACTCGACAGCAGGGTCTTTATACGACAGATCCCATATTTCTTTTTGGGTTGAAGGGTATGGGTATTGAAGTGACCCAAATGGGAGGACTACTATCTTGGAACGTAGTGAAGAGTCCACTTTTGTTGTTTAGCTTTTTAATATTTTTTATCGCTGGGTTGGCTGAGGCCAACCGGGCACCCTTTGATTTGCCTGAGTCTGAATCAGAATTGGTAGGCGGATATCATACCGAATATAGTGGATTCCGATGGGGTATATTTATGCTGGCAGAATATGGAATCATGCTTTTGATTTCCTTTTTAGCGGTAATTTTATTTTTTGGTGGTTGGAATACACCTTTTTTTAATATGGGATCGTTTCAATGGGCACATTGGACGATGGGAAGCTATTGGGAAGTCTTTTGGTTACTTTTTAAAACTTATATATTGGTATTCGTGCAAATGTGGATTCGTTGGACCTATCCTAGGTTGAGGGTTGACCAATTGATGACACTTTCGTGGAAATATTTAACCCCTTTTGGTTTACTATTGGTATTTTTATGTGGAATTTGGAAACTCATGATGCTTTGATAAAATATTTCTCAAATATCACCCATTTTGTACAAACGCTGAGTAATGGTCTAAAGCTCACCTTAAAGCATTTATGGGAATCAAGGACAGAAAGAGATCCCATGGGTATTGCAGATGAAGATTATTTTTTAAAGGATAAAGGCATTGCTACTTTACAATATCCAAAAGAATCACTACCAGTACCTGATCATGGGCGCTACAAACTACACAATGAGATAGATGATTGTATTGTATGCGATTTATGTGTTAAAGTATGTCCCGTCAATTGCATTGAAATTGAGCCCATTAGGGCCACAGATATCATTGGTAAAACCTCAGATGGGACCAATAAAAGAATCCATGCAGCTAAATTTGATATCGATATGTCTAAGTGTTGTTTTTGTGGATTATGTACCACCGTTTGCCCAACTGAATGCTTAACGATGACAAAGTCGTATGATTTCAGCACTTTTGATCGTGCAGACCATGTATACGAATTTGCTGAAATGACACCCCTCCAGATATTGGAAGCCAAACAAGCATTTGAAGAAAAGCAAAAAGCAAAGCCCACTGCTTCGGCCCAGTCTATGAAATCGAGTAGAGATAAAGTCGTTTTTAAACCTATAATGATAAAATCTAAATTACCTAAGAAAAAGGATGAATGAGGTTGGGATGTATTTCTTTGGATTGTTGATTTTCTTATCAGGTTTGACTTTGATTTTCACAGAAAATCTTATTTATGCCGCTTTTTTGCTGGCTTTGTGTTTGTTGAGTATCGCGGGTTTTTATGTCATTTATAATGCAAGTTTTCTGGCGGTTATTCAAATATTAATTTATGCAGCTGGTATTTTGATTTTAATCGCTTTTGGTATTATGCTGACCAAAAGATCTCCTGAGGGTAAAGTCATTGTAGGATATCACTTGCTTTTTTTTGGATCTCTGGTCACATTGGGTATGGCCCTGCTCATTTATGCATTGGTGGGTAGTTCGACGATCGGACCCCATGAGATTATTCATACTACAGGTCAAGTAAGGGAGATTGGTATACGCTTTTTGACCCAGTATATTTTGGCATTTGAACTTATCGCTTTTCTGTTGTTGGTCGTATTAGTAGGCGCTTCATATTTAGGTAAAAAATCGCAACATGCTTGATCCTATCATCTTTGGGTTGATGATAGGTGCTTTTTTGTTTTGCACGGGGATTTTGATTGTTATTATAAAGAAAAATGCCATTTTTGTCATGATAGGAATCGAACTCATGCTGAATGGAGCTAGTGTTAATCTCGTTGTATTTTCGAGTTCTGACCCCAATATTGAAGGGCAATTGATGGGAATTTTTGTGGTCGTATTGGCGGCGGCAGAATCTGTAGTTGCTTTAGCTATTATGCTTAATATTTTTAGGCATTTTCAAACCTTGGATCTCAATTCATTAAAAAAACTGAAGCATTGATCATGGAGGACTACCTATTGGCTCTTATGTTGTTGTTGCCTTTATTGGGTGGTATAATGGCCTATACTATTCCTTCGAAATCCGGAATTATTGCTAGTATTTTTTTATCATTAACTACTATTTTAGCAGGTTACTATCTCAGTTTCGTTCAAGGGAGGCTTTGGATGTTTCAGTTTGAATGGTTGCCAGGATTTGTAATAGGTTTTGCTGTAGACAGATCCTCAGCAGTCCTTATTTTACTGGTGAGTTTGATTTCTTTTTTAGTGCACCTCTTTTCAATATTTTATTTGTCAGGAGATGTCCATAAGAATCGTTATTATCTAAAATTAGGATTTTTTACTTTTTCTATGTTGGGTCTCTTGATGTCGGACCACCTAATATTGCTCTTTATCTTTTGGGAACTGGTAGGCTTTTCATCTTATTTGTTGATTATTTTTTGGTTCCAAGATGTTAAAAATGCGTTTGCTGGAAGGATTGCTTTTATGACTAACAGGATCGCAGATTTGATATTATTCATGGGTTTATTGATGCTTCTGGGATCTGGAAACGATGGTTTTATCTCCAGCCTGGGTCCATTGCCAGAGAATGATAGTAGCACAGCGATAGGCATTTGTTTATTGATTGGCGTCTTGGGTAAATCGGCTCAGTTCCCATTTTTCACTTGGCTGCCGCCCGCCATGGTGGCCCCTACGCCTATATCGGCCTTGATCCATGCCGCCACAATGGTAGCGGCAGGAGTATATTTATTGTTTCGCCTATTCATTGTATTTGATCCCTATTTATTGGACTGGATTGCTTCTTTGGGAATGATTACTTCCTTTTTGGGAGCATTGATTGCCGCTTGTCAAACGGATATGAAGGCTGTATTGGCTTATTCTACTATTTCCCAGCTAGGTTATATGGTGGTGGGTATGGGAGTAGGTGCTTACGATATGGCTTTATTTCACCTTTGGACGCATGCTTTTTTTAAGGCAGGTCTTTTTTTATGTGCAGGATCGGTAATACATTATTTACGTATCCAAGATCCTACAACAGCACCCCAAGATATGCGCAGAATGGGTGGATTGAAAAGCTATTTACCGATCACATTCTGGTCCTATTTAGTTTGTATGATGGCCTTGTTAGGATTGCCTTTTTTCTCGGGATTTCTTTCGAAGGAAGGCATTATATTAGGGATATTTTCTTGGGCAATGCAAAGCGAAAATGGGCTGGCTTTCGCTCTTCCCATCACGGCTTTAGGGATATCTTTTCTTACAGCTTATTATATGGGCAAACAATTACTTTTGGTCTTTTTTGGTTCTTATCGAGGAGAAAAATCACTCAAAATGCTTCAAAAATCATGGACTGAAATCTTACCAATATCGGTTTTAGCCATCCTTTCATTAGGTGTTTTTTATCGTATTCATCCATTGGGTGGGGATTTGAATTTTCTAGAATATTGGTTGGGAACCCAACCCAAGGTAGAAGGAATTTGGGTGACGCCAATGATTGGATCTTCAATCCTATTGGTGTTATTAGGTTTGGGTTTTAGCTATTGGACATATGGTAGGCAAGGGATGCGAAAAGTGAAATCATTTAATTCTTCAAGGTTGTCTATTTTTGTTCAAAACGGATTTTATTTAGATAAGTTCTATATAGGGATACTGGTGCCTTCTTTCGATTGGCTGGCATTCAAGATTTCCAAGGTAGATACAGTTTTGATCAATCCTTTTTTTAATAAAATATCGGTTTCTATAGTGGTGCTGAGTAAACTGGCAGATTTATTTGACAGACTCATAGTCGATGGATTGATTTCCTTAATAAAAAGCGTGGTGCAAATACTGGGATCAATGTTTACAAAATTTCATCCGGCGCGTGTTCAAATGCATTTTGTTTCTGCGATCATTGGATTAGTAATAATACTGGTTTGGTTAAAATTTGTCTTATAAAATGATTACCTATATACTTTCTTTGATCATTTGGATGCCTTTATTAGGTGCTTTTACCCTGCTTTTTTTTAATGAGCGGCAGACCTCAGGGATCAAAATAGTGGCTTTGATATTTTCTTTGATTCAGTTACTGCTATCGATCCATTTGGTTTGGCGATTTGATCCCAACTATGGAGATCATCTTTTGACCTCATTTCAATTTGTTGAAAAGTTTTCATGGATTTCAATGAGCCTGGGCTCATTTGGAAGCTTCAATATTGATTACCACTTAGGGGTAGACGGTATGAGCCTTTGGTTGGTCGTACTTTCGTCTTTAATCACAGTCCTTGGGGTACTCGCCTCTTGGAAGTTAAAGCAACAGGTGAGAAGCTATTTCATGTTGTATTTGTTGCTCAGCACCAGTATTGTTGGCTGCTTTCTGGCCCTTGATTTTTTCTTATTTTATTTATTTTTTGAGTTGGTGCTTTTACCTATGTTTTTTCTTATTGGACTTTGGGGTGGGGCAAGAAGATCTTATGCTTCGATTAAATTTTTCATTTATACCCTGGTAGGCTCGTTACTTATCTTGGTAGTTATGATCGCCCTTTACCTAAGTGTTGGGGTACTAGACCCTACCAGTGAAATAATGATTCATAGTTTTAATCTGCTGCACATGATGGATTCCAATTATTTCATAGAAGGCAGTAGTTTGGCCAAAGATTCAGTGTTGACTTTTATGGGTATGCCTTTAAGAGCAGTGGCTTTTCTTGCTTTATTTTTAGGGTTTGCCATCAAGCTACCTATCGTACCTTTTCATACATGGTTACCGGATGCCCATGTGGAAGCAGCCACACCTATATCTGTGATTTTGGCAGCATTGCTTTTGAAGTTGGGCGGCTATGGTCTCTATCGAATAGCCTTTTCTATTTTCCCCGATGCAGCACTTTATTTTGGTTATTATATTGCCATTTTTGGGGTTTTAGCTATCATTTACGGTGGACTGAATGCGATGGCGCAAAATGATCTGAAACGAATGATCGCCTACAGCTCCATATCACACATGGGATTTGTATTGATCGGCTTAGGTTCCTTTACGGTTGAAGGTGCTGCAGGAGGAATGTTTCAAATGATTGCACATGGATTCATTTCAGCAGCGTTATTTCTCATTGTGGGTGTGCTCTATGATCGAACTCAGAATAGGAAGATCGAAAATTTCAGTGGATTGGCCATAAAATTACCTGGCTATAGTTTTGTGGTAATGATTGTATTTTTTGCTTCACTTGGATTACCTGGTTTAGCGGGTTTTGTGGGAGAACTATTGGTATTGATGGGTGCTTTTAACGTGAGTGCAGTTGATGGGATGCTGCCGAACTGGATAGGAATCGTCGCTGTAATGGGCTTGTTGATTACGGCTGCTTATTATCTGTGGACGATACAGCGAATGTTTTTGGGTAAATATTGGGTACGGGAGCACAGTTGGGAGTCGAAAATGAAAGATTTAGAAATAAGAGAATGGTTGATTTTCACACCATTGATATTGGGTATCGTTGTTTTAGGCATGTATCCAAAAATCATTTTAGATACGATGAACCACAGTATTGAACTGTTCATAGCCTATGTAGGAGATTTAAAAATTAAACTATAAATGGCATTTTGAAGATCAACGAGCAACTTATAGAAATCCAAGAACATTTTGGAGTAATTTCCTCCGAAATAATTTTGATTACAGGTTCTATCATCTTGTTGATATTGGGCATATTGAGGTTGCCCTTATTTTGGATCAAAGTATTTGCTGCTGTTGTATTGTTAGGTTCTTTTCTTTTTGCACAGCAGGTATCCGGTTTTTTTTTCACACGAACCATCATCAGAGATGATTTGAGTTACCTAATGACCCAATTATTGCCTTTGATTACTCTAGGTATATTGTGCTTTAAAAGGCAAGCGCACCAGTCCTATGAATTCTATTTTTTGTTGATGAGTGTACTGATAGGATCTCTTTTCATGGTGGGCTCTCATAATTTATTGATACTTTATTTAGCTATTGAATTGACTTCATATGCTAGCTATTTGCTGACCGGCTTCCATTTCAATGAAAAAGGTAGTGAAGCTGCGATGAAATATTTATTATTTGGAGGCGTAAGTTCTGCCGTGATGTTATTTGGAATTTCACTTTTTTATGGGGCATATGATTCGCTCTATTTTGATACCCTAGAATTTTCGTCACTGGGCGCAACGGGATTGTTTTTTTTCTTATCTGGTTTATTTTTCAAAACTTCTATTGTCCCCTTTCATATTTGGGTACCGACGACCTATGAGGGCGCGCCAACGGATGCAGTGGCATTTTTTTCCACGGTACCTAAAATTGCGGGCTTTGCTGCACTTTATCATGTCTTCAAGTGGACCAATGGATTATTTAATCCCTTTTTAGAGCAGCTTATTTTGCTCTTGGCAATTTTGACTATTATTTGGGGTACTTTGGCTGCTCTTAGGCAAGCAGATATTAAAAGAATGCTGTCCTTCGGGGCGATAGCACATTCTGGATTCATACTTCCATTGTGCTTGGCTATGGATACTTATTTCATATTTAAATATTACGTCATTATTTATGGAATCATGAATATTTTGGCTTTTCTTTTTGTCCAGCTTCATGAAAAAGAAGGAGAGAACTTATCGTTAAGTGATATGTCTGGTTTAGGTATAAAATTCCCATTATTAGGCGTGATAAATGTGATTTGGGCTGTTGCTTTGGTGGGACTTCCACCGACAGGCGGATTTATGGCTAAATTATTTCTTTTTTCCGCTGCATGGCAGCATTATGAATCAATTGACTCATTATACTGGTTGACCTTTATTCTTGTGGGTGTTTTGAGTTCGACGGCTTCTCTTTATTTCTATTTAAGGGTCCCTTATTTTTATTTTTTTAAAGAGGATCAAAGTAAAAAAATAAAAATAAACAAGAGGCATTTTCTCATTTTAACTTTGTTGGCATTTACTTTAATTCTTCTGTTTATTCAACCCAATATTTTTGATAGATTTGTACCAATGATAAACCCATGAGTGACGCCATCAAACACGAATGCGGCATAGTCCTTCTCAGATTGAGGAAGCCGCTACAGTATTACATAGATAAGTACAAAACACCAAGTTATGCGGTAAATAAGATGTACTTGCTTATGCAAAAACAGCTCAATCGAGGTCAGGATGGATTAGGGGTTGCCAACATTAAGATAGATATGGAGCCTGGCTATCGCTATATCAGTCGATATAGAACCATCGATTCTCAACCTATCGAAACACTTTTTCAAAAAATTGGTAGGAAATATCAAAAAGCGCTTAAAGAGGGGGAAGAAAAATATATGGATGGTGCATGGCTCAAACAAAATGTAGCTTTTTCGGGAGAAGTTTGGATGGGACATTTACGCTATGGTACACATGGAAAAAACAATATTGAGAATTGTCATCCCTTTCTAAGGCAAAATAATTGGCGGAGTCGTAATTTGGTTGTGGCCGGTAATTTTAATATGACCAATGTAGATGAGCTTTTTGAAAAATTAATCGAATTGGGTCAGCACCCCAAGGAAAAAGTGGATACCGTGACCGCTATGGAGAAAATAGGACATTTTCTTGATGAAGAAAATGAACTTATTTTTCGAAAACACAAAAAAACACACAGTAAAACAGATCTCACGCAGCTGATAGAAGATAAAATAGATTTGCAAAGGGTTTTGAATAGATCTTGTAAAGATTTTGATGGTGGATATGCCATTACGGGGATGGTAGGTTACGGAGCTGCTTTCGTGGCTAGAGATCCTGTAGGAATACGGCCAGCTTATTATTATGCTGATGACGAGGTGATCGTGGTGGCTTCAGAAAAGCCAGCCATAAAAACGGCCTTTGAATGTAATTATGCGGACATTAAGGAAGTCAGTCCTGGCCATGCTTTAATCATTGACAAGCAAGGCAATTATGAGCACAAGCAGTTCCTTGAGCCCCAAGAGAAAAAGAGCTGTAGTTTTGAGCGTATTTATTTTTCTAGGGGAACAGATCCAGATATTTATAGGGAGCGTAAAGAACTAGGTAGATTGATGGTTCCTCAAGTCTTGAAATCCATCAATTTTGATTTAAAAAACACTGTTTTTTCTTATATACCCAATACTGCTGAAATTTCATTTTTGGGCATGATGTCAGGGGTTGAAGATTACTTAATAAGTAAGCGAAAGGAGATCATTATCGATCATAAGCCCACTGTGGACTCATTGGAAGATTTATTGACATTCAAGCCAAGAATAGAAAAATTAGTATTGAAAGATGCCAAGTTAAGAACTTTCATAGCGGATGCTTCCCATAGGGATGAATTGGTAGCCCATGTCTATGATACCACTTTTGAAGTCATCCAAAAGGATAGAGATTCATTGGTTATTATTGATGACAGTATTGTCCGGGGGACTACGCTCGAGAAAAGTATCTTGACCTTATTGGACAACTTGGATCCTAAAAATATTGTGATTATTTCATCTGCTCCACAGATTAGATTTCCTGATTGTTATGGTATTGATATGAGTAAAATGAAGGATTTTGTAGCCTTTAGGGCGGTATTGGCCTTACTCTTTGATGAGGGGAAAGAATATTTATTGGAAGACGTATTAGAAAAATGTTTGGCGGATAAAGATAAGGTAAACGAGGTCAATTATGTGAAGGAACTCTATGCGCCTTTTTCTTATGATCAAATATCTCAAAAGATTGGAGAGATTGTTAAACCCAAAAAAATGAAGGCCGCACTTGAAGTGGTTTTTCAAACTGTCGAGGGTCTACACAAAGCATGTCCTGATCATCTTGGAGATTGGTATTTTACAGGTGATTATCCTACCAAAGGGGGAAATAAAGTAGTAAATACTGCCTTTATTAATTTTATGAGGGGGGTAGAGGTAAGGGCTTACTAAAAATGCTGAATGTTCGAGTCATCTTAAGATTTCAGATTGAGAAACTTTCGCCACATCCACAGGTGCGGCTTGCATTGGGATTTACAAATTGAAAACCTTTACCGTTTAATCCATCCGAAAATTCAAGTGTAGTACCTAATAAATATAACAAACTTTTTCTGTCGACGATGACTTTGACTCCTTGATCTTCAAAAACATCATCTTGCTCCGTAACGGTATCGTCAAAAGTAATGTCATACATAAGACCAGAACAACCACCACCTTTTACTGAAACACGCAAGTTATGAGCATCACTGTAGCCTTCAGTGGTACGCAAAGCACTTATTTGATCTTTGGCTTTCTCACTTACATTTATCATAAAGACAAAAATAGTGTATTATCCGTCATTAAAAATTATAAAACTGAGAAAAGTTCTTGTTTCTTTGTGAGGATAAATACTTGGATTAAGATGATAAAAGTAGAACACATAGGCATTGCAGTAAAAAATATTGAGCAAGTAAATGCACTTTATACCAAGCTATTTAATCAAGAGCCATATAAGGAAGAGCGAGTGGATCAGGAGTCTGTGGATACCTCTTTTTTTCAGGTGGGACAAACAAAAATTGAATTTTTGGCATCTGAAAACCTTGAAAGTGCCATTGGTAAATATGTAAAAAAAAATGGGTCAGGCATTCATCATATTGCTTTTGAGGTGGATGACATTCAATCAGAGATCAATCGATTGGAAGCAGAAGGATTTAATATAATATACAATCCAGCACGAAGTGGCGCTGACAACAAATTGGTGACCTTTATCCACCCAAAGGGTACAGATGGCATACTTATTGAGCTTTGTCAAGAAATTCATAACTCCAATTAATCTCCATAAAATAGCTATTCTGAGTTTCATTCACTAGTGATAGTGGACTTATCAACCACTATTTATAGTGAGTCATTTGACCAATGATAGTCATATAGAATGGACAGCATCATCTCTAAGTTTGCAATAGTATTACCAACCAAAGCTAAAATGAGTTTGTTAAAAAAATTATTCCTTTACGGGCTAGCTGCAAGTATAATCTTTCTCCTGAGTTGTGAGAAAGAATCGATCAATATAACTGGAGAAGTTATTGAAGATGAAACCGACACTGAAAACGAAATCGACTCTGTGACCTTAATTGAGGCAGATACTGTTATATTCGGATTTTCCGTTCCGGAAAAGTATCTTTTTGTTAGAGATGCAGACGGGGATGGTGTAAATGATACTACTGTCTCATTTGATGGACAATCCACTAGATTGAAAATGGCCGTTGAATTGATTGGTGTGCTCAAGGATACAACTGCTTCCGTAGCCAGGTTAACGTCTATGTTTGCACACGAAGAGGGTGTTGAAGACTTTTTAGATGTTGAGTTGAATACTTCTTCAAAGCAGATCAGGAATAAGATAGGGGCAAATACGGGCAGTGCCGTGGATACTGATGCTGTGAGAACAGATGTAACAACTTGGATGACTTCTCAAGTCAATGACGTTTTTCCAAATTGGTCTACGGAAGCATCATCAGGTGTGGCCGGAAAGATTCAGGAAGCAGGTGGAGGAGCTAACAGATATGTAAATGCCTATGGTTTAGAGCTTGATCAAGCAGTTAGTAAAGCCTTAATTGGCGCCTTTGTAGCAGATCAAGTACTCAATGGTTATTTGACTCCAACCAAGCTTGACGAGGGCACCAATCGGGCAGAACAATCATCGGGATCAGTTTTAGAGGGTAAGGCCTATACCAATATGGAGCATTACTGGGATGAGGGTTATGGCTATGTTTATGGTTTAGCCGAAGACGGAATGGATCCTGTAACTACTCCGGGAAGTGCTGATAAATTCTTGTTGAAATACATAGAAAAAGTTGATGATGATACTGATTTTACAGGAATAGCTTCGAGAATTTTTGATGCTTTTAAATTAGGAAGGGTGGCTCTAGTAGTTGGAGACTATATAACAAGAGACGAAGCAGCAAAAGATATTATGGAGGAGATATCCAAAGTTATTGCCATCAGAGCTGCGCATTATCTCAAAGCAGGCCAAGAAGGTAAAGCTGAGGCAACACCTGATATGGCCAGTGTTTTTCATGATCTTTCTGAGGGATATGGGTTCTTATACAGTTTGCAGTTTACTTATAATCCTGAAACGGGCGCACCTTATTTTACAAGGACAGAGGTACTTTCAATGTTAGATAGGGTCTATCCTACGAGCGATGATCAAAAAGGATTTTGGGAGGTCACTCCTGAGGTTTTAGAGGCGGTTGCAACTGAGATTACCACAGCTTTTGGTTTTACTTATGAAAATGCTTAATTCAACAGAACTAACGCCAATTATTTACTGTTAAAAAGAGTGATCTTTTTTTAAAGATATCTCTTTGTTTAAATAAAAAAATGAATAAAAAATTAGTAATATTTTCCGTTTTTGCTGCTTTATGTTTCATCAATCTCATGGTCTCGTGTTCGGAGGATGAAAATATTGAGGTAGGAGAAGCAGATCAAAATGCTGCGGGTGCAGTGGATAATATTGATGAAGATGCTGTACTTGGCGAAGCCTTTACAAGAGGTGAAATGCTCACCAATTGGGCAGATAACATAATCATACCTGCTTTTGAAGCGTTGTCAGGCGATATGGATTCACTTTCTTTGGCAGCGAATACATTCACGGAAATCCCAAATCAAGAAAACTTGATCAGTTTGAAGCAATCTTGGTTGAATGCTTATTTAGCGTGGCAGACGGTAGCTATGTTTGATATAGGTATGGCAGAAGAAATTACTTTAAGGAATTACATGAATGTTTATCCATTAGATGCAGAAGAAATGACGACTACGCTCTTGGTAGGCGGCTATGATCTTACCTCTGTAAACAGACAAGATGAGCAAGGTTTTCCGGCCTTAGATTATTTATTACATGGATTGGCAAATTCAGAACCAGAGATCATAACATTTTATACAGATGAGTTCGATGGACCCAAGTACAAGATTTTTTTAACTGATCTAGTTGAGCGAATGCGGTCATTAACGTACATGGTATTAATAGATTGGAAAGAGCGCTATCGAGAGGAGTTTATTGAGCGGGATGGAAGTGGGGCCACCGAGTCAGTGAATTCAATGGTCAATGCCTATATCTATTATTTTGAAAAGTTTTTGAGATCAGGAAAAGTGGGTATTCCTGCCGGTATATTTTCAAATTCTCCATTAAGTGATCGAGTTGAAGCTAGATATAGAGAAGATGTTTCAAAAGAATTATTAATAAAATCATTAAATTCAGCTCAAGATTTCTTCAATGGAGTTCATTTTAGTCAAGAAGATTCAGGTATGAGTCTTCAAGGGTGGATTGATTATTTAGAAAAGACACGTGACACCCACCATTTGGATTCTTTGATCAATAATCAATTTGCTTTAATACATGCACAGGTGGTAAACTTAAACGATGATCTAGGGGTCCAAGTGACAACAGATAATATAGGCATGCTCGAAACCTATGACCTCATGCAAGAAATTGTTATTTTCATGAAAGTGGATATGTTACAACTCTTTGACATAAAAGTAGATTATGTAGATGCTGACGGTGATTAATGTTGAGCGTGAATTCATACTTTTCTAAAACTACTTCTAGTGCTCCCTTAGCCATTTTTAGAATTGCCTTTGGTCTTTTGATGTTCCTCAGTATGATCAGGTTTTGGGCCTTGGGTTGGATAGATAAGCTCTATATTCAGCCTCATTTATTTTTTTCATATTACGGATTTGAATGGATTAAGCCCTTGGGTGATCTCACTTATGTATTATTTTTTATTTGTGGTCTATCTGCACTTTTTGTTGCCCTAGGTTTAAAGTATACATGGGCTATCATTACTTTTTTCCTTACTTTCACCTATATCGAGCTGATGGATAAAACCACTTACCTTAACCATTATTATTTGGTCAGTGTCCTCAGTTTTTTGTTGATTTTTTTACCTGCAGGGAACTATTTTGCTTGGGATATTCTTAGAGGTTCTAGAAAGTTATTTCCACAGATTCCTAAGTGGAATATCGATGCCATTAAATTGCTGCTTTGCCTGGTTTATTTATTTGCTGGATTGGCCAAATTAAATTCAGAATGGTTGCTACAAGCGATGCCATTAAAGATTTGGTTGCCTACGAAAGAAGATCTACCGCTGATTGGATTTTTATTTCGCTATGATTGGATGATTTATTTGTTTGCATGGGGGGGAGCATTGTATGATTTAATTATTCCATTTTTACTCTTAAATAGAAGTACTAGAGGTGTCGGCTTTATGATGGTTGTTTTTTTTCATTTATTAACAGCGATTCTTTTTCCCATCGGGATGTTTCCTTACCTAATGATCTTTAGTGCGTTGATCTTTTTTAATTTCCAATTTCATCAAAAAATCATTGAAGGATTGCGTCAGGTCTTGAATATTAAAAATCGTAAAATTCATCTAATCCAAGATACAAATTTTCGGCACTCACTGATAATCAGGGTTAAAATAATCATTTTAGCCCTATTTTTTTTAATTCAAATAGGCCTACCTCTTCGATATGTACTTTACCCAGGTAATCTTTTTTGGACCGAGGAAGGATATCGTTGGTCTTGGCGGGTAATGCTTATGGAGAAGGCAGGATCGGCGCAGTTTAAGATTGTCGATAATGCATCTGGAAGTTGGTTCTATGTCAATAATGAAGATTTTTTAACTTCTTTTCAAGAGAAGCAAATGGCAACACAGCCAGATTTCATACTTCAATATGCCCAATTTCTAAATGTCCATTTTTCTCAACAGGGAATGAAAGATCTGGGCATATTTGTAGATTGCTTTGTAGCTTTAAATGGCAGAAAAAGTGCTCGATATATAGATCCTGAATTTGATTTAACGAAAGGATACGATTCATTTGCACACAAGTCATGGATATTGCCTTTCAATGAATAGTTTTCTACGTATTAAGTTGATATTGTTTTTATGTTGTGTGGGTCAGTTCAGTTGGTCGCAAATTTCAGTTTCCGGTATCATATATGATGAAAAAGGAAAGCCTAAAGAGGCAGTAGAAATACAAATTGATGACACCGATTTTAGCGAAAGTACCGATACTTCAGGTCGGTATAGACTAGAGATCACTGATAAGGGAATCTATAAGTTGATAGCTTTCGCTTACGGATATCAAATCTTTGAAAAAGTAATACAAATTTCTCGTGATACCCTTATTGATATCTCATTGCTTAAATTAAGTCGAGACTTGTCCGAGGTAGTAATTTTGGATCAAAAACAACGCGTATTCAATTTGGGTAGATTAAATACCGTTGAGGGTACCCGAATTTATGCGGGTAAAAAGAATGAGGTTATTTTGGTAGATCAAATTGTAGGTAATAAGGCAAACAATAACTCCAGACAGATTTATTCACAAATTGTAGGACTCAATATATATGAGAGTGGTGATGGTGGATTACAATTGAGTATCGGTGGACGTGGTTTAGATCCCAATCGGTCTGCGAATTTTAATACCCGACAGAATGGATATGACATCAGTCCTGATGTATTGGGGTATCCCGAGAGTTATTATACGCCGCCCGCAGAGGCTTTGTCCCAAATTCAAGTAGTTCGCGGTGCTGCTGCCCTGCAGTATGGGACTCAGTTCGGAGGATTGATTAATTTCAAAATGCATCAACCCACACCCGATAAAAAAATAGAACTTATTGCACGGCAGTCCGTGGGGAGCTTTAATTTTTTCTCTTCTTTCAATAGCTTGAGTGGTACCTTAGGCAAGTTAAGCTACTATACCTATTATCATCACAAGCAGAGTGGTGGATTCAGACCCAATTCGGGTTACAATTCAAATAATACTTTCACTTATTTGAACTACCAATTTAATCCGGAAACCAACGTATCCTTTGAGTATACCTACCTCAATTATTTAGCCCAGCAGCCAGGTGGATTGACAGATACGCAGTTTGGATTAGATCCGATCTACAGCAATCGTACTAGAAATTGGTTCGAAATAGATTGGAATTTAGCCGCCCTCAATTTTAATCATAGTTTTTCTTCTAAAACGAAGTTATCTGCGATGATTTTTGGTTTGGTCGCTGAGAGAAAGTCACTAGGCTATAGAGGAAATCCCATCAACTTGAATAGCAACCCAGTGGCTGAAGATGATTATAAAGACCAAAATGGAGATTTTATTTTTAATAGGGACTTGATTGCAGGATTTTTTCGGAATTACGGTACCGAAATTAGATTGTTATCTCGATATAAAATAAAAGGAACGGCAGGTGTTTTTTTATTAGGAACTAAATTTTATAAATCGCGAAATACAACAAATCAAGGTCCCGGAAGTATAGGGATTGATGCTGATTTTGATTTTGAGTATGAAGTTTTTCCAGACTATCCCAATCAATCGGACTTTACCTTTCCCAATCTGAATTTTTCATTATTTGGCGAAAATATATTTTTCATTAATGAGAAATTTGCCGTCACACCTGGATTTAGATTTGAGCATATTTTCACCGAAAGTGAAGGTGTTTACAGTGAAGTTCTCTATGATATTGCCCAGAATCCCATAAGTAATGTTGAGCAAATAGACGATCGCTCTTTCAACCGCTCTTTTATGCTTTTGGGCTTGGGATTAAGTTATACTGCAGGAGCAAAAGCTGAAGGGTATGCCAATATTTCTCAAAATTACAGATCGGTTACTTTCAGTGATATACGCACGGTAAGTCCTACCTTCATTGTGGATCCCGACATCACCGATGAGCAAGGCTATACCTTAGATCTTGGCATCAGGAGTTTGACTACAAAGATGCTTAATTTCGATGTCAGTATTTTCGGATTGCTGTATGATGATCGAATTGGAATTATTTTGGATGATCGTGCCAATCGAGTGAGAAAAAATATTGGAGAAGCTTTTATTTATGGGCTCGAGATCTTTGGAGATTTTAATTTGGTGAGTACCCTCAATAAAGATTGGAAAGAGGTTAAATGGAATGTTTTTATCAATACTGCATTTACTGAATCAAGTTATTTAACCTCTGAGGATAACAATGTGAAAGGTAAAAAAGTGGAGTTCATTCCCATGCTTAACTTTAAGAGCGGTATAAATTTTGGCTTCCGAAATTTGATGGGGAGTTTGCAATGGATCTATCTCAGTGAGCAATTTACGGATGTTGAAAATTCTACCATTGCTGTGGATGGGGATAATAGAAATGGACTCATTGGTGAAATACCTAGCTACCATGTCATGGACCTTTCCTTTGCCTATAGTTTTAAAAATTTCAAAATAGAATCAGGAATTAATAACCTCATGAATAACTCTTATTTTACCCGAAGGGCTATTTCTTATCCAGGTCCGGGTATCATTCCTTCAGAGTCCCGAAGTTTCTACACAACCCTCCAAGTTAAATTTTAATGAAGGCCAAAGCAGTCTTCAATTTCCGTTTAATAGTCGTTGTGATGGACGGATATCAAAACCCTCTTTGAAAATCAATAGCCCTAAGGAAGGCCATTATTTAATAAAATTATAATTCCATATTATCCTTGTTATTTTTGCTTTTTAGATCCCATAAACTTAAACGAGAAAGTTGCAGTTTATGCGCTAACAAATAATGATGATACTCTCTAAAAGGGAGCGTGATAGGACAACTAACACTCAAAAATAATAATATCATGGATACACCAAAGCGTACAGAAATCGGAGCCATAGGAGAGTTTGGACTTATAGATAAAATTAATCAGCGTGCAGTCCTTCAACATGCTTCAACACTAAAAGGCATTGGAGATGATGCTGCGGTTATTGATGGCGGATCTGATCATAAGAAACTGATCAGTACCGATATGCTATTGGAGGGCGTACATTTTGATTTGAGCTATATGCCATTGACACATCTTGGATATAAAGCAGTAACGGTGAACGTTTCGGATATTGCGGCTATGAACGGAATACCGAAACAAATGACAATCAGTCTTGGCTTGAGTAATCGTATGTCTGTGGAGGCTGTGGAAGCTCTTTATGAGGGGATTTTTGCAGCAGCAAAAGACTATCAGATTGATATAGTAGGAGGAGATACTACCTCTTCGAGATCTGGTTTGGTCATTTCGATCACCCTCATCGGTGAATCGGCACTAGACAACATTGTCTATAGAAATGGCGCTAAAGAGGGAGATATATTATGCCTTTCAGGAGACATTGGCGGTGCCTATATGGGTTTGCAAATCTTAGAACGTGAAAAAGAAGTTTTTAAAGCAGATCCAAACATGCAACCTCAATTAGACAAATATTCCTACATAGTGGGCCGGCAATTGCGTCCGAAAGCTCGGATGGATGTCATTCATGAATTACGAGACTTGGGCATTTTACCTACTTCAATGATTGATATTTCGGATGGGCTTGCCTCTGAAATTTTCCATTTATGCGAGCAATCCCAAAAAGGAGCTTGTATTTATGAGGACAAGTTACCCATTGAAAAGCAAACTTTTGATACCGCTGCTGAGTTCAGTATGGATCCTAACACCGCAGCGCTCAATGGGGGAGAAGATTATGAACTCCTTTTCACCATCGATCAAAAGGATTTTGAGAAAATGAAAAATCATGATGACATCACCACGATTGGTTACATGCATGCCCCCGATTTAGGTAAGGTTATGGTTACCGACAATAAAAACACCATTGAATTGATTGCGCAAGGCTGGATTCATTTCTAAGCGCCTTTTTTTAATATTTTCTTCAGTGTTGACACATGGAGAAGTGAAAACTGCTCAGTATTTATAAGATTCTGTACAATGAAAAGCATTTATTAGGCATTTAATTTTGAATAGAGGGGTGATAGCTTTGGTTTTATCTCCATGGATTTCATGGGGAAAAGGCTATTTTGCTGAGTAAATGCTATAAATATATTCAATATCCTAGTAATAGGAATCTATTTGAGTATTGGCAAAAAATAAGCGGTTGACTTTTTGATCAACCGCTTAACAATTCTGGAATATGTAAACATCTCTTTCAAATAGACCCTCTTTAAAATTTAGTTCTGGGTAATTACAGAGATGGCTACTTTTATTTCATCATAAATCAATTTATCACCTAAGTCCATGAAAAAACTTCCTGATCGATGCTTTACTTCATATTCCGAACGGTCAAAAGTGAAGGTGGCCGATGCTGTATAACCATTTCCAGTAGGTGTTAAGGAGGCATCAAATTCAATAGATTTTGTAATATCTCTAACGGTAAAATCAGCGACGATTCGGTATAGATTATCTTTTTCTTCCGTAGCTTTCACAATGATCAACTGTGCGGTTGGAAATGCATTGGCATCAAAGAAATCTTCAGATTTGAGATGATTTTCCAATTTACCGCGATAGGCTTCTGAAACATCTAAATTTGTGATGGATGTCATATCAACTTCAAAAGCACCTCCGGTCAATTGTCCATCCGAGATCTCTAGAGTACCAGATTTTAAACTTATAAGTCCATTGTGAGTGGTAGTAGCACTGCCTCCTTCCCATTCAATAGTACTTTTTTGAGTATTTACAAGCACCGTTTCAAGTGGGGATAGATTTAACGTTAATAAGGATAAAATAATTGCTAAGGTCATAAGATATTTTTTTAAGTAATTATAAATTATTTTTTTATTTGATCAAAGTAAATGATAAGTTCTGATTTCTGGATTAATCTAAATTAATAAATAACAAATAATAAATTTTTATTTCGTTGTCAGTTTTTTTGAAGAGTAGTAGGTTTTAGAGTCAACTTAAGGTTCTATTCGATCAGCGTAATATTTGGAATTCCCAATTCTTTAAATCGTCAGTAACTATCCCTATAATACGACCATGAGCCAAAATTCAAATCGGTTGAAGGTTATTGAGACTTATTAGTTAATTTTAAAGTTTCAATGTACTAGGCATGATCATAATAGACAAAACCGTAATTTCTTCAGATATTTATCAGGAACAGTTCATCTGTGACTTGGACAAATGTAAAGGAGCTTGTTGCGTAGAAGGAGATCTTGGAGCTCCTTTGGGACTAGATGAGCTACCGCTGATTGAAGGTGCTGTCAAAGAAGCAAAAACTTATTTATCCCAAGAATCGAAAGAAATATTAGATAAAGGAGGCGCCTATATCTTAGATGAAGAGGGGGATTTCTCCACAACGACCCTCAAGGGTAAAGAGTGTAGTTTTGCCTTTTATGATGAGGAGAAAACTTTAAAATGTAGTCTTGAACAGGCATGGATTGATGGTAAATCAAACTTCCGAAAGCCCATAAGTTGCCATTTATATCCCATAAGGATTGCCCAATTGCAAGAATATGAAACTCTAAATTATGATCGATGGAGTATTTGTGAATGCGCCAGGATCTTAGGTAAAAACAAAGGCGTAGCGATTTATAAATTTTTAAAGGAACCACTCATTAGAAAATATGGCGAGGATTGGTATCAAAAGTTGTGTGATGAAATCGAGTTACTGAAGGCGGATACGACCAAGGCATAAAAATAAAATAATATACGATCAAATAGCAAACTTTCTGGGGGCCAAATTAAACCCTAGCTATAAGCAAACAGCTCTATTTACAGATCTTTATGGCGATGTTCTTTCTGATTCATCAGAGAATAAAAAGTTGAAATTAGTGCCTATGGAGGTAAATTTCTCACAAATCCAGGGCAAAAAACGACTCATTTACTATGATTTTTTCGAAAGTATGTTTGGAAACATGATCATTGATCTTCCAGTAAAGGCGTTTCTCGTGATGTTTTACTAGGACATTAATGAAGCCTTAATAGGCTTGCAACAACAATATCCAAATGCCCAAATTATAGCAGGGCAAGATAGGTATCAAGATTATGTTAAAAACTTTTTGGACGGTACTAAAGGGCACAAGGAAGGACTTACCTTACATTTACATGGAACATCGTTTCAATTTAAGTATGGCAGGATTGTTGAATATACCGAGTGGGGTACTGAGTACCTTTGGGGCCATCGCTAAATATCTGAAGAATTCTTTGGTTTCCAGGGCAGTAGGTACTGACGTCGGATCTAATCCTGTAACAATTAGATTTAGAACAATTTATTACGGTCATTGGTTAGGTTAATTTCAGCTTAAAAAAATCGTAGGGTTGATTACGTGCGTCATTTGCCAGAGACTGTAAGGCTTTGTAATGATCGTTTAGATTTAATTCTGGATGGATAAAATTGAAATTTTTGTGTCTCCAAAATGACATGGAAGCACCGGCATAGGCAGTGAAGGCACCCAGCCCCTTTTGTTCAATAGCAGTTAAGGTGACTTGCTTTGAATAACCTCTTAAAAAACCTTGTACTTTATCGGCGCTGAGGCGACCTTCTTCGGAGCAAAGCCCAATAATAGCCATTCCGACATCAAATATGCGATAATAATAAGTAGCTTCCTCGAAATCCATTAGGGTCACCCTCTGTTTGTCTGGGCTAATAAGCACATTGTCACAGAACAGATCACTATGTATGAAAGCCCGTGGAAGTTCATCGGATAAGTGAGGTGCTAACTCTGAGACGATGTTTGTAAGCCAAGTTCTAAAAGGATCTTTTGGCGCATAATCATTTAATAGATCAAAATGCTCTTTTCCAAAGTTGAGATCATATGGCAGATAATCAGGGGGAGGTATTCGATGAAGTTTACCTACCTGAAATCCTACTAACTCGATCAGCGGTAGTGTTAAATAAGGCTTTATTCCTCCCGAGATGAATCTTTTGATCATGACAGGCTTTTGGCGCCAAAGCGTGATAGGCATCCCATTTTTGGCAGAGACTATTTTTGAGGTCTCAAAACGATTATTTTCTAGGTATTGAAGGAGTTGACTTAGGGCCAGAACCTCTTCCCAAGTTTTTTGCTCAAAGAGACTGAGGACGTAGTTCTCCTCCTTGAGAGTGACTTGGTAATTGGTATTTTCTATACCCCCACTTAATACGCTAAAGGAATCAAAGGTTTCCAATCCATAGGGTGTCAAAATCTCGAAAAGGTCTTGAGTAGTTAGCGCCGTATAAGGGTCCATTTTTTGAAAAAAAATTAAGCAGGGTGATGTAAATCCCAATGTGTATTCATGGTTTCTTTTAAGGCGCTGTGTAAGCGGGAATAGTGACAGGTATAATTTTTTTGGCATTTTACTTTTGCTTCCTCAATAGAAGGATGCATAGCGGCTCGGGGCATTTGATCAGCACCCAATAAACGTTCCATTGTCTCAGGAAACTTGGCAGGATGGGCGGTAGCGAGACAAATCAATGGGTGCTCGCCCAATTGTACTTTTAATTGATCTGCTGCGGCTACCGCCACTGCTCCATGTGGATCCAATAAATAATGTTCCTCCTCGAAGACATTTTTAATGGTTTTTAATGTCTGCTCATCGGAGATGCTTTTGGATAAAAACCCTTTTCGGTATTCGGTCATCGTTTCTGTATCAAAAATGGCCAGTCCTGTTCGTTCAAAAGTTTCCATCCATTCCTTAATTTTTTCCGTATCACCCTCCACATTAAAATACAAAAAACGCCAGAAATTGATGGGAACCAATATATCTATAGCAGATGATACGGTTTCATGAATGGGTTGCTTTGAAAACACACCTTGTGTAAAAATTCGGTTTAGGCAGGCGTTTTGATTGTTTGCCACTACCAAATAATGAATCGGCAATCCCATCTTTCTAGCCAATCCTCCTGCACATAAATTACCAAAGCCACCAGAAGGTACGGCCATATTTACGGGAGCGCCAACTTCTTTTGCAATTCGCAGGTACCCATAGAAATAATGGACGGTCTGCATCATGATCCGTCCCCAATTAAGGGAGTTGACACTAGACAGTTTAAGTTTTTTTTTAAAAGCATCATCAGTATAAAGTTGGCTAATGACGACATCGAGATCATCACCCCCCTCCGGACAATTAAAAACGCCCACGGGATGTACATTGGCATGGGGTAGGGTGGTCATTTGTCTTTCTTGTGCCTCAGTAATCAGTCCTTTCGGATACAAAACCCAGGCATCTAAATTCGATTTTCCGGCAACAAAATGCGCTGCAGCGGGGCCCGTATCTCCTGTGGTCGCTACGATCACCGAGAGATGTTCACTTTTTCTTTTAAGAAAGAAATTAACCAAATTAACCATAAAAGACATGCCTACGTCCTTAAAGGAAAGGGTAGGGCCATAAAATAATTCCATGATGTAGGTTTCATCCCGAGTTTCCAACTGATGAAAGGGAATGACTTCTTTGGTTTCAAAAGTGTCATAACATTCATCAAGGAGCAGACGCAGCTCAACAGCAGAGACAATACTTCGATCAATAAACAATGATAATACTTCGAATGCCAGCGCTTTGTAGCTCAGTGCTTTCCATTTAATTAAATCAGAATGCGTCACTTTTGGTAAATATTCGGGGACATATAATCCACCATCCAATGCGTAGCCATCCAAAATAGCTTTTTCAAAGTCGACGGTAGGACCACCTCCTTTGTTACTTTTATAATTGAGCATCTTGCTGGGTCAATAGATGTTGCAAATAAACTGATTTGGCAATCATGATGTCTTGTACTGCCACACCTGTCAAATCTACTATTGTTATTTGATGATCATTTTTACGTTGTAATTTAGGGTCTTGGATAGCAGCACCCAATTCGTATATATCATTAGTTTGGATAAATCCCCCTCTGGTCGCTTGATAAATCTCTCCCCTACTTTTGCTTTGAGGCAGGCTATCGGCAATGATCAGATCGGCTTTTTTTAGTAGGTCTCCTGATAATTCTTGCTTGATAGCGGTATCGGATCCTACGGCCGTAATGTGGGTACCTGCTTGAATGTCATCGGCATGCAATAGCGCCGTTTCTGAAGGGGTGGTGGTAACTAATAGTTGACAATGTTTGGCCACTTGTGAAGGAGAAGTTGCTATGTGTATATTCCAATTTGAACCTAAGTCGTGCTTCAATTTTTCGGCATGGCGTTCATTTCGACCCCACAACCATACGTCACGGTATGTTAAGATTTTTTGAAGATGTTGTAGTTGAAATTTAGCTTGAACTCCTGTGCCTATGATACCAATGGCCCTTATATTTTTGGGTGCAAAATATTGGGCTGCCAGTGCTCCCGCGGCTGCCGTACGAATATCAGTGAGATAGCCGCCATCCAATAACAAGGCTACTAACTGGCCTGTTTGCTGTTTAAATAAGAGCATTAAACCTTGACCTGAGGCGATGCCTAATTTTGGATTTTCATAGAAACCTGAGGCGATCTTAATCACGTAATAATCATCATTAAGGATATAGCCATATTTTATATGAACATCGCCTGGGGGATTATTGAAAAGGAGTTCTCCAACTGGTGGCACTATACTTTGACCATTACTATAGGCCTTAAAGCCTATTTCCATCGCATCGTTTATGTCAACTTCCTTGAGCAGAGATTTGATTTCATTAATTTTGAGAATTGTAGACATGAGTTTCTGTTGGTTCAAACTTAGGAATTTTGCTGGTAAACAGCTAATGCTAGCACCTTATTAATTCATGAATTTTAAGGAGGGGAAAAAAACTATATTAAAAAGAAAAGACCTGACTAGTTGGAGATCCCGTTGAGGTACATCTCAAACATGAAGGGATTTTTAAGGGGCTCATCAATGACTGGATGAGGCGAGAAAGGTGCGATTCTACCCAGTCCATTTCTACCTGTGATTTCATCAATGGCAATGCTTAACAATAATTCATCATCCGCTCCAAGGGGCCTCATGAATTCTAAATAATCAGTTTCTTTGGCCTCAATATCGGGTAAAAATCCTGTAGAATAATCACTAAAATCTAATGAATTAGCCAATTTGCTTATGATGGGTTGGAGCGCATAGGTGTGATTGGGATTGAGATTACCGTCTTTTTCTGTAAAATCTGATCGTGGAGAGTCATATAAAGTTCTTGATCCTTCATTTTTACCTACCGTTTGATCTCCAATGATTCGCACTTTCATATAAGGCAATAGCCCCGCTATGAGGAGTTCGCTTGCAGATGCAGATCGATTGCTGACTAGGATATAAATTCGTTCAATATTCAATTCATTCAATGTACGGGTTGAGACACTCTCATATTCAGCATCTACTACGTCCAAATCATCTACAAAAAAAAGGGCGCGGGTATTGCCTCCGTGTTTTTCATTATATAATATCTTACCAAAGACATCTGTCCGAGTTGCTTTACCGTAAATCATACTGGCCAAATGCATGGTGGTATAAATAGATCCTCCACCGTTATATCTCAAATCTAAAACCAATTCTGTAACATTTTCATCTTTGAACAGCCCGAAGGCATCATTAAGTTGCTCATGAAAAGTATGTCTAAAGCCATTGTACATGAGATAGCCAATTTTGTGGTTTTCAATTTCTAAAACTTTTTCGAGGAAGACGGGATTTTCAGTCAATTGTCGTGCAAAAAAAGAGGGTGTCGTGTGGGTAGGTATGAGCACATTATCTTCAATTTTAGCAATGTCGAGGGTATAGCTTTCTTGATTTTGCAATAATTCTTGATAACTGTCCATAGTCATGAGGCGACCATTGATGCCATAAAATAATTCACCACGGATTAAGTCTACTTCAGAGGCAGGCGAATCTGGCAACACATACTTAACATAGCCAATGACACTATCTCCCAACCATCTTACCAGACCATATTTGAAGCCGAAATCGGTAGTTATGCCTGCAAAATATTCGTCTTGCGCATTATAATCATCGGTGATCCATGAGAATCGATCATCAGCATATCTCAAGGATTCAAATAAGAGATTGGGATCATCGAATTGATTCAAAAAAGTATTTCTTTCACTACTAGATGCAAATTGCTCATCTTTCAAGTCATCCACGTCTTCTTGCCAATAATACCAAGAATTCATGGCTCCCCAAATGAAAGCGTTTACTTCATTTTCGGCGGCAATGCCTGGATCATCATCTTTATTGCAACTCGTGAAGATAGATAAAGATGTGAGGACAAAAAGGGTCGATTTTAAATTCAAATAGCGCAAGAGGATTTTTTTATTGATAAACTTTAGGTTTGAAAACGAATTCTTCCTCGCTTATTATATGTTCTTTAATTTTTAGGGCTAATATATCAAGAAATGAGGGTTTTTTGCCATTTCCATGCTGATTTCATCATATCATCTAAATTGAGTTGAGCCTTCCAGTTCAGTTCATTATTGGCCCGTGTCGTATCAGCATAGATCTTTACGATGTCTCCAGCTCTCCGATCCACTATTTCATAAGGTACTTTGGTATGATTGATCTTTTCAAATGTTTGAATGACTTCAAGTACAGAGCTCCCTTTGCCCGTTCCGATATTGAAATATTCATAGGATTTTTTTTGTTCATGGTTTAGCATACGTTCAATCGCTCGGACATGCGCTTTGGCAAGGTCTACCACATGAATATAATCTCGTACGGCAGTTCCGTCGGATGTATTATAGTCATTTCCATATACTTTCAGTTTAGATCGTAGCCCAGCCACTGTCTGAGTAATAAAAGGAACCAAATTGGCTGGCATTCCAATAGGCAATTCACCGATCAAGGCAGAAGGGTGTGCCCCTACAGGATTGAAATACCTTAATGATAAGGCTTGGAGTGACCCATTAGTTCGGGTCGTAAGATTGAGAATATCTTCTCCTATTTGTTTGGTGTGCCCATAGGGTGATTCGGCTGAGGCAAATGGAGTGTCCTCAGTTACTGGAAGCCGAGAAGGTTGACCATAAACGGTACAGCTAGAAGAAAAAACAAGATTTGAAACTTTATATAATTCCATTAATTTCAATAAATTAAGCATGGAATTTAAGTTTACATCATAATATAAAAGAGGTTTCTCTACTGATTCGCCGACTGCTTTTTTCGCAGCAAAATGAATAATTCCATCGAATTTATTGTCCTTGAAGAGTTTTTCCATGGAGGGAGAATTTCTCAAATCAAACTGATAAAATCTAGGTTTTGTACCTGTTATTTTTTCGATGCTCTCAATGGTACGATACTCAGAATTAGACAAGTCATCCACAATAACGACCTCATAACCTTGATGGATGAGTTCAACAGCCGTGTGTGATCCTATGTATCCAGTACCTCCAGTTATCAATATTCTTTTAGCCATAAAACTTATGTAAAATACAAGATTAAGGTAACGAACTTAATTTTTTTTAAAATAGCTTCTTATAATTCCATTGGTATCTATCATTTTTTTTTAAGAAGGGTATCGACTCAAAGGCTTGAAATAATGAAAAATGAAGGTAGTCAGCAAAAAACATAGTGGGACGATACTACTAAAAATCTTTTCATAATTTTTATTTTTCGGAGGGAATAGGCCATTTTTGTGGAATGTTTTCATTTCTAACCAAGGAGAATCTAGCACTATCATTGTTGTTGGCATTTGTTTGTGCAAATGTGATGAGTCATACTACTGATATTTCACCAGTATACAGCAAGGTTGCTTTTTTCTTAGTTTTCTTTCTTTGGCTCGGAATTTTATCGAAATTGGGTAAAAGTAGCTGGATAAAGAGACTTAGAAATAAACCTAAAAATAAAGAAGACGAGTCCTGAGTTCAATTAGTTAGTTCTAAAAAATTTATCATCTGATGATATTCCGTTTTTACCAAAGTCAGTAATTAATAGGAGACTTTTTATAGTTGTTCTCATGCTGATTCTTGTCAAATAATATTTTTCAAGTAAACTTACTTGTACACGTCAAAGATAATATTTTTGAGCTGGGCTCTTGCTCCTGGAGATTTTGTTGATCTAACGACTTTACTTCATGGCTAGATTCATAGACTCACAAACGAATACTTTTATCCTATAATCCTTAATTTCACTGGTTACAAAGAGGAGGTCTTTAAACTAAATGGCATTTTTTTTAATATTCCATGATACATCGCAGTCTATTTATCCCTTTTAATATTCCAGTAAAAGCGAGTTGAGTTCCCTTAGGTCTCATAGATGGTTCGATAAATGTCATGCTATGTTAAAATTATTACTGAAATTACTGCTATGAGTCATTTCTTATCCAAGAATTATTGTTTTTGAAATATGGATAAAATCATCAATCTCTCAGCTTTGATTATGGGTGCGGGACTCTCTTCTCGTCTTCCAGGAGCCAATAAATTACTTTTGGATTGGCAAGGGAAGCCGATTCTCCTACATACCATTTCGAATGTTTTAGCGGCAGGATTTTATGAGGTCTTGGTAGTGTTAGGTAATGATGAGGATGAATTCAAAGCCGCTTTGCAAGGCTTTGGTAATGACATAAAAATAATCACTAATTCAGATTATAAAAAAGGATTAACCAGTTCTATCCAACAAGGAGTTGATGCCGCGGATGATCAGACCCATGGTTTCATTATTTGTTTAGGTGATATGGTTGGCATCAAAGGTCTTGATTACGTAAAATTAGCCGAATATCATTTATTAAATACTCATGAAGATGAACTTATAACCTTACCTAAAGTAGGTGATAAAACAGGTAATCCTGTTATTTTTTCACAATCTTTTAGATCCCGTATTATGCATCACGATGATCCTGAGGGTTGTAAATTGATTGTGAAGACTGCAAGGCATTCGGTTCAATATTTTAAATCAAGTAGACTTCAATTTTTGCAAGATATAGATACTTGGGATGATTATCATCGTATCAGTGAACGCTAACTAATCGGTAAAATAAAATACTGAATCTCTAAATAAGCATTCCTTTTGGTTACTTAAATACAACTATTTTCTAAAAGTTAAGATTCATTTTAAATTAATTCCAGCGCTTTTTTTCACTCTAAGTCGTTGTGAACTCATTAAAAATGAACAGTTTTAAAAAATGGCTAATGGTAATCAAGAATAAAAGGCACTTTAAAAATAAAAAAGACCTACTGCTGGTCAGCTTATTGATCCCTTGGAATTGGAGTAGAATTGGAAATACTTTTTATTTAGTCTTAGGGTTTCTTTTTTATTAGCATAATCAACTTATTTTTACATTTTGTTTTGCGCACGTGGCGGAACTGGTAGACGTGCTAGGTTGAGGGCCTAGTGGCTATTTATGGCCGTGGAGGTTCGATTCCTCTCGTGCGCACACCCAAGGCTTTGGAAAGTAGCTGATTTTCCAAAGCCTTTTTAAATTTCAGAATATGAAAATGAATATACCCCTTTTAAAAAATCTGTGCGAAACTCCCGGAACTTCCGGTTTTGAGTCTCAAATAAGAGACGTTATTGAAAAAGAGATTACACCTTTTTGCGATGAGATTTCTATTGATAATATGGGTAATTTAATTGCATTGGTTAAAGCCAAAAAAGTAGTATCTCCGCCAAGAATTATGCTAGCTGCACATATGGATGAAATTGGCTTTATGGTGACACACATTGATGATAATGGCTTTATTCGATTTCATACATTGGGAGGATTTGATCCAAAAACATTTACAGCTCAACGCGTGGTGATTCATGGTCAGAAGGCAATAATTGGAGTTATGGGTTCCAAGCCGATTCACTTAATGAAGCCAGAAGAACGAAACAAGGGGGTACAAGTAGAAGATTTCTTTATTGACACAGGGATGTCTGGAACAGAAGTAAAAAAAATCATAGCCGTAGGTGATCCGATCACCAGAGAAAGGGAGTTGATTGAAATGGGTAATTGTATCAATTGTAAATCCCTAGACAACAGGATATCAGTTTATGTATTGATCGAGGTACTTAAGCAATTGAATAACCCTCAAATAGATGTTTATGCCGTATTTACGGTGCAAGAGGAGGTAGGTTTGAGGGGTGCCCAAGTGGCATCGCATCACATTGATCCAGATTATGGATTGGCCATAGATACGACTATTGCATTTGATTTACCCGGAGCACAAGCCCATGAGCAAATAACATCACTGGGGAATGGACCTGCTATTAAAATCATGGATACTTCCACCATATGTGACCCTAGAATGGTAAAGTATTTAAAACAAACGGCTACAGATGCTGAAATAAAATGGCAACTAGAGGTACTTACGGCAGGAGGAACTGACACTGCGGGATTACAAAGAACCGGTAAACACGGAGCCATTGCAGGTGCCGTTTCTATTCCTACGCGACATTTGCATCAAGTCATTGAAATGGTACATCAGCAGGATGTTCTAAATGCCATTTTATTAATCAATCAATTTATTAAAAAATTAACAAGTTTTAATTGGGAGAGATAAAGAATAGCTCTTTTTGGTTCAAATAGAAATGGTATTAAGAATCAAAATCATATTTAAGTAGATTTTCATCTTCTTTGTTTTTTTTGATCATTTCCGACTTCATCAAATTCTTTTTATGTTGATAGCTATGGGTTATTTTTTCTGTTTGGGCCAATAACAATGCGGACAAAATAAAGACGATATGAATAATGATTTCAATAATAATTTCTTCACTGCTCACTTTAGTTGCAGCCTCTCTGTAATCAACAAAGGTTTTCAAGAGCTGAACGCCCGTTATAGAGGCGAGGGAGGTAGCTAACTTTATTTTTAACTGACCTGCATCCAAATTATTCAGCCACAAGGGTTTATCTTCATGTAAATCGAGATCCATCCGGCTTGTAAATATCGAATATCCGCCAATGGTTACAATTACCAAAAGGTTCATTACCATTGAAATATCTACAAGGTTCAAAACACTCAACATCATCTCAGTTTCTTCCCACGGACCTGTCTTTGAACCAACCGGTTGATTGAGGAGCCTTGTGAACATATTGAAGAGTTCATGAAAAAAGACGTAGAGATAAATGAAGGAACCAAAAATCAATCCGCCGTACATAGGGGCCTGCACCCAACGGCTCCAAAACATAAAGCCTTCAAATAAGTTTTCTAATTTCTTTGACATAAATACAAACGATGCACTAAAATTTCTGGAAAGATAGACAAATTATTTTTTTAATGATTTCAGTTTATCACATTAATGAACAGGAATAATTAGGATCATTTTGAAAAGAGTATTTTAATAAATTTTGGTAGGGGTATTTCGTTGATAAAAATAAAAAATAAGCCAACTTAAAAGGATCAATAGTTTGCGTTGATGTGAGATTTAGATATTTTTGTGAAGACTAAATGCCAAAGTGGCGGAATTGGTAGACGCGCACGACTCAAAATCGTGTTCTTTCGAGAGTGAGGGTTCGATTCCCTCCTTTGGTACTTAAGCTTATTTGATTTTGCCTCAGATTAATTCTCATTTCATCAATAATCTCTAGTTATATTTTTTAGATCAGTTTGAAACAACTATATTGATTTTATGGAAATGGCAATATAATATGGATTAATTTTGTAGATTAAATATTTCAGCCGGATACTTATCTGCTCCTAGTATTTTTCTACGTAAGAATACGCTCGAGGCTTGTCTTACAATAAAATTTTCACCTCAGCCCAAGTCGTTTTAAAAAACAAAGAAGCTTTGTATTTATTCAAATGGTCTACCGATAGCAAATGGCTGTGCCTATAAAGAACATTGAATTGATCTTTGTCTCTGTATAAATGAATTTGTTCACAACCTTTAAAATCAGAAATTTTACCTTTGATATTTTTAAATAATTTCTAAAACTCTAAGACTTTTTCTTCTTGAAATTCTATACGGACAATTCTCAATAGCATCATTGAACATTGAAATTTATATAAACAGAAGCATCCATTCGGATACCTAATAGTTCTGAGGCTCGCCCCATATTAATGCCAATTTGTAAGACTTTTTCTGAATTAAAAAACACAAAACACTCACCAGGATCGACTGCATCATAGCCCTCATGCAATCTATCAAAAATCTCTCTACCTATTTGTATTTGGAAGGTTACCTGTCCGTTAATTTTCTGGATTTCAAGATAATCAGTATGCTTAATATTGGTAATTAAATTGCCATAGTGATCTATATGAATGACATGGCCAACCATACCTTTTTTTGTAATTTTAACGGTTCGATCAATCATTTGTAGGTGATCAGTTATGATTTTACCAATGTGCTCAAGACCACGTCCCATGACCAGATGGTTGACGGCTTGACTAATTATTTTTAGATAAGTAGTTTCTATATTAATAGGGCAAATTTCAACGACGAGTGAAGGGTTTTCAGTGCTTATAATACTGAAAATGCCAGAATCTATGCCGATGAAGTGGTGGCCTTCCAAAGTAAGTCCAATCCATCGATTTTTCAGGCTTCTGGAAGAATTCATACTAATGAGATGAACGGTACCCTTGGGAAATTTTCTGAAAGCATTGCGCAATACGTAACCTCCATGAGCGATATCTGATAATTTAATTTCATGGCTGATATCAACGATGGTTAACTCAGGGTTGAGGCTTAGCAGCGTTCCTTTGGTAGCGGCTACATAATGGTCTTCTAATCCATAATCAGACATAAAAGTGATTAGGGCCATGTTTGAAAAGAATATTTGTTTTATTTGTTATTTAATATGCAATAGTAAAAATAGGCAAAGACAATTTTAAAAAGACACTTCACTTGCTCGAAAAAATATTTACACTAGAAAACATACCCTTGGTTGATTTTCTTGGAACAGAAAATGCTAATATAAATGAGATCATGTCGGCCTTTCCGGACACTAAAATTATCTCAAGAGGCAATGAGATAACTATTCAAGGTGCCGCTCCTCAATTGGTCAAAATCAATGAAGTTTTGAACTCATTGATTCTTCATTATCAAAAATACGGAAATCTCACGCGGGATCATGTGATTTCATATTTGGCAGATGAAAATCATCTAAATGAGGGGGATGATTTGACAGAAATTTTAGTTTATGGTACCAAAGGGATTAAAATAAGTGCAAAGACCCCAAATCAAAAAAAACTGGTAACGGCCGTACAGAAAAATGATTTAGTCTTCGCCTTGGGACCAGCAGGAACTGGGAAGACTTATATATCTGTAGCTTTGGCTGTGAAGTCATTAAAAAATAAAGATGTAGCTAAAATAATCATTACCCGACCAGCGGTAGAGGCAGGTGAAAGTCTGGGATTTCTTCCAGGAGATTTGAAGGATAAAATAGATCCTTATTTAAGACCTATTTACGATGCATTAAGTGATATGGTTCCATTAGAGAAGTTGAAATTTTATCAGGAAAACAATATTATTGAGATAGCTCCCTTGGCTTATATGAGGGGCAGAACGCTTAATAATGCCTTTATTTTGCTTGATGAAGCCCAAAATGCGACACAAAGTCAGATTAAAATGTTTCTTACACGTATGGGCCCTAGTTCAAAGGTAATTGTGACGGGCGATAAGTCCCAAATTGATTTACCGCCAAGGCAAAAATCAGGATTGCTAGAAGTGTTAGACGTACTTAAGGAGACCAAAAATATTGAATTTGTACACCTTGACGAGCGAGATGTACTTAGACACCGACTGGTCAAAAGTATTATTAAAGCCTACCATAAACATTATGAATCATAAGATTGTAGCCGCAAATTCAGCTATATTATTACATAAATCTTATGAAATTAGACAACGTGTTTTCGTAAATGAACAAGGTGTTCCCGAGGCTATTGTACATGAAGATGCGGAAAGTTTGGCTCATTATTTTGTTGTGATAGATGAAGAGGGCAATGCCTTGGGCACCGCACGTTGGAGGAAAACTTCTCAAGGTGTGAAACTCGAAAGGTTCGCAGTATTGCCAGTTTATAGAAATAAAGGTTTAGGTGCAGATTTGTTAAGATCCATTTTGGTAGATATTAAAAGTAAATTCGGATCGGGAGTACTTGTTTATTTAAACGCACAATTGGAAGCCATAAATCTTTATGCTCACCAAGGATTTTTACCGGTAGGACCGAGATTTATAGAAGCAGACATTATGCATCAAAGGATGTCTAAAATAACTTAAGCACTATAAGCGTCACTTCATTACATTATTTAATAAAATAACGCGACTTTTTCATTTGTCAGTCATATTGTTTGAAACGATATAACTGAATGTCTCTATGGAATAACTATCCCTTTTTGTGTTATTTATTGAGTTTGACCCTCGGCCTATAGATCTATGATTTTCATTTAGAAATTACACCTTATTCTATCCTTTCAACATTTAGTGGGCTAGCGATTCTTTACTTCAGGCTTGTTGTGAGGAAGTATTCCTTATTTCAAAATCAAATTAGGAATGTTCAGTCAATGGCTGTAGTAGTTGCCTTAGTACTTGGGATTAAGGATTATTTAGACCAAGAACTGAAGCCAGCTTATGCTACTTCAGGGACTATGCATGTCTTAACTGTACCAGGATTACACATGGGTATTATTTTTCCGATTTTAGTTTTTTTTGAAACCCTTAAGAAATATATATTTAGGTTGTTATGGCTATGGTATAGGGATCCTCTTGGGACTCTGGCTTTATGCTTTTAATTAGTCTCGTTCCTTCAGTAATGCGTGCAGCTATCATGTTTTCTATTGTGAGTTTGAGCGAAATGAGTCATCGGACTTCTAATATTTATAATTCAATCCCACTGACCGCATTCGTATTGCTTTTGATTGATCCAAATATTATTTATGATGTTAGCTTTCAACTTTCATTTATTGTTGTGACAGGGGTTGTTATTTATTATCCTCTGTTCTATTGCTGTTGGGAGATAAAAAATCCGGTTGGAGACTATTTTTGGGCACTTATGTGCACTTCTTTGGCAGCGCAAATAGCTACCCTTCCTAATGCCATGTATTATTTTCATCAGCTTCCAACATATTTTTTATTATAAAAGTTATGGGTAGTACTCGCTACTTTTTGCATTCTTATTTTGGCAGTTGTATTGTTGTTAATCTCCTTATTTTTTGATCCAAGTCACTTATATGGGATGGGTACTTGAAAATTTGATAAGTTTTATGAACGCCTATTTCATGTGGATTGAGCGGCTACTATAAAGTAAGATATCGGACTTGCATCTTCATTCGAGTGAAGTTTTAGTTATGTATTTGATATAGATATTGCTGCTAGTGGTTTTCAGGAAAAAAATCATTTGTGCGGTTAGTTTTTGGACTGTTACTCATTTTTTTTGGCAAATAATTAATTTGATTACCCATATTAACGCGAATGAACGAAAAATGCTAGTGATCTATGATATGCAAGACCAAATTGGTATCAATGTGATTGATGGTTATTCTGCTCGTTTAATGATTGATCGGCATAAACCCACATCTTCTGTGCACTTGAAATGGAGCATAAATTCATTTTGTAGATTTTTAGGAGTTCCGAATGTCTCCACTGATTTGACTGAGTTTTTCAAGACTGAAGAACTGAAACATTTCGGTCCCTTTCATCTGCTATTATGACAAGGGTATAAAATCATATTTATGCATAATAATAATAATCAGTGGTAGTTTGTGGAATCGTTAAGTGTAGATTCGTCATTACTGAGGATTTAACTTTAGATTTCGAGTATTTATTGAGGTATTTAAAGATTGGGGGGCCTAGTCATTAGTTCTAATTGTTCTCCTTATTATGCTGACAAAATCAGAACTTGGGCTCATGAAATAAACGTACCGGTACATAATATAAAAGAAGATGATTATTGAATGTTAGATTTGTAGTTACAGGAGCTGATATTATTGTTTTATATTTTCATAAAACACTGCTAAGATGATTGGGTTTAATGTAAATAAGTTTGACTGATCCGAAAGAGGTATTGCGTAATTATTGGGGGTTTGAGCATTTTAGAGGATCTCAACTAGAAATCATAGAGTCCGTCCTAAAAGGCCAAAATACCCTTGCTTTATTGCCTACTGGAGGAGGAAAGTCAATTTGCTTTCAAATTCCTGGGTTGTTACTTGACGGCGTTACCCTAGTCATCACTCCCTTGATCGCTTTGATGATTGATCAGGTGAATGAATTGAAAAAGAGAAACATAAAGGCAGTAGCCATCCATGGGGGCTTGTCTTCAAGAGAAATTGATATTCTTTTGGATAACTGCATTTACGGAGGTATTAAATTTCTTTACTTCTCTCCTGAAAGATTGACTTCAGAGCTTTTTTTAGCCAGATTAGAAAAAATGGTCATTGCTTTATTCGTAATCGATGAGGCCCATTGTATCTCTCAATGGGGCCATGATTTCAGACCTTATTATCTAAAAATCAAAAATTTTACGGAATTGTTTCCAATGAAGAGGTTGATTGCTTTAACGGCTTCTGCTACTGAAGAGGTAAAAAAAGACATTATCAAGCAGCTGGACTTAGCAGATCCCAAAGTCTTTCAGAACAGTTACGCACGCGACAATCTTTCCTATAATGTATTTAAAGGAGAAAATAAATTTCAAAAGGTATATGATATTCTCAATACAGTCTCGGGATCTTCTATCGTATATGTGGGAAGTCGAAAGAGAGCTGAGCAGGTTTCAAGCGACTTAAATCAAAAGGGTGTTTCTGCCCAATTTTATCATGCAGGCTTATCTTTTGATGAACGAAATCAAAGACAAGCCGCTTGGATGCAATCAAAAATAAGAGTCATGGTAGCGACCAATGCGTTTGGTATGGGCATAAACAAACCCGATGTACGCACGGTATTACATTTGGATTTGCCCCAAACATTGGAGGCCTATTATCAAGAGGCAGGAAGAGCGGGTCGAGATGGCTTGAGAGCTTATGCAGCAATTCTTTTCAATGACCAAGATATCGTTGAGACGGAGCAGCGCATCTCTCGGGCAGCAGTAGATATTAAATTTGTCAAGCGTGTCTATCAGGCCCTATCAAATAGGTATAAGATGGCGATTGGTAGTGGAGCAGGCTTGAGTTTTGATTTTGTTTTTATTGATTTCATCAGTGATTTTGATTTACCTGCTTACCCAACGGTATTTGCCCTCAAGAAGCTGGAAAATGCGGGCCTCATTCAGCTGAGAGAAAATATTTTTCAAAAGTCTAAGATTTCCATGCTGATGCAACGAGAGGTACTTTATCAGTTTCAGGTAGCTCATGCCTCACTTGATCCTTTGATCAAAGTACTTTTTAGGTTGTATGGGGGTGAGCTTTATACGAGCTATCTGATGGTCAATGAGGCAGAAATCGCAGGTGTTTTAAAAATCAATTTAAAAAAAGTAAAAGAGCAGTTGAACCTGCTGCATGATTATCAAGTCATAGACTATCGAATGACGACCTTCAAGCCACAAATTGAATTTATAAAGGGAAGATTGGATCTAGGATCTTTGCCTATCCAATCAGTTGATTTACAGAAAAGAAATGAGCAGACTGAGAATAAATTTCACCGGGTGCTTCATTATGTGAATATAAATCATATCTGTAGAACCAGAATGCTACAAAATTATTTTGGTGAGCAGACCGATTTGGGCTGTGGTATCTGTGATTATTGTCTTTCCAGAAAAAAAGTCTCTGTAGATTTGAATCCTTTTGAGATCATTCGGTCAATACCTTCTCAAGGAATAGATTTGGATACATTATCCACTATTTTCAAACTTTATGACCAAGAGGATCTCATCAATATCTTGCGTAAGTTAGTTGATGAAAATAAAATTTATTTTGAAAGTGGTGCGGTTATTAAAAAGCGATGAATTAGAGGTAAAAATTATTAAGCGTCATCAATCCTCTAAAATAGCCACGCCCGGCAATGTTTTCCCCTCCATATATTCCAATAAAGCCCCTCCACCCGTTGAAACATAGGATACTTTATCACCATAGCCTAGATTATTAATGGCGGCTGCAGAATCCCCTCCTCCGATGAGGGAAAAAGCACCATTTTGAGTGGCGGTTACCACAGCCTCTGCGATGGCTTCAGTACCTACAGCAAAATTTTGAAACTCAAAAACCCCCATAGGACCATTCCAAAGAATGGTTTTTGAATTTTTAATTATGTTTTCAAATGAATTAATGCTTTCAGGGCCAATATCCAGGCCCTCCCAATCGTCAGGAATTTCTCCAGCGTTGACGATCTGACGATGAGCATCATTATTGAAATCATCAGCAATGACATTATCAAGAGGAAGGTAGAGTTTTACGCCTTTGCTTTTGGCTTTTTCAATCAGTTCAAGAGTTAATGCCATACGATTGTCTTCACATAGAGATTTACCAATGGCTCCACCCTGTGCTTTTGAAAAGGTATATGACATGCCACCACCAATGATGAGATGATCTACTTTATTCAGAAGTTTTTCAATGATCATGATTTTATCTGAAATTTTAGCACCACCCATGATGGCCGTAAAAGGTCGGTTGGGATTTTCAAGTACCTTCTTGGCATTAGCCAATTCGCTGCCCATGATATATCCAGCACACTTATCTTCAAAAAATTGGGCAACAATGGTTGTAGAGGCATGCGCGCGATGCGCCGTACCAAAAGCATCGTTCACATAAATGTCCCCTAGTTTTGCCAGTTTGGAGGCAAAATCTTCATCTCCTTTGGTTTCTTCTGGATAGAATCTGACATTTTCGAGGAGCATTACTTCTCCTGTTCCCAGTGTTTGAGATAGCTCTAAGGCTGATACTCCAATGCAGTCGCCGGAAAACTTTACCTCAGTACCCAGTTTTTCTTGAAGATTAGGGATGATGTGCTTTAGAGAATATTGGTCCTCTGGACCTTTTTTTGGTCGACCCAAATGGCTCATTAGGATAACAGAACCTCCTTCGTTTATGATTTTTTTAATGGTGGGGATGGTAGCAATAATTCGAGTTTCATCAGTGACGATTAGTTCGTTATTCAACGGGACATTAAAATCAACCCTTAATAAGGCTTTTCGGTTTCTGAAATTAAAATCATCTATATTTTTCATATCCATTAAATATTTTCAATCACAAAATTGTATCTAATTTCTTCAAATTAAAATTAATTATTGCTAAATAAAGGAAGCACGCTTTAAACGATCATTTATGGCCCTTCCAATGCCCTTTTGAGGCACATACTCACCTAAAATCAGGTCGATATCTTCATTGTCTAAGGTTCTCAAGGCACTGAAAAGATGTTCGGCAGCTTCATGCATATCTCCATCGGGAGAAAGAACGATGCTTTTATTGGGATGCGGATAGGTTTTGGAAAAAGAGAGAATACCGGTCTTTATATCTGAATACTTTGAAAGCAGTAACTCTAAATCACCTATAATGATCTTTTTTCTGGGTGCATAATGGCTGTCGAGCTGTCCGGGCGCATCGGGATGGCTTTTTGTGTGGGGTAGCACCTTTACTTCGCCAAAGGTACTGAGCATTTCTATATCTATTCCTCCTAGTCGATGTATGTAAATGACCTCTTCTTCAATCGATACAATGGTAGACTCCAAACCGATATGGGCCGGACCCCCGTCAAGAATATAGGGGATTTTAGCCCCTAACTGTTGATCTACATGCGCGGCAGTAGTAGGGGAAATATAGCCAAATGGATTAGCACTTGGCGCAGCCAACGGGAAGTGGATTTGTTTCAATAAATTGAGCGACATAGGGTGATTAGGGATTCTAATGGCCATTTTATCTAAACCCGAGGTGAGGACATCAGGAACGTGTTCTCGTTTGGGTAATAGCAAAGTCAAAGGACCTGGCCAAAATAGCTCTGCTAACCTTTTGGCGAGTGCAGGAAATGTATGGACCAGTGCGGAGGCATCAGCGATATTGGTTACATGGGTGATGAGCGGATCAAAATTCGGGCGGTCCTTTGCTATATATATATTTGCTATAGCGAGGGGCTCCAGTGCATTACCAGCTAAGCCATATACCGTTTCTGTTGGAATGGCTACCAGTTCGTTGTTTTCTAGTAGTCGGGATGCTTTCGAGATTTGAGTACCAATTTCAGCCATTGATTTTAGTAGAATATAATATTTCTGATATATTTACATTGAGATAAGGAAACATGAATCAAAGGAAGAAAAATTTAATCAGACTGACTTCAATATTGTTGGTTTTGGTTGTTGTTTTGGAAAAATTAGAGGTCATTTACTTAGATATTTTTTCTATTAATGGTGCCTTTTGGGTCTTAATTGCCGCATATGCGATGGTAGTCATTACCTTAAATAAATAGTTTATTCAATCAATATGATGACTTTATTTATTTTATTTTTTTGAAGTGATTCGGTCAGAACTGCGAGCCCGTTATTTTTTTCAACTCATTTAGGGTGTCTATGGAATAAGGGATAGGTTGTAATCTTCGAAAAGTAACCGCTCTTTTTTTGCCAGTGTCCCCTTTAGCAAAGGCATTTTTTTAAAATCGATAGTTTGCTTCTGTGGTGTAGAGCACCACTTCAGCACCAGAAATAGGATGTTCGAAGGCATTTATCACTTGTATTTTTTAATGCAGTGGGCATATGTGTTTTGGTCCAAGAGGTATGACTGATCAAAAAGTAGATCATCAAAAAGTAACTTATTCTTGATAGGTCCATATATTTTTGTTTTCGCTATTCAACACATTTTTTCATTTAATCAAAGAGATGGATCCATATTGGGTTTGAATTCCTAAATCTGGTTTTTCTATATGTGTGTATTTAATTACATAGGCATAGGTTGCTGGACCCATGATTTGGCCATTATAGGTACCGTCCCAACTGAAATTTTTATCATTTGAGTAATAGATTTGCTCTCCCCATCGGGTATATATAAATATTTCAAATTGATCGACAAATAAATTGGGGTATACAAAAAAGTTTTCATTCTGGCTGTTACCATTCGGACTGAATGCATTTGGCGCAAATATTTCAGTTTGACAGTCATTTATTCCTGCAATCAGTGGGGTAATTAGAACGGTATCCGACTGAGCACAAGATCCGCTATCACCAATTTCTTCGACGGTTACATAATAAAACCCTGAGTCTAGTTCTGGTGTAATGCTGATTGGAACATAAAGATTATTTTCGGCATATACAGTATCATAACTAAGATCGCTGATATATATATTTACCGCTGAGGGAAGAGCTACTCCTGAAACCGTCAAACTCAAGTTCGCATCGATATCACAATCAGGTAGATTATTTGCTGATAATGAGAAGGGAGCATTATCTTCAATAATAACTGGATTTTCCAAAATACAGGTAGAGACTAAGTCTGTGATTTTATAATTATAAACTCCAGCAGATAGTCCACCAGAGACCGATAAGGTATCGGGGCCATCAATAGATCCAAAAGTGCTGATATCTATACCACTGAAATCGTATCTGTAACTTCCTTCAGATGAAACGTATAAAGAGAGTAGTGCATCATCTGCACCGCAATTAGAGGGGGGAGTATAGATTGGATTGAGCTCTGGGGCTGCTTTTATAGATATTAAGACGGTATCTGTATTACTACAACCGCCAAAAGCATCATCCTCTTTGGCAAAAATTATATATTCAAAAACACCTGAAATTTCTGTGGATATAGACTGCGTACTGGTCGTATCAAAGATTGCACCATCAATGGTCCATTGTTGGGTATTTAAGTCACTTATATAGCTGTTCAAATCGGGTGCGGAATCAAATTGACAATACTGTTGATCAATACCTAAGTCAAGGTCTGGACGCCCATCTCCAACAAATATTTCTAGCGTATCCGAGGAACAACCATCATCATTTATAATAGCCAAGTAGAGGGTAGTTGGATCGAAAATTTCAATGATTCTAGAAGTATCTCCAGTTGACCAATAATAATTGTAATCACTGCGATCCTCATCCCATGCGGCAATTTCCAAAAAATTTTCACATATAGAGGCGCTTTCGTTAATATCAGGATTCACAGGAAGACTATAAACCTCCAAGGTATCTGTGATCAGGCTGTCATAGCCACATCGATTGGTAATATTTAAAGTGAAATATTGAAAACCAGTAGCACCATATTCATATTGTGTAGTTTGTTCGTTCGTAGCATACAAAGTATCAGTTTGAGATAATGAATCATAAAAAACCCAAAAATATTCATCTAAAATAGAACTTCCGGATGCATAAAACTCGGTACTAAGTCCAAAACAGGCGTTGACATAGGAAGCAGCGGAATTTTGAAGAGATGATCCTGAATTTTGGACAAAACTAGGTAGACCCTTTCTGCTGATATGCCCTGCCAAATCAAAACCTGTAGCATTGAAATTGGCTGCTGCACCTTCCAGTGAAGGATTAGAAATGGTACCCACCGTGAGCCCTTGATCAATGGCCAGATAAATGATACCATTGGGTCCACGCTGTAGCGCACCGTAGATACCTTCTGAGCTATAACCATCATATTTACTTGATGTGATGTAAGTTATTTCATCTTCAGTATCTAAACTATCAAGATTAAACTGAATCAATTCACTTGCTGAGGTGGTATAAATCTTAGAACCATCACTAGAAAAAGCTACACCATAAAGTTCTTCTGTTGCTACAGTTTCGATTTCTCTGAAATTTTCAAAATTTCCTATTTGGTCATCAAAATCAAATATTTCAAGGGTATTGGGACCTGGAACGGTATTAGCAAACAATTGCGTACCATTGCCAAAGGTCATGTACCCAGAGGCATTTATAGGTGTTTGCTTTTTTAGGACACTGCCGATTGGAGTGTATACGGTAGCTCCGATGCCTGTATCATCGATGAGATTGGCTCGGAAAGAATTATTGCCGAATTCATGCGTGATCAACCAGGCATTTAAAGAAAAACCTGAAGAAGTGATTTTTTCAATACTTTGGTCAAATAGCGGTAAATTACTAAGTACAACGGCACCACGGGCCGAATCTTTTTTCATATCCACAATAGCATAAGTCATGGGGAAATGGGTTCCATCCGCATCTACTTCTCCAGCAGTGAATACATAGAACATAGTAATATCATCCATAAAAGGGATAATCAAAGCACCTTGGCTACTTGTACTATCTCCTGAGAGACTTTGGATGCTGTCAGATAGGAAGGGCATGACTTGGTGCGCTTTATTCCAAATAGTTTTCCCATTGGTATAAAACATTAAATTCCCATCCGCATCATCAATGGTCGCACAAGCCTCCAATGAGTTCATTTGATTTTCATCATCGATCGGTTGGGGGCCATCTGTGAATTCAATACCTGCAGTCTCTCCAAAATACCATTTATTTTGAATTTGACGTTGGGCACCGTATTCCGCGACTGAGGATTCCGCATATTTAGTACATCCTGAGGCGCCAGTTATTTCTACCCAATAAATACCTGCGGTATCAATATCGATGGTACTCGTGGTTTCACCTGTATTCCATTGATATGAAATACCATCTTCTGTCTCAGGATCAAGAGTAAGAATTTCATTATCACAAATGGTAGTATCAGCGATCAGATTGACTTCCATTTCTTCTGCAATGATGTTAATGGACTTAGTGATACTTTGTATTTTACCGCTAAGCTCTACATAAAGGGTGACATTATATGAACTCGCAGATTCGTAGGCATGAATGGGAGCGATGCTGTTGGTTTCATTTCCATCTCCAAAATCCCAAACATATTTATTGGCGGGCGGATCAACCAAAGGGAAAAATTTAGTAGATAGATCTTGACAACTATCCAAATAAATAAAATCTAAAGAGGTGAATTCCTTAAAAGTACCCGGTGAAAATGATGGGAACTGTGTACTTTGAAAATCGGTAGTTAAAAAATGATTTTCGTATACAATCAAGTCATGACTACTATCAATATTTTTAATTTGCTTCACTAAATAGGGACCTGATTTCTCTTCTTGGACGAGGTGATAAAGATTACCATCAATGGCTCTTTTAAGACCATAACTTCGGTAAATGGGTTCTGATAGAATCGATTGGATGAGACTTAAGCTATCAGTTAAATCAAACTGATAGAGATCGCCAGAGATCTCATCTAACGCACCATAACGTGAAAGATATAATTTGTGACCATCATTTGACCATTCAACATCATAAATACCCTGATTTGCATCATCCGGAAAACCAGTATTTAAAATTTGACTGTTGAAGGTCAATACTCCAGAAGTATCATTGAAGTTCATCAGCATTACGTTTCTTAAGCCTGTTTTGGGTGCTATAGCAAGAATAGAAGAATCAGGATTCATTGACATATTGGCGGCTTCAAATTCCCTAATGTCAGTAGTAAAAGGATAAAGAATGCTGACAGGCACCGGATCAACTCCGTCATTGGTAATTCTGTACACGTAAAAAGTATAGGTACCTCTATTTTGGGTGATTAACCAGCTGAGGCTTGGATTGGTGGCACTTTGTACTACCGTCATACCTTCTGCAGGACTGAAAAGGCCTACTGGATTATTATTTGAAATGACTTCACCTAAGGGGGCATCAAGACTCCCATTACCGGGAGCACTTAAATCTACGATACTATATTGCAATTCATCTTCTGCGGATAGTTCACTTGAGTTGGTGAAAACAATATATCTATCTGCATCATCTGGTGAGGGACAGGCCAAGGCGGTTTGATTGACCGACGCATCACCGTTTAAATCAACAGCGCCCGACATAATTTCTCCGGAGCCATCGTAAATTCGCACACCATCGGTGTATAACATTAAATTTCCCGTTAGAGAATGATTAATTACTGCTGGCCCCCCAGATCCAAAATTTGGATTCATACGATCCTCCTGGTATACGAGAAGCCCATTTTTATCAAATTGCAAGTTGGCATTAGAACTGCCAAAAAACCATTGCGTTTCGTTTAATAATTGTGCATTTGAAGCCACCGAAAAAATCAGAAGACAGGTATAAATGAAACCTTTCCGATAAAAGATGATGAGGTATGCGAAGGATTTAATAATTAAGTGGTTAAACTGTTGATTCAAATCTTTAAATTTATCGCAAAATACTATGGTTTATTCAACGTTGCATCAGTGGGTCAAACTAAAATACCAAATTTATGTTTGACAAGCTTATAAGCATAAATAATTGCCGTTTATGGCAAATATAAGGTTTTTTGGACAAAAAAAAGTGTAGGTAACATATCAGTAATTGAATTTTGGAAACAAATTTGACTACCAAAACCTCCTCAATTTAGTACTATTTCTAGTGCTATACTATATCATTATTCTCCTTTATTTCTCTAGACCTTCTTCTCATAGATCTGATGCTTGAAAGCAAAGGTACTAATCTTCATTTCCCAAAAAAAAGATCAATGTACACCCTTGATTAGTAGTTGTAAATTAGCGGAGTTTGAGGCTTATTTTGAGGTGCTAGAGCGGGAGGTATTTCATGAGGTGTTGATGTGAGGGTGATCCTTGATTTGAAATAAGGACTAAATTAATATCTAATATTGCCTGAATAATAAGTTTTTTTTGTCGAAAACTTTTTTTAGTTTGTGTTATAAATTCTGATGCTTAGGATATCTTGGGCTATTTGTTGTTTAAAAATAATAATTTAATTAGTAAATTGAAATTGACTAATTATGAAAACATTTATCTATGTTCTAGGAGTCTTATGTTTTACCGCAAGTTGCGTAAATAATGAACAAGCCAGAGAACTTAAGGTTCTTAATAACTCAGAATCAGAAGAAATCACATTTATTTTAGAACTAAAGGTAATAGGTCAATCAAAAGCAGAAGTTGAAAAATTCACTCAATATTTAGCAGACTTTATCGTTGAAAGGGAGCCTTCCACAGTTTATGGCTATTTTGTTTCAGAAGATGGAGAAAAGGTCACATTAATTGAACGCTACAATAATAGTCAAGATGGGATTCAGCACGGTAAAGACTTTGTAAATGGACCTAACTTTGAGAAATTTTTTAATCTATTTGAAATAGAATCATTTATTACTATCGGTAATGCAACTGATGACTTTAGAAAATTCGCTACTGATAATGGTTTTCAAATAGAGTACAGATCCTCAATCGGTGGATATGTTAGAAAATAGCGATTTTTTCTAGCACCATTTGATACATTAAAAATAGGAATAAAAGACCTAAAACCCTCACAATCAGGAATATCAAAGTATCGGCCTCCCTTTCAAATTCATATCGGTAAACATATGCCCAGTTGAATACACTGATACGCACCTAATGAGAATTTATACTTTTTCTCCTTATTCAGCCTCTTAACTTGTGCTTAGCTTAAATCCATTACACAAAATTAAATCAGACTAGAGCAATACCTTCGGATGAGAATATTTCACTAAGGGGGAGAATTTTTATTAGTTTTAAAATTCTAAACTTAGTTAATATGATCAAACTTTGCTTTCTTTGTAATAAAAAATGAGCAGTGAGCGACGAGGTAATTTAGGAAGCGATCAATCAAAATGCTCATTACATTAAAGAAACTGATTTATCCGCTGTCAAGCCTGAATTTTTTCATGCTGATACTGGCACTGGATGGTACGGTATGAGGTAATATTTTTTCAAAAGTCAAGAAGCATTTGAAGAATTTATGTCAGACGACCATAATCTTCATCAAAAAGATAGGTAATGGTATTGTGCTTTTTCTGGTTGAAAATAATCCCTATACTGCTTTTGCTACTTCATTATAAAAAAGATTGAAATATGAATATCAAGTTTACTCCACTTCTACTCATTTTCTATATGCTACTATCTTGCTCTGAAACGGCAGAACCTGTGAGCTACGGTTGCTCTCTAAATCCATCTTCACTTTCAGAAGCCGAAACGCTTTGGGAGTGTAACGCAATCAGTTCTTATGAAATGAATTTGAGTATAAGCTGTAATTGTATGAATTACCTCCCTTATCACATTGTTGTTAAAGACAATGAGGTAATCAGTATTGAAGTCATTTATTATTCAGATGAAGATCAAAAATATAGAGAGGAAATGGAAGCTTCATATGGTGAATCAATTTGGGAATATGACTATTATTCCTTTTCGGTAGATGACTTATTTGAAGAAATCAATAATCGCATGAGTCAAAATCCCGCCGACGTAGTGATTGAGTATGATGAAAACTATGGCTTCCCTACTAAAGCAAGTTTTGATATGGATTTAATGATCGTTGATGAAGAAATAGGTTATTATATTTCTGATTTTAAGCCTCTATGAGCCTTAAACTACTTGTATGGATTGGAGAACCATATATTTTTCACACATAATTTCAATAGGTCAAAACCTGAAAATTGGAGATATTGATTTGCCTTTGAATGTTGAGTTCATGTGAATCGAAAACCAGAGATAATCCTGCTTTTGGTAATGAATACGAAATTGGGTCAATGATAACTTTTACGGTCGGTTTGAATGCCCTATTTAAAAAAAAGAGAGGATTAATCTATTGTAATTATTATTTCTCATCCCTAAAATAGTCTCTTCCAAAATAGTCTTTAGCGTGCTTATAGAATAGAATAAAGTGTTATCGGCAAAGCTAATATAAGCCTATACAAAGCATTCCCTTTTCTGCTAAATAAGAACATAATACTATACTAATGCGTCTTCACAATAGCTTAAAAGCTTGTCTAAATATATCTTAAATCAGACATGCATAAAGCCATTTTAAACGAGATTAATAGTACTTGTGAGTGTTTCTCTAAAGAGTTGATATTGGATTTGGTATGATAATTGCTATATTTTTTTTTTAGTTCATCAAACCTCAAGAAAATGAATAAGATCAAAAAAATTCAATACATTATGGGCCTTATAATTCTCATTACAATTGCCGCATTTAATCAGAGAAATGAAACTCCTTCGGAATTTGAATTTACTTCTTTCACGGTTGTAGAGTCAATTATTCCTAACGGAATAGGAAGATCAAGAATTATCAATTCATTAGAGTTGCGTGATCATAACGAATACACCAGTATCAAATCACCAGGATTAAAGTCAAGAAATAAATCAGATCGCCAGGAAATTCGAGCCAATGAGTACGAAGAAACTAAACTATTGAACTTTTTTAATGTTGTTGGTATCAGGTTTCAAAATATTGCTGCCAATGATGCATTAATTAACGACAAGGTCAGTACCATGCTTAACGACGGTTGGGAATTAGTCAATATTGTTGCAGGAGTGGAATCTGTGGGTAGCGAAGATGATAATAATGGTATTTACATTACCCGATTTTATTTCAAGCGTAGCAGTTAATCTTTTTTTGTTAAAGTGCCTACAAACTTTGCTTGTTAAGAAAATAACTCACAATAAACTTTTTAAGGTAAACTATTCAGTTATGACTATTTCTTGGAATGATGAGGATGATCCATTTGAATTAAAGCTGAGGAATATACAAACCTGTAAGAATGCGTTTAAGTTTTTTCCAAGACTTACTAAAGCATTAAAGCCTAGATTAAGTAATTATAGGTTTCTTAATTTTAGGGGACCTAACAATACCAAAATGAAAAAAGAAAAAAAAATAATTGTATTTATCTCCTTTATAATAAGTTTGATAGGGGCTATGTCGTGCAATGGATATAACAATGACATGAGCTGTGTTTGTTATATTTATGAAAATAGTTCACAAACTGGCATAGATGAAACTGGATTAGATAATGGTGCCTTCACTTCTGATATTTAATTCAGAAGAGAATGTGAGGCAAAGTCTTACTTCATTGATGGTGATAATTATTCGAGCTGTCAGATCGTTCCTTTGTCAGGTGGAAGTGGAATTACAAATTAATTCGACCAATAAGAAGCAACAAATTATTCTTTTTAGCTCTGTGGCAAACTATAATCATTTGTTTTGGGGTGAAAACACATTGCATGAAGACAACCCATATCTTTTTCAGAAAATTAAAACTAAGGATAGAGTGATAGAGAAACTGATGAAATTTATTGAAAGAATAGTGACTTAAAATGATAAGATGAGCAAAAATATTTCGAGATATATAATTGAATTCGTTGTTATCGTACTTAGTATAAGTATTTCTTTTTTTTTAGAAAACAAAAGGATTGAGAACGAAACAAAGAATAGAGCAAGGCTTATAAAGATTAATTTAAAAAATGAGCTAAACAACGCAAATGCATATCTGCAATCTAGGGATAAAGCGTACTCGATGGATTTAGATTTCTTAAATGCATTACTTGAAAAAGAAGTTGATTTAGATAGTTTATATAGTTTAGGATTAGATGGTGCTGGATATTATAATTCTATTTGTTTTTGGAGGAATTTTAATCCCCCAAGGGCAATTTACTCTTCATTGGTTAGCGATGGAGAAATAAATCTAATCGAAGGAATAGAAATAAAAGAATTACTCCATCGAATTTATGTCCTTAGCCCGGAATATCTTAATGTACACATTGAAGGTGATAAAAGAGCAGCGATAGAAATTGAATCCTATTTAATTTATAATTATCCAAGTTTTTTTAACAACGGATTGGTGACAAATGACAATATTAAAATCTTAAAAGAATTAAGAAGGATTGTATTTGATGATGACACTTTGATTGCTTTACTGAAAAGAAAGCAGTTAAGAATGAAAAGTAAATTAAGTGTTTTTAGGAATTATTTAACATTGAGAGAATCAATAGCAGAGAAATGGAATTAATGATATTGCCGATGTTCAATTCCTATACGGAGAAAGATCTAATGAGGATAAAGTGAATAGCATTCATACGAAGGGCTGGAATTACCTTACCCTTGAATAGTGCAAATTGAATGAAAATTTAGATTGAAATTATGAAAATAAAAATTACAGGTATTATTACCTTCGTTGGTGGACTTATGGTAATCGTATGGAGTTTATTTGTCATCTTCGACCATAAGTACATACATAATATCAATGCCGTTTTTACTCCACTGATAATTTTATCAATATGTGCCATGCTCTATGTCTACTGGACAAAATTTGGAGCCTTTGACCAAAAAATGGATAGAGTACAGAGACAAAACAAACTAATCCAATCCCAAATAGACTTTGAAAAGATTAGAAAAGATATAGAGCAAAAGAAATTAAAGAAAAGATTAGATGAGGATTGATTGAAATATCGTTTATTTTCAACGTCGATGATCTTAAAATTTCGGGTGCTGGGTTTAAAAGTAGTCTCGGTTATAATATTTTCGAAACTTTGTGCTCGCTGTATTTTTTTTGTATTCGGATGGTGATAAGTCAAATTGCTTTTTAAATGCCCTGCTAAAATGTTTTTGACTTGAGAAGCCAACGCTATAGCATATCTCGGTAATTAATAACTGGCTTTTCTGGAGAAGCTATGCAGCACGTTTAAGCCTAATTTTTCTAATAAATCCATCGCTAGGCTCACCAGTGATTGCTTTTATTTTTCTCAATAAGGTACTGGGACTCATGGCTAATTCAGAAGAAAATTCTTTGATATTAAATTTATCATTAGACATATTTTCTTCAACTACTTTGATGGCCTTATCAATAAACTCTTGATCACGTGAGGTTGTGATTATTTCCGATGGCTCAATGGAAACTTTTTGCTGATATTTATTTCTGAGACTCTCTCGATAGGCCAGTTTATTGCTTATTTTAAAAGTTTAATACCTTTTCATTGAATGGCTTGGTTATGTAATCATCAGCACCGGATTTTAAGCCTTCTATCTCAGATTCCTCTCCATATTATGCTGTAAGGAGTAGGACTGGTAGATGTGAGGTATTTATATTAGATTTCACTATTTTACAAAAGGAGATACCATCCATTATCGGCATCATGATATCAGAGATAATGAGGTCTATTGATTCATTATTTTTAAGAATTTCTAAACCTGCCTTGCCGTTATTAGCGATTTCAATATTATAATTTTCTTTCAATAGACTATACATGAGCTCACACAAGTCATAGTTATCCATATTTAAAATGTTGAACTTTTTTATTAACTTGTTGCTCAGTTATAAACTTTAATATATAGTCATGAATTTAAAAACTGTTTTTCGAATTGGTGCAATAATCTTGTTAATAAATGGTCTTGGAGGCTTATTTGCCACTAATATGTTTATGGAGGCTGCAAATTTTACTATGTCTTCATCTTTACTCACCATAGGTCAATTCATGGGAGTTACTTTCTTAATTTTGGCATTAATTGGATGGAGAACTGCTGACTTAGCAAAAGATGCTCTACCAGCTTTTGGTCAATTGTATGCAATAACACAAGGAATGTGGACTGCTATCATTGGCTACCATATAGCAATCGGTGCTACTGGTGGGCCGACCGCATATGTTAATGTTGGTCTAACTGCTTTATTAGGTGTTTTATTCTTTTTTTACAGTAAAAAATAAATTTAACTTGTAACATCTGTGGTTCATAAATCACGAATCGTCTTCTTTTTTTGACATAATACTTGACCGCTTTAGGATCAATATTTTAATACCCATAACTGCTCATCGAATTCATCTTTGTATTTATCTAGTCCAATATTCGATACAATTTCATCATCTACAACCTTTAAGAAGATCCTTCGAGTTGGAATAAAGAAAATCTTGTTGTCAAGGGTTTCATATTCGAGAGCTACCCTCGTAAATTTACTCGCGCTAAAAGGTGGAATGATGATAACATTTGACTCCGACAAGATCAATTTTTCAGCATAATCGAAGGCCAAGTCATTGTCTAAAAAACTAGCCACAACTAAATAATATTTATTCAATGGCTGACTTATTTCGGAGATCACTCCAATTCCTTTTGGTAGAGATTCCAGTTCAGGGAGATCTGTCTTAACTTCAGGTTCAATCACTTCTTCAATGACGGGTTCAGGTATTATTTCTTTTTTTAGCTCTTTTTTAACTTCAGGTTCAATGACGGATTTAGGTATTATTTCTTTTTTTATCTCTTTTTTACCTTCAGCTTTAATGACTGAATCACCTAGCATTGATGCAGTCGGTTTGGGGTCTTCAGTCACGTTCAATAAAATAATACCGATAACAGTGACAAATAACAAGAGTAGCATTAAATAATTTCTCATAATGCAATGTTGAAAGGTCGAAGGTTTTTAACGCTTTAAGAATCAACCAATTTAACTCTTTTTTAAACAACTACAAAAAACTCCTATAGTCACTACACCCTAGGAGTTATACACAAATTCAAAAAAGCTCTTGACCAAAACCTTTTGTCGAACTAAAACGATGGACATTCCTTATTATGCCCTGACTCAAATCAGGGATCACGCTCATCTCAAAATTTCATGAAAAACCTCCCGCTCTAACGCATAAAAAAAATCCTCAAATTCCTCCAATATTAATTCTTTAGAGAAACACTTACTAGTACTATTAATTTCCTTTAAAACGGCTGTGTGCATACCCAATTTCAGCACCCCAACCCTGTAATAATCCTTAGCCTTATTGTTCACTTTTGGTTATTCTGCGCTCGCTTTTTGTGCGTTCCTTTGACTAGTATAAAGTCATAATCTACTAGTGATATAAAGCCAGCAGTACTACAATGTGCTTCTAGGAAATAGTAGATCAACTTTACTTTTTTGGATAAATGTTTATGGGTGTGGTCATTCCATTTTAGGTTGTCTAATCTCAAATAATTTGTTTCTTGCAAAATTACGGAGGAGGTATGGGAAGGGTTGTTTTGTGAAGCTTTTAAGTAAGAGGTTAAAACCTATTTTGATTATGGATTTAATACCTACTAGTCCCTATTATATGGTGGGTTTCCATTGCTCATATTTGCTTATAACTCAATATAACCCCGAGGTTGTGAATAGATAACTTTTGTATATTAACAACAATCTATTAGATACTCTGAAGCTCCTTGCTGAGAATGATGTTTAAATATTATCTTAGTATCATGAAAGTCTCTATAATATGTATCATCTTAATCTTATCGATAAGCTCTTGTCAACCTTTTTTCTACCATCGGCCCTTATACCCTTTTAAGCCTTATTATCCCATATACTCTGCACCATATATTGGTATGACTTTATCTGAATTTCTAGCTATTTCAGAAACTGCAGTTTTATCTAAGAGCTGGGTTGGAATCCAAGATCGCAAAGGTAAATTTGAAATTTACGAAGTTTGGTATCGTAAACCTTATTCATTGAAGTCTTTCTTTTTTTTTAATCGTAAGTTGTATAAAGTGGAGGGAGATTCACCTCAAGGCAACTTATAACTTTTGCTATCAATATTTAAAAGGTGATTACTATAATCTAGTCGTATTTATTTGTTGGATGTAGCCTTTCTTTAAATCTGAAGATACATAGATTTTATTTTTGTCAGCGTACTTCATTTTTATAGTTATAAAAATTATCTAACAGATATAAAATATCTCAAAAATCTTCTATCGATTTGTTACTTGCTGTAACAAATGGGTTAATGACATTGTTACTATATATTATAATACAAGGAGCTTACATAACTAATCTTTGATATCTTAATAAAAAGACATATTATTTTTTGTTATAATACAATAAGCTACTTTTGCAACAGTTGCTGTTTTAGTAATTGTCTTTTTAATTTTTGACCTTTTTAATCCTTTAATGAGCCTAAGAGGTTTATTTTTTTCCTTGTTTTTAGTTCATCTGCATGTTTTGATGGCTCAGGATACGCAGTTCTCACAATATTTTTCAAATCCAATGTTTTTGAATCCGGCTTTGGTTGGGATCAATCAACAAGGCAGTGCAGGGATAAACTATCGTAATCAATGGCCTTCGATCAATGCTAACTTTGAAAGCTATTCCTTTTACTCCTATTATAATTTTGATGATGTCAGCAGTAGTTTGGGCTTGATTTTAAATTCAGATAGAGAAGGTCTAGCAGGACTCTATGCTCGAAGTGCAGCTGTTCAATATGCTTATCAAGTTCGTTTAAATTATAATTGGACCTTTAGGCCAGGGGTAGAAGTAGGCTACGTTTGGAAGGATATAAACTTTCATCGATTGACTTTTGGAGATCAATTTGATGATACTGGTTTGATTTCTGCTCAAACTATTGAATCTTTTAATACTGGATTGAGCGTGGAATTTATGGATTTGGCTTTTGGAGGTATTATTTTTAATAAACAAGCTTGGTTGGGGACCTCTTTTCATCATCTGACTGAGCCTAATCAATCTATTTCAGGAGATGAGAGTCCTTTGAGAATTAAGTTTTCGCTGCATGGGGGCTATAAAATTAATTTCAGTCAAATGAATCCCAGATGGTTTTCAAAAGAGGGTAAAGAGAGAAGTATGACGCCTTCATTTAATTTCAAAGATCAGCAAGACTTTACTCAACTCGATGTTGGTATGAGTCTTATGTTAGAGCCCCTCATGTTGGGTCTGTGGTATCGGGGTTTTCCTAGCGAAGGTTTTTCTGGAATCGGACCAAGTGATATTGTGCTATTATTTGGTATTAAAATAGGACCTACCCTGGTGGGCTACAGTTATGATTTTACATTGTCAGACTTAGGAGTTAGTAGTGGTGGGGCACATGAGCTCTCTATGAGTTATTCATTTGATTTAAGAGATGCAAAAAAACCACCGCGAGGTTCGCGTTATGTGAAATGTCCTGTGCCGTTTATTTTTTAGCCATGGACGAAAAAATGAAAGCTACTTATTGATTTAATTTTTTTTAGAAATGTATTTTTATGAGTGAAAAAACAATAGTTATCCTGGTTTTAGGAATTTTAATTTTTGATTTTCTTTTAGACTTATTATTAAGCTTTTTAAATGAAAAAAGTTCTAAGAAATCCATTCCAGAAGAATTGAATGGGATCTATGATGATGAGAAATATCAAAAATCTCAAGATTATCAAAATGCTACCGGTCGTTTTGGCAAAATTTTAGGTGCGTTATCTTTGATCGTTATGGTAGCTGCTATTGGGTTGGGATGGTTTGGACGTTTGGATGATTGGGCACGCAGTTTCAGTCCTTTGGCACCGGTTACTCCTTTGATTTTTTTCGGAGTATTGTTTGTAATCTCGGATGTGATGGGAATTCCCTTTTCACTTTATCAGAACTTTGTAATTGAAGCGCGCTTTGGATTTAATAAAATGACTTTAAAAACTTTTTTCGCAGATAAAGCAAAGGGCTATCTTTTGGCGGTTTTATTGGGAGGCGGTTTGCTTGTGGTTTTTATTTTGATGGTAGAGGTAATTGGTACTGATTTTTGGTGGTATTTTTGGATTGTAATCACGGTTTTTTTATTGGCTTTAAATATGCTTTACACTTCTTTGTTGCTGCCGTTATTCAATAAATTAGTGCCTTTAGAAGAAGGGGAATTAAAAAAGTCTATCGCTGACTTTGCAGAAAAAGTATCCTTCCCTCTCACTCAAGTATTCGTAATTGACGGATCTAAACGATCAAGTAAAGGCAATGCTTTTTTCTCAGGATTGGGAAAAAAGAAAAAAGTAATTCTTTACGATACCTTAATTGCTAAGCACAATGTTGATGAACTTACGGCGATCTTTGCCCATGAGGTGGGTCACTACAAAAAAAATCATATCTACATAGGTACTTTCATGTCAATTGTTCAGTCCGGATTAATGCTCTTTTTACTCTCAAAAATGATTTTAAATACGGAAGTTAGTTTTGCCATGGGGGGAGAATTAACAGCTGTTCATCTCAATATGCTCGCTTTTGGTATTTTATATAGCCCAGTATCTAGAATACTAGGGATTATCATGAATTTGATCAGCCGTAAACATGAATATGAGGCTGACGCTTATGCTGCAACACATTTTGCCGCACAACCTTTGATCGATGGGTTGAAAAAAATGAGTGGTGATCATTTATCTAATCTAACCCCTCATCCAGCTAATGTCTTTATTAACTATTCACATCCCACCGTATTACAGAGAATCAGGGCGATGAATTTATTGGGATAAAATATTAGTTTAAAAATTTAATTTCAGAAGTGAAAGGAAATTTCATCATGTAAGAATGTGCTTCTTCCACTGTAATTTTTTCATGAATTATTTTGTAGAGCGTTTCGGTAATCGGAATCCGTATGGGATAATTTATTGACCATTCATGGATGATGTTAATGGTCTTGATTCCTTCGGCTACTTCACGCATGGAGTGAATAATTTCACTTAGTTTTTCTCCAGTAGCCAGGCGAAAACCTACTGTATAATTTCTACTGAGGCTACTTGAGCATGTCGCAATCAAATCACCAATACCTGCAAGGCCTAAAAAAGGCTCAACTTGTCCACCCATCGCTTTAGCAATTTCCACCATTTCCACCATACCTCTCGTGATAAACAAGGCCTTGGCATTTTCGCCTAATTTCATGCCTTCAATAGTCCCAGCACCTACAGCAATGATGTTTTTTAAAATTCCACATAGCTCAGTACCCATCAAATCATTACTTCCAAAAACTAAAAATCGATCACTTTTTAAATATTTTTGACCCAGATTAATGACTTCATCAAATTCACTGGCAATCACTGAGGCTGCAGGCATTTTAGCGGCAATTTCTTTAGATAAATTGGGTCCTGCAATACATCCTATTCTTACTACCGAAGATTCTTGTCTGATGACTTCACTCATAGTGAAAATTTGAATTATTGATTCCTTGAGAGGATTAATGCTTTTATTTGACTTGTTGAAGTCAAATCCTTTCGTGCCATGAATTAAGACATGATAAGGTTTTAGATAAGGGGATAAGTTCTTCATCATTTCCCTAAAATTGATGGAGGGAACGATTGGAAAAATCAAGTTACATTTCTCTGCAAGAAATGAGACATCGGTAATAATTTCTACGTTATCTGCAATTTCATGATAGCCATTTTTTCTGGTTTGATTGAGTTTTAATGCTTTTTGCTTGCTTCTTGCATAGAGCAGTACTCGATTACATTTTTCAGCGAGTAGATTCGCTAATGCGGTACCAAAATTACCGGTACCAATGACACCGACGGTTACCTCATATATGTTTTTCAAGGCCATATCCCTCTAGTCTGTTGTGGTAATAATAGAGTGTACTTGCATTGAGTATTAAAATCTGATCCTTTGATTTTATCAAAGGTCTTTTTGCATGATACATCCCAATATTATTCAGTCCATAGATGATGGATTTATCTGTTGTATTTTTAAGTTTATCATTTACATCTACTTTCCCTTGTTCATTGAGTCCTAAAATTATACCTCTCAGTTTTTTGAAATTCGTTTTGAAAGCTTCATAATCTAGAGTGAGATCATCTTCTGACAGTCTTAAAATACTGTAAAGATCCAGTCTGTAATTTTTTCTTTCAAGCATCTTAAAAGCAGTATAGGCCACCAAATGACTAGAATAAACCCGATTATTCTTGTAGTATTCTGAAATAATTTTTTTAGAAAGAATTTGTACGTAGGTATGTTCTCGTTGTTTATCAACGTTAACTTTTCCATTAGAAAGGAAATAATCTTTGATATCAACGACAGCTCCCTGTTGGTCTAAGCTTTGTCCTTGATCATTTACATAATTACCCAGGACATCGAGGCCACGGCCAATACTGACCGAAATATCAGATTTTTTGGTAAAAAATTTCATAAGAAAGGTGGTGATTTTTTTAGAATTACTGAAGGCATCTGACTCTCTATAATACCTTTCTCTGCCGGTTCTTTTGAGATAATCATTGATTAACGAAGGTGCTTCGAGGGTAAACTGGTAATTAATGACCACAGGTACGATAAATATAGGTTTGGCTTGATTACCATAGTCACTGATGAGAGATCTTTGTGCTTCAATAGCAGTACCTAATAAACCTAATTTCAATGAATTTTCGATTTGACCGGAGCGACTCCTGGTACCTCCTGGAAAAAATAGGCTGTGACATCCCCATTCTAAAGCCCTTTTTGAATATTCTTTTAGGGTTTCTAAATAAATGGGATTTTTCTTTCTTCGATCTAATTTATAGGCCCCCAAGCTATTCATAAAATAGGCTAATATTTTAATATTGAAAAGATTAAGTCCTGCACCATAGATGAAGGGTGGGAGTCCTAAAAACTGGATCACCCATCCAATGAGAATAGAGTCTAGGTTACTAAAATGTGTAGGAACTAGAACAATAGTACCTATTTTGGCTAGTTTTCTCAATTGATCAGGTTCACCAACTACATGAATTTGATCCTGTAAATCTAACTGTCGACTGAATATCGAATTAAACCCTTTGACCCGAGCGGCATTGAGCAATCGGGCAAATCCAAAAGTGGTAATCCTTTTTGCAAATCGATAGGAGGATTTATTGAAATTACCAACAATTTCTTTACAATATCGATCAATAATTTCTTTTAATATTTCTTTCTCGATGGTTAGCCTATCCTTGCTTTCTTTGATTGCTAATTGTTTTTTCTGGATATATTTCCAAAAAGTTAAATCATCTTTTGGGTCTACGCGCCAAGGGTTGTTAATGATACGCTGTTTCTCTCTGTAAATAGTCGTTTCGAGTTCTTCATGAAGAGTTTTACGCCCATTTTTTTGTGTCAAATTTGTAAAAACATGTCGACTCACTTCATCGAGAAATGATTTTTTATTTTGTGAAAGATTGACAATGGGCCAATCTTTTTTTCTCTTGAGAATATCTTTATATCGGGGCCTATTCTGACTCATTTAATGTTTTTAAGTCCGCAAATATAAACATTTGACTATTTAATCAATGATAAATTGCCCTTGTCCGACAAAGATGGCTTGTCCGCCTACCTTTACCTTTTTTATTATTTCTTTTTCGCTTTCAATTTCAAGATGGAGGATACTAGGTCGATTCATCTCAAAACCTTGTTCACTGATGAGTGGACCTTTTTTTATACCATATTTAAACAAATAACAGGCTAAGGGTCCATTGGCAGAACCGGTTGCAGGATCTTCTGTAATACCAATTTCTGGAGCAAACATACGGCCGTGTAAATCACTGTTAGGTAATAATCCCTGTGGTGTGAATACATAAACGCTAAGATCACTTAATGTAGATTTGAGCTGTTCCCAAACTTGGGTATTAAAAGTTAAATTTCGAACATTTTCTAGGGTTTTTACTGGTACGATAATGTAAGGCACCCCACAAGAAACTTCTTGTACCGGATAATCCATTAAGTCTGATGCTGTTAGATTGAATAATTCTGCTATTTCTGATCTATTATCCAAAATATTCCCAAAATGAGGACGTACTTGATACATAGTAGCCATGAGCGGTCCCTTTCTAGACATTTCGATTTTCACTTCAATCGGGCCAATATTCTGATTTAAGGCTATCGTTATTAGTCCATCCTCTTTAGGAAAATTTTGCGCTAAGAAATAGGCAGTTCCAATACTGGGATGACCTGCAGTAGGCAATTCTTTGACCGGTGTGAAAATGCGCATTGGGTATCTTCCATTGGTATTTTTTGGAAAAAGAAATACCGTTTCTGATAAGTTGAGCTCTCGAGCAATGTTTTGAAACATTTTAGATGGAATTTCTGTTGCATCTTCGAAGATGGCCAATTGATTTCCTCCAAATTTCTTATTTGTAAAGACGTCTAGAAGATGATATTTCGCTTTTTTCAAACTCATATGTTCAAGATATATGTAAATCTAATGAGGCTCATTATAAGTGCCTATTTTTTATGCAAGCGAAGTAGTTTATAATTGTAATTATATGAGCACACTCAAAGACATACAAGCTCCTGTAAAACAGGAAATGAATGAATTTGAATTAAAATTCCGTCAGTCTATGAAAAGCAAGGTGATGTTGCTTGACAAAATTATGGATTACATTATCAAAAGAAAAGGGAAGCAAATACGGCCGTTGTTTGTGTTTCTTACTGCTGGGATCATAGGCAATATTAATGAGGCTACGCATCGAGGTGCTGCTTTAATAGAGCTCTTGCATACAGCAAGCTTGGTTCATGATGATGTGGTAGATAATGCACATTATCGTCGTGGATTTTTTTCAATTAATGCCCTTTGGAAAAATAAAATAGCCGTCTTAGTGGGAGATTTTCTTTTGTCAAAAGGGTTACTGCTTTCCTTAAAAAATGATGATTTTGGATTGCTTCGGATTGTTTCTAATGCCGTACAGCAAATGAGTGAGGGAGAATTGCTTCAGATGGAGAAGGCCAGGAAATTGGATATTACAGAGGAGCTGTACTATGAAGTAATCAGGCAAAAAACGGCCAGTTTGATTACCTCTTGTTGTGAAGTAGGGGCAAGTTCTGGTGGAGGAACCGAGGAAGACATATCTAAAATGGGGACTTTTGGTACTAATGTAGGTATGGCATTTCAGATAAAAGATGATTTGTTTGACTATGAAAATGCTGCTATTGGAAAGCCTACGGGCATTGATATTCGAGAAAGGAAGATGACTTTACCGGTCATTTATGCGCTCAAGCAGAGTAGTTCATCAGAAGTGGCAACGATTAAAAAAATGATATCGGATAGTGAAAAAAAATCTACTAATGTGAAAAAAGTAATTGAATTCGTAGTAGCAAAAGGGGGTATTGATTATGCGACGAAAAAAATGAATGATTTTCTCTCAGAAGCTATTGCTATCCTTAAAACATATCCAGATTCAGTTTATAGAAATTCATTAGAACAACTTCTCGCTTTTACCATCGATAGAAAAATGTAATTTTATTTTTCACCTAATATTACCTCGTTCATTATGAAAAGTTTTATTGGAGACCTTGCGGAGCGATTGCTTACAAAATATCATAATCCAAGAAACCTGACAGTTATTTTTCCCAATAGGAGGGCAGGATTTTTCTTACAGCAAGAACTTGGAAAAAGGATTAAAAAACCTATTTGGTTGCCTCATATATCGAGTCTTGAGGATTTTATTTTGGCCCATTCTCAATTTGAAAAAATAGAAAGTTTTGAATCAGTCCTATGGTTACATGAGGTTTACTTAAATCATCAAGAAAAAGGAGAGGCCCTCGATAAATTTTTCTTTTGGGGGGAAATGATCATAAAAGATTTTGAAGAAATAGATCAATATGGAGTGAACGCCCATCAAATTTTTACCAGCATAAAATCTCAAAAGGAGCTCGATCAAGAATTTTATTTTCTCTCAGAAGAAGATAAAAAAATAATCACTTCTTTTTGGGCTACCTTTTTACCGAAAAGTAGTAAAAATCAAGACATATTTTTGGAGACATGGAAAATACTTAAATCTATATATATTGAATATAAGTCTCTATTGACGGCAAAAGGGAAGGCATATATTGGGATGATTTACGCGGACTTTTTAGCACATTTATTAGCAGATGATTATCATGATAAAGGGCAGTTAATTTTTGTTGGATTTAATGCATTAACAGCTGTTGAAGAGGGGATTATAAAATATTATGTTGAGCATAAAGGGGCGGATGTGCTTTGGGATACTGATGCTTATTACCTACAAGATACGGCCCAGGAGGCAGGCTATTTTCACCGAATGTATCAAAAAGATGAGATTCTAGGTAACACTTTTAAATCAAAAATCCCTAAAAACATTGATAAACCCAAATTAATCACTACTGTTGGCGTTTCCTTGGAAGTGGGTCAGGCCAAAGCTTTAGGTGAAAAATTGTCAATTTTAATGTCAGCGCCAAATTTCAAAGCGGAAAATGTAGTCATCGTCCTACCCAATGAATACATGCTATTTCCTGTTTTGCACGCATTGCCCAAGGCGTTGAACGAGATCAATATAACGATGGGCTTTCCCCTCAAAGATACACCTATATATGCCTTATTAGAAAGTATATTGATGCTTCAAAATACGCGACGGCCTGCGGCCAATGGAGATATTTTCTATCATAAACCTGTCATCGCTATCTTGGAGCATCCCTTGATTTATGGGTTGGACATCAGTCGTTTCAAAGAGTTAAATGCTAAAATTAAAAAGTACAATTTGGTTTTTGTGGGGAACAGTCAGATTCCATTGAACTCACCTTTATTGAAATTAATATTTTCGAAGCCAGAAAATCCATTAGATTATCTCTTAGAAATTCTTAAAACATTTGAAGATCAATCAGAAATAGAAAAAGGCGGTCTCGATAGTGCCTTCATTCATAAATATTATCAGCATATTTTTCAATTGAGAGAAGTGCTAGGAGTGCAAGTGGATCTCATATCCTATGAATTTTTGATCCAATTGTTTAAAAAAATTTCGAGAAGTTTGAAAATACCTTTTTCAGGAGAGCCCTTAAGAGGGATCCAGATCATGGGTGTATTAGAAACTAGGAATCTAGATTTTGAATATGTTTTTGTACTAAGCATGAATGAAAATGCCTGGCCCGCACCCCCACGAAGTGGATCTTTTATCCCCTATAATATCAGAAGAGCGTTTGACTTACCTACTCATGAACATCAAGATGCGATATTTGCCTATTTGTTTTATCGATTGCTACAACATTCTCGGGAAGTAGTTTTTTATTATAATACAATTTCGGAATTCAATGTGAATGGAGAATTGAGTCGTTTAGTAAAACAACTGGAACTTGAGTCGGTCCATTCGATCAAAAAGAAAATATTAGCTAATCCCATTGCACTCCCTGTTAAAAAAGAAATCTCAGTGAAAAAGGACTATGTGGTTATGAAAAAGCTAGCCAGGTTCACTTCGGATTTTAAGAATACCTATATGAGTAGACTGACTCCATCAGCGTTAGATACTTACCTCCATTGTAAACTCAGATTTTACTATAAATACATCGCAGAATTGTACGAAGAGGAGCAAATTCAAGAAGAACTAGACCCTATGATTTTTGGTAATATTCTTCACGATGCACTGGAAATTTTATATCGCCAATTCATGGTTGTACAAAAGACATCTATCGTGGGTGCTCCACATTTCTTTTGGCTGAGAGAAGGAGTGGATGGAGTCATTAATGAAGCGTTTCGCAAGCATTACCAAATTAAAGGAGACAAGAAAAAAGTAATGGTTGAAGGCAGAAATATCATTGCTGCTGAAATAATTAAAAAAATGATCAATAAAATATTGGACATAGATGAAAAGTATGCACCATTTAAAATAGTAGGTTTAGAGTCAGGTAGTAAAGATGGTTTCTCTGTTGACCATCCGATTCAGGTAAATGGTAGGAAGCAGATCATCGGTCTCAAGGGTAAAATTGACAGAATTGATCTAAAGGGGGGTGTTTTGAGGGTTTTAGATTACAAAACGGGTAAGGATGAGAAAACTTTCGAGACTCTTACTTCACTCATTGATCCTGAAAACCCTAAACGAAATAAAACCGCTTTTCAAATATTTTTCTATAGCTATCTAGTACAAAGCGGATACAAAGATTCGTACGAGCGTATTGAACCTAGTATATTTAATAGTAAGCATCTTTTTGATAATAAATTTGATTGGAGATTGACTCAAAAAGAGAAGGGTCAAGTAGGAATCCAAGTAAAATCATTTGGACACTACAGTGATGGTTTTGAGCAAGTTTTGAATGAATTACTTTCCGAAATTTGGGATACTGAGATTCCCTTCGATCAGACTCATGATCTTAACAAATGCGAATATTGCCCTTATAATGGCATTTGCAAGCGTGTTTAGTATATTTTCATTTATCGGTATCAAAAATTTTCACGCTATCCCATAAGTTTTGACAGTCATTTATAAACCACTTGTGTGCTTTATGTTCCTGGTATATGTCATGCGCTTCTTTATCTTGAAAGGTGACCACTAAAGCAACGTTATAACTTCGTTCAATGATTGGCCTATCTGTTGATGCAGGAATTCCAACATGATAGGTATCTATACTATCTATCTGATCAAGGAAAGAAATCGTGCGGTTTTTAAAAGCATCTACCTGCTTATCTGAGGTATCTTTTAACCAAAAAAAGACCATATGGATAAAATTACTTTGACTTTCTTTTTTCTGAGTGATCATGAGTGAGTTTTAAATCTTGAATAAAACGCCAAACCCCTGAGGTTCTGAGGTGGAAAATTATTTAGATACTTTTAAAAGTGCTTTAAATTTTTTGGCTACTAAATCTATTTTTGGTTTTGAAACACTCAAGACATATGGCTGATACGGATTCTTTTTTTCATAATCTTGATGATAGTCTTCAGCGGGATAAAAAGCCACAAAAGGTTCTATGAGTGTGACGATAGGACTGACAAAAACAGGACTTATATCTTTTATTTTCTGACTCACTATTTCTTTTTGAGACTCATTATGATAAAAGACCACTGATCGATATTGTTTTCCAACATCAGGCCCTTGTCGATTCAATTGTGTAGGGTCATGTGCTGTAAAAAGAATGTCTAACAAAATTTCAAAACTGATTTTATTGGGGTTATAATATATCTGAACAGCTTCTGCATGTGCTGTCTTGCCCGTTGAAACAAGATCATATCGAGCATTATTTTTTGTACCACCAGCGTATCCAGAAACGACCTCAATGACTCCTTCAATTTGTTCAAATGAGGCTTCAACACACCAAAAACAACCACCTGCAAAGGTAGCCGTATCTAGTTTTATATCGTTAAGAAATACTTTGGTAATATTTTTATTGCGCTTTTGAGAGTCAGAGACATTGGAGACACATGAGCAAGAGAACATGAGGTCAAATAATAAGATTAGGGAAATAAGTTTTAATGAATGCATATGAAAATTAAAATATTGAAATCAAAAACCAAAAAAAGTGCTAATTAAAATACACTACTAAAATAAATAATAATCTTATCTCTATCGATTTTTAGCTCGCTTTATTTCTGATAATTACCTACGCTTTTTTCCGTGGAAAGGCTTTTGATATGCTCTTTTTTGATCAGGATTGTAATATGGAGCCACACCTAAACTTGCAGGGATTTCGGCTTTGTCTATTGTTCTGCCTATGAATTTCTCAATATCACCAAATTGTCTTTGTTCCTTTTCATTGATAAAGGTGAAGGCAACACCCTTGGCTGCTGCTCTAGCGGTTCGCCCAATTCTGTGAATATAATCTTCTGCATCATTGGGGACATCATAATTGATAACCAATTCAATGTCTTCAATATCAATGCCTCGAGACAATATATCAGTTGCCACTAGAATGGTTAATTTTTTCGCTTTAAATAAATTAAGTACTTCACCTCTTTCTTTTTGATCAAGGTCTGAATGTATTTCAGCTACTGAAAATTTTAATTTTTTTAGTGATTTGGTCAAATTTTTGGTATTGTCTTTCGTCGAACAAAAGACAATGACACTTAAAAAATTTCCCGCACTCAGCACATGCTTTATCATGGGGATTTTTTGGGCATCGTGCACCACAAATCCCACTTGGATAATTTTGTCAGCAGGTACGGAAACGGCAACATTAATTTCTTCAGGATTATTCAATACTTGCTTAGCAAGTGTTCTCATCTTAGGAGGCATCGTAGCGGAAAACATTAAATTTTGACGCTTTTTAGGTAGAAATGAAATGATCTTCTGAATGTCTTGATGAAATCCCATATCAAGCATACGATCGGCTTCATCAAGTACGAGGAAACGTAAACTTTCCATATTAACATAGCCCATTTTCAGATGGGCGATTAATCTTCCGGGTGTGGCTGTAATGACCGATGCGCCCTCAGAAAGGGCTGTTTTCTCTTGAGCAAAGAGATCCCCATCACCACCACCGTACACCGCAATGGAGTTTACCCGTGTAAAATAGGAGAGACCTTGCATCTGCTGATCTATCTGAATGGCCAATTCCCGAGTGGGAACAACGATTAAACATTTAGTTGCTTCAGGTTCATTTTTAGATAAAATGTCATTGATAATAGGTAGTAAAAAGGCAGCAGTTTTTCCCGTACCTGTTTGGGCAGATCCTATAAGGTCTTTGCCAGCTAAAATGACCGGAATTGCTTGCTCTTGGATGGACGTTGCGAATTCAAAACCTATTGCATCAATGCCCTGCAATAAGTCTGGATGAAATCCTAGTTCACTAAATTTCAATGCTTTCTCAAATTATATTGCCGCAATTTAGACAATATGTTTGGCATTACATCAACACGGAACTTTCATTCTTTGAGATTCTCAAAAAATTGTTGATATTATGTAGTTGTATTGTGGATAAGGTACTTGATATCTTTTTATTCTGTTAATAAATATGTTGATGATTTCTTTAAAAAGAAATTCAATTAAGTTGTACAAATGTTTTCTAATAATTTTAGTTCAACTAACTTTAATCAATAAAATAAGTAAACTCATGGAAGCCAAAACAGTTAAAAATTCCCAAACTACCATAACGGAATTAATGATCCCCTCTTATGCAAATTTTGGTGGAAAAATACATGGGGGTATCCTATTATCTATAATGGATAAGACGGCCTATGCTTGCGCAAGTAAGCATGCGGGGAATTATTGTGTGACGGTATCGATTGAAAATGTTGAGTTTCTTCAACCTGTTGAAGTAGGAGATTTGGTTTCGTTTTATGCTTCGGTGAACTATGTAGGTAAATCATCTTTGGTTGTGGGAATGAAGGTAGTAGCTGAAAACGTTAAGATGGGCACAGCCAGACATACCAATTCATCTTATTTTACGATGGTGGCCAAAGGCGATGATAACAAAACTGCAATAGTGCCTGAATTGGTATTGGAAGAGGAAATAGAGGTTAGAAGGTTTCTTGAGGCTTTAAAACGCAAGGAGTTCAGTGCTGCATTCAGGGATAGAATGCAAGACGTTAAATCTGCTTTTTCAAGAAAAGATATGGAGCTTTTGAGTGAGGAACGTTGTGTGGTCGGCTTTATTTAAGATTTGTGTAAGTTATCCCATTCATTAACATCTAACCATTGAAAGCCAATTATATAGTTCTTAAATCAAATACGTTCTATTTAATTTAATACTTTAAGCCAGTTGGGCTTCTATTTTTTCGCTCAATACCGACTTGGGTACTGCTCCCACTTGTTTGTCGACAATTTCTCCACCTTTGAATACAAGTAGGGTTGGTATTGATCGGATGCCAAATTTGGCAGAAACTTCAGGGTTGGTGTCAACATCTACTTTTCCAATAATGGCTTTACCGTCAAATTCATTGGCTAACTCTTCAACCAAGGGGCCAATCATTTTACATGGGCCACACCACTCTGCCCAAAAATCAACCAATACAGGTTTTTCTGAGTTGATGATCTCCTCAAAATTACTGTCTGTTATTTCTACTGGCTTTAACATAAAATTTTTCTTTAACTTATTGTTTATTAATTTTTTTAGATTTGTAAACTTAAACAATTTGTAACCTCAATTAATAATATGAGCACTACTTTAACATAATTTTTTTTATTTTAGCAGTACTTTATAGCGAAGGTCAACCTTTGATTCTATTTTTTTTATAAGTGCATAGTTTGGATCGATGGTTAGGCTTCGACTGAGCATTTCCACATTGATCAAGCGGTTTTCATATTGGCTATAAATATTTAATTTGATCATACAATTCCCCGGGAACTCCTCTCCCAATTTTTGGAGTTCATCAATGAGATTATCATTAATATCTTGAAGGTTTACTTGAATTTCGAGTCCCTTGATGGCCTTTTCTTTGATGTCTCCTAGGTATTCCATATTGGAGATTTTAAATTCTAGTTCTTCACTTTTCCATCTGTTTTGAACGGATCCACTTAAGGATAAAAACCAGCCAACTTCTAAGAAACTCTTAAACTTTAAATAGGTATCTGAAAACAGGAAAAAGGTATGACTGTCACTATAATCTTCAAACGTAAATTGACCAAATGGGCTACCTTTTTTAGTCATTCTATGTTGCACTTGACTAATAATTCCTCCTATTTTGAATGCATGTCCGTTGACCAATGAGAGATCTTTTAGGTCACCGATTTTTCCTTTAGTAAGGAAACGCATTTCAAATTTGTACTGGTCTAAAGGATGTCCAGAGATGTAAAGACCGACTAAATCTTTTTCAATATTTAGTTTTTCTATCTTTCCATACGGAGCCACTTCACCAGCTTTTGGTTTTGATAGTCCCTTATTTTCCCGACTACCAAACAATGATCCTTGCGCACTTAAAGCCTCCTGCTGAACTTTATTTGCATATGAAATGGCTCTTTCTATCAATGAACTCCCTTCCACATCAGGCTCCACATATTGCCTTCGGTGATACTCCGGGAAGCAATCAAAACCACCAGCTTTTGCCAAGGCTTCAAATGATTTTTTGTTCACTGCCCGCAAATTTACCCTAACTGCGAAATCAAAGAGATCCTCGAAGGGTTCATCTTTCCGTTCAGCCACAATAGCTTGGACTGCCGCTTCACCAGTGCCTTTAATGGCTCCGAGGCCAAATCTAATTTCACCAGCTGAATTCACCGTGAAATGCTGATCAGATTCATTGACATCAGGACCCAAAACTACGATATTTTGATTTCGGCATTCTTCCATGAAAAAAGTGACCTTATCAATATTGTTTTGATTGTGAGTCAACACGGCCGCCATATATTCAGCAGGATAATTGGCCTTAAGATACCCCGTTTGATAGGCTACCACAGAGTAACAGGTACTATGAGATTTATTAAAAGCATAGGCGGCAAAAGCTTCCCAATCCTTCCATATTTTCTCGAGACTGGTCTGATCATGACCCCTCGCTTTCGCTTGACTTATGAACTTTGGTTTGAGTTCTTTAAGTAGCTTGAATATTTTTTTGCCCATGGCTTTCCTCAAAATATCTGCTTCTCCTTTGCTAAAGCCAGCTATTTTTTGAGAGAGTAACATGACTTGCTCTTGGTAAACAGTGATACCATAGGTCTCTGCCAGATATTCTTCCATATCTGGTAAATCATAATGGATTTTTTCTGCACCATGCTTGCGACTGATGAAGTTGGGGATGTATTCCATCGGCCCCGGGCGATAGAGCGCATTCATAGCAATTAGATCTTCAAATTTATCAGGTTTTAAGGCTTGGAGATGTTTTTGCATACCCGGAGACTCGAACTGAAAAGTTCCGTTGGTTGCTCCCTCTTGATATAATTCATAGGTAGCTTTATCATCTAAAGGGATGAGATCAATATCAATTTGAATACCATTTCTCTTCTCTATGTTTTCTACCGCTGTTTTAATGATAGAAAGTGTCCTTAATCCCAGAAAATCCATTTTCAGCATACCTGCTGACTCTACGACACTATTATCGAATTGGGTGATGAGCAATTCAGAATCTTTTGCCCGAGCCATGGGGACATAATTGGACATGTCTTTAGGCGTGATGATCACCCCACATGCATGAATCCCCGTATTCCTCAGGGATCCCTCTAAAATTAAGGCTTGATTTAATACCTGAGAGGGTAAATCACTTCCCTTCTGCATGGACTTGAGGCTTGGAACCTCTTTCAATGCTTGTATAAAATTAGTTCCGGGTCTTTCGGGAATCAATTTGGCAATTTTGTCCGTCTCTGAGAGGGGTAACTCCATAACACGACCCGCATCTCTTATGGCAGATTTTGGTGCCATCGTACCGTAAGTAATGATTTGGGCTACTTGATTGAACCCATATTTATTAACAACGTAATTGATTACCTTTTCCCTACCTTCATTGTCAAAATCAATATCAATATCGGGAAGTGAGACCCTATCAGGATTTAAAAAACGTTCGAATAGTAAATTATAAGCAATCGGATCTACATTGGTAATACCAATACAATAAGCGATGACACTACCTGCGGCAGAACCTCGTCCAGGTCCCACAGCGACCCCCATTTCACGCGCTTTTGAGGTAAAATCTTGGACGATCAAAAAATAGCCAGGATAACCCGTATTTTGTATGGTTTCTAACTCAAAATCAATGCGCTCTTTTAATGTATGGTCGATCTGCCCATATCTTTTTTCTGCACCTTTGTATGTGAGGTCTCTCAAATAGGCATTTTCTCCACGCTTTCCACCGTCTGATTGATCTTGTCGGTTTAAAAAAGATTCAGGAATATCAAAGTCTGGTAAAAGCACCTCGCGCTCCAACTCAAAATGTTCTATTTTGGAAACCAGCGCACTAATATTTTCGATGGCCTCAGGAAGATCATCAAATAAATCTTTCATCTCTTCTTGACTCTTAAAAAAATATTGATCGTTGACCATTCCGTGTCTAAATCCACGTCCTCTACCTATGGGTGTACTTTGTTTTTCATTTTCTTTAATGCAGATCAGTACATCATGGGCCTTTGCATCTTCTTGATTCAAATAGAACAATTCATTAGCAGCGATAGTTTTGATACCATAGGATGATGAAAATCGATTTAATATTGAATTTAGATGGTCTTCTTCAGGAATACCGTGCCGGTTCAATTCGAAATAAAAGTCATCACCAAAAACATCCTTCCACCACTTCAGGGATTCTTCTGCCTGAGTCTCACCCACATTAAGTACTAAACTTGGAATCTCTCCTCTCAAACCACCACTTAGGGCGATTAAGCCTTCGCTGTATTCAATAATCAGGTCTTTATCTATACGGGGATAAAGACCATAATTACCTTCGATATAGGCAAGAGAGCTCAGCTTGACTAAATTTTGGTAACCCTTTTTATTTTTAGCTAAGAGGACTTGTTGAAACCTTTTGTCAGGACTGTCTTTGGTGAATTTTGTTTTTTTTCGTTCTTCGGCCACATAAAACTCACATCCTACAATAGGTTTAATACCGTATTTTTTAGCTAAGCGAACAAATTTAAAAGCGCCAAATAAGTTTCCTAAATCGGTAATCGCAACCGCACTCATATTGAGAGCAGTTGTTTTTTCAAAGATTCTCTCGAGTTCGGGAGTTGCTTGAAGCACGGAGAATTGAGAATGGAGGTGTAGGTGCGTAAATTCACCTTTACTGCGCGCTTGCGTATCTTGCTTTTTAACAATGATTTCTTTTTCCTCGATGACGGAGAATTTTGCTTTTTCCAGTTCTGGAGCCTGATATTTTATATCCTCTTTTGGGATGGGCTCAAACGGCTCAAGGATTCCTCTGCGGAGACATTCAAAAAAGGATTTTGCAGTAGCGTCTACATCATAGGCGGCATCATGTGCATCTCCAAAAGACGACCCAAAAAGTTTCTTATAAAGTTCAATTAATTTAGGTGCTTTTAATCGACCTCCGATGCCCCCTCCGAGTTGCATGAACTCTTTGGTTTGAAAACAGGTATCTATGCTCGGAAAATCGGCAAGTAAATTTTGGGAATTACATCGAAAAAACTCAGCACCTATAATTTTATTATCAAAGTCAATATTGTGACCCACAAGGACTTGTATGTTTTTGAGCTCTCCGGCAAACAAATCAAGTACCGATTTTAGTGAATCTCCTTCAAGAAGAGCTCTTTCAGTGCTTATTCCATGAATTTTTTGTGCATTGAAGGGAATGGTGTAGCCCTCTGGTTTAATGATTTTATTTCCTTGAGACTTTAAGTTACCAAAAGCATCATGCACTTGCCATGCAATTTGAACCAATCTAGGCCAATTATCAACTTCTTCTATAGGCGCATTCTTACGCAGAGGTAGTCCGGTAGTTTCAGTATCAAAGATTAAATACATGATTGATTTTTAAAGTATAAAGTCCCGGCTGTTTACCATATAGAATGATTATTTAGTACCCTTTGAAATAGAGTCGTTAAGGTATCTGTTTTAATAGTTAAATTGATAATTTATCTTAATTCATTGATAGTTCCTGATTATTCTATGAGTGTCATTGTTCGTGTTACTTCGTTGAAAGGGCCTTTAATCAGTACCCCATCAGCATCGATCAGTTCAAGCTGTACTGTGAGTATCCCAGGCGTTAATCCTTGGATATAGTAAGGCATCCATTCATCGATTATAAAGACTTCATCATTTATAGTGGCACGTACCTTATTTCCGTCAGGGCCAAGAGTAACATTGATGAGAAAAAAGTCAAGTAGAAGGTTATTTATATCACCTCCTTTGTAAGTCCCTTTGGGACGACTATAAAACATATGTTTCCCTTTTTCATCAAATTTATCAGGAAATGGTTTAGAACTTTCAGCATCAAAAGTGGTAAGAATGAAAGAATTTTCATTTTTGACACTTTCATGGTAGGAGCGCGAGAGAAAAGCTAGGGCCACATACTGACCTTTTGGCAAGTTTTTTTGTACTATTGGATCATAATGGGCTGAATACGGTTCATTATCCAAAATAAGGTGAATGTGCTGTCCTTTTGCCGAATTTGCAATACCTCGATCATTCGCATCTTCCGTGATTACACCCAGCTCATAATTTTTTACATCAAAATTAAAATAAACCAAATAACTCGTATCGTTTGCGGTGAGGTTTATATCTGATAAATTCAATTCCGAGTCCAGATAAGCTGGAGAAGGGGGTGCTTTGACTAATTGTATCTGGGACTTTGATAATATTTTTTCAGTGTTTTCAGACTCTTTTTTTGGTTTACAAAGGGTAACAGAGAAGATGATAAAAGTACCAAGTAATATGTTTTTCATGAAGAATTTTGGTTTGAGGTATTATAATAATTTTGAGCAATCAAAAATACACAATTTCGGGGGTAATTGAAAAGCCTTTTGATTCTTGGTGTAGGATTAAATAGCAAAGTTGAAATGAAAAGGGATCGTAATTGATTGATAAATAAGTCTAACTGTGAATACCCTTTTTTAAACTAAATTCATTTTATTTAAATCAGTTTTTGCTTACTTATTTTGATGTGTAAATTTATATTTCAAGTGTATTTAAAAATCGCATCACATCCATACCATCTGCATAGTCTGAAATTTCAGGGACTTGGGTTTGTCCAAAAGGGATGAAATTCTTTGACAGCTGACCCGATACAATACATTGAATTTTGTCTTGATTTTCGGTGAGATGTTGATTAACCTCAGCTAGATTTTGATATTTTTGGTAGTATAACACAGAAATCGGTGAGGTGAGGGCTTCGGATTCAGCGAGTAGCAAAAAACCCGTGTCCAAATGAGTGAACCCATTGACTAGATATATGGATTTATTATATTCATAATTGTTATGGTATTTAAAGTTGTCAGCAACTTTTTTAAATGATGTCCATAGATCTAGAAGAGGTAAAAAATCATAATCTTGAGGAACCCATATTTTGGAAACATTTCGACAACCTAATCCAAAATAAGTAAAGACGTCTTTGCCTAGTTCCATGAGTTCAGTATCTGTTTCTTTACCATTTAGAATAGCTACAGAGGTTCGGTTTTTTCTGATAATATGTGGGTATTTTCCGAAATAATAATCAAAATACCTGGCGGTGTTATTACTACCCGTTGCAATCACAGCATCCATAACTTTGAGTTGCTCACAAACATCGATTTGATCAATGAAGGCAGGTTCAATTTCACAGAGTTTACGGATGATCCATTGCATCAAAAACAAATCTTGACTGCTCAACTTTATGGCTGCTTTATTACCCGACAAGAGCACGCATATTAAGTCATGAAACCCTACCAAAGGTATATTTCCAGCCATAATCAAACCAATGATTTTTTGTTTTGATGGCTTAAGATCATAACCAGTCAGCCAAGTTTTCATTTTGACGGGATCAGTTAAATGAATGAGTCCCGATAGGGCTTGTTCAACATTGGATGTATCAAACCAACGATTGTTATTTGCGGCTTGTGTTATGATTTCAGCGCGTTCGGAGGCTGATAGTTCACTTAGAACTTGATTTAATTTGATAAAAGCATTAAGACGTTCTTCCAATTTCATAGATCTATGGTGTTTTCATGACAAAGGTAAGAATTGAATAGTTGATAAGATCTAATTATTTTTCTCACTAATCTTTTTTCTCACAAAAACGGTTTTTCAATAAAGATTTTAAATAACAGCGAATCTCCGGTGATAAGTTTTTTGGTCCCATCATTTTATGATTGGGAGGCTTTATTAAATTATTTTTGAATATCTTTAAATAAATTAATTTACCTCAAGCTAAGCAGGGATCGAAAATCAGCTTATGAAATGGTTCAAATACCTAATAGCACCTCTGTTCCTCATCCATCAGTTCGATATCCAAGGATCATCATCAATTTCCGAAAGGCCTTCAAGGCAGGATCTAACTATGGAATGGCTTCAATGGAAGGGAAATCCCGAAAAGGCAAAAATCGTATTAATTTCTGGAGACGAAGAATATAGATCTGAAGAAACCTTGGTTCAATTGGCCAAAATTTTAAATGTCAATCATGGATTTAATTGTACGGTTTTATTTGCCCAAAATCCCAATTATCCAGGTATTGTAAATCCGAATTATCAAAATAATATCCCAGGTTTAGTGGCATTGGTCGATGCAGATTTAATGATTATTCTTACACGTTTTAGAGCCTTGCCTGATTTACAAATGCGCTATATTGATGATTATTTAAAAAGCGGAAAGCCTGTTTTAGGCATGCGTACGGCGACGCATGCTTTTAAATTTGGTACGGGTCCTATAAAGAGTAGTTATGCGCATTATGGTAATTATTATAAAGAGAATAATGTTTGGAAGGGAGGCTTTGGAAAATTGATTTTAGGTGAAAAATGGATCGCTCACCATGGCGCTCATGGTCAGCAAAGTACCCTGGGTATCGTTCCGAAGACATCTCGGGATCATCCTGTTTTTAAGGGTATATTGCCTGGTTCGATTTGGGGGGCAACCGATGTTTATGCTATTAGATTGCCGATGGTTAACGATGCAGTTCCGTTATTACTCGGACAAGTTACTGAGCGAAATGGCCCCTATGATAAGTTAGATCCGTTTTTTGGAATGAGGCTTAGCGATAGCAAACGAGGGGCCATTGTTAAAAGAAAAAATGAGAGAGGGGCTACCGTATCCATTGATCTCAATGCACCGATGATGCCTATAGCATGGATCAAGAACTATCAAATTCCGAAGGGTAAACAAGGAAGGGTTTTCGCCACAACGATGGGGGCCTCAACAGATTTGGTTGCTGAGGGTACGCGAAGAATGTTAGTTAATGCAGCTTACTGGTGTTTGGGCCTGAAGGTTCCAGAAAAATCTAAGGTTGATTTGATAGGTAATTACCAACCTTCTCAATATGGATTTTTTGATGATGCCTATTGGGAGAATCGTGCTTTAAAAATTTCAGAACTTTATAAGCTGATGGATTGATGGACTGGGCTGCAGCTCAGCTCTAATTTGACTGCGATTATTCAAAACACTTTCTAGATAATAATTATTTTTTATTCTATTGAAACAACTTCCCTAATTTCTTTGTTATTATTTTTGTAAAAAAATTAATCATTTATATAATGGCAATTATAATAACCGATGAATGCATCAATTGTGGCGCTTGTGAACCAGAATGTCCCAATACGGCGATCTACGAAGGTGGTGAGCAATGGAAATGGTCTGACGGCACAGGATTAAAGGAAGTTGAGTTAGAGGGAGGAATTGCTTTAGATGCGCAGACCGATCAGGAACCGGTATCTGAAGAATTTTATTATATTGTTCCAGGTAAGTGTACCGAATGTACAGGATTTCACGAAGAACCACAATGTGCGGCCGTATGTCCGGTGGATTGCTGTGTTGATGATCCTGATTATGTTGAGACGAAAGATGAATTGATGACCAAAAAGAAATGGTTGCATCTTGATTAAATTCTTAATTCTGAGACTAGCTCATTTTTCTTCTTTTAACAAGATAGGCCGCTAGTATTTTATCAAAAGTTTCTTTTGTATCTACCTCGACAAAGTCGATTTTAAGTTGACCACACATTTGTTGTATATCATGATAAAATTTTTCCATTTTTATTTGGTGTTGCTCTTTGATTAGGGAAGGAGTGATTTTTATTTTTCGTCCATTTTCTGAATCTATGAAAAGATAGGGACGATCTTCGAAATTAAAGACTTTCTCCGTATTTTGATCCGAAACATGAAAAATTAAAACTTCATGATTTTTATGTTTGAGATGTTGAAGAGACTCATAAAGATCGGTATATGATGTGGAGTTTTGAAACATATCTGTAAAAAGGATCACTAATGACCGGCGACTGATTTTGTCCGAAACGGCATGAATACTTTCAGCGATTTGAGAGGAGGAAGATTGGGTGCTTTCTGTCTCCATCCAATGATTCAATTGTAGGAGCAATTGATGGAGATGTGATTTACTAGATTTCTGTGCAGTCGTTAATTTTACGCCGTCTGAGAAGCCTACTAAGCCTACGGCATCTCGTTGAGAAATCATTAAGTGAGAAAGGGCTGCAGCACAATAGATACTAAACCTTATTTTATCATATTTTGGTTTTGGATAGTACATGCTTTGAGAAATATCCATTAAGATCGTGCATCGAAGGTTGGTTTCTTCTTCATATTGTTTAACGAAAAGTTGATCCGTTTTGGCAAAGACTTTCCAATCTATGTTTTTTGCACTTTCACCAAAATTATAATGCTTGTGTTCGGCAAATTCAACAGAAAAGCCATGATAAGGGGATCGGTGTAAACCTGTGATGAATCCTTCAACCAATTCTTTGGCAAGCAACTTTAAATTGTCAAATTTTTTAATCGATGATAAATCTAAACCCACAGCAATATTTTTTTTACTAACATATTAATTTAGAGGCTATATTAAGTCAGTTCGAGGAATACTGCATTAAATTTGTATAAAATGTTCAATTTTTTGCATAGACTTGCTAAGCAATTTAAATAGCAATCTAAAATAGTATAGCCGTGGATGATAACAATGATAATAGGAGGGAAGAAATATATTCAGAGAAAGTGCAGGCTGGAAAAAGGACTTACTTTTTTGATGTCAAAGCAACAAGATCTAATGATTATTATCTGACCATAACGGAGAGTAAACGCCGATTTAAAGATGACGAATTTATCTATGAAAAGCATAAGCTATTTTTATATAAAGAGGATTTCCATAAGTTCGTAAATGCGCTCAAAAGTACGGTTGATCACATCAAAGAAGAGTTGATGCCTGAAGTTGATTTTGATGAAATAGAGCGGGAAGACCAAAACCGTCAGGAGCGTCAATAATACCTTCAGTAAATGATATTTTTTAATTTAAGTACGAGATGAGTACTTCTGAGAGCTAAATGATCGGTAGATTCTCCTTGATGCGTTGAAATAAGGCAGGCTGAATTAAAAAAAATTAACAAATATTTATTTCAAAACCAAGAATAAAAAAATGGGATTACAATGTGGAATCGTAGGACTGCCTAATGTGGGTAAGTCTACTTTGTTTAATGCCTTATCCAACGCGAAAGCTGAGGCGGCTAATTTCCCTTTTTGCACCATAGATCCTAATATAGGGGTAATCACAGTCCCTGATGAAAGATTGAAAATTCTTAATGAGCTAGTTCATCCTGAGAAAGTGATCCCAACGGCCATGGAATTTGTGGACATTGCAGGACTCGTTAAAGGGGCAAGTAAAGGAGAGGGATTAGGCAATCAATTTTTGGCTAATATACGTGAGGTAGATGCCATTATTCACGTGGTCCGTTGCTTTGACAATGACAACATTATGCATGTAGAAGGAGTGGTCAATCCCATTTCGGATAAAGAGGTTATTGATACAGAGCTACAACTAAAGGATTTAGATTCCGTCGAGAAAAGATGTGCCAGAGTCGAAAAATTGGCTAAGTCGGGAGATCAAGTGGCTCGTAAGGAATATGACATTTTGAATACATTCAAAATCCATTTGCAATCGGGACAAAATATGAGATCACTGGAGAGAGATGATGAGGTCATGACCTTCATCAATTCTCTTAATTTGCTTACCGATAAGCCGGTTATTTATGTCGCTAATGTAGAAGAGGAGCACGTTATCCATGGTAATGATTGGAGCAAGCAATTGGTAAAACTTGTAGACCAGGAAAATGCTGAGGTGATATTGGTTTGTGCTTCCCTCGAGGCGCAAATAGCTGAATTTGAAGAAGAAGAGGATAAAAATTTATTTCTTAAAGAATATGGGTTAGCTGAATCTGGATTGAATCGATTAATTAAAACCTCTTATCGTATTTTAAGACTCATCACTTATTTTACAGCGGGTGTTCAAGAGGTACGCGCTTGGACGATTCAAGAGGGCTGGAAAGCCCCTCAAGCGGCAGGGGTCATACACACTGATTTTGAGAAGGGTTTTATCAAAGCCGAGGTGATAAAATTGGCGGATTATCAATTTTATCAAACAGAACAAGGATGCAAGGAGGCTGGAAAGTTGGCCATTGAAGGAAAAGAATATATTGTGAAGGACGGAGATATCATGCACTTTCGATTCAATGTATAGGTGAGGAGGTAACTCCAGATCACTTCATTTAATGATCCAAGCAAGTGCTTCTTTTTATTTAGAACTTTTTATAGCCTACGAGTCTGTCATTAAGAGATCCCGGAGCTCGGTGATAGACGAGTACTTCATAATTATTACGATGTTCGCCATGATTGCCATCTATCCAATAAAAAGGATACTGTTCGCTTGATACATAATAGTTGTAATTATAAAATCCTTGCTTTACTCGAATACTACCCGTGTAAGCCTGCATGTTTTCATCATAGTTCATTTTATTTTGTAAGTTCAACTGCCAATTATTAAAACCTCCATGAATGAAAATATCACCATTAATTTGGGGTAGATCTATTCTAAAATGCACCCAAACATATTCTGAATTCAAATTTTGGGTATTGGGATCCAAAGTTTGGGTGTAGTAGGCACCGTTTAAATCTGTATTTAATGTTTGACTGAAGGCCAACCCTTTTTTTGGTGATTCTGGTTCTAAGATTAACTCGATACCCCGGCTAGTGGGTTGAATCGCCATTACATTTTGACCCCGATAGCTTATGGATCGGGCATCAAAAAACCTAAAATTATTTAAGGCTGGAAAGAGCATCTCATCATTGAAGTAGTTAAAAATTAATGTTTTTTCATTGGGGATTAGTTGTGTAGGGAGCAAAGGTATGAGTGCATGCTTCCAATCTCTGTTTTGAATTAAAACCACTTTAAAATCATCTTGTGAATTTGAGGTTTCGAGATCACTGTAGTTGATTTTTAAGTTTATTTTTTGATGCGTTCGGCTGTTTTTAGGTTGTTTAGGAGTGGAAATATTTACGTCTACATAGGTTAAATTTTCATAAACAATAAACTTTCTTGTAAATAACGGAATAGCTGATTGATCATCTTGATAGATACAGATGATATAATTACCAGATATTTTTAATTTAGGAATAACCGTTTTATAGGTTACATATGTTGAAAAATTACTCTGAGAAAACGCATAATCAGCAATCGTAAATTCATTGTAATTGCTTAGAAATTCCAAATCATTCAATTTTGAAGGAATCCAGTTCCAATCACAATGAAAAATCTTCATTTTGAGGTATTGGTAATCTGGATTGAGGAGGTCAAAAATGAGCTCATAGGTTTGTCCTTGAGCTAGGGGTACTGCATTTAATTGAGCTGCATTCAAAGCCTCAATGGGGGCAATGCTTACAGTACCTACTTGGCTGGTATATTCTTTATCTGTATATTGTATTTCAAATGCTTCCAGACTCGAAGATGAGTTTACGAATGTGCATTTAAATTGAACAAAAAAGATCATCAAAAAGCAAAATCTGAGTCTTTTCATGAGTTGTTTTTTTATCAACAAGTTTACAACGAATTTTCAATTAAAGTTGTCTTTAATTTACTAGGATGTTTGATTCCGATAAATTTCTAATAAAAGGGTGTAAAAAAAGTAAACCAAAGGCTCAAGAAGCTCTTTATGCCAAATATTCGAAAGCTATGTACGCGGTTGCATTACGTTATGTTAAGGGAATTCAAGAGGCCGAGGATATTTTACAAGAATCTTTTGTTAAAGTTTTTGAAAATATAGAAAAATTTAGAGGAGGGTCCTCCTTACCTTATTGGATCAAGAGGATCGTGGTAAATACGGCTTTAAATCATCAGAGAAGTAAGCTTTTTTTATATCCAATGGTAGATATAGTCAATTTAGACGATCATGTGGTAAATGAAGATGTTTTTTCCAAAATTAGTCATCAAGAATTAATTAAGATGATTATGTCGCTGCCCGATGGAAGCCGAATAATATTTAACATGTACGCCATAGAGGGGTACAAACATCATGAGATTGCAGCGAGATTAAAGATCAGTGAGGGGACATCTAAATCCCAATACTCAAGGGCCAAGAAGCTATTGATTAAAATGTTGGAATTAAAAGGTCATGTCAAATATGGATAGCCACAGCAGCGATCGAGAGCCATTTGCGAACCACTGGCGAAAAGCCATGGAAGAGGCGGAAATAACTCCTTCTGATAGCGTGTGGAGTATGATCGCTAAAAGCTTGGATGTATTGAAGTACAGACATCGTGCCCAAATCTATGGTTTGGTGGCAGCTATTGCTGTTTTAATAGCGATCAGTGTTTCTATTCAATCACAATGGCTAGGTATTGACTCTAAGCCGGAAAATATATTTTTGAGCCAAAATGGGAATCAAAATCCATCAAACGATACTTCACCGCTCACAGGGCCTCTCATGGCTTCCAAAAAGCTTTATTTTTTAGATTTAAAAGAATTAAATTCAAATTCAGAGCATCGCAAATCGGGAGAAAAAAGTTCTTCACTGGCAATAGATAGGAAAATATTAAGTCCTGATAAAAAAGAATATCAGTTATTGGATAAAAATTCGATTGACAAGAGAACCATAACTCCCATTTTTGCTTCTTATCCTATGTTTTTTCTCAAGAAAAATTCAATAGCAGACAAGGACCATTTATGGGCGGGAATTAATATTGGTGGATCTTCATTCAACCCCAATTATGAAATGATAAATGCAGGCGATATGCTCTCTTCAGGGGGGTTAAATTCAGGATTTTTGAGAGATCAAGGGGGTACTGTGACCTCACTGAATGAAAATATGTTGGTGGGAATTAATAGGAAAATAGAAGTTAATCTAGGTATGACTTTCAAAGAGCGGTTTGTTCTTGAGGGAGGTCTTCAATATGTCCAAACGGAATTAGTTCAACAGTCTAATTTTATGGTTGAAACTATTTCTTATCCCACATCAATGTCTCCTCAGAATCCATCTCCAGTTGCAGAAAGCATAAATAAGGGAGTTCAAAAAACGCAAGAAATAGCGTACAAAAATACAGAGACGGAATTGGAGAATAGGATAGATTACGCCTCTGTGCCTTTGCGGGCAGGTTTTATATTTCTAGATCAACGCTTGTCACTCCGTTTGAACGCTGGTTTGGTGACCAATTTTTACCTTGGAAACATTCATCGATCCTTGGATGATTCAACACCTCTAACTGAATTTACAACCAGTGATAATTCTGTATATAGAAATATCTCGTTTTCAGGTCAGACAGGGGTAAGTTTAGGTTACCGACTTCTTCAGAATATCGATGTTACTTTTGAGCCTAACTATACACAATCATTCCAATCTATCACCAGAAGTTATATGGGTTTTTCATCCGTTCCTAACGGCTTTGGAGTAATGGCGGGCGTGAGATACAACTTTAACTAACATCCTCAAAACTTATTTTTTTAGGTAGTCATCTTTTTATTTTATGGAGTTTGTCTAACCCCTCGTAAGTAGTCAACTTAGAATGAATAATATCCTCTGACGGTAGACAATTATATTGGCAAATAAAGAGTCATATCTTTTATTGTGTAGAATGTTTTAAGAAATGCTCTATATTTAGCCAAATCAAATGGTGGTTAAGAACTTTATTACCTTTATTTACAAACTAAAAGTCCATGAACGATTTAAGAAGTTTAAGAAAAGATGTCTCATACATAAATAAGCTAAATAAAATAGAGGTTTTGAGATTGATTCGGGTATCCGGTGAAATTTCAAGATTACAAACTAAAAGTCCATGAACGATTTAAGAAGTTTAAGAAAAGATGTCTCATACATAAATAAGCTAAATAAAATAGAGGTTTTGAGATTGATTCGGGTATCCGGTGAAATTTCAAGAGCTGATATTGTAAAAAAAACCAAACTTAGTGCGCCAACGGTAACTAGAATAGTGGACAGTTTGATAGGTACTAATTTGGTGCGCATGGTCGGTCATGGAGATTCAACTGGGGGTAGACCTCCAAAGCTAATTAGGTTTGATGGCTCACATAACTTTGTCATTGGTGTTGATTTGGGTTCCACTAGTATCCGGGCGGCAATCTCGGACTTAGATGGAAAGTTTATAACAGAAGTTGAGAAGCCCACCGATCTCAAAAGTGGTTTTGAAAAGATAAGTCTGCAGTTAGTTGAGCTTATTAATAAACTAATAGAACGTTCTAAACTTGTCGAAGATAAAATACTGGGTATTGGACTTGCGGTTGCTGGTTTAATTAACACTGAAACCGGTATAATTGAATATTCGCCCATGTTTAAATGGAAGAAAGTCAATCTTCGAGAGGAGTTAAAAAAACATCTGAAAATAGCTGTTTTTTATGATAATGTGTCACGTGTCACAGCTTTAGGAGAATTACTATATGGTGTAGGGAAACAACACAAGAATTTTATTTGTGTCAACGTGGGTTTCGGTATTGGAGCCGGTATCATTATTAATGGGGAACCATTTTTTGGTAATCGGGGCTTTACAGGTGAGTTTGGGCACATAATAGTAAATCATAATAGTCCCCATAAAGATGCAGATGGAATTAAAGGATGTATTGAAGCACTTTCTTCAGGTTATGGTATTGCTGAAATTGCAAAACATCAAATTAGTGCTGGCGAGGAAAGTAGCATGATAAGTATCGTCAAAGGTAACTTAGAGAAAATAACAGCAGAAATTGTAATAAATGCAGCAAAAAAGGATGATAAACTTGCTTTGAAAATAGTAGATGAAGCCATGACTTATTTGGGAATTGGTGTGGACAGTCTAATCAAATTGTTTAATCCGGAAATCATTGTTTTTAGTGGAGGCCTTGCCAAATCTGGAGAGATATTTTTTAGCAAATTGGAAAAGCATATATTGGAGAATAAATTACGTGAGATTGAGTACATTGTAAAACTAGTTCCATCATCATTTGATCAAGACGCCACGTTAATCGGGGCATTTTCATTAGTCATATCTAAAATACTCCAATTTGAAGATGGAGATCTCACTTAATTTGCATTTTCAATTATAATCAATTTTTTAGTATTTTTCATCGGTTTAAAAAGCAGGCAATTTCTAACTTAATTTATTTCTATAAAAGGTAAAATTGCATAGGTAAAATGTAATAAAAGACCATTCATTACTTTACTATATACATTAGCAATGGATGACCTTCTTAACTAAACATTACCAAGATAATGCGATTACGCATTATTTCAGATAACATCCGAATCAATTTTTTTTATTTTTAGTTTATTTTACATTTTCTTGTGATTTTATCAACAAAACTGGTATAAATATAAATTTTTTCTATTTATATTTCATATATTTAAATATATTAAAATAGACACGTCCATAGTTTAATTTTTTATTTTGGTTTATTGAAATAGAATCTTACTTTTGTATAATTAGAAAGTATTACTTTTAAACTTATTATATAAAAGATTCAATTAATAATCAGCTAAATAATCAATAATTATGAAGAAGAAAATTTTGCTTTTAAATGCTTCCTTACTGTTCATCTTGGGGTCCGTTTTGGCCCAAAGAGCGGTAACTGGACAAGTAACTTCAAGTGATGATGGAACAGGAATTCCGGGGGTAAATGTTGTCCTCAAAGGGACTTCTTCTGGTACAATCACTGATGTTGATGGAAACTTTCGTTTGGAGGTTCCTGAAGCAGGAGGAACTCTCGTCTATACTTTTATAGGACTAAAATCGCAAGAAAGCGTCATAGGGTCAAGGTCTATTGTAGACATTTCGATGAGTGCTGACCTTGCTGAGCTAGAGGAAATAGTTGTTACGGGTTATGGTGTTCAAGATAGGGCAGATGTGACCTCAGCAGTTGCTTCTGTTGATATTAGTAATATGTCAAAACGATCAACAGCAGATGTGACGCAGGCTCTTCAAGGGACCGTCACAGGTGTAAAGATTAAATATACCGATGCAAATCCGGGTTCACCCATTAATATGACTATTAGAGGCGTGAGCTCTCCCAGTGGAACATCAGGATCACCACCATTAGTTGTGGTAGATGGTGTCATGATTTCTGGTTTACAAAATGTCTCTTTTGAGAATATCGTAGGAAATGGAGATGGAACAAGAGCAACGACGGGTCTCGAAAACATTAATCCCAATGATATTGAATCTATGGAAATATTGAAAGATGCCTCTGCAGCAGCGATTTATGGGTCAAGAGCTGCAAATGGCGTAATATTAATAACCACCAAGAAAGGAAAAAAAGGCGCGCCTCAAGTAAGTTTTAATGCTGAACTTGGAGTTCAAACACCATACAAAGGGCCTGAAACCGCCAACACTGCACAATATATGCAAATTTTGCAAAGTATGTATGGTCAAGATTTAGGTGGTGAGGCTAATGATTTTCTCATGCCGCAAGCAGCTCTAGATTACTTGGAAAATCCTGGTCAATTTGATTCCTATGATTGGTATAATCTTGTTTATAGCGAAGCTTTCACACAAACGTATGATGTAGCAGTTTCCGGAGGTGGCGATTTTGGTAACTACCGAATTTCTGCAGGTTATAAGGATCAGGATGGTGTAGCATTAGGGACAGGATATGAAAGGATAAATCTCAGGGCAAATTCTAATTTTAATGTTTCTAAAAAACTTAAATTTGGACAATCAATAGCTATTTCTAATTCTGAAGTGCTTCCGGAACCTTATGCATTTAGTCGTTCAGTCATGTTTAAGGCTATTGCTCAGGTGCCTCATTTCTCCCCTTATGGTGTTAATCCGGATCCTGCAAATGATCCTTCAGCACTGCCAAGAACTAGATCTTTTTATTGGGGTGGAGGAGATAATCCTGAGGCACTTATAAGGAACCCTTTGGATTATGCTAATTTTTGGAGTAGAAGTGATCAGCAAAGCACTGTCACGGCCAATTTGTATGGTGAATATCAGATAATTTCAGGATTGAAGTTTAGATTGAGTGGATCTTACAACAGAACTGAGGGATTCTTTAAAGAAAGAACAAGGACTTTAAGTCAACCTGAGGAATATTTTAATGCTGAACGCTACTTAAATGAAACTGAGATTGAAGACTCAAATTGGAATATCGATAATATTTTAAGTTATAACAAAGCGATAGGTAAACATAATTTTAATGCTCTTCTCGGATACGTAGCACAGCAATTTACTACACGATCTTTAAGTGGAACTAAAGAACTTTTCTTATCTGACATAACTTCGACATTTGATGGTCCAGGTGCTGATCCTACTTTGACAGAGCTGAACGGAAGTTTGGAAGAATATAGAATGACTTCGATCATTTCTTCACTTTTCTATTCTTTTGACAATAAGTATACCATAAATTTCACTTTTAGACGTGATGGCTCTTCAAGATTTGATGAATCAGTGAGATATGGAAACTTTCCTGGTATTTCAGGCGGCTGGACATTATCAAATGAAGGGTTTTGGAAAAATAGTGGAATATCAAATATAGTCAATCGTCTTAAATTCCGCGCTTCATATGGCATCTTAGGACGCCAAGTAACTTCTACCTATAGGCCACAAGCTACATTGTCATATATACCTTATTCGTTAGGTGGTGGCGTGGTAAACGGCCTTATGACTCCGGGTCCGATTAATCCATTTATATCATGGGAAGAATCAAAGACCACGAATTTTGGGGTTGATTTCGGATTATATCAAGATAAGTTATCCGCATCAGTGGACGTTTTCCAACGCCAAACTGCCCAACTTATCTCGGCAATAGTTATACCAAGTTCTGCAGGCGGAGGTGAGATTCAGACCAATGATGGAGAAATTAATAATTCCGGTGTAGAGCTTGAATTTAGTTTTAATCAAGATATTGGTCCAGTAAATCTTAATATTGGATTGAATGCGACCTATATCTGGACTAGATTGACTAGTATACCTGAGGATCTTATTTATGGAGATGGGGCCCCGGAATGGGATGTTCCCCATGTGTCTCAAACATTTCAAGGTCGATCACCAGGTGAATTTTGGTTGATAGAGACGGATGGTATTTTTAAGTCTCAGGCAGAGATAGATTCCCACGTAAGTTCAGATGGAACAGTTATTCAGCCCAATGCTCAACCAGGTGACGTCAGATTTGTGGATGCAAATGATGATGGACAAATTACATCTGAACCAGTGGGTGGTGATCGCGTTTTTAGTGGATTGGGTATTGCACCATGGAATGCTGGCCTGAATATTAATGCCACTTACAATAATTTTGATCTTACCCTTAGTTTTTATGGAAATTTTGGAAGTAAAGTTTATAACGGTCCAAAATATCTCTTAGAACAACCTTTCGGATATGATAATTTCAGCCCGACATTGCTAGGGGCGTACGATGCTGCAACAAATCCAGGCTCTAACTTTCCAAGAAATAATCCAAATGATTTAGGTGAAAATTATAATTCTAGGCCTGATTCAGATCGCTATATAGAAAATGGAAATTTTGTAAAAGCTTCTTTAATCCAATTTGGTTATAGATTACCAATGTCATTTTCTAAAAAATTGGGTATGAGTTCACCAAGAGTCTACGTCAGTGGTCAAAACCTATTTACAATCTCAGGTTATGAAGGAATTGATCCTGAACAAGGGCGTGATGGATTGATAAGTGCAGGTATTGATAGAGGTACGGCACCACAGTTTAGAACAATATTACTTGGTTTTTCAGTCAACTTTTAAAAAATTAAAAAGATGAAAAAAATAAAATTTATTCGTAAAATAATTGCATTACTTTTTCTATTCACGGTATCGTCCTGTAGTAATGATTGGCTTGAAATTGAAAATCCTAATTCTATCACTTCTGGATCTTTCTTTTCATCGGATGATGATTTTGTAATGGCCGTAAATACATTATTTGGAGATACTGAGGGTGGATTTAATGAACTTTGGTATGGTGGCTCTGAAGCTTCTAATCTTAGAAGTGATGCTATAGCATTGGCTGCTGTTGATTTTGCTCAATTTGCCCAATATTATAGTTTTAATAATGATGCGTCAAATGGTATTTCCGATGATATCTGGGCTGATGCTTACAGTACCATATTTAAGGCCAATACAATTTTAAAGCAAATGGAAAATTACACATTTACAGATTCTGACCTATCGGTAGCATTAAATGCACAAATTCATTTTTTTAGAGGGGCGTCATTCTTTAGAATTGCCCATGCTTACGGAACGGGTCCCATTCCTTTGGATCCAGCTGAAACTGAAGATCAGTTCAATGTAGCAGCTGAATCTGCTGAAAATCTTTACGCACAGGCGATTCAAGATCTTACGATTGCGAAAGCTGATTTGCCTTCAGAGCAGGAAGAAGTAGGTAGGCCGACAAAAGGTGCGGCTACTGCATTTTTGGGGAAACTCTATCTTTATCGTGCAGGATATTTAAATGATGACAGTTCATATGGGCTTGCAGCTACCGAGTTTAATGAGATCATAACGACTGGGGGATATTCATTAACTTCTAAGTGGTTGGATAATTTTGTAGCCAGTACTGAGAATAATTCGGAGTCTATTTACGAAGCGCAGTATGACGTTTATTCTGGTTCATATAATGCCACTCAGCAAAGACCAGGGACTGCAAGTGTCCCCGGTATCTCAGGAGAGATAGTTTTCAAACCCTCTGAATGGATTTTTCAGGAAATGTCCAAAGAGCGAGATAGTGATAGTCTTTTAGATGTCCGATTGTTACGTACACTATATTTTGAAGGTGGATTACCATTATTTGGGGTCAATTTTGCAGATTTGGGAGACGGTTTAGTGTGTGCCTCTGGTGGGGGTGGTGAAGATGATTCGGGAGGAGGACTTGAATGCTGGGAAGAAGACTTCACTGGTGAGGATAGTTATTGGACCTCGGTAGTTGCAGATTTATATCCAGATGCCACAATTACAGAGGTAATGCTAAATGGTTGCTGGGACCCTGTTGCAGAAAGCGAATATGAAAATGTAACTGTTACTTTAGATCGTGGCTGTAGCATAGTTTTTAACCATTGGGAAGAGTCGATAATAGGTAATGGCTGCGAGGCATCTAATGATGGAGGTAGTTTTTCCGGTTGGTTAAGAAAATATCTCAGTGAAGATTTAGCTTGTTATCCAGTCAATAATGTCAATAATGAAAGAATTATCCGTTATGCAGATATTTTATTGATGTATGCTGAGGCAAACTTTATGGCTGGGGGTAATATTACAGCATCAATAGATGCAATCAACTTAATTCGAGAACGTGCCAATTTACCGGCTGGCGTTGACTCCAACGGCAATGCATTAGATGCTACTAATATTATGGATGAAATAGAGCATCAGCGAGTAATGGAATTTGTTATGGAAGGAACTAGATATTATGACATGATCCGATGGGGTGTTTTAAAAGAAAGACTACAGGCCCACGGTTTTCCTGATGGTGCTGCAACTCTTGATGAGGAAAAGCACAAATATTTTCCTATTCCGGTGGGAGAAGTACTTTATAATGATCTTATTGATCAGAATCCATTATGGTAGGAGATTAATAATGTTTTAGGACAAACAATGTACAGTTCTTTATTAATACACTGACCATTAGGCAATGAATGCTTCTTCTTCATTTTTTTTATGGAAATTTCAACCATTGAAAATGTCTTTTGGGAAGTGTATTAATGAAAGACAGATTATTTTAATTTTATCCTACGCTTAAAATGTAACAAGTTGATTTTTTTTAGGATAAAATTGTTAAAATTTATGCTTCAAAGAACATCTGATATTTCTAGGGTAAATATGAGATTTTAACTTTAATTGTTTATTAATTAAAGGTTCTCATCAAGATAATGTTCGTATGTTCATTAAGAGAATAGTTAAAACAAAGAGTGGGATTTAATGTCAAAATAATTGTTAAATAATTTTTTTTGAATTTTTAGGGCTTTGGTGTAGACTAGATAAAAAATGTCAATAAAAGAAGAAAACTTGGGTGGATTGTTATCAGTGAATTGCTATTTCCGCGATTGTGCAATTAATACAAATCCTGAGTAAATTGGAATTTGTAATTAATAATGATTCAGACAAAAACTTGATTTTTTTTAATACGTTTTTGATGGATTTTATAACCTTCACTGTTTCCTCATAGTTAATTTTGCTCTAAAGAATTATTTGAGAATTTAAGTTTTTTCATTAATACTTTAAATGTTAAATCATTATGTCAAGGAAGGAAATAGTGAGTATCTGTAATTCAGGCTATTTCATTGAATTACTCAGAATTGTGATAGGTACAATTTTAGTCTTTAGTATGGTTTTTTTCCATGCGTGTAATTCAAAACAAGGAATCGAAGGGTCCTGGGATTTTGAAATATTTTTTGATGAAGAACCTATTTTGGGCACTCTAAAATTAGAAAAAGAAAATGATTCTATAGTTGGAGTTATACATTCTTTTATAATGGGGAAGATGGAGCTAGAAAATTTGAAAATTGTCAATGATGAGTTGAATGCAAACTTTGAAAAATGGGGAATGAAATTTTTCTTAAATGGTACATTTGAAAGCAGTGAATTTAGCGGCACTTTAGTTGTAGAAGATGATGAATTAATATTTACTGCAACGAAGCAATCATTTGAGCCAATCATTATCGATAGGTCGAATATCAAATACATGTTATCTGATAATGATTTACAAGAAACAGAACTTAATATCGACCATGCGGGAATAATTGAGGAATTGGACGAAGTAGCTCTAGAGCGAGGAAGCCGAATATATAATGCAAATTGTATCAATTGTCATGGAAATCCTGATATGGAAGGATCCCTTCCAAATGCGGCTAAGTTTTGGAAACACACGTTTAAGGCAGGAAATGACCCTTTTTCGATGTACCAAACCATTACAAGGGGATATGGGGCCATGGCTCCACAGTTGAGACTTACTCCTCAAGAAAAATATGATGTTATTACTTATATCAGAGAGGAATATATTCGAGATGAAAATAGAGATCAATATTTTAAAACTACACCTGGGTATTTAGCAAATCTACCGAAAGGGACGTCTAGGGGTCCTGCTTCAGAGCCTTACAATCCATGGTCAGATCAAGATTATGGTAATTTTTTCATCAATACTTATGAGTTATCTGATGAAGAAACGGGACTTGAACGTTACCATTCCCCTGGTCCAACGCCTTTCGCTGATGAGGACTATTTAAAAAATAATTTTGCTTACAAGGGCATAGCTGTTAGATTGGATCAAGGAGATGGGGGTGTTTCAGCTGGAAAAGCTTGGATGATATTTGATCATGATGTGATGCGGGTTGCTGGAGGTTGGACGGGATCCGGATTTATAGACTGGGAGGGTATTTTACTAAATGATAGACATGAAACCTATCCTCGGACAGTAGGAAAACTTCATTTTGAAACTCCAGTCGGTCCCGGTTGGGCAAATCCTAATACTGGCTCATTTGATGACTCTAGGTATACAGCGAGGGATGGACGTAAATTTGGACCACTACCAAAAAAATGGGCAAATTATAAAGGTCTATATCATCATGGAGATAATATTATTTTTTCATACACTGTGGGTAGTGCTGAAATTCTGGAACAATTAGGAATGGAGGAAAAGGATGATCAAATTGTTTTTACTAGAACAATAAATATTACACCCTCCTCCTCATTTTTAAAACTCAAAATAGCATCAGCCGCTAATAATGTGAATATTTTTGGAAGTGGAGCCAGTCTTTCGGAGGAAGATGGGTACGTAATGATGAATGTTAAGAAATTTCAGGAAGTACGAGTAAAATTATTCATTGCAGATTCAGAAGTCAAAAATTTTGATCGTATAGTTAAGGCTTCTCCAGCACCCGAATCTTTATTAAAATACACAAAAGGCGGTCCTGCCCATTATCCGCAAGAGTTGGAGAGTAGGATAGTTAGAGGAAGTAATGATGGCTTATTAGCTGTGGATCATTTGTCTCCACCATTCGAAAATCCTTGGCAGGCACGAATGAAATTGAGCGGAATTGATTTTATGGAAGATGGAAATAGGGCCGTGGCTTGTACCACTGATGGTGATATTTTCTTGATAACTGGTCTAACTAATGGCGGTAGTACATTAAAATGGAAGAGAATAGGTTCGGGGCTTTTCCAACCATTAGGGATCAAAGTATTAGATGAGAAGATTTATGTTACTTGTAGAGATCAACTTGTTCTGCTAAGAGACTTAAACGGTGATGATGAAACGGACTATTATGAAAGTTTTAACCATGACCATCAAGTAACGGATCATTTCCATGAGTTTGCCATGGGATTACAGGTAGATAAGGAAGGTAATTTTTATTATGCCAAAAGTGGGAGACATGCTCGCGAGGCGTTAGTTCCTCAGCATGGTACCTTAATTAAAGTCAGTAAGGATGGTAAAAAGTCAGAAATCATTGCCTCAGGTTTTAGAGCGGCAAATGGTATTTGTTTGAATCCTGATGGTAGTTTTTTAGTTACCGATCAGCAAGGATATTGGAATCCCATGAATCGTATTAATTGGATAGATACTGGAGGAGAAAATAAATTTTTTGGAAATATGTGGGGTTATAACCCTCCCGCTGATTCTGGTGATTTAGCCATGGTACCCCCTATGGTCTGGGTTGATATGGAATTTGATCGATCTCCTTCTGAGCTTTTATGGATTGATAGCGAAAAATGGGGTCCCTTGAATGGAGGGCTATTGAGCTTTTCTTATGGTTATGGAAAGATGCAACTGGTATTGCATGAGGAGGTAAACGGACAGAGGCAAGGCGGTATTGTTGACGTGCCTCAATTGCAGTTTTATACCGGTGTTATGAGAGGTAGATTTCATCCAGAAGATGGTAATTTATATCTATGTGGAATGTCTGCATGGAGTACCTCCAAAAATATGAGAACTGGTGATCTTTATAGGATAAGATATACAGGAAATCCAGTAACCGTCCCAATCAAGCTTAATGCAGAAGAGGATGGGATTCAATTATCATTTGCATCCGAATTGGATGCAGAAAAAGTAGCCAATCCTGAAAATTTTGAGGTCCAGACTTGGGATATTATTAGAAGTAGCGATTATGGATCAGAAAGATACAATACTAAAATACTTAATATTACTAAGGTAGAAGTTAGTAAGGATAAAAAGAGCGTAAAACTAGTTTTGCCCGATATTAAACCTATTGATGTGATGACTATTGCGTATAAAGTTATGGATTTAAATGGGAATGTATTTGAAGGGAAAGTTCAAAATACCATCCATAACCTGGCTGGATCGAGTTCAAAAGAATTGGCCATTCTGACGCAATAAATTTGTTTTGATAAAAGTAATAATTAGTATTTATGCCAATTGTAATTTTTAAAAAAAAGTTTATCGGCAAGATTTCAAAATAGTCAATAAAGATTGTTTTAAATAGTAATTTTATGAATCAAAATAACCATGTAAGATTATTTTATGGTAGTTGTCTTGCGCTAGTTACTACGGCACTTTCATTCAGTATAAGAGCAGGTATCCTTCCAGAACTTGGAGAAGAGCTAGACTTATCGGCTGAACAGCTGGGCTACATCAATTCTATGTGGTTTTTAGGTTTTCCGATTTCCATGGTATTTGGAGGTTTAATTTATCATAAGGTAGGAGGTCAAAAAATAATGCAATTTGCATTTCTTGCTCATGCGATTGGGATAATAATGACCATTTACAGTGGAAGTTATGCTGGATTACTCATTTCGACATTACTAATAGGTCTTGGAAATGGATGTACTGAGGCGGCCTGTAATCCGATGATTGCAGATGCCTACGAAGGGAATTTAATGAGCAAAATGATGAATCGTTTTCACATGTGGTTTCCTGGAGGAATTGTTATCGGTAGTCTCCTTTCGAAATTCATGACTGATTCCGGCTTCGGTTGGGAGACCCAGATTTGGATTATTCTTCTACCAACATTGGCATATGCTTATCTATTTTTTAAGCAGGGATGGCCAGACGCGAAAACTAAAGAAAAGGCCTCATTGTCGGTAAATTTTAAGGCCATGCTTTCTCCATTATTTATTTTTATGATGGCATGTATGGCATTAACAGCTATTTCAGAGTTTGGACCGCAACAGTGGGTCGGCTTAATATTGGCAAAAAGTGGCGCTCAACCGATGTTGATTTTGGCATTAGTTACAGGCTTGATGGCCGTGGCTAGGTATTTTGGTGGGGATGTTGTGCAAAAGTTTGATCAAACAGGAGTTTTATTGGGCTCAGCTATACTGGCTACAATTGGAATTTTTCTTTTTAGCACTCAGACGGGCGCAATGGCATACGTAGCAGCAATATTTTTTGCGCTTGGAATCACTTATTTTTGGCCAAATATGATAGGTTTTATTGCGGATAAAATACCTAAAAGCGGAGCCTTAGGAATGTCTGTAGTTGGAGCGGTAGGTATGTTTTCCACTTCAATATTTCAACCAATTATAGGGGGCTGGATTGATTCAGATAAAGTAGCTGCAGCAGCAGCAGGTTACAAAGGTGATGAATTAGAGCTAATCGCGGGCCAAGCTACGCTAGGGAGTATGCTATCATTTCCAGGAATATTGATTCTGCTTTTTGCTATTCTGTTTTTTTGGATGAAGAAATAAAGTAAACAATAAAAATAAACTTGACTGAATGAAAATTGGTATGAATATGTTGCTTTGGACAAACCATGTCACTGAGCAACATTTTGGCATTTTTGAAAAATTGAAGAAAACCGGCTTTGATGGTGTTGAACTCCCATTAGGAGAAGGAGATGTAGCACATTATTCAAGGATAGGTGAACAAATCTCCAGCCTGGATATGGGAGTTACTTGTGTAACTTCTCTATCAGAGAGTACTAATATTGCTAGCCCTGATCGAGTAATTAGAGAAGCTGGCCTTGAACGTTTGAAATGGGCCATCGATGTGTCTCATGGTGCTGGATCTGATGTAATTTGTGGGCCTTTTCATTCTGCATTCGCTTATTTTACAAGAGAATTGCCTACCGCGGATGAGAAAAAATGGAGTGCTGAAATGCTTCATAAAGCCGGTGATTATGCTCAGCAGGCAGGAATAATGTTAACGCTGGAAGCATTAAATAGGTTTGAATGTTATTTGGTTAATACTGTGGTTGACTTGAAAGAATTAGTGAAGTCCGTAGACCATCCAAATGTGGGTGCCATCTATGATACTCACCACGCCAATATGGAAGAGAAAAGTCAGCGAGAAGCTATTCATATAATAGCTCCGTATTTGAAACACGTCCATATTAGTGAGAATGATCGTGGTACTCCGGGCAAGGGTCAAATTAGTTGGAATGAAGTTTTTGATTCACTTAAGTCGGTTAATTACGATGGATGGCTGACTATTGAAGCTTTCTCGACTATTATACCGGAATTTGCAAATTCAATTAACGTATGGCGTGATTTTTCGCCCTCTGAAGAGATCTATCAAAAAGGATTAGAGTTCATTAAAAAGGAATGGGGTAAAGCTTAAAATTATTAACTATTATGGGTAATTACGCCGAATCAAGTGGAGCAAAGATTTATTTTCAAATGCGGGGTCAAGGAGACCCATTGGTTCTTATTATGGGCTTTGGAGCTGAGGGGAATGTTTGGGAAAAGCATGTGGTCGAATATGAAAAGTATTTTAATTGTATTTTAATTGATAACAGGGGAGTTGGTCTTTCTGATCAGCCGATAGGTCCCTACACTACTAATATGATGGCAGATGATACTATTGCTGTTATGGACCATTTAGGTATCGAAAAAGCAAGAGTGGCAGGGATTTCAATGGGG
>Ga0209630_10000029_pt1 | contig 176885 bp, 160 predicted proteins | sample COG_01_FD_184745 | JGI IMG/M metagenome (GOLD analysis project Ga0209630, IMG submission 184745) | Pelagic Microbial community sample from North Sea - COGITO 998_met_01 (SPAdes) (version 2) | ecosystem: Environmental > Aquatic > Marine > Neritic zone/Coastal water | place: Helgoland, sampling...
CAGCTCGCGCATAGGTCCTGCTGCGCTGGCGCGAGCTGGTCAGAGCAGTCGTCATTTTGACCAGAGCGCCTGCAATTGCGGCGAGCTTTCGGCTCATCGATGTCGTGCCTGTGTGCGGTGGTGCCGGGGAAGCCCCGACGTGGGCGAGATTATAACGAACCGGCAACCCATCGATTGCAGCGATAGACGGTCCGAAGTCCGCCTGCATCAAATTACCGACGACGCCGTGCCGCTGTTTGAGTCGAATGCTGAGAAAGATGTCACTCAACACGGCTTGCGGACCGACCGCGCTGGGCGCCGCGCAGTCGCATAGCTGGTGCGACGACCATCTTAGTCCGTCGACTCGGGTTCTTCCCCCCCTAGGGCAGTGCGTCGGGCGGTAACCGATGGATTGCGCCGCCAGCGTCGAGCAATAAAGCGCGCGCGCCACTGAATTGCTCAACAATTTCACGGGCGCGGGTAGGCGCAGCTACTGCCAGTGCCGTGGAAAGACCGTCGGCGATCGTCGCGTCCCGGGCCATCACAGTCACGCTCGCCCAACCCTTGGCGCTTATGCCACTGTGCGGGTCAAGCAAATGGTGCCAGTCGAGATTGGTGCTGAAAGGTGTGCCTGCCGGTGCCGATGTCGCGACTGCCATCCCGGCGGCAAGTTCAAAGTCGGCGATAGTCCGCCAAGGAATACCAGGGTGATTAAGTGCGATGCGCCACGGCCGGCCGTCGCCACGCTGGCCCAGGGCACGGTACTCACCGAGATTGATTAACGCACTGGATAAACCGTGCTGGGCGAGAACGTCACGCACGCGATCAGTTGCGTAGCCTTGCGCGATGCCATTCAGGGTGATGGCCATGCCGGCCTGCGCGAAGCGTAATCCGTTCGCGTCGCGGACGAGTTTGTTGAACCCGCTCAGGCTGCGGATCGTTTCGAAGGTCTCGGGCGGCGAATTGCTATCGGGAGCGCTAGCAAAATGGTCGTTAAGCAGCGACCACAGCGGCTGAACGGTCGGGTCAAACACGCCACCGCTGGCCAGATGGATGGCCTCGCAGGCATCCAGGATCGCGATGAAATCTTTCCCTGGAGCGGCTAACGCGCCGACGCGATTGAGCTGACAGATGGCCGAGTTCGACTGGTACAGACTGAACAGCGCCTCTAGCCGCGTTACTTCAGCAAGAGCGGCCTTTAATGCGACGTCGACTTGATGCTGTGAATGGTGGTGCAGCCGGATGCTCACCGGCGCCCCAAAGGCGGTTCCCTGCCAGTCCCGTCGAACGAATGTGTTATTGCCGGCTAACACTGGATTCGCCAGCAACCCGTTGGCCATGGCGGCCGAGGAGCCCGCAATGATCGCAAGTGCACGACGGCGACTCATTTTGTGATGCGGCGAGGTCCCGGATGCTTGTCGTTGAGTGTCTGAATCTGGCATCAATAATAGTCGTATTGCAAATGAGAGTGATTCTCATTAATATTTGGGTTAATAGCTAGGCAAATCTTACCCCTAATTTCTAATCACAACGAAAACTCAACAAGTTAAAGGACCTTTCGCCATGATTACCTGCCTGCCGGGCCGTACCGCGAGCCTGTTTATCCTGCTACTTGCAAGCTTTGGCGCCGCCGCCGAGGGAAGTGACTTCGAGCAATTGCGCGATATGGTCATGAAGCAGCAACAACAGATCAACGCCCTCACCGAGGAGTTAAAGAAAACCCGCGCTATGCTGGAGGCCAACGCGACCGAGGCAGCGCAAAGTGCAGAATCGAATGCGGCCAAAGTGGCCGAGGTCGATGCCAAGCTCGAATCAGCCGCCGATGCGATTGAGCAGGTTGCCGCGGGCAGTCTGGGTGGGGATGCATTCGCGACCACCAACGTTCCGCAGTCACCCAGCAGCGTCGGAACTGCCGCCGGTCGCTGGGGACCGATCAGCGGGCGTACCACAGCCGGCGCCGGCACCTGGTCGAAACGCACTTCGCTCGGTGGTTATGGCGAACTCCATTACAACAGTCTCACCGACAACCAAACCGCCACCGACGGTGAGGCGGACGACCTCGATCGCGTAGATTTTCACCGCTTCGTATTGTTTGCGGGCCATCAGTTCAATGACTGGATGCGATTCGCTGCGGAACTGGAAGTTGAACATTCACTCATCGGCGATGATCAGCCGGGCTCGGTAGCACTGGAGCTCGCTTGGCTTGAAATGGATATTAGTAGTCGCCATCACATACGTACCGGCATCGACATCCTACCGGTGAGCCTACTCAACCTCACGCATGAACCGAACACGTTCTACGGCGTTGAGCGCAACCCGATCGAAACTGAAATTGTGCCGTCGACCTGGACCGAAGCGGCAGTTGCGTTATGGGGCGACCTTGGCCATGGCTTTGCTTATAGCGCCTACCTGCACTCGGGGCTGGTTGTACCCATCACCGGCGGTAGCGCGTTCCGCCCCCGCAGCGGTCGGCTTAAGATCGCCGAAGCTGACGATCAGGACGCCGCGCTGCTGGGACGATTGCTCTACGCTGGCGTTCCGGGGCTCGAGATCGCTGCAGTGGTGGATTATCAGTTCGACTACACAGGCAGCGCTGACAATGTCGATATCGACGCCTGGCTGTTCGAAACCCATCTCGACTATAAACATCGCTCCGGATTTGGTTTACGCGCGCTTTACGCGCGTTGGGACATCGGCCGTGACCGCAGTGCGGGTGTGGATCCGGCCGCTTTCAATGCGGATACGCTGGTTGGTTGGTACGTCGAACCAGCTTACCGTTTCGGGCTGGGTTTTATGCCCGGCGAACTCGGGCTTTTCGGTCGCTACCATCAATGGGATGAACGCAATCGGTTGGCTGGCGCGCATCGCTTCGAACAACGCGAGCGTTTGACCATCGGTATGAACTACTGGCCGCATCCGCAAGTCGTGTTTAAGCTCGATGCCCAGTGGGAAGAGGCTGACGGGCCGGTAGACCGCGAGCAGGACGGGATCAATTTAGGCCTGGGTTACCAGTTCTAATCGGTAAGCGGTGACGATAGATGCTCTGCAACAGTATCCGGATGCGGTTCGCGGCACTGGGCCTCACTTTGATGCTCTCAGCGCCGAGTCATGCGGTGGACATCTACCAGGATCCCGCCGCGTTTCTCGGTGAGGTGTTCGCCGGCGAAGTGCCGGCACCGCAGCGATTGTGGCTCACACCGGAGATAAGCAGTGGGGTACGTAAAATTCTTGGCTACGATCTCGGCGTGCTGCGCGTACGCTTCTGGACCGCGGCTGGACGCACGGCATGGATACTCGATGAAATCGGCAAGGACCAACCCATCACCACGGGCCTGGTCGTCAACGATAATGCGATCGAGCAGGTCCGCGTCTTAATCTACCGTGAAAGCCGTGGCAGCGAGGTCCGCCACCCCGTGTTCACCGAACAGTTTCGTGGTGCCCGAATAGGCGATGAGTTAAGCGATTTCGTACTCGACCGAAAAATTGATGGGATCTCCGGCGCCACGCTATCTGTGCATGCCTTAACTCGCCTGGGCCGCCTGGCATTATTTCTCGACAGTCACGTTAGAAGCTAAGACGGTCGCTGAAAGTTAGCAGTGATAAGCGCTTGGTCGATACGCAAGGGCCGTCGGAAAACGCTTTGACAGATGCGATCGGCATAACGTCGAAAACGTGAGCAGACGTTCCGTGCCGAGCGGAGCGCGCGGCTAGAGACATTTAGAAATGGTGTCGTGACGGCGCAGTTGTCTGCGTGCGAAACGAATCTCGACGCCACAACTTCCCTCCAATAGACGCCTCCTCCGCCACCTAGCCGACAACCGACATTCTCTCGATCTGCTCGAAAGTGCCCACTGTCTAATCGATAGCACGCCAGGTTTATGACGCTCGGTCCACTAGCACTGGCTTAACGTTCTTCTCCGCTTGTCTATGAGGCCGAGGCTGCTGGACCTCCCCGGGGTAATTGTGGACACGACCTGGCGGCGCAGCAGCGCAAGCTGGCCCTACAAGCTGTCAATCACGCACCTGCACCTTGGGAACCTCCCCGGTTCTAAGCAGACCGCGGGTAAACCCTCCGCTCGAAAGACATGGACGTCTTTAGCAACCGATTCCGTGACACGTGCGTTGAACAAGGAAATGTGATCGGTGGACTTGCACCACGATGAGGCGAATTCCGTCACCAAAAACCTTCGACGCACTCATTCGGCGCGAAACGGGCCAATTGACGCTAGAGGTTCGACTTGAGTTTTTCGTGAAGTGGCATAAACTATGTTTAATGTAATTTATAGAAAATACCTCTTAATTATTGATAAATAAATAGAATATGTATCAAAATAAGACCTCGAGAAACGCAGAACACCGCGATAGCGGCGCAACTGGCGCGGGGATTGCACTACCAGCAATGACTTGTGCGTCTTATTTGACACTAGCGCGAGCTATTTACAGCACTCATTAATGGAGTTCATGGAAAATGAATAATTTGCTTACAACGACTGTCGCCGTTGTCGTCGCTGGCTTGTGCAGCACAGGCGCAATGGCAGGCGATTTCACCGCCAATGCCTCGGTTTCAAACAACTATCTATGGCGCGGTCTCACCCAGACGCAAAATGAACCGGCTGTTTCGGGCGGCATCGACTACGGACACGAGTCTGGCTTGTACGTCGGTACCTGGGTTTCCAATGTTGAATATGGCGACTCGGACAGCTACTCATACGAGAACGATATCTATGTCGGCTATGCCGGCGAGTACGAGGGTATCGGCTACGATATCGGCTATCTGTATTACAACTACGACGAAGACAACGACATTGATTTCGGCGAGGTCTATGGCTCTCTCAGCTATATGAACTTTTCAGTGACTGCATGGTTGTTTGCCCATACTGAAGCTAACGAAAGTATCGGTGTCGGCGCCACTGGTTCTGACTACGACTTTGATTTTGGCTCGGCTTACTATCTCGAAGGCAACTACGCCTACGAAATCAAGGAAGGCCTCGAACTCGGCTTGCATGTGGGTTACCACAACGGTGATTTCGTTGATGCGTTTAACTTCGCTGACGGTACGGATGACTACGTCGACTGGAACGTTTCGATTTCCAAAGCCGGTTTTGGCTTTGTGGTCAGTGGTACGGATCTCGACGATTCCCCGTCAGGCTTGCAGAACGATCAGATAAAGTATGTCGTTTCCTATTCGTTCGACATCGACCTCTGAGACCCGCCCTACGGTCTGAACCGGCGCCTGAAAAGGCGTCGGTTTTTTTCTACCGTGTGGCTTAGGTCAACGCGGCATATCGCGGCGAACGCGCTCGCCAGGGAAAAGAAAGGTTCTCGCTACTGAGTCTTAAGACGACGCAAACGTTCGTTACCCGGTTTGCGGTCGGCTTTCCTGTTCAGGAAATCCCAAATATTTTTCTCTTCTTCTGCGGCTTCTGGGACTTCAGGGGTTTCAACACTTGTTGCAGCAATCTTGTTTGTTTTCTCGTCCTCAATGGGTACGTTTGTCGCAGTAAGGCCTTCTCGTGCGGCTGTACAGGCGCGCCGCGCTGCGATTACAGCAACACGACTTTGGTCATCACCGATGATTTCGTCGGCTGCGCGCATGGTGGCCGCCACAGCAGCAGCGACGCCTCGACACTCGGCGCTAAGATCATCGGCCGCAACGGCTGGTAGAGACAACGGTAGTGCGAGAACGAGTACGACGATAGTAGGGGATAAATGACGCAATTCCTGTTGCTCCTCTGATTTTTAGCTAGCAGAGAGTCTAGCATTGACGGCAGCGAGGTGGCATGACGCAGGAATGATTAGAACTACTTCCGCACAACCGTTTCGCAACACCTTAATTGGTCACCAGAGCACCGCGAAAGTCTGCCATTGCACATAGATGTCCGGAGACAAGACGCAAGAAAGGAATCTTGCGTTCAAACGATTTCACCGAACCGCACCTGGTTCGGCGCACAAGGCTAGCCTCGTCGATGCGCCATGCAATCGTCGGTCAGTCCGCGAGACAAGCTCAAAATGCTGCTGCTCAGAATGATCGAACGTTCTGATAACAGCGTGGCAGGTATCGCTATTTTCGAATAATTGAGCACTTGTGCCGCGAGGCTCGAATAGATTCTCTGCGTTGATGCCCTTCATCTTGCTACCGGCATCGCGAGATGCAAAGCAGAATCACCGCCGCAGGTTGTCATAAACCTGTCACATAATCCCCTCAAACTTGCCCCGATACTGAAACGTTCGTCGTGCCTCACATACCCATTGTCAGGTCGTGAGCGACGAACATTAGAAAACAGATAACGGAGAGCCAGGTGAACGCAATGATCAACAAGACGCTTCGAGCGGGTCTGACAGCAGGTTTGGGAGCGGGCCTCCTTTTCATTAGCGTGGCTGATGCTGGCGCAGCAGATAAAGCGTTGCTGGATATCCTGCTTGGCAATGGAGTTCTGACCCAGGACCAATATGACTCGCTGATGACCAAAGAGTCCTTGACCAGCGCGGACATTTTGGGTGCTCCAGCGGAAAACCCAGCGACAGCGCGCGAAATCGATAGTGCTGTGGAGAAGAAAGTTGCAGAGGCAGTCGAGAAACGCATTGACGAAAGTGTTACCGAGAAAATCGCCAAGACAATCGAGGACGAATTCCCGGTTAAAGCGAGCTATGGAAAAAAAGGATTTCGTCTTGAGTCGCGCGATGGCAATTGGCAAACCAACTTGCAGTGGCGCGCGCAGCTACGCTACACCAACCCGACTTCCGGTGATCCGCGCCAGCTTGGCTCCTTCGAATCTGAAGATCAGAGTACATTCGAGGCGCGTCGCCTGCGTATGAAGATTGGCGGCCACGGCTACCGCCCCTGGCTCGGCTACTACTTCGAAGTTGATTTGCAGCCGAGTCGGGACGTGGACGACAGCAGTTCTTCTGCCAGCGCAAGAGTGATCGACTGGCGAATCACAGCCGACAAGTGGGATTGGGCCGCACTTCGCGTCGGGCAATGGAAAATAGATTACAACCGCGAGCGGGTTGATTCATCAGGCCGTCAGCAGTTCGTCGAGCGTTCAATCGTTAATCGCATATTCACCGTTGACCGTCAGGTTGGTGTGCAGTTACGTGGCCATTTGTTTAAACACACCGCTGCCGACATGCGCTATTGGGCAGGTATTTTTACTGGCGAAGGTCGCGGCGTGAAGAACAATGACGAAAGCATGATGTATATGGGGCGTTTGCAGTGGAACTTTCTGGGTCGCGACCTTGCTTGGAAGCAGACTGACGTTGAGTTCACGGAGAAACCGACCGGCAGCGTCGCGTTTGCCGCCGCGACCAACAAAGGCAGTTGCACCCGGTGGTCATCGTCCGGCTGTGGCAACCTGGATGGGTACACCAGCGCCGCCCTGGCTAATGCCGGGCAGTTCGATGTTGACCAGATGATGCAGGAATTTGCGTTCAAGTGGCGAGGGTTCTCAGTGCAGCAGGAATTTCACTGGAAAACAGTTGAAGACAGCGTCGCCGACACCAAGAATGATTTTATCGGCGCTTATGCGCAGGCTGGGTATTTTTTCCACAACCTGTTTCCCGTTGTCCCAGCTCCCCTCGAGCTGGCATTTCGTTATGCCTTCGTGAACGAACCCAATCGACTTGATCGCGCACAGGATAACGAACGTCAGGAATTCACCCTGGGCGCGAACTGGTTTTTCGCCGGACACAACAATAAATTCACGGTCGATTATTCCCATTTAACGCTGGACGACAATGTGCTCAATCGCGAAGTCTCCGACGATCGTGTGCGGTTCCAGTGGGATGTGTCGTTCTGAGACGCACTTGGCCGGCGTGAATCCCCTCGCGCCCGGGGTATGCGGCGGGAGGCGTTCGTCTCTCTTAGTGGCGTTCTTCCAGAGCTTTTCTACCAAAGCTCAGCCTTTGCGCTGAGCGCCTGGCTACTGTCCTCAGTTCAATGCCAGCGTCCTCTTGCGCTCGGTGCGATGGGTACTGCAATCATAGGTAACACGTAGCATCAGGCCGGGCGTAACCGGGGCCTTCGGTTGTCCGAATGGCACTCGGGGACGGGCTTGGTGGGTGGTAAAGCTGAGGAACGTTTTGCGCCTCCGATATATCAGAGGGGATTCCTGACGGGAAGTTGAAGGGCGCTCACTGGGCTAGCGTTGTGAGCAGAGCACTGGCGATCGCCGTATTGAGGATGACTCGCATGTGTTTTGGCACGAACGCGGCTGTCGATACATTATCGCCAACGCCGGCCGAGCGTATTCACGGCATCAACACGGAAGCAACGGTGGGTTTGGAGGTTGGAGAGCGCTCGTGAGGTCTAACTAAGTCCGCGCGGCCCCGGAGTGGGGCCGCGCGGTTTTTCAGTCGACTACTTGAGCTGTCGAGCCGTCAGCTCAACGCGGCGGTTCTTTGCCCGCCCAGCCTTGGTTTCATTGTCGGCTACGGGGGTACTCTCGCCTTTTCCGTCAGCACCGATACGGTCGGCAGCAATTCCTTGTGATTGGAAGAAATTGCTCACCGATTCAGCGCGGAGCTGAGATAGCTTTTGGTTGTATTCGGCGCTCCCGGATGAATCGGTGTGGCCGACAACTTCAACCCGTACGTGTGGATTGTTCTGCAAAATGCCAACAGCAATGCCCAACTCGGCTTTCGCCTCTGCAGTGAGCGTCGCTTGGTCGTGCTCGAAATGCACACCCGTCAAATTCGGTATTTCCGGGCAACCGTGCTCATCGACCGGAGTGCCTTTGGGCGTTCCGGGACATTTGTCCAAACGATCGACCACGCCATCACCGTCTGTATCCGGATCCGGAATAGGCTCGGGCTTCGGTTGCGGTTTTGGTGCAGGCTTGGGTGCCGGTGCAGCCGGCTTGGGTTCTTCTTCTTTACAAAAGATCGCACCCAACAGGGCGCCACCGGCGGCACTCGCGGCTGCAGCGCCATCATCGTGATCCGTGCCGTAGTAACCTGCAGCACCACCAACCAGCGCGCCGCCGATCATGCAGGCAACGGGATGAATATTCTGGCCTGCGCAGCCCACCAGAGTAAGTCCTAAAGCACCCAAGCCTAAAGTCCGGGAAATTCTGTTCATTCAATTCGATCCTTGGAGAAAACGTGTATTCAATTGTTATGGCGCGCAAACACCAAACTTTCGTTTGGGCGATTTGCGAGGGCGGGAGTTCACAAGGTTGGGTGAGCTTCGGCAGCTGCCCGACCGCTTCCAGCGTCGCCAATAGTGCGTGCCAGGCGCAAGTACAGGTACCGACCTACTTTAATGCAGTTCGTCAAGGGTAACATTATTTCGGTTCGAAAGTAGGTTCTTGGGGTGAATGCATGAACGTCGGCGCCATCGAATTTTCTATGCGGACGCACGGCGCGTAGAGATGTACCGATGTTGAAAAGGCAGGATATCGAGAGCGGTCGCCCTGACTGGACCAACACGGGTCCTCCACCTCCCGAGGTTGATGCGACCTAAATGGACCTGGAATCTTGGCCATTCACGTGAACCGGACGCCAAAGGTTTGAAAAACGGGCTTCGGCCGCTGCACTGTGGTCGTGGCGGCCCGGCGTTTGATTGGTGCTGCGCTGTCCGTCTCTTCTGGCATATGGGCGTTGTTGTCCTTGTTGCGTTTGCCGGCGTAATCCGCAGCTTCGGCGCCAGCCCGACCCATCGCGAAATAAAGTAGTCCGAGGATCCTGGCGACCGCCCTCCGGATGTTCAGAATCGCAGCAGGTGATTTTCTCCAGTGACGACGCGACGCGCTACGGCGTGATAGGTCGTGTCGCCGCTGCGCACGCTAGCGTAATGAAGCCGATCGCGCCATAGCAAATCGCCGGTGATTAACAGCGATAACGGGTTTCCCGGCACGGCAGGGCGCAGATGTATTGACCGCACCTGTTCGGGTCGACCGCCGTAAATTTCGGCGACTCGGGACGCTTCAGGTTTCGGCAATGCAACGACGCCCTGTAAGCGATGTAAATGTACCGCATTGCAACGACTGTCGGCCAAAACGGGTTAGGTCCTTCCCGATGTTATGGCCGGGTTTTGGCCGGCAATGACTTCTCGGTTGAGAATTCTAGGCACCCGTTGTCGCTAAACCGTCATCTCTGGAAGGTTTGTTCGCGATACTGGCAGCCGCTGCATGCAGGGCATCAATACGATTCTCATAGTAGTTGTCATCTAGCAGATGTTGGTCGACATTAAGTCCACTCAACGTCTCGCGGACATCGTCCCGCATCCCGGTGACATAAAGCGTCGTATTCGACGATCGGGCGTCGGCCGCAATTGTGTCGACCGCCCTGGCCGCAGAGACGTCGATAAACGAGACTCGCGAAAAATCTAAAATCATCGCGTGCGCTTCCTTCGGCACCAACCCACGAATGTGGTGGCCCAAATCGGCAGCCGCACCAAAGCTCAACGGACCACTAAATTCGAACAACACGATTCGGTCGCCCAACTTATCGATCAAGGGCCGTTCTTCGGGTGTAACCGCTCGTGGATCGCCGGCCCCGAAAGCTAGCAATTGATCGTCGGCCAGCATCTTAACGAAAGCCAAAGCGGCAAGGACTACGCCAACCAGCACGGCGGTAATTAAATCGACAAACACGGTCAGCCCGAGTACTAAAGCCATTAACGCAAGATCCCACCTCGGACCCTTGTGCGCATGCTTAAGGTAGGCAAGGTCGACTATGTCGTAGCCGACTTTAATGAGAATCCCGGCGAGGACCGCATGCGGAATCTTCTCAGCAAGCGGCGCCAGACTCATCACAACAGCGATCAGTAACAGCGCGTGGATCATGCCGGAAATCTTCGTCTTACCGCCCGTTCGTATATTCACAACGGTCCGCATCGTGGCGCCTGCGCCTGGGATGGCGCCGAAGAACCCAGCGACGGTATTACCTATGCCCTGGCCAATTAGTTCGCGATTCGAATCGTGTCTCGTGCGCGTCATATTGTCCGCAACGAGCGATGTCAGCAGACTATCTATCGCGCCCAGCATAGCGAGAATGAAGGCCGCTTCCACGATGATTGTGAGTGTATCTTGAGTAAACGACGGCAACATAAATGCCGGAAATCCCGTTGGGATATTACCGAGTACTGGGACGTCCGCGAGTCCGAGACTAAGCAGCGTTCCGATCACTAATGCTGCCAGAGCTCCCGGGACGTATTTAGCCCAGCTCGCTGGCCATTTAAATATTAAAACTAAGGTTACGACGCCAAGTGCAAGCGCGGCGAAATTCGGATCCATTACCGCACCAGGAACGGCCTGTAATGCTGGGATAGTGCCACGTTCCTCGGGTTCGTGGCCGAAAATGCGCGCGAGCTGCAACGCGATAATGATGCACCCGATACCACTCATAAAACCCGAAATTACCGGATACGGGACGAGCCTGATGTACTGCCCGAGTTTTAGAACCCCGAAAGCAATCTGAAATACACCAGCCAGGACAACGGCAGCAAATATCAGCGGCAAATTGCCATGCAATGACGCAAACGCGCTTGCGAAGACAACGATCATCGGCCCGGTCGGACCAGATATCTGAGAGCCGGTTCCTCCGAACAGTGCGGCAAAAAAACCGACAATAATTGCGCCCCACAATCCAGCAATAGGGCCCGCACCAGAAGCCTCACCAAAAGCGAGTGCAAGCGGCAAAGCGACGACACCGGCGGTTACACCACCGTATATGTCACCGCGCAAGTTCGACGTATCAAAGAACTTCATTTACCTGCTCCAGTTGGTATGAACGATTTACGCCAGGGCCGCGATGGATTCAACGTAGCGTTCGCTCACTGGGATAAACGTATTTTGTTCCTCGTCGTACGCATGAACTTCTCCCGTTGCAATATCGTAGACCCAGCCATGTAGCTGTAATTCGCCTAGTGCGAGGCGCATGGCGACCGTCGGATGGGTCTTCAAATGTTGCAACTGCAATACAACATTCTGTTCGAGTAGCATCATCATTTTTTCCGCATCGGTTTTGCCTTTGCCGAGCGCTGCCACGATGTCTACCGCTGCCTTGGAGTAGCCCAGCCATTCCTTCATATGCGGTAAGGCATCCAATGCGCCTTCTTCTATAACCCCTTTCATAGCACCGCATTCAGTGTGGCCACATATCACGATATGCGGCACCTTAAGGGCACCAATGGCGAATTCGATCGAGGCCGTCATCGCACCCGTATGATTAGTATGTGGCGGCACAATGTTTCCGGCGTTACGGCAAATAAACAGTTCGCCCGGATCCGTTTGTGTGATCATCGCGGTTTCTATCCGCGAGTCTGAACACGTTATAAACAGGGCTTCTGGCGACTGGCCCAGGCTGAGTTTTTGGAACATCGCTTTCTTTTCCGGAAACACTTCCTCTTGGAAACGAACAACTCCAGCGGCGAAATGTGGCATAGATAATTCCTTGTATTCGGGATATGAACTTTGTGATTAGCTGTCCGACCACAACCGGCGGGCGGCATTTATTTTCGATTTGGGAACGGCGTTAGCGCGGCCTTCAACAAATGCGATGCCGTCGACTATCCACCGCGCTATTTCGGGTTGGATCAGCTTGTACAGATGGTGGCGTCCATCACGTCTTTCTTCGACGATTCGATGTGCTCGAAGTAGGCTGAGATGTTGCGACATTCGCGGGCCCGGCAAGTTCAACGTTTCCGCCAGTGTGTTGACGTCCATTTCGCCGCGGTGCAACTCTTCGATTAGACGGATGCGGTCTGCGTGCGCAATAACCTTGAATACTTCGGTTAGTTCTTTGGCAATGATTTGACGACTAGGCATAACTAACTTCCCGCTTCTCGTACATTGAGCACATCGGCCAATCAGCGAACATTATAGTATCTTATATTCATATCTGCATGTAATTGCAGATGCGAATTGTCATTGTAACTAGAAACAACTACATTTGCTTTGTTCCGAAAGGATTTTTTTGGATGCATCAAGGGTTAGTTCGTGGATGGATCCATAGGCATTTTGAGCGCGATACTCTGGGCGCCGTTGCTTTGCGCCGTGCCCATTTGCCTGCTACCGAAGGCACAGCTTAAGGCGATACAGAGCATTGCCTTACTGGGTTCGGGCATCAGCTTCGTGCTGGCTTGGTGGCTGCTGGGCAGTTTTGCGGCCGGCTCCGGAGAATTGCAGTTCGCCGAAACCGTTGCATGGGTGCCAGAACTGGGGATGACCTACCGCTTGGCGGTCGACGGATTATCCCTGCCGATGGTGTTGCTAACGACTCTGACCACACCCGCCTGTCTCATCGCCTCGCTCGGAATGAAAGAGCACATGAAGGCCTACTTCGCCTGGTTCATGCTGCTCGAATTTGCCGTGCTTGGCGTGTTCATGGCGCAGGACTGGTTCCTGTTCTACATGTTCTGGGAAATCACTCTGGTGCCGATGTTTTTCCTGATTGGCGTATGGGGCGGTGAGCGTCGCGGCCCGGCCAGTCTGTCGTTCTTCCTGTATACGCTGGGCGGTTCGGTGTTCATGTTGCTCGCCATTATCGCCGCTTACGTTAATTCGCCCGGACACACTTTCCACTTCGCCGCACTGATGCAGGCCAGTTCCGACTGGAGTACCGAATTCCAGATCATGGTGTTCGCCGGCTTCCTGCTCGGTGTCGCGGTGAAAATTCCCGCCTTCCCCCTGCATGGCTGGCTGCCGCTAGCTCACGTCGAAGCGCCAGTCCCGGTGTCAATGTTCCTCTCTGCCGTGCTCCTTAAGATGGGCGCTTACGGCTTGATTCGCGCTGGCGTACTTTTGCCCGAGGGCATCGAATGGTTCGCGCCCATCCTGTTCACGGGCGCCATGATCAACATCACTTACGGCTCCTTAATGTCCTGGCGCCAGACCGATCTGAAAGCCATGGTGGCGTTCTCTTCAGTGAGTCATATGGGCTTCGTCCTGTTGGGAGTTTCCGCTCTGACGGTGACCGGATTTACGGGCGCAGTCATGCAAATGGTTACCCATGGCATCATCACCGCCGGCCTGTTTCTGCTTGTTGGTGTGATCTACGAGCGGGCGCATACCCGCGACATTACCGAATTCAGCGGTCTGGCGCGCAACATGCCTGCCTATGCAGTGTTCATGTCCCTGGCCCTGCTCGCATCGATGGGATTACCGGGCCTGGCCGGTTTTATCAGCGAGTTCCACGCGCTGATCGGGGCCTATGAACGCTTCGGCCTCTATTCCATCATCGCCAGTGTCGGGGTTCTGGTGACGGCGGCTTACACGTTCCGCACCATTGGGCGGATGTTCACCGGTACGTTCAATCCAAAATGGGAACATCTCACCGATATAAATGCTCGAGAAATGATCCCGGCGATCGCACTAGCCGCGCTGACTGTAGGCATCGGCATTTTCCCCGGCCCTTTGCTTAATCTGATGAAGGCCACATTGAGCATCTCCGCGGAGGCTTTCCCATTGCCATAACCGATAAGGTCACTCCGGCTCCGGCCACTGCCGCACATGACGGTACCGCAACACTCGCGGCGCACGGTAGTTTGAACATCACCCGCGAAACGCGGGAGCAGTTCAAACATCGCGTCGAACACTACTGCCATATGCTCTCGGAACAAGGTCCGATGAGCGTTACCTTCGTACACAACAACACCTTGTTCGGCTTGCAGAACATGCATTTCGAGGAAGCAATCGAACACGCCGAGTCCTTCCTGGGCGCACAAGGCTACGTGCCCAACGACATGAGCCGAGAACACTACATAGCTGGCCGCATTACGGATGGCGACCTCGACTGGGCGTTGGCGCGCCGCAAGAATCTTGATCAGGCAAGGGTTGTCGCGAGCATCAACGGCCGAGACGTAGAGGCGGGCGAGATCTATCGCGCACACATGGTTCGCGGCATCGATGCTTTAAGCCAGTCGCGGATGCAGTATGCGGCGCGGATGGAAGGCGCTACCCGCAGACTTCACACCGATCTGCCCGAAGCAACACGAGCGCTGCTGATAGAGAAAGGCAAGGCCGATCTGGTCGCATCGAAAGCGCGTGTCGGTATCGATTGGACGCTGTCCGATTGGCTACAGCAACATCTGCGCCTGGATTTTTCGGATCACGCGCTTACCCAGGTACGTTTGGGGCTTGCCCAAGACATCCAGATCGTCGAGGCGACCGACGTGTTGTTGCACAGTCAGGGAATTCCGGTCGAACTTTGGGCAGGTTACCTGGCTTGTGTCGACCGGAAACCGGCGGGCGTGTCGGATGCCCCGTCTCAATGCGAGCAAGCTCGTCGTTTGTGGATTCGAGCGGAACGCTATGGCATCGCGAACGTCTTGCGCCGCGAATACGACATCGGTGGCAGTTACCCTGAGATAGCCACCTACTTTGAAGACAACATCGAAGAATATGTAGCTAGCGCACTATGGGGTGCGGCGCTCGGGCTGCTCGGCTTAAACGATCCGTTATCGAATACCAACGTGCGAACGCTCGATGCCACTGACAACGATGCCCGCATGGTCGAAGCGCTGGCAGAGCAAAGCCGCTCCATGGAGCGCGGGGGTGGGCCGGCGATCAATCTGAACCCAAACGAGCGCACTGACCTCATGCGCTTGGTGGGCGCAGAGTTGGAGGGACTGGAAACGGGAGAAGCAGCCAAGCAAGTCGGCGCAATCGATCTCGCCCACTTGTGCTGGGTGGTACTGCACGATTTGGGCGACCATCAGATCAATCGCCGGGGCTTTGCCGCGTTGGAGGCGTTGGTCTCGTTGCGCGCGGAGCCACTGGAAGCAGATCTCGCACTGCTGCAAAAGCTGCGCACCGGCGATCCGCGCCTGGCCATGCGTTGCCACGCCGAGCAATCTCTTCGGCAGGATGTTGCCGCGCTCGGTACGGGTTCAACGCACGCCGATTTATTACAAGCGCTAACCGGCGATAACGTTATCGAACGTGTCAACCAGTACATGATCCGAGTCTGCACAGCCTTCTTTGATGAAGGTCTGGCGGCGTGGCATTTACCGGGGCGGGCGCTGGGTTTTTATGATGCCTGGCGCAATCTGGTGTTGAGCGACAGTAGCTTCGATTTCGATGGCGTGACCGACTGGAAACACGCTGTGCAAAATATGCCGACGCTGGCCGTGGATCAGGTCATACGCCAGCTGCAACAACTTGGCATCGCGGAACAGAAGTGGGCGGATTACTGCGCGCCATTGCTCTCGGAATTGAAAGGTTGGGCGGGCATGACCTATTGGCGGCAAACTCACCCGGATTATCCGCAACAGGCGGCGCGGCCAATCGACGTAATGCAATACCTGGCTGTGCGTTTGTTCTTTCAAACGCTGCTAGTTGATCGGGGTTTCCGCCTGCACTGGCAAATCCACCCAGGGATTGCCGACATCAAACAATATTTCACCGCGCACTTGCACGAGTATTTCGTACGCCGCGAGCTCCACGCCGGCGAGTTGCCCGACCACCTGGCCGAGCGTGCGCGCCGGTTCGCCGAAGAAACCAAAGGTCCAAGCGCCCACGCAGATGACCGCTGGACAGCGCTAGCGGATCAAATATGGGCCTATCACGGTACCCAAAAAGAAACGCGCCGCGCTGCCGACGAAGGGTGGCGGCTGTATAAGTTAAGCCAGTGTCTGGGTTTGGTGGCAGCCGATCTGGGCCATTGCAGCGAAGCTGATGTCTGCTCCCTGTTAGCAACCCTGGAAGACTTCCCGTCCAAAAAGCACCGCGCGGTCTGGCTGGTCGCGTATGAGTATCACTACCGTACCGAGATTCTCAACCCGATCCGACAAAATGTCGCGCGCACCAAGTGGCGCAAGCGCGATCATCGACCGAAGGCACAGGTATTGTTGTGTATCGACGAACGCGAAGAGAATCTGCATCGCGCGCTCAGTGAGATTGAACCGGAAATTGAAACCCTGGGTGCCGCCGGCTTCATGGGCGTGGTCCACGACCACCAGGGCGTTGACTCACACTATCCCTTTCCCTTGTGCCCGGCGGTACGCACGCCAGCCCACCGCACCTTCGAAGTGCCGCGCGACGAGGAGCTGGAAAGCACCTATCCCGTGCATCAGCGGCGCGTGCGGATGCTCGAGGCCCTGCGCGATGGCCTGTGGGAAATCGAGCGCAACGTAGTCGGTTCGTTCTTTATGATCAACCTCCTGGGTATTCTGCATGGCATTCCCCTGATTGGCCGGCTGTTCTTCCCGCGCACCTGGGCATCCGCTGCACACGCGGTGCACTCTGCGTTCGTACCCGCAGTACAAACCCGCCTGACAGTTACACGCGTCAGCGAAGCGGAGGCGAATACGCATCATCTGCCACTTGATGGCAAGCCAATCGGCTTCACCATTGAAGAGCAGGTCAACATGATGGAGGCCTTCCTGCGCGGTCTCGGGCTGACGCACAACTTCGCGCCCATCATATTTACCGCCGCGCACGGCTCTAACAGCGCGAATAACCCGCACGAGAACGCGCACGACTGCGGCGCGTGCAGCGGCAAGCACGGTGCGCCCAACGCTCGCGCACAAGCGGTCATGTGCAACAACCCGCAGGTGCGCGCCGGGTTGCGAGAACGTGGCATCGATATTACCGACGACACCTGGTTTGTGAGTGCAGAGCACAACACGGCCTCTTCGCTGATTTCGGTGTACGACGCGCAAGACATTCCCGCGCATCTGCGCGAGCGCTATGACTATGCGTACCGGACCTTTGTGCAGGCTGCGAAACTGGCCGCGCGCGAGCGCTGCCGCCGATTCGGATCCGCGCCCAAAGACCAGTCGCCCGACGTCTCGCTCAAACATGTGCTGGGCCGTTCGCACGATCTCAGCCAGGTGCGTCCGGAATGGGGGCATTGCACGAATGCCTTCGCGGTAGTGGGGCGGCGTTCGGTATGCGAAAGTATTTTCTTCGATCGCCGCGGTTTCAATATTTCCTACGATCCGACGCAGGACCCGGATGGCACGATTCTCGAACGGACCTTGCTCGCGGTCGGCCCGGTGGGTGCCGGTATTAACCTCGAGTATTACTTTTCCACTGTCGATCCGAAGTCTTTCGGCTGCGATACCAAGGTGCCCCACAACGTCACCGGCCTGTTCGGCATCATGGAAGGCGCGGCGAGCGATCTGCGTACCGGCCTGCCCGCACAAATGACTGAATTGCACGAGGCCATGCGCCTGCAACTCATCGTCGAGACCACCACGGAAATTGCTGGCGCAATCTACGCCCGGCAACCCGCACTACAGGAGTTGCTCGACGGCGAATGGGTTCTGCTTACGTTGGTCGATCCGGACACCGGTGAGTGCAGCAGCTTCGTGCCGGGCGTGGGTTTCGAGAAGCGCGAAGAACCACTGACACCGATTGCGGAGTTCAGCGATTCCTTCGAGTATTACAAAGGCAAGTACGAATGTTTTTTGCCGCCGGCGTTTATCAAGCCCGCCGACCGCTCCTGGCTGCAATAGCCGAACCGCAGACGCACAATGACGTTCGAAACAATCGTTATCCTCATCGTTGCCCTGCCGCTTCTCGCGGCGCTGGCCAATGGTGCACACCTGCTCGCCGGCGAAAAAATGTGGGGTTGGCGCACCACCCAGCGGATTACCTGTAGCGCCGCCTTCCTCTCGTTCATAGGCAGCGTCTGGGTATTTACCCGAGTCATAGCTGACCCCACGCCGCGCGAAGTCACCGCCTACGAGTGGATGGTCTCCGGCGATTTGGCAGTGGACGTCGCCTTCCTAATCGACCCGCTTTCGGCCGTCATGATGCTGCTGGTTACCGGGTTCAGCTTCATGATCGCCATGTTCTCGCGCAACTACCTGCACGGCGATTTCAGCTTTACACGCTATTTCGCGGTCTTGGGGTTGTTCGTGTTCGCCATGCTGGTGCTGGTCATGAGCAACAACTTCGTGATGCTGTTCCTTGGCTGGGAATCGGCCGGGCTGTGTTCCTACCTGCTAATCGGCCACTACTACGACCGGATAGCCGCAGCGCGCGCCGGCACGCAAGCTTTCCTCATGAATCGCGTCGGCGACGCCGGTTTCCTGATGGGTATATTTCTGATCTTCCAAAACTTCGGTTCGGTCGAATACGCCACGGTATTTGCCAACGCGGCGAGTCTGGACCGCGCGTCGGCAAACGCAATTTGTCTGTGCCTGTTGCTTGGCGCAATCGGTAAATCGGCGCAGCTTCCGCTTGGCACATGGCTGGCGAAAGCGATGGAAGGACCGACGCCTTCCTCCGCGCTGTCCTATGCAGCGACGATGGTGACCGCGGGCGTTTACCTGCTGGTCCGCGCCCACTCACTTTACGATCAAGCGCCGGAGGCCATGGCGGTGGTGACCATCGTCGGTGCGCTCACTGCCGCCTATGGCGCGACCGTCGGCCTGGCGTTGACCGACATTAAGGGCATTCTTGCGATCTCGTCCACAACCCAGCTCGGCCTGATGTTTGTCGCCTGCGGTCTGGGGGCCTACCCGGTTGCGATGTTCCATCTCGTGACGCACGCGTTGTTTAAAACTTATCTGTTCCTGACAGCGCCCTCGATTCTGCATTATTTCCATCTCTTTCCTGAGCCCGATGCTGCCGACGCGAAGAACTCGCCGGTACCGGTCGGCTACTGGCTTGTGCTGATTGGCTCGGTAGGCATCGCCGCGTATCCCTTTGCCATGGCATGGTCCGAGGACCAGGCTGCCGGTGGCCTTGCGGCGTCTTACTACGTGTTGATGGCGGCTGGTGCTATGGCCCTGTTTGTCGCTTTGTATTTCGTGCTGACCATTGCGCACCGCATCTTTAACCACGGTCACAGTGCGAACACGTCGGCGCCTTTCGTTGTTTCAGTAATCGGCGTCGCACTCGCGATCGTCTCGGGGGTCTGGTTTGGCATCCTGCCGGGCGGCATGCCCGGCACCTGGTTCGCAGACTACCTGGCCCCGATTGTGACGGTGAGCCCAACGGTGGCTAGCCAGTCAGTGTTGAGCTACGCCGTGATTGCCGCGCTTTCGCTGCTGTTCGTGTCGGCATGGACAACGGCGAACTACATGGACCGTTTCAAACCCGAGATGCCAGGAACAGTGCTGCTCAAGGCACGCGGTTTGTACAACCTTGCGCTGCACCGCTTCTATCTTGATGAGTGCTACCGCAAGTACGTGGTGGATCCGACCATGTGGCTCGGCAAACTCTTCGATCGCTTTGACACTCAAATTATCGATCGCGTAGTAGGCGCACCGGTTCCCGCGCAGCGCATCCACGGCGCCGCCGCGACATGGGAGTCCTACTATCTTGCCACCCAGACGTCGGCCGGTGCCGGCTCGGTCCCGCAACATAGTGGTGGCATGCTCGACTGGTTGACCCGAGTAAGCGCGAGCCATCCGGTTCGCGAGGAGAACGAAGTAGCAGCGCGCGAGCCCAACGTCGACGGCGCTGCGGCCCTCCCGACAGGGCCCACGCGAATTTTTGAACAAGCGCTTGTCTCGCGCGGTGCCGGCGTTACAGACAGCAAGGTTTCGGTCGCGTTGCACACGTCGCAGGTGTTGGAGAAGGGCACCATGTCCGGCGCCGCCGGTGCGATTGGCGCATTGACCGATGTTACCGCCTCGGTATCGGGGTGGGTTGAACGAGCCGCCGGTGTGATTGGCGTATTGACCGACGTTGCGGCGTGGGTATCCAGCTGGGTTGAACGAAATGTATTCGATATCGGCGTAACTGACGGCGTACCGCAAGGCAGCGGTGTTTTGGGTAAGGCGTTCAACAAGATTGAGGAAACGATCGCCCGACCATGGGTCTCTAATACTATTCTTGCTGCCGCGATTCTGGCGTCATTTTGGGGCGCGACGCCATGACCCTGACTGAGATACCCGCGCTACAACAGCTTGGTTTTCCGGTACTGAGCACCCTGATATTCCTCCCGCTAGTGGCCGCGCTGTTATTGCGGGTTATCCAGGATCGCAAAACTGCCTATTCGCTCGCGCTGGGTGTGAGCATCGCCGAACTCGCGCTAGCCGTACTGGTGTGGGTGCGTTTTACCCCGAATGTTTCCGACATGCAGTTTGTCGAGCATCTGCCGTTGATACCGGCACTCGGATTCAGCTACCACCTGGGCGTAGACGGCATCAGCGTATTATTCCTGCCGGCCACCGCGCTCCTCGGTGTGCTCGCGGTGCTGTATGCCGAAACCAGCTCGCGCGAAGATGCTGGCGGTTACCTCTCAGCGATGCTGATGTTTGAAGGCATCATGATCGGCGCGTTCGCAGCGCTCGATTTGCTGATGTTCTGGTTCTGGTTTGTTGCCGAGTTGTACCCAAGCTGGTTGCTCATCACACGCTGGGGCACGGGCGAGAAACGCTTCGAAGCTGCGCGCGCCTACGTCACAATGATGCTCGGTGGTTCGATGGCGATGCTGGTTGGCATGATCATGCTGGCCACCTGCTACGCCAGTGTGACCGGCAGCAGCGTGACTTTCGATTACGTGCAACTCCTTGGCGCCGAAATCCCGGCGCCGGCCCAGGCAACGATGTTCTTTCTAATCTGCATCGGCCTTGCCGTGAAGGCACCAATCTTCCCGCTGCACACGTGGATGCCCAAAGTACTGGAGCAGGGCCCGATAGTCGGTATGAGCATCTTTCTGGTCGGCATCAAATTGGGTACTTACGGACTATTGCGCTTTGCCATTCCGCTGTTCCCGCAAGCGGCGGCAGAATGGTTCTGGCTGCTCGCCATGCTAGGCGTGATTGGCATTGTCTATGGTGCGCTCATCGCACTGGTACAGACGAATCTGCGCCGGTTGCTCGCCTTCGCCAGCCTGAGCCACGTAGGCGTTGTGATGCTCGGCCTATTTTCGCTCAATTTCGAGGGCTTCCAGGGCGGACTGATGCAGATGCTCAATCTGGGCGTCACCGGCGCCGGCCTGTTCTTTCTTGCGGGTTTCCTGTTCCAGCGCGTAGGCCAACCTGATCTGCGCAGCATGGGCGGCGTGCAGGAATCTGCGCCCTACCTCGCCATGGCTTTCCTGATCATCGGCCTGGCCGGCGTCGGTATGCCCGGCACCAGTGGCTTTAATGGCGAGCACTTGATCATACTGGGCGCGTACAAGGTCACTCCGTGGATGGCAGGCGCTGCGGGTCTCGGGACCATGCTCTCGGCAAGTTATTTCCTCTGGTATTACCAGCAGGCTTTTCTCGGCGATGCCCGTGACGCCAAAGGGCCGGTTGCGGGTGATCTTGGCAAACGCGAGCTCGGAATCGCAGGTACCTTAATCGCTTTCGTTATCGTCATCGGCATGTACCCCACGCCCTTCTTGAACACCATGAACGGCTCGCTGCGCGCGATCGAAGCGCACGTGAACAAAGCGACCGCGCTGGCGCAGACCAAACCCGTTACTTCGCCAGCAGGTCGCGTTGCCTACGCGGCCACGGAAGAGCAATAGGGAATGAAAGAAATCTTGGCCGCCGACCAGCTAGGCTTTCCGCTGCTCAGCGCACTCGTTGTGCTACCGATCGCAATTGCAATTTTGCTGCAATGTCTGCGCAGCGAAAGCGCACAACGCCAAGCGGCTGTCGGCGGGGCAATCCTGGAGCTCGCGCTGGCGGTGTTCTTAGTCATTGAGTTCGTGCCTGGCACGGCCGATATTCAGTTCGTTGAACGGATGACATGGATGCCCGGCCTCGGTGCATCACTGCACTTCGGGGTGGACGGCATAAGCGTCTTATTCGTGCCACTGACCGCGCTCGTTTTTCTGATGACGCTGATCTGTTCACCACCTGCCGGCGGGCGCAGCAGCGGGCGCTTCTACCTGACCTGCATCATGTTGTTCGAAGCCATCACCATGGGCATTTTCGTTTCACTCGATCTGCTCTCCTTTTTTGTGTTCTGGGAGCTGGCGCTGCTCCCGTCCTACTTTCTCGTCCGACTCTGGGGGGTGGGGCCGCAACGTCAATACGCCGCCATGAAATACGTCATGTACATGCTGGTCGGATCGGCGCCGCTGCTGATCGCGATCATCATGCTCAATCTTAATTACCAAGATGCTGTCGCGGCCGGTAACGCGGTCGCCGGGCAAGGCTTCGACTTCCTGAGCTTAATGAACGTGCCGATCAACCCTGAGAACCAGACCCTGCTGTTCTTCCTGATGCTCGCCGCATTCGCGGTCAAGGGTCCAGTGCCGCCGTTCCATACCTGGATGCCAACGATGCTCATGGAAGGTCCGATCGGCATGGCGATAGTACTGGTCGGTCTTAAACTCGGCACTTACGGCATGCTGCGTTTTGTTATTCCAATCATGCCTGAGGCGAGTTACGAGTGGTCCAGTCTGATGACCTGGCTCGGTGCGGCGAGCGTGCTCTACGGCGGCGCCATCGCGCTGGTGCAATCCAATCTGCGCCGTCTGATGGCTTTTGCAAGCGTCAGCCACGTTGGCCTGATGGTGCTCGGTCTGTTCTCACTGAACATGCAAAGCGTCCAGGGCAGTTTGATCCTGATGCTGCATGTCGGTCTGACCTCAACCGTGTTGATGTTTCTGGTCGGCGGGCTTCTTTGGCGCACGGGCTCAAGTGAATTGTCTGCATTCGGCGGCATCGCCCGCCAAGCGCCGCGTCTCGCAGCCGCCTTCTTCGTTATGGGCATTGCCTCTATTGGCATGCCCGGCACCAGCGGTTTCCTCGGCGAGTTCATGGTGCTCATCGGCTCGTCGTTACGCGACTGGCGAGTCGCTGCGGTGGCCGTGCTCGGCGTGATCTTAAGTGCCGGCTATTTTCTCTGGTATTACGAGCGCGCCTTCTTCGGCCCGCCGGGGAAAAACGCTTTTAAACTGAGCGACCTCATGCCACGCGAGTTTGCGCTGGCTGCTGTCATGATAGCGCTGGTATTTTGGGTCGGAATCTATCCGGCGCCGTTCCTGAGAATCACCGGTGCTTCGGTGGCAGCACTGGTTGAACATATCGAACGAAGAGCCGTTCTACCAACGCAGGCTGGCATCATCGAAGAAAGTGACGTCGCTCGGTTGGAGGCGCACAGTGATCAGCATGAAGAGGTCCGATAACAACTGACGCGAGCGGCTTCGGCGAGAACGGAGCGGTGTCGTTGGTGGCGCAGCCGCAATTCGCCATTTAGGAAGTTCGTCCGGTCGAACGCCTTGATGCGAATGCGTTTCCGAGAGCCGCGCCTGGACTTATTGAGAAGGTGTCTGTGAAGTTTTGGCAGCTCCGCTGTTTTCGTCTCGCGCGTCGTCGCCGAACCAGCGGTATTTGATGTTTCCGATCAAGCCCGAGATAGGCCGGGTGACCCCGCCTTTTAACGCGGCATCGCTGGCCGTCGAGACGATGGATTCAAGGTTCGAGGTATTGTTAATCGCGCTGCCTGTGAAGCGAATTTGCGGACCCTTCCAGTAATTTTTTTCGTCGCGAGTGTCCTGTAAGAGATTGAGGTCGTACATGATGGCCGCACCGCGGCCGAGAAAATTGAGCTGGCCTTCGAGCTCTAACGGACTGCTCGCCACATCGACGCCGGGCTGATACTGAATACCCCCGGTTGCAGTCATACGCAATTCTTTATTACGCACTTCGTAGCGTTCGACTTCGATGTCTTTCGAGAGTCCGCGGATAAGGTGTACGTCAATCTCGTCGTAGTCGATGACTTTTATGTACTCGGCCAGGCGCGCGGCGGCACCCAGTCCGAACAGGCCTGTAGGTACATACGAGATCCCCTCGCCAACTTTACCAAGAAGCTCTGTGCTGCCGGCGACCATGGCGCTATCCGGATTCAGGAGTCGGAACTGGCCATCTTCGCTGCGAAGTTGCACGTCGAACGAAAGACGATTGCGATACTCACCAACGTTGGGTGATTGCCCGCTTGCTTGCAAATGCATGTTAAACAGACCGACGGCACGTGGCGTCGACTCGGGCTCGAGTTCCTGTTGGAAGGTAGCCAGATCGAAATCCTCAATGCTCCCGTTCATAACCAGCGAGTACGGTTCCGTTCCGGGCGTGAACGACAGAGCGATATCAAGCTTCATCGGACTTTCGTGAAAATGACTTTCAAAGCCGCTTAACTCGAGCTTGTCTGATGCCAACTCAATGCGACCATTGATGTCACGAATGATCAGGAACTCCGTGTAGTGCAGCTGATCGATACTGAGGTCTGTGACCGTCGTGTAAGGAATGAGATCCCAGAACGCCTGCTCATCTGGCTCGAGATTCCCGTTCTCGATCGCTACAGTCGGAGTCAACTCTGCATCTTTTTCTTCAGCGCCAGTCGGCACCGCTTGTTCCGGCGCGATTTCGCTTATAAAACTCAGTAGGTCGTTCAGGTACAGGGCGGTGCTTGTAAGCGACGTGTGGAGCACGTTTTCGTCGTTTTCCTGTGGTGCGTAATCTACGTTCACGGCCATATCAGAAGTCCCGGTAACGCCCACAATCGCCAGCGGACCAGTGACCGAGAAACCGCCATCAGAGACCAGGCTCCCGCGGACATCGATGGTCAGATGGTCGATCGGCAACTTGCTACCGGCCATCAGCTGATCAATACGCACGGTTGAAATCAGATCGTGTTCGCTTGTGAGGGCGACGTCTGCGTTCAACGCGCCGCTCAACATACGGTGCCCTGGCATGATCTGCAGTTGTTCAAGCATCACGGGCAACTGCACCGTCAGTGCCGCCTTCATGTTCTTTAGCGATGGCTGTTCAGCGCTGTTTTGCACTGTCGCGCTCAATTGCAGACCGATTGCTTCGAGCTCGGCCTTCTCGACAAAGCTCAAACTGGCTGGAGCCAGGGCGAAGACAAGCTCGTCGGCCGACAAGGTGGTCTTCAAGGTGGCGCTCAGATTAACCGGTGGCGCGATTTCACCTTCTTCACCGCTGATGCGAATGTTCCGCACGGTCAGGCTCTCTGTACTTTCGAAACGCAGGGAACCATCGGCAGAGGTAAGCACAGCACGCCCATTGGCGTCGCCGAACGAAACCCCATACTCACTGAGCATGCCGGCAAATGGACCGGGCGTCAGGTCATTAACGTTGAGCGAGAGTTGGCCGCGCGCCCGGCCAAGTTCAGATTGACCAGCGTCAAGGGCCGTCTGGATATGGATGCCGGAATCTGTTGCCAGCGACACGCGCGGTTGCTCGTCGTCGTAGTACACGTTTGCCTTAAGGCGACTGATATCAATCCCGGACTCGCTGTATTCAAGGCGGTATTCGGCATCGAGGCTAAGTCGGCCATCGAGTGTCGCCTCGAGTTGTTCAGCGATGACCGGTTGTTGCGCCACGGCTTCAATATCAATACTGATCTTCCCACTTGCTGCGAGCGCAGTCGTGTCGGCCTCGTTTAGCGTAACGACACCTCGACCACTAACGAGTGTGTTGCCAGCGCTCGAAACTCGCAGTCCTTTGTAGCCGATGCGGGTGCCCGATTCGGTCAACACTACGTTAGGGCTAACCCTGATATCGAGGTTGTTCAGCGTGCGGTTACTGCCGGTAGTCAGGTTGAAGTTACGCAGACGCAAGGGCTTGCTCGCTTTGATAACCGGTTCGCCGGCCGGTGCCACCGACAGGATGAATTCGGCGCTTGTAAGTCTGCCCGCTACTCCCATGTCCGGTATGAAGGCGGAAAACCAATCGAGCTCGATGGCAGAAATCGCGAGACGCGCGATATCGCCACGGGCATTTTCGAAGGTCTCGTTTGCCGCCGGAAGAGGTTGCAACAAGGCGGCCTGCAATAATTGGGTGCCGTCAGCTTCGGTGATGCTGGCATTGAGGGCTGTAACCTGTGTTTTCGTTTCGCCCTGACGAACGATAGTGTTCAGATCAAGTTTGAGATGCTCGGGAATTTTCAAATCCGTCAGCGCCACGACATTCAATAACGAAATCAGTTCATGAACAGCGAATTCGCCGTTTAGCGCTGCAATTGTATTTCCCGCTTGCGAACCTTAGAAAAAGACCGTGGCCTGCGCTTGCAGACTCGCGAGTTCCGTGTCGCCGGAGAGCGCTTTCAGGTCGTCCAGTGTGACTTGCAAAGACGCCCGGTCGTAATGGAACGACGGATTCACCCGTGCCTCTAGTTTGTCGACGATAATTTGGTCATCCGCGACAATGCTCAACTGTTCAATCTGCAGTGCGCGCTGCGGCGTGAGATGCAAAACGGCGTTTTCGTCGGTTGAAATACTGAAGCCACCGGTTAATAAGCCGGCGGTGATTTCCTGGTCAGCGAGAAGGAAATTAAACCAGCGCAGCGGGATCCCCGGCAGATCGAATTCCAATAGAACGACATCCTGGTGCAGGAAACCGTCGACATCGTTCAGTGGAATCTGCAGATCGTCGGTAAGTCGTGCGGAGAGCGCACGTGAGTTCGCATCATCACTCACGCGACCGTCGAGTTGAGTGACCCGAATTTCTGCGTTCGGAAGTAAATAAATATGCAGGTCATTGTGCAGCGTCAGGAGCTGCGGCACCGCCTCGCTGGCAGCGAGGTCCCGTAAATCGTCAACCGTAAAGTCACTGGCAATCGTAATATCGCCGGTCAGCGCCGCGATGTTGAAATTGAGACTCCCGCTTAAATTCTGCGTGAACGCCGGTATCGATTGCTCGCCGACGTAGCGCTGCGCAAGGCGCTCGTTGGTTTCCAGCTCGTAAGTGCCGGAAAATTCGCCGAGATTGCCGTCGTAGGTCCCATCGAGCGTGGTTAACATGCGGTCCAGACCGTTGCCGTCAAACTGTTCGAGCGTGATCTGGACGGATTCTGGCGACAGGCACGCGGCCGTCGGTTCGTCCGTCATAGTTTCCGGATCAGCGGCGCAATGCGACTCACCCCGCTCATCGCCGGATGCTTTCACCAACACATCGAGCGATAGCACTTCCGGTTCGGGCAGCCCCACCAGCGCCGCATTAATATCGGTCAGCACGCGCAATGACGCGAATCGCCCGCCGCTAAGCTGGGCAAAGGAGACCGTTGCGTCCGAAGTCACGGTGCCAAAATTGTCGCCACCTTCGAAGCGGCTGCGTAGTTTGAGAGAGCCGCTCGCGTCAGGTTCGATGTCCCCGCCTGATAACGTGAAGTCAACTCGTTGTTGGTTCGGCAACGCAATGTTCGCGCTGACGTCGGCGCTCCCCAGGATGAAGCCGAGCCCGTGGTCGAGTGCATTGAGAAGTCCTGGGAAAACCGTATCAGTCGGTTCGCCCGGCGGTGGTTTGAACTCGGAACCGTCAATCTCTGCGCCGCGTACGACGAGTAATTTGATATTCGCGTTCCCGAACAGCAGCGAAGAAACGCAATAGCTCAGGCGCGTCTCGGGCAAGCTGAATTGGCCACCAGCGTAACTAAATTCAAGGCCGTCAATTGCGACCGACCAGGGGGTGATGTGGATAGATTCAAGACTCAGCGAGTCCATCAGCGGCGCGACGTGGTCGAGCACCATTTTTCGTTGAAAAGCGGGATGGAATAGCGTACCCGTCACCATCAATAAGAGCACCACCAGGGCCAGCGCTATAGCGTTACGGGGGCGCTTCAGACTTCTTAGTTTCATTACGTATGTGTTTCAGATCAGGTTCAGATTATTTCGATGATCTACAGCTGGAATAGAACGGCCCGCGATTCCAAAACGCTGGCACAAAGCAAGCAGCCTTCCGGCCATCATCGCTATCGGTCATTGGGTGGGAAAGAATTTCAGCATGACTATTGACGAGACTAACGCCTGGCGGGTTGGCGAGCGCGTTAGTGTGCTGGGGATCGGCTTCTGTGTACAGATATCCGCAATGACCTGAGCGGATTTGGATGAGTCCGTTTAAGTCTGCGGCTGCGCATTACGGGCGCGGCCAGGGAGGGTCTCGAACCGCCCCGACCGTCGGTCGGTGGTTCTCGCAGTCGTCGAGCTTCGCTACGGGAAACGGCGCGTTACAAAAATGGTGGCTATGGGTGGACTCGAACCACCGACCTCAGCATTATGAGTGCCGCGCTCTAACCAGCTGAGCTACATAGCCAGGGGAGTGCCGTTGCCGGCGACCGCTTCGGATCCCTGCATGGCAGGGAGCGCGATCATGGTGTTTCAGGGCCGGGGTGTCAAGATTCGACGCTGGCGCGGGTTCTTCTACAATATCGTCCTTTGCACGATAGCCACGACTCATGAGCGCACTCCCGATTCCTGCCCGCGGTATTGTTATTTCACACTGCGAAGTTCTGCCCGCGTGGCTGGACTACAACCAGCATATGAACGTTGCCTACTACCTGGTGGCCTTCGAGCTGGGCATCGATGACTACAAGGCAATCGTCGGACTGGATTTGGCCTATATCGAACGCGAACTGCGCTCAACAGTCGCGCTTGAATCCCACATTACGTTTCAAAACGAAGCCTCGCTCGGCGAAAAGCTCCGTGTCGAAACTCGCATCATCGACTTTGATGGCAAGCGCGCGCACATTTATCAGGAGTTGTTCCGAGGCGAGACGTTGTTGGCAACGCAGGAAACACTGTCGATTAGTTTCGATTTAAAGGCGCGACGGAGTGCGCCGTTCGAAGCCCATATTGCGACCGGATATCGTGAATTGATGGCGGCCCAAGCGAATCTTGAACGTCCGAAATGGGTCGGTCGCTCGATTGGTATTGGGAAAGGGAAGCCGGGCCAGTCGGTTAGTTAGACAGCGGCTGGTTAAAAGGAGCCGGAAATGTTCGTGAACGGGGACCGCTAGCAATCTTTTTCAGAAGCTATCAGCGCCACGACGGATTTGCTCCAGTTCGTCTATGACGCAATCCGAAACCGCCTGATTCCGCGCCAGTCAAAACCGGCGACGCGGACGGAACTGCAAGTAACTTTCATCATTTTGCTCGGCACGTGCTCGCCTTAAGGCTAGCCACTGGCTGACGGTTATCCGCGCCAGACTCACTAAGAGGTCAGAGCGACCTCGCTAACGGACACCAAAAACGACGATGGTCTTGCCGCTGACGCTGATCAGGTGCTGCTCTTCCAGTGCCTTCAATACGCGCCCAACCATCTCACGCGAACAGCCGACAATTCGACCCAACTCCTGACGGGTTACACGAATTTGCATCCCATCGGGGTGAGTCATCGCGTCGGGCTCTTTGCACAAATCAAGCAGCGTACGGGCAACACGACCGGACACATCCATAAATGCGAGATCGCCGATCTTGCGATTCATTTTGCGCAGGCGGTTAGCCAGCTGCGACGAAATGGCGAACAATAAATCAGGGAACACCGTCGACATGCTTTTGAGACGATCGTAGCTGATGGTCGCTACTTCACAGGTCGTTTTTGCGCGTACCAAAGCACTTCGATTGACGTGCTCGTTGAACAGACCGATCTCGCCGAAAAAGTCGCCGGGGTTGAGATATGCCAACACTAATTCGCGGCCTTCGTCGTCTTCGAGCATCACGGTGACCGAACCCTTGACGATATAAAACAACTCGTGCGATGGGTCTCCCTGGCGAATGATGGTGCTCTTGGCCGTATATTGTTTGCGGTGGCAATGCTCCAGAAAATTTTGAATGTATTGGTCGTTGGTTGGGCTCACGGGCTGCACGGCGCTCATGGCAAATTCCTTTTTGGATTTACGGACACTGCCCAACGGTCTTCGTGTTCTTTTTATGGTTTATCGGCCGCCGGTTGTCAAATTCTATTAAAATTCTTCAGAAGATACTAATCATTCCGCTCCTAACTGTTTATTCTATATAGATCATAGCCGTCGATTTAGCCAGTACAACCGAGGATCAGCAGGACATGAAATCAACCATCAAATGGGTCGACGGGGCAATGTTCGTCGGTGAGTCGGGTAGTGGTCACGCCATCGTCATCGACGGCCCGCCCGAAGCCGGCGGGAGAAATGCCGGCATTCGTCCGATGGAACTGGTCCTTACTGGCCTTGGCGCCTGTAGCGCTTTTGATGTGGTGTCGATTTTGAAGAAATCCCGCCAGGCCATCAGCGATTGCAGGGTTGAGCTCGAAGCAGAGCGCGCCGAGACCATTCCGAAAGTGTTCACGCGTATCCATCTGCACTTTGTTGTGACTGGCGTGGAGTTGAAAACTGCGAGCGTAGAGCGCGCCGTCAAGCTGTCAGCAGAAAAGTACTGTTCGGCGACAATCATGTTGCGCGATGTGGTGGAAATCACCCATGACTTTGAAATCGTAGATAATTCTTCTTAATTAGCGTTAGTTAAACGGCTCTCTCTCAACTTTGTCGAGTGCGACTGCGCACTCGCGCTCAATGCGTCTCTCCACAGTTGTCATCGTGTGCCCAACGAGACCTGCTGGGTCTCAAATGTGCCGCTCGAGTTCATGCGTGAGCTGGATCGACGAGATTTAAAAACGCCTGCTCGAGCGATGTCGCAGCACGTTCGGCTATGAGCTGTTGTGGCGCACCGTCCCACACTACCTGTCCGCCGTTCAGCACCACGATTCGGTCGCATAGCGAATCAACGTCGATAAGTAGGTGGGTGCTGAAAAACAGCGTCACTCCAGCGTCTTTCAGGCCACTCAGTCTGCGTTTGAACAGCGCCCGCGCGAGGGGGTCGAGCCCACTCATTGGCTCGTCGAGAATGAGCAGCGGACAGTCCGGCAAAATGCACGCTATCAGCCCCAGCTTCTGCATCATGCCCTTGGAATATTCCCGCGTCGGACGAGCCAGCATAGCGGGGTCCAGCCCGAGCGCCCGTGCTTCCTCCTCGACACGCCCGACCGTCGCTGCGGTTCCGTGCAAAGCGAGCAGGTGGCGAATCAATTCGTACCCTGTCGCGAAGGTTGGCGCGCTAAAGCGCTCTGCCAGATAGGTCAGAGCTTGACGGGCGGCCGTGTGCGTTTGCGGCAGGCCGTTAATCAAAATTGTACCGTCATCGATCCGATTCAGATCGAGCAATCCACGAATCAAAGTAGTCTTGCCGGCACCGTTGACGCCGACCAATCCGACCGCCTCGCCACGCGCGACGGTGAGCGACACGTTCGACAGAACTGGGCGTTCACCAAATGATTTGCAGACCTGGGTGAATTCGAGCAAGTTCGACATAACTGGGCGGTCACCGATAACGTCGACAAAGCAAAAAAAGCCCGCGCAAGGCGGGCTTTTATGATCTCAGCGTGAACTTAAACGCCTTAATAGAGATATACGGCGTTACATAACTGTTGGTTGGTCGCGATATCCCAGCTTGGCGGGGTTGTGGTCGCCGCAACGCAATCTGCAGATGATTGTGACAGCGCATCAAACGTCAGCCCGGCAGTTGTGAGGGCGTGGCGCAATACACCTGACTGAGGCAGACCATCGTCAATCTTGCGATCAAGTTCAGCCAGCACATTAACCGGGATGCCTGCGCCGAGCACGAGATTCAACTGTTCGGTTGGCGCCGCTGCGGTATCGAAGTAATCCGAACTACGGAACAACATCAAGAAGCCATTAAAAGCGTTTCGCGGCGCTTTGTCGGTCGAGTCAGCAGTCGGTTGGCCTGTACCGCCGACGTAGTTCCCCTGGATAAAGCGCGACTTGGACAAGTGCTCCCACAGGGCCAGCCCCTCGACCCAATCGCCACTCAGCCGTCCATTCGCGTCACCTCCGGTCAACACACCCGGTATGGCCTGCACGGCATTAGCCTGGCCCCAATCGCCCGGCACCTGTCGATAACGATCAATAAATCCGTAATAGGCTGCTTGCACACCGCTGTTTTGATCGGCGATGTTACGCACACGAGCACTGGTAATCAGTTCCTGACCTTTCAGGATGCCACCGAGTAGCAATCCGATAATGACCAGGACGATGGCCATTTCGACCAGGGTGAAGCCTTGTTGGCGGTTGATGGGGGGCATGATCCTCTCCTTTAGGGGATTCTATTTGCACAAATCAATGCAGGAGCCATGCCAAAAACGTTAAGGTATTGATTGTTATGGGGCGTAGATGATCTGGCACTCGGGTGCCCTGACCCAATAACCGCGTAGCTGTCGAGATTTCAACAACAAAGCGTTGAAATCTCGACACTCTCGCCGCTTAAAAAATATCGTCCGGTGTCGATTGGCGGCCTGATAGGCTAGATTCGATAACTCGAATATAACCACTAAGAATCTCGCGAACGCCTCATGATGCTGCATTTTCCAACCGGTGTTTACCGACTCCAGTCCCTGCTCATATTTCTGGTGTTCGGCGTGTTTGTCTTCAATGCCCTCGGATTGACTGATTTTCGCTTCATGCTCGGCGGGCGCATCGCGATAAATCCGCAAATTTTCACCGATCTCAAAAACGGCCTGATCCCGCCGCAACTCGTGTAGCTCGATTTCCTGGTGTTCCTCGCCGTTGGTGCACTGCTCGCGGTGCTGCTGCCCTCGCTGCCGCCGATAGCCGCGTCGTTACTTACGCTGTCAGCGATGGCGCCACCGTTCTACATCGCGTGGGCCTATCCGGTGCCGCCGCCACTGGTTCCGCTTGAATACACGCTATTGGCCATTTTGATTTTATTTTCGGTCAACGTGCTGTCCAGTTATTTTGTCGAGACTCACGAAAAGCAAAAGTTGGTGGATGCCTTCGGGCACTATGTCCCTCCGGCTCTGGTTGCAGAGCTTAGTCGTCAACCCGAAGCGTTTTCGATGGCTAGCGAGGCGCGCGATCTGTCGGTTATGTTTTGCGACATCAAAAGCTTCTCGCGGATATCGGAGGAGCTCGAGCCGCGCGAACTGGCTGAGATGATTAACGTATACCTGACCGCCATGACCGACGTGCTGCATGGCTACGGGGCCACCATCGACAAATATATCGGCGATGCCATCATGGCTTTCTGGGGCGCACCGGTTGCGCAAGATGATCACGCAACACGAGCCGTCAATTGTGCGCTCGCGATGCAGCTACGTATGAAGTCGCTACGCGAGGAGTTTTCTCAGCGCGGATGGCCGGCCCTTGAGATCGGCATCGGCATTAACAGCGGTGTGATGAACGTCGGCAACATGGGCTCGCGCTATCGAATTGCCTATACGGTTCTTGGCGACGCAGTAAATCTCGCGGCGCGCCTGGAAGGTCTGACGCGTGCTTATCGGGTCGCGATTCTGGTCAGCGCGGCGACCAAATCAGCTACGCCAGACACTCGCTTTCGCGAAATCGATCATGTGCGGGTAAAAGGCCGTGGCATGGCCGGCCGCGTGTTCGAACCACTTACGGCGACGACCAGCGAAAGTCCACATTTACAAGATGAAGCGTTAGCGCTGGCGGCTTACTACAGCGGCGACTGGAAAACGGCTGTCGGGCGTTTTCAAAACCTACTCGAAATCGATTCGTCCGTATTCTGGTACGAGGTCATGCTGTCACGTATGGCACGCGATACCCTGCCATCTGATTGGGACGGGATAATTACCTTTGGTGGTGAGCTTAATTATTCGATGGATGCGCCGACTCAGCATGAGCGGTTATAAAGTTTCACGCGCAGACGGCTACAACTAGTGGCCTTCGGAGCGCTGTTCGAGTTCGTGTAATCGTTGGGATAAAAACCATTGTTCGTGACGGTCAGTGATCTCGCCACTTTCGAGCAAACCGCCGAGCAGAACCTTCGCACTTTCAAGTTCACCCATATCTTCGAGCACGAAAATATGCATTTGGCGCACCCACGACGGGATGGCGTCTGTCGCCGGTAGGGCGTGCAGCTCCCGGGCCAGGTCGAGTGCCAGATCCAAATCTTCCAAACGATGCTTGGCGATATATACCGCGTGCGCCATCCACTGCCAGCGCACCTGCGGATCACGACGGAACTGACGCGCGGTAAATTTGAGCATGCGCCGCTGCTTCACTTCATCGGCAACCTCACCGTACAAGCGTGCAGCGGCAAGCAACGGGTATTCGAACTGGGGATCGAGTTGCAGGATGCGCTCGAGCCAGACTTCGAGACGCACATAGTCGAGATCTCTGAACGCGATACTGACACCGGGCTGATAGTCAAAGGCCTGCAGCCACAACATCAGCACGCGCGCGAGAACGTCGGGCTGCCCAAGTGCCGCAACCTTGAGAATACTCGCTGATGGGGGGGTCGGTAGTGCCGTCACCGTTACGCTTGGATCGCTGAGATAGCGTGACCAGATCCCTTGCGCGCATAACGCGGCGACCAGAAACAGCAGCAGCAGCGGCGGAACTGAACTGATTTTTCTTTCGTCGCGCGACATGGACACTCAGTCATTCACGCGATAAAGATCGAACAACCCAATCGCGATTAACAGGCTGGCGTAAATGCCGCTTTGCAACAACACGTTGCTAAGGTCGGGCGGGACCGCATTAACGCCTAACCAGGCACTGTTGGTGAAACGATCAAGGGCCGGCACGGCGAGCGCGATTAATTCAACGCCCTTCGCGATGACCTCGGAACTTAACGCCGTCGGATCGACAGTCGGGCCCCGACTCATGAGCACCACAGCGTCGATGCTCCGCGCGAGTAAATAGAAGGCACCCGTCACCATCACCGCCAGAGTGACCTGGCGGAGCGTGACCACACATGTCAGGCAGGCAATCGAAAGCAGACATAGCTCGGCAAACAGCGAGATGGCCCAACACCCTGTTTGATAGGGCGTTGCGCTGAACAACAAAGGCAACGCCGCGAGACTAGCCATGCCGAACGCCAGAATACAGAACCCGAACGCCCGCCCCAGGTACCAGCTCGTACGCGAGACCGGTCGCGACAAGGTTAAATCAAGCATCCGATCCTGCAGCTCGCGCACCACACTACTGGCGACAAATAAAACGGCCACGAAAACCAGCGCTAAACGGCTTAGCGCCGCGTAGACACCCGTGCGGTAGGATTGACTGTCCGTTAGGGCGAGCCCTGTGCTGAACTCTGCCGCCAGCACCGCCAGAGCAAGTATGCCAACGGTAACCGCGCCGATGTGTGTACGGACACCCTCGATGAGGGTAAAGCGAGCAATACTCAAGACTGCGTAGCGCATAAACTGGTCCGGCGTTTGCGTCGGCGCAATGATAACTTTGGATACTATAGCGCTGGAAGCAGTTGGAACTTTACAGCCCAAACATTAAACCCGACACAAACCACAAGTTGGTTTGTCCGCGAGGACCGAGCGGTGCCTGACCTGCGAGCCTATTTTAATCGCCGCCACGAGAACTGGGTGCTCGCGTGCATGCTATTGGTGTTGCATGCGGCTCTGGATGCCGGTCTCGACTCGGCCCTCTCATCTGCTTTGATGACTGCCCATCTCGGCTTGTTCTTCATGTGGCAACCGATCTGGCAGCAAGACCAGCACCTGCAGCTAAGTAGTGTCGCACTGATCGCGCTACTGGTCGTTGCGCTGGTCGCAACGCTCAGTTGGTGGAGCGTCTTTGCGTGGATGATGCTGCTGATCGGGATGGTCGCCGGGCGCTCGTTTTCGACTCGGCAAGAACGCTTCGTGTACATGATCACGCTGGCTTTTCTGATTTCCGAGTTTCTGATCAGTTGCACATCGTCACTATTTTTAGGCGGCGTTCTGGGAGGCGGCATCGGCAAAACTTTTCAGTTTGGTCTCTATCTGTTGCCGATGGCATTGTTCGCTTTCCCGGCAATTTCAGCACCACAACGAGATCCGTTCGCAGTCGATTTTTTTCGCGGTATTACCTTCACCCTGTTGACTGCCTTGCTCGCCGTTTTCAGTGTATTGATGACCTTGCGTCTGAACATTGCCTACCCGCTCGCACTCGTCGCGATCCTAATGGCGCTGAGCATGCTGTTGTTCTTTCTCAGTTGGATGACAACGCCTGGCCAGGGCAATATCGGCCTGTTGGCGGTGTGGGAGAAATCGGTACTCAATATCGGGACACCATTCGAGGCGTGGCTCGGGAATATCGCCAATCTCGCTGCGCAGAGTGTCCGAGCCGACGATTTTCTGGCCGCCGCTGTAGCACAACTCAACGACATTCCATGGGTTTGCGGACTGGAATGGAGTACGGGATTTTCACATGGCATCGAGGGCAGACGCTCGCAGCATTACCTTGATGTTGAAGCCGGCGATCTCAAAGTCACGCTGTTCGCTGAGCGCGAATTCAGCGCCGCGCTGCTCATTCACGGCGGCCTGCTGATTCAGGTGCTGGGACATTTTTATGCCGCTAAGCGCCGCGAGAATGAAGAAGCCAGCGAAGCGCATTTAAGGGCCATTTACGAGACCGGTGCACGCGTTACCCACGACGTCAAAAACCTCCTGCAAACCATGAATACGCTCGCTGGTTCTCTGCAGGTCGCCACCACCGACGAGCAAAAACGTCGCGGTTTCGATTTGCTCAAACGCCGCTTGCCAGACATAGCGAGGCGTTTGCAGTTCGCATTGGATAAGTTGGAACGGCCGGAAGCCAACGCACCGCTGTGGGTTGACGCCCGCGTCTGGTGGGACTCGGTTATCGCACGGGTCACAGCCAACGACGTTCACTGCGCAGAGACTCTCGGGCCATATGAATGGACCATTCCGGCCGACTGCTTTGATAGCGTGCTGGATAATCTGATCGACAATGCGCGGAATAAAATCGCGGCGGGCGACGGCTCCGGCATCAATGTGAGCATTGAAGCCAGCGCGACCGGTGTGACCGCGACGGTGACCGATGATGGTTCGGCAATCAACGAGCGCCTGGGTAAGCAACTCTTTCGCGGCCCGGTTGAATCCCGCACTGGCCTCGGCATTGGCTTATATCAGGCGGCCCGCCAAGCGCAGTTGAGCGGTTGCGAACTAAACCTCAACGAAAACCGCGATGGCGAGGTGGGTTTTGCGCTTTTTTGCCCAGCCACCGGGCGTTCGAGCGGCACTGGCAACTGACCCGGCTCAGTCCGCTCTGGCCTGGCGTCACCGCTACGCCCTAGGCGCCCGCTAGTGACCTTGACCGCGTGTGTAGTGAATGGAGGGTAGGGTCATCGATGGCGTAAGACACCACCTTCAGCCTCACGGCAATTGGCCCGCACTAACGAGACGGTTGTTCAGAATCGTTGGCGACAGCCAGCGCAAAATGTCGTCGAATTCACACATCGCGACTGACTCGTTTTCGTCGTCGTTACATGGCGATTGATCGGCGGCGTAGATTCGCGCATAGAAAACCGCATCACTATCGACGTTCTCGGACTCGTCGCGATTTCGCGCAGGAACGCGTGCACGTGGGCGTCCCTGCTGGCTAACAGCCCCGTATCCGTTCGCCCCATGCGATAACACCACGGCGGGCACGGCGTTGGCCTGAACAAAATCGAACTCCCCCTCCGCCAATGGCGTGGCAGGATTATCACCACGGGTACGGATCTCTACGTCGCCCATTTCGCACAGATCGAGGTCACCATCGTCCGAACGGCAAATACCATCATCAGTAGCGGCGAAATTAGCGCCACTACCTGGCGACAGTGACGTTGCCGCTGTGACTCGGTAGCGGACACGGTTTCCCCAGGCGTCGTAGCCCGGAACACCCAGGTCCACATAGGGAAGAAAGCCCTCGTTGGTTAGACAGGCGCGCGTTCCAAGGCGGTCTTCACGACCATTGCTACTCTGCTCTGCGTCCGGACATGGCAAACGAGCGAAGGCAAGCGCGAAACCGTATAAACCCTCCACGGACTGCTCGAGTATCACCTCGGTGGCTCGCCGCGCGCGCGACTCCAACTGGACTCGCAAAGGCGTGAGTGTGGCTGCGAATAGTGCGCCAGCAATGAAGAGCACAACCGCCATCTCAAGCAAGGTAAACCCACTATTTTTGCGATTCATGGCAGACGTTCGATGATGCGCAGTCTGTCGTTAAACAGCGATGATGCGGGTGCAACGGAGAACGGCTCGTTGCGATCGCCTGCCCGTCGATTACCCTGCTCCAGCCATGCAGCAATGTCACTGTCAGCAGCGCGCTGCATAAATCCAGGCAGAGCCGGGCCCGCTGCAATCGCCACTGCTCGCACGTTTCCATGCATCGTGGGCGAGCGCCCCGCGCGCGAGATCTCGACGCGTAGACATTCCAGACGCGCCAAGCAATCGGACTCGGCGAAGGCCAGAAACACGCGCTCGTACCATCCGTTGCGAATTAACCAGGCCGGCAGTTCACCGTGATTAACGTCTGGCGCGTACGGAATACCATGCACAGCAAAGAAGCCCTGCGTGGCTGCGTTGCTGCTCAGACTCATGTGAGCGCTGCGGCCATCGAGGTGGCTGACGGTGAGCGATATTTCGATAAACAGTCCCGGCAGCGCGCCGAGTTGACCCGGCTGATTGACGACGACGCTGCGGGTGCGCGCTCGCGCTAAGGTCGGCGGAGAGACGCTCAGGTTTGGGGCATCATTGCGAATTGCGAAACTCACTCGGTAATCGAACGCCCAGTCGCCATCACGCTGGGCGCGCTCAAGCTCACAACGTGCCACTTCGCGCGGCGGCACCAGCTCATCAGGGGACCACCACAAGCAGGTTGCCTGGCCAGCCAGAGCGACAGCTAACTCCATGCCGGCAAGTGCTGTGCAGGGCAACCGAGACAGACACCCCTGCGGTATGAGACCGTCGGCGTCGTCGAGCGAGACAGTCGCGTCGTTAAGCTCCCAGCTAAGCGCAATATCAGCGGCGAAGCTGTCCTGCGCATCGATGGAGCGCTGAGGATCGAAATAATGGAACGGTAGCCATCCTTCTCGCTGACCGACTTCACTGAGCCGCGATGCCGATGCTGCGGCACGTTGGGGGGACAACCAGGGGTAGCGTCCGCCGTTAAGCGAGGCGAACATATTCAGGCGTTGCGCCAATTCCCCGAGTACTCGGGTTTCTACCGCTGCCATCAAATCGCGACGGGTGAGCAACGCAGTTTGGTCGTTGTGCGCGGGCGTGGTGAGCGGGTTGCGCGTAAAGCTTGCTGCGTTACCGTCTGCGTTCTGATGTTCCAGGAATTGTTCGGCAGCGGCCGGGACCCACGATAGTGTTGTTGTGCAAGTGGCGGGCCGGGCGCAATCAGCACGGCGACAGTCTGTTCGCCGTCGACCATCACAAGCCCGGCTACGTCACTATTCAGGGGCTCAAGTTTTGGGTTATAGCGGTGTGCCTGGGATACCGCGTACCACAACGCCTGTCCGCTCGAATCGCGAATGTCATTCGTGCGCAGCGTGTGCCATGGGAATCGTCCGAGTGTGGATCCGGTCGTCACCGAACACGCCGAACCCGCTATGCCGCGCCGGTTACGAGCGGGGCAAGGCAGATAACCGGGGCCGAAGCGCGGATTGACTCGATCAGGGTAGGCGGCGGCGTAACCGAGCAGCGCCTGGCGCGCCTGGTCCAGAGCTGCCTTCGTTGCCGCGCTCTGATGTCGGCGCTCGCCCGCACGATCTGTGAAGTGTCCAGCGAGGTAGACCGACGACGCCGTGAGCATGACGGTCATGAGCGCCAGGACAGCGAAACCGGCTTCGCGCGCGGATGGGAACGGCGTTTTCATTTGGCAAACTCCTTTTGCCTGAGCGCGCTTCCTGCGCGCTTTTTGTCATGGCCCGGTTAGTCGTCCGTGCCCTCGCCAGTTGCTGGTCGCGCTATTTCATAGGCGTCACTGACTTCATTTAAAACTGGATCAAATGATTGCCCCGGTTTGAGCAGGATCCCACGGGGCGCATCGCCCAGAGGTAACCTGACACGAGCGGATTCCAGGGTAACCTGGTGGGGGTCAAGGCCGATGTCGCCGAAATTACCCTGATGGGAATCCATCCCGTTCACCCACACCGTTTGCGGGCCGTCCGAACGCGATACGTATCCGTCGACGCGCACTGCGTTCGAACTCGTCACTGGCAGGTCTTCTGCAACCAACGATACGGAAGCTTCTCCATCGTCGTGTCCGTCCGCCGTTGACGCCGTTTCAACGTAACGAGCGTGGTCAAGGGCGGCGCGCTGCTCAGGGGTCAAAAACAATCGCCCAAGCTCTTGGGCGCTGGCCGGGTGTGCCAGCGTGAGCGCACCAAGCAGCACCATCCTGACCACATATTTCATAACGACAGCTCCGCAGTACCACTCAGATCAAGCGTCAACCAGTCCAGTTTGCAATCGACCTGCACGTTAGGGCGCGTCGCATCGAGGTCAAATTCCTTGTCAACAATGCTGAAGTTACATTCCCTGACCGTGTATTGCCCCAGGGCGTCGCGATCGAGTACGTCTAATAGGCGCAGGATGTCGCCTTCATGTATTAATCCCAGGTGTAAATCCATCGCACTGGCGCGCACGATGTAGCCGCCGATGTCCAATTCGTATTCGAGCGTCGTTTCACGTTGCGCTTCAAGTTTGTAGTTCAAGTCCGGAATTTTTATCGCGTCACCTGCGCGACGCAATGTTTCCAGCCAACTGAGACGGCGTTCCTGGCCCAACAGGCCGGCCCGGAACAGGCGTACGAATTCGGGATAGAACTCTTCGATGATGCGCTCTTCCTCGTCGACTGCCAGGTATTGCTGACTCGCGTTGCGGAAGAGCATGTGGTTGGATTGATATTCGCGCTGCATGTTCTGTTTGAAGTAGAAACTTGCAGCGAGCATTCCAATCGACACCAGCACGCAAACCGTAAACACGATTACCGTGCCGCGCAAAATACTCCAATCAACTTTCTTGGCTGCCATCGCTCACACCGAGTACGAGTTTCAATCGGAACGCTGCCACTGCTCGATCTTCGTTGATTGTCGTTGAGCCACTCACGCTGGCATCGGAGCGAACATCGAGCGGGTATTGCAACACTTCAACCGACTCCACGTTCGGTCGCTTCTCAAGTTCACCAGCCAAGCGGTCAATGATATCAATAGCGCCGCGGTAATCGCCGGAAAAGCGCGCCAGGTGCCCATTAAGTTCTGCGATCTGAAAGTACGCGTAGTTGCTGGCGATAGGAAGGCCGTCAAGTCCAATCCCGGCACCGGAATCGTCGGCCTCGTCATCCAGCGTTACTTCCGTACTCCAGCTAACGGCGTCCAGTTGGACGGCCTGGTTGTGGTCGAGCGCATCGCCGAGCAATTGCAGCATGGGTTCGGGACTGCTTTTGTAACTGCGTAACGCCTGGATGGCGTCCACCGCGGTTTTAATCTCGCGCGGTTCTACTGGCGTAGCCGGTAACTTGCTGCGCGCCATCTCGAAACGTTGCTGATAGAACTCGGCCTTTTGCGCGGCATCGAGGGACTGCTGTTTCAGTAGCACACCTTCAATGAAGCTGAAGCCACTCCAGCCGGCACTCGCGAGCAATAGCATCAAACTTGCAACCGCGAGTCCGATGCGAGTGCGATGCATGGAATAAAACTGCGTCTCTTCGGGCTGCGCGTAATGGTTTCGCGGAATCTTGCTCGCTAGTACTTTGGCAAATATCAAGTCCGAGTAATGCGACTCGCCGGTCTGTTTCAGCCCCAGACGCGAACCAACATCGTCGACATCGAGCAGGTGGAACTTCTCCTGGTCGGTGTCACGACAGTGTTGTTCGAGCTCGCTGAGAAGCTGCCCGTAACTAAGAATATAAATACTCAACGGGCTGTCACGGGAAATTAGGGCGAGGCTGTTCAGGTAGCGGCGCAGTTTCTCAACCTCGCCCATCAGGTGGGCGGCGAAAGGTACGGAGCCGAGACGTGGCATGTGAGCCAGGCGGCTAATCTTTAAATGACCATCACGGAAAAATGTTTGCCGCAGGCCACTCGCCTTTTGCAGACTGATGAGCAATACATTCGGACCGGTAGCGCCGATTTTCTTCAGGATTCGCTCGCTCAGAATCGGCAAGGAATAGATTCCGGCCAGCGGCACCTTATGTGCGCTCAGGATATCCAGCCATGGCGTCAATACTTCCGGACGCGTGATTGCGGTCAGCAAAACTCTATCGTCACGACGATCGCCGCTTTCACGCCCCTGGCGCAACGCGTGATGGTAACGAGTGCCCCGAAACAGGCGTGCGTACTTACGTTGCAGGACCGCTTTGCGATCCGCGCCGCTGACGTGCGGGATGGTATCGGCCCGATATTCTTCTTCCACCACATCGACAAGGATGCAAAGCGGGCCGGGTTCGAGCTCCGTCATGCAACGTTCAAATGAGGCCAAACCGGCATCATCAGATCCGAAGATATAGGCTTGCGTGATCTCACCAGAATCAAACAGGTACAGGATCGCGCGCTCCGCGGCGATCATAAGCACCCGGGTATCGGCGCTGCTAAAAGTCGATTTGAGTAAAGAGGTCATATATCGGTCCCAGTACCGATGCCATAATCCAAAACAAGATGGAACCAAGGACGAGCGTAATTGCGGGCATAATCATCGCTTGCAAGCGTCCGACGGATTCGCTCACGTCGCGTGCGTAGAAGTAAGTGACGTTGTCGAGCGCCTCTTCAAGTGCGCCGGTGTTCTCGCCCACCCGTAACATGCGCACCACCAGGGGTGGAAACAGGCCGGTGTCGCCAAAACTTTTCGAGATACCTCCACCGTCAGCAATTTGACGACCGGCTTCGTTAATCGCTCGCGCTATGGCGCGATTACCGGCGACGTTCTCTGCGTTACGAATACATTCAAGCACGGTTATGCCAGAAGAATACATAATCGAAAAAACCGTACACACCCGCGTCACGATGAGCTTTTCGAGTACTGGCCCCACGATCGGTACGTGCAAAATCCATTCATCAACTCGCTCGGCAAAGCGCGGGTTTGTTTTGAAAGCCGCCACTGCGCCCGTAACTGCGAGAATTGGGCCGAACAAGACGACATACCAATACTCGGTCATGAATCCGGAGGTCGCGATCAACGCTTTGGTTTGCAAAGGCAGTTCCTGCCCCATCGTGGCGAGAAATGAAATAAGTTGCGGTACGACGTACATCATCAGGAAAAACAACACGGCAATAACGACAACGGTCACAACCGCGGGATAGATCAACAGCTTTTTAGTGATCGCAGCCTGCTCATCCTGCCATTTGAGATTCTCAATCACTTTCGCCAGTACCCGATTGAGTTGGCCGCTTTCTTCACCGGCCTTAATCAAACTGACAAACACGGTTGGAAAGACGAACGGGAAATCAGCCATCGACGAGGACAAGTTTTTGCCGCCCTCGATCGATTCAATTAAAGCGGCCGTAACCTCGCGCAGACGCTTGTTGTCGACGGTGTCACGCAGGTCGGTCAAGCCCTCAAGAATCGGTACCCCGGCGCGCACAAGATGTTCGAGATGAAAACAAAAGGTAATCAGGTCAACGCGTTTAACACCGCGACCGGTCACATTCTTGTCGTTCGATGGCATCTCGCGAAAATTGACAAGGTCGAGTCCCATGCGACTGAGGCGGACTTCAAGATCAGCCGGGTTGGCCGCATCGACACGGCCCTGCAGGATGCGCCCGGTGGCATTGATCGCTTTGTAGCGGTACGCCTCCATCAGTTGAGTCGCTCGGTAAGGTCGACGACGCGCGTGACTTCGTCGAGAGAGGTTAGTCCGGCCGTCACGAGTTTAATCGCAACATCTGCCAACGTCTGAAAACCTTTCTTGCGTGCCACCTTGGAAAGTTCGTTCAAGGTGGCATTTTGCGCGATCAATTCATCGATCTCTCGATCAAAGCGCAGGACTTCGAGCAGTGCCGCGCGGCCTTCGTAACCCTGGTGCTGAGCGTGGCCGTGCTCTTCAGCAACGCGATAGATAGCATCACCACGATAGGCCGGGTCGAGCCCGAGAATTCGCCGTTCCAAATCGCTCGGATCGTACGGTTCACGACAATCAACGCGTAGCTTGCGGACCAGACGCTGGGCCAGAATTCCAATAATGTTGCCGGCCATGATGTCGGAGTTGATGCCCATATCCGATAGACGCGGAATCGCCGCAAGCGATGAATTGGTATGCAGGGTGGAAAACACCTGGTGACCTGTCATAGCCGCACGAAACGCCATCGCCGCGGTGTCTTCGTCGCGAATCTCACCGATCAGAATAATGTCGGGATCCTGACGCAACAGAGCCCTGACACCGCCGGCGAAGTCGAGTCGCGAAGCCTCGTTAATCGACGTTTGGCGGATCATCCCCATCGGATACTCAACCGGATCCTCGAGCGTCATGATGTTGACCGATTCGGTGTTGAGATGGTTGAGCAGACTGTACAGGGTGGTTGTCTTACCGCTGCCAGTCGGCCCGGTCACGAGTAGTAGACCTTCCGGGCGCGCGACCATCAGCTTGAGGGTCATGAGGGTGTCCGGCTCCGGACAAACGGCCTCAATCGGCACGATGCCCTTTTGGCGGTCGAGCACGCGCAGGACGATATTCTCGCCGTGTACAGTGGGAATAGTTGAGACACGAAAATCAATCTGGCGCCCGGAAAGCGTGAGCGTGATGCGGCCGTCCTGGGGTGCGCGCGTCTCGGCGATGTCCATGCCCGACATGACCTTCACTCGGACCGCAATCGCTGACCAGTAATTTTTGTGCAGGGACCGAATCTGGCGCAGCACACCGTCGATACGGTAGCGAAAGCGCAGGAAGCCTTCTTCAGGCTCGAAATGAATGTCCGAAGCATTACGCTTTACAGCATCGGCGAGTAGAGCATTCACGAGCCGAACCACTGGTTGGCTATATTCGGCGCTTTCCGAATCGAGGCTTTCATAGTCGATTTCGCCGGTTTCGATTTCACTCAGGATGCCGTCGACAGAAAGTTCGAAGCCGTAGAACTGATCAATCGCCTTTTCAATCTCGGCCTCACCCGCCATCAGCGGCTGCAGTTCGACGTCGCCACCGACTAACGCCGCGATCTGGTCAAGCGCAACAACGTTAAACGTATCGGCCATCGCCAGGGTCAAATGGTTACTGTTAGCGTCGTAGGTGAGCGGTAAGATTCGAAAGCGGCGCGCCATATCTTTTGGGATCAGGCGAATAGCTTCTGAGTCGACAACAACGCGACTGAGCTGGGCTTTTTGCTGACCGAGCGCGCCACCAAGAACATCAAGGATGATGGCTTCGGTTGCGAAACCCAGCCGAACCAGGATTTTGCCGAGGTGATCGCGGTTCTTGCGCTGCTCGGTTAGCGCGATGCGAATCTGGTCGGAGCTGACAACGCCTTTTTGCACCAGCAACTCGCCGATGCGTAGCGAACGTTTCGGCGCGTTAACAAGCTCTGCTTGGACGGCCACCACTAACGGGCTTCTGGCGCAGATGAAAGCGTGCTGATGCGTTCAAGAACGCTGTCGGTAGCGAAGTTGCCACTCCGCATTTCGGCCAGCGTGACGCTTTTACGATAGTGCGTCAGAGCGGCCTGTGTCTTGCCCAGATGATCGAGGCTGACGGCCAGATTAAACGCGTAGTCGGCGCTTGTCGGATCGAGCCGCGCGGCGTCGAAATAAGCTTGCTGGGCGTCGCCCCAGCGACGCTGGAGAGCATACCAATTGCCGAGTGCGAAGCGCAGGTAAGGAGAATCCTGGTGGCGGTCGATTAGCATGCGCAGGCGTGCGGCGCCGGCATTGTCCTTGCCGCCACTCATGCCAAGCAGGCTCGCAGTTGCGACAGCATCACGTGGATTCTGTTTGAGCACAGCAGCGTAATGTCGATACGCGGTTTCGTCATCGCCCCGCGCGAGTGCCGCTGCGCCGAGGCCAAGGTGCGCATCGCGTCCGTTCGGATCACTCGCTAGCGCCGCTTCGTAGTGTGTTTCTGCAGTCGCGAAATCACCCGCAGTAAACGCAGCGTACGCGTCCTCCACATCGCTATCGACGGCGGCAGGTTTTCGCGTCCTGGCAATTGTCAGCTGACCGACGCCGACGCCGTACAGACTCTCCTGCGCGGACGCTACGGACGGATTTGGCGCCGCTTGAGGTACTGGGCGCGCAACATCGACGTTTGGCCTGGCAGCGGGCGGTGCCGCATCCGGCACCTCGAGTTCGACTCGTGGTGCGAGGGGTTCTGCTCCCGCAGTCGCGAGCGTGGGCGACGGCTCTGGCACGGGTAGCGGTGCGAAAGGAAATTCAGCGTCGGGTCCGTCAGTTGTATTGGTAGGCAGCTCAGCGGCCGTTTGTTTGGCGGCGATCGCCGACGGCGAATAAGTCTCGACTCGAACCAACTCTGGGCTCGCCTCGGGTACGGCCGGCTCGATCGGCACCACGGGCAATTCACGCACGGGCGCACGCTCGACGCCTTCGGCGACGGATGGTGGTGGTACGTAGCGCGGGGCTGGATTTTGCTGTGCGTAAAACAGACCCACCACGCCAATAGAGAGAACGATGACGATGGCGACCACTGTCGCAATGATAAGTACGCGTTTAGAGCGGGGGCGTTCGCCGGCGGCAAACACCGTCTGGGCGCTCACCACAGTATGCGCGGCAACGTCCTCAAGCGTCATGTCCGCGCTCGCCGAGCGGCGTGGCATTTCTACCGATTGCGACTGATCGAAATACGCACTCAGGTCGTTCTCAACGGCACGGGTCGAAGGCATAGTCGAAGTCTGATCGGCACGGCCACCCCCCCGACCGTTGTACCACCCGTCGCGTCATTCGACACGTCGGCGGTTTCTGTGTAGGTGTCGTCGTGATCCAGAGCCGCACCATCCATCGGCTCGAGTTCGAGGTTGTCCTGCAGCGTTAAGGCCTGACTAACATCGTCATCAAGGGTGAATGCGCGACTGTCATCGCCATCGTCTTCGACTTTGGTATTGAGGGCACTGGCAACCGCAGTAGCATCGTGCTCGGCGGTTTCGCTCGCCCGCTCAAGTTCGGCCGGCTCGATTTGCATCGTGACATCTTCGGGACCGGCGAAAGGCGACTCGACGGTCTGCGCGGCCATCGCCGTAACGTCCATAGCGTCATCGGCTGTCAGTGTCGATTCGGCCTCAGTTGCCCCACTTTTCTGCTGCTGTTTCTTTTCCTGCTCTGCGCGGCGCAGGGCATCCATTAGCAGGCTCATGTGTGCAGGTCTCGCATGTGTTCCGTCACAGACCTGCGGGACGATGAGCGTTTCGGCCGAGATATTCCCGATAGGATCTCAGATCAGAGTTCAGACTGGGTTCGCGAACAACCACCGGTCGCAGAAAAATCACCAACTCGGTCTTGCGGCTGATAAATTCTGCCGTTACTGACGAAATCGCGTTATCGATAACGCCGTCCGTAATTTGACCGAGCAGGTTTTGATCGACTGTGAAACCGGTTTCGCCGTTTTGCAGAAACAATGTCCAATCGACCCCGGCCTGATATTGATCATTAAGAGAGACTTCAACGATGGTCGCTTCAATCAATACCTGGCGGCGCGCATTGACCAGAACATGGTCGACAAATTCTTCAATCATTTCGTGCTGCGCACTATTCGCTTTGACGGTCAGCAAGCCGGCCTCGGCGTTGACGATAACCTTCTCGGAAATATCACCGTCTTTCTGCTCGACCTCCGCCCAGCATCGCTAAAATATTTTCGTTGAGCGTTTCCCAGAAACGGTTGTAGGTGCGCGATTCAAGCCGGGTTGAGGAGGTGTTGTCGCCAGCTCCACCGCCGCCGCCACTACCGCCACCGCCGCCAGAATCATCAACTGAACCACCGCCAGTGGTTGCGACGCGCGTCGCAACGTTCACAGTGGTGTCGACCTCACGCGAGAGATTGACATAACCCACGTCGTAGGTTCGATAGAAAGGCGCGTCTGGGGTTATAACGACCGTGTCGCCAGTGAATTCGTAGCGCAAATCAACCTGTCGCGCGATCCGATTAAGAATCTGCGGCAGCGTCTGGTCAATCGCGTTCAGCGTGACCCGCCCCACAACATCACCGCCTATGTCGATGTTCAGTTCGGCATCACGCGCCAAAGCGAACAACAATTCGCGTACAGGTACGTCATTCACCACAACGGTGTAGTGCTCGCTTTCGGGGATCGGTTCGGGGGTCGGCACGAAGGGTGCCTGTTGGACCACGTCGGGGATATTCGGCGCCACATCCGCCGCCTCAGTCAGGTGACCACTACCGACTTCCGGTAGCGGCGGTCGCATTTGTGCGCAGCCAGCTGTGAGCCCCAGGAGCACGCAAATCACAATTCTGAATTTCATTACATCTCGCCCGCGCAATTTACCGAGTCCTTTGACGATGCAAGATAACACATGATAATAATTATGCAACTATCTAATATCAAAAGAAATATTTGGTTATATACCGTCCCCGCAATGAGTTCTTTCTGGTCCCCAATCACGCTCTCTTATCAGTCCCCGGGTGATGCCTGCCGCAGACTCGCTGACGGCTCCAGGCGGGGCAGCAAATGGGCGCTGGTCACCAGCCCGCTGCGCGGTGATATTTCCGGCAGGCGTGGCTGATTATCAACCAATTCGGGCACGATTAAAGCTGTGGAGCGAGAATCTGCGCCGGGTTCCCGAATTTCGCCACCCGGGCTGTCAATCGTAATCTTAGCCGCGCCGGGTCGCATCGATTGCGTTTGGACATCCGCCGACGGGGATAGCGGGACGATTTCCCGATTGTTCATCAGGGTGACCGCTGCCATCCCTGCGCCAAATAGCGCTAGTGCAGCGACAGCCAGCACCCATCGGCGCCCGCCATGAGCGCTTTTGATGAGACTCTGGAATTCACTGTCGCGCGCGGCCATACGCATATGAGCCGGTTTTACCGTCGCTTCGTTGGCGGCGAATGCGGCCAGCAAGGCCTTGTCTGAAAGTACGTTAATGCGCCGCAACAGGCCTTCTGAAACGCGTTCGAGTTCGCGAATAGCGGGCGGACTGAACAAGGTGTTACCGCGATATCCGCTGGCGCGGACCCGGGCATTGACGTATTCACGCACCTGCTCCCGGTCAAACGGCGCAAGGTCGAAGCTGTGTGAGATTCGCTCGCGTAGTTGGCGAATCTCGTGAAGTTTAAGCTTCTCATCGAGCTCCGGTTGTCCGAATAAGACGATCTGCAGCAGTTTCTCGCTGGTGGTTTCGAGGTTACTCAGCATCCGAATCTCTTCCAGAGAATCGAGCGGCATGCCCTGCGCTTCTTCAACAAAGATAATGACGCGACGATTATTCGCATGGCGGTCGAGCAGACACGCCTGCAGCTCGTTGAGAACTTTGAGCTTCGGATCGGTTGCCGATACATTAAGTGCCAACTCGAATGCGATGGCATGCAATATTTCTGCGGCCGGCAGGCGCGGATTTGCGAGATAGACGATTTCGCAGTGCTCGGGCAATTCCTGCTCAAGCATGCGGCAAAGCATCGTTTTGCCGCTACCCACTTCGCCGACCACCTTGACGATGCCTTCTCCGCGAGCAATGGCGTAGACCAATGCTTCAAGTACGGCCCCGCGATTGCCTCCTGGGAAGAAAAATTCGGGATCAGGCGTAATCCGGAATGGCGGCTTGTTGAAACCGAAGTGCTGCTCGTACATGGTCAGGCGTCTCCCGCCGACGCGTCGAGCCCGAGACGCGCCAGCCGACTATACAAAGTAGTTCGATTGATGCCGAGCAGGCGGGCTGCCTTACTGAGGTTACCCGAACCAAGTCGCAACGCAGTCTTGATGTAGGCACGCTCGATATCTTCGAGTTCCTCGTCGAGGCGGAAACCGTGTTCGGCCAATCGAGAGGCGACATCCGAAGCCGCGCCTGCGCCGTGCTCAATCGATCCGTCGAGCTGTTGATAATCCATTTCCAGCTCGGTACTGATTTGCGCCGCATCGACTTGCCCCGCCGGAAACTTGGCACCGAGACGAATGACGATATTGCGCAATTCACGTACATTTCCCGGAAAGCTGTAAGCCGCCAGGGCCTGTTCTGCATCAGCGGTGAGAACGAATGGCACCATGGTGTCGGCATACTGGGCCTGAAAGCGTTGCATCAGCACTTGCCAATCACCTTCGCGATCACGCAACGGTGGCACACTTAAGGTCAGCACGGTGAGCCGATGGAACAAATCGGCGCGAAACACACCGTCGCGCACGCGTTCGCGCAGATCGCGGTTGGTCGCGGCGACAATGCGCGCGTGAGAACGACGCTTTTCGGTTTCCCCGAGGCGATAGAACTCCCCATTTTCCAGAACCCGTAAGAATTTAGCCTGCAAATCCAGGGGCATCTCGCCAACTTCGTCGAGGAACAGCGTACCGTCACTGACTTCTTCGAAAAATCCGGTGCGATCTTTTTCCGCCCCGGTAAAAGCACCGCGGGCATGTCCGAATAATTGCGCTTCGAGCAACTCCGGGGTGAACGCAGCGCAATTGATCGTCAACATCTTCTCGTCGCGTCGACTGCTAGTGGCATGTAAACGTTCAGCGACAAGCTCCTTGCCGCTGCCCGATTCGCCTTCTACCAGGACCGGGAAAGGCGTTTCGGCAAACTGCTCAATAAGGGAGCGCAAGGTCGCCATGGCCGGGCTGTCGCCAATAAGAATATCTTCAGCGACAGCCGAGGCCTGTTTGGCGGGCTGTTCCGCGTCCAGTAACAACAGCTGATGATTCAAACGACTTTGCAACAGTCCGGCGTCACAGGGCTTGGCCACGAAGTCGACCGCGCCCAGAGTCAGGGCATGCTGGATATTGCGGCATTCGCTTTGCCCGGACAGGATCAGCACTTTCATATTCGGATTGAAAGCGAACAACTCACCGATGAGCCGGAACCCTTCGTCGGGGGCGTGCGGCGTGGGTGGCAATCCCAAATCGATCAGCGCCAGTTTCGGTTGTTCGGGGGCCGCTCTTAAACAGGCATGGGCTGCGGATCGGCTCTCGGCGCTCAGCACTTCGAAGGTCTCGCTAAGGGCGAAACTCAACGATTCGACGATGAGTTCGTCGTCGTCAACCAGTAGCAGCAGTGGCCGATCTCCGTTATCAGCCATGCAATGTCCTCACTTCCCGGCCAAGCCGAGATTCGAACACACGGCGATGCAGGCTTGCGACTGATTCATTGAATAGAAATGAAACCCGGGCACAGGCGCATCCATCAACCGCTCGCAAAGCGCCGTAGTGACGTCAATCCCGAATGCCTGCAGAGACTCGCGATCGTCACCAAAATCCTGCAATCGCTTCAGCATCCAGCGCGGTATTTCTGCGCCGCACATATCTGAAAAGCGCTTGAGGTTGGTGTAGTTGGTAACCGGCATGATGCCAGCAATGATGGGGATGTCGATGCCGGCGGCACTGCAACTATCAACGAAACGAAAATACGCGTCCGGGTTATAGAAGTACTGGGTAATCGCGCTATCTGCGCCGGCATCGACTTTCTCTTTAAAGTGGTCGAGATCGGCCTGGGCTCCGGCGGCCTGTGGATGGACCTCCGGATAGGCAGCGACTTCAAGGTGGAACCTTGCGCCGTATTCACGGCGAATAAACGCCACGAGTTCGCTCGCGAAGCGCAGTTCGCCGAGGCCGGTGGTGCCGGAAGGCATGTCTCCCCGCAAGGCGACCAGCCGCGTTATCCCGGCCACGGAATAGCTCTCAAGAGTGGCGCGAATATCGTCCAGTGACGAGCCAACGCAGGACAAATGCGGTGCAGTGTCTACGCGGGTCTGGGTCTTAACGCTGAGCACCGTATCGAGCGTCAAATCACGCGTGCTCCCGCCCGCGCCGTAAGTCACTGAGAAAAATTCGGGCTTTAAGGCAGTCAGCTCACTGCAGGTGCTGGCCAATTTCGCCACCGCTTCCGGCGAGCGCGGCGGGAAAAACTCGAAACTCAAACTGGTCTGCGCCGACTCAGTCTCGTGCATGTCAAAGAACCTTTCTTGATGTTAAGGCGTTGCAACACTTCCCTAAGTAGTTGCTTGAAGAAATCGTCGCTGATTATCGCTGAGGCGCGCGCAAACACCTAACCGACGAGACCCGCATAAAGTTCACAAAGTGACGCCGTTGTGAGTTTTTTCGCGCCTGTTTAGCGGGTAGAATGGCGCCTCTTCCGGGCTTGAATTTTGCCTTTTCCGCGCTGCCGGACTCCTCTGGCGTGGGCGTCGGACGGCCGCAATGAAGGCTTTCGCGGATGCTTGAACAGCAACATCCGACTCCGGGACCTTGTAACTCAGGCGAGTCTCCGCCCAGCAGCCAACCGGCTGGGGCAGCGGTGCCTCGCCAACGCCACCGATCGAGGTTGTCAGCGATGAGCGAACCGCAAATTGTGCGGCGCGACGCAAATTCTGTGTCGCCACGACGCGAGCTAGCGAACGCTATCCGCGCACTGAGCATGGATGCTGTGCAAGCAGCCAATTCGGGACACCCGGGCGCACCAATGGGTATGGCGGACATCGCCGAAGTCCTGTGGCGCGATTTTCTCGCTCACAATCCCGCTAATCCGGACTGGTTTAACCGCGACCGTTTTGTACTCTCGAATGGCCATGGCTCGATGTTGTTGTATTCATTACTGCATCTGTCCGGTTATGACCTGCCAATCGAGCAACTCAAGAATTTTCGTCAGTCAGACTCGCAAACCCCGGGTCACCCTGAATATCGCGAAACCCCTGGGGTCGAAACAACCACCGGGCCACTTGGGCAGGGACTGGCCAACGCGGTCGGGATGGCGCTCGCCGAATCGCATCTTGCGGCGCGCTTTAATCGGGACGACCTCTCGATCGTGGATCACTACACCTATGCGTTTGCTGGCGATGGCTGTTTGATGGAAGGGATTTCTCACGAAGCCTGTTCATTGGCCGGGACACTGGGACTCGGCAAATTAATTGTCGTATATGACGACAACGGTATCTCGATTGATGGTGAGGTCGAGGGCTGGTTTAGCGACGACACGCCAGCGCGCTTTGAAGCCTACGGCTGGCAAGTGATTCCAGCCGTTGACGGTCATGATGCGAACGCCATCGCCCAGGCCTTCGACACCGCGCGTCAAAATATTCAACAGCCGTCACTTATCTGTTGTGAAACCGTGATTGGCTGGGGTTCTCCGAACAAGTCCGGCACATCGGGCGTTCACGGCGCGGCACTCGGCGCTGAGGAAGTCGCCGCAACACGGCAAGAGCTCCGTTGGACGCACGACCCGTTCGTTATCCCGCCCACGATCTATAGCGCCTGGAATGCGCGCGCAGCGGGCGCCAGTAGAGAAGCGCTGTGGAACGAACAACTGCAAGCGTATCGCGGTCGTTTTCCTGAACTAGCCACAGAATTTGAGCGCGTTACCGGCGGACGACTACCGGGCGACTGGCAAGACACGGCCGCAAACTGCGTGACCGATATGCTCGCTGCCGGTAAGGAAGCGACACGCAAATCATCCGAGCGGGTACTCGATAGTCTGGCTCCCGGATTGCCGGAGCTGATCGGCGGCTCGGCCGATTTAACCGGCTCAAACAACACCTGGCACAAAGCCAGCAGTGTGCTGAATGCCGCAACTCCTCAGGGGAACTACGTCTATTACGGCGTACGCGAGTTCGCCATGAGTGCAGTGATGAACGGCATGTGTCTGCACGGCGGCGTGGTGCCCTACGGCGGTACGTTTCTGGTCTTCTCGGACTACGCGCGCAATGCTGTGCGCATGGCGGCTTTGATGGGCCTCGGTTGTATTTATGTCTACACCCACGATTCCATCGGACTGGGTGAAGATGGTCCCACGCATCAGCCGGTTGAACACGCCAATGCGCTGCGCTTGATTCCTAACCTCGATGTATGGCGCCCCGCCGATGCTGCCGAAACTGCGCTCGCATGGGTCGCTGCTGTTGAGCGGCGCGATGGTCCGAGCTGCCTGCTGCTGACACGACAAGGATTACCCGCACAAGATCCCAACGAAGCGCGCGCAAAAGACATCGCGCGTGGCGGATATGTTTTGCTCGACCCACCCGGGACATGCGACGCAGTCATTATCGCCACCGGCTCGGAGCTTGAAGTCGCGCGCGCTGTTGCCAGCGAACTGAATGCCAACGGGCACGCGATACGGGTCGTTTCAATGCCCTGTGCAGAAGTGTTTGCACGTCAGGACAAATCATGGCGCGAAAGCGTGTTGCCACGTGAGGTCACCCGGCGTATTTCGATCGAAGCTGGCAGCACGGATTTCTGGTATCGCTATGTCGGCCTCGACGGACTCGCCATCGGACTTGATCAGTTTGGCGCCTCGGCGCCGGCCGGCGAGCTGTTCGCCAAATTTGGTCTGGACGTCGCTGGCTGCAAGGCACGTATCGGCGCATACCTGAGCTAAACCTCGGGTCGCTGTTGTGTCTCGGTGACCCTCGGGCTTCACGTTACGGTAATAGGGCGCGGATCGGTGCGGTTCAGTACCGTACTTTTACGACGTCAGAACTTAGGCGCGCACGACATTAAAACGGACAAATCTCGAACCCACGGTGGTCCGCGTGGCACATTATTAACATGACGTTTTTAGGAGACCACACATGACTATTCGAATTGGTATTAACGGTTACGGCCGCATTGGACGTAACGTACTTCGGGCACTATTCGAATCGGGTCGCGAAAACGAGATTGAAATTGTTGCGGTTAATGATCTTGGCGATGCCAAAACAAACGCCCATCTGACTCGCTACGACAGCGCACACGGTCCCTTTCCCGGAACCGTTGAGGTCAATGATGGCGAGATGATCGTGAACGGCAAATCCATTCGGGTCCTGTCGGAACGCGATCCGAGCAAACTGCCCTGGGGCGAACTGGGTGTGGATGTGGTGCACGAAAGCACAGGCTTTTTCGCGAGCAAAAGCAAAGCCTCGGCGCATCTGCAAGGCGGCGCCAAGAAGGTGTTGATTTCGGCACCGGCCGGCACCGACATCGATGCGACTATCGTCTACGGTGTTAACCACCAGATTCTTAAAGCGAGCGACACGGTCGTCTCGAACGCCTCGTGCACGACCAATTGTCTGGCGCCGTTAGTGAAGCCACTACACGACAAGATCGGTCTCGAGAACGGCATCATGACGACGATCCACTCCTATACCAATGATCAGGTCCTGACCGACGTCTACCACACCGATTTGCGTCGCGCCCGCTCTGCCACGCAATCGATGATCCCGACCAATACCGGCGCTGCTGCGGCCGTCGGCCTCGTCATGCCGGAACTGAATGGCAAGCTCGATGGTTACGCCGTACGCGTCCCGACCATTAACGTATCACTAGTCGACCTAACCTTTACCGCCAGCCGCGATACCACGGTCGAGGAAATCAACGCAACGATCGTCGAAGCTTCGAAAGGGCAACTCGCCGGTATCCTCGCGTATAACGATGAGCCACTGGTGTCGATAGATTTCAATCACAATCCGCATTCATCAATTTTTGAATCGAGTCAGACCAAAGTGATCGGCGGCCGCATGGTCAAAGTTCTGAGCTGGTACGACAACGAATGGGGCTTCTCCAATCGCATGCTTGATACCACTGTTGCCATGGTCAACGCCGGAGCCTGAGCCATGATCGCGATGAGCGACGTCGATCTGCGCGGCAAACGAGTCTTGATCCGCGAGGATTTCAACGTCCCGATGAAGGACGGCGCGATCACGGATGACACGCGCCTGCGGGCCGGCTTACCCACCCTGCGCGCGGCCCTCGAGGCAGGCGCCACGGTTATAGTGATGTCCCACTTGGGTCGTCCGGTTGAAGGCGAATGGGACGCCAGCTTATCGCTGGCTCCGGTCGCCGAAGCCTTGTCTGCACTGCTCGACCTGCCCGTCGGGTTCGCTAAGCAATGGATCGATGGTATCGATGCTGCTCCAGGCAGCATCACCTTGTGCGAGAACGTGCGTTTTCTGGTTGGCGAAAAGCGTAACGATCACGCACTTTCGGCACGCATGGCGACACTGTGCGATGTTTTTGTGAACGACGCCTTTGCAACAGCACATCGTGCCCAGGCTTCGACTGAAGGTGTTGCGCGCGCCGCGCCAGTGGCCGTTGCCGGGCCACTTTTGGCGGCGGAATTGCTCGCATTGGACCGCGCACTCAGCAATCCTCGGCGACCGCTGGTTGCGATCGTCGGCGGCGCGAAAGTGTCCACCAAGCTCGCATTGCTCGAGTCTCTGGTCGATAAAGTCGATCAGCTCATTGTTGGCGGTGGCATCGCGAATACATTCCTATCGGCAGCCGGTCGAGCGGTTGGCGCATCGCTGTGTGAGAACGAGATGACCGATATCGCCGCACGCCTGATTGCATCAGATGCCGACATCCCAATCCCGACGGACGTGGTGTGCGCGAAACAGTTTTCAGCCAGCGAACCGGGTGTCGTAAAAAATGTGGCAGACGTTAGCGCCGACGACATGATCATGGATTTGGGTCCCGATTCGATCAAAGTTATCAGTGCCGCAATCGAGAACGCTGGCACGGTCCTGTGGAACGGCCCACTCGGTGTATTTGAATTTTCCGGCTTCGCTGCCGGTACGCGCCAGTTGGCCGAAGCGATTGCTGCCAGCAACGCGTTTTCGGTTGCTGGCGGTGGCGATACCTTAGCGGCCATCGCGACATTTGGCGTTAGTGACGATATCTCCTACATCTCAACTGGCGGCGGCGCTTTTCTTGAGTTCATCGAAGGTAAAACCTTGCCGGCAGTAGCCGCCCTCAACGACCGCAACAACAGCTGATAATAAATGCGCCGCACCAAAATCGTCGCCACCCTCGGTCCGGCCACGGACGCCCCCGGGATGCTGGCACGCTTAATCGATGCCGGCCTTGATGCAGCGCGACTGAATTACTCACACGGCAACCACGCTGAGCAAGCGCGGCGCGCGCGCGAAGTGCGTGAAGCAGCTACCCCGGCAGGACCTGAAATCGGTCTGATTGCCGATTTACAGGGCCCCAAGATTCGCCTCGAATGTTTTCGCAATGGCCCGATTGAATTACAACAGGGCCAGCGCTTCCTCATCGATGCCGAATGCGCCAGCGACGCTGGCACGCCTGAACGAGTCGGCCTGACCTATAAAGATTTGCCCGGCGATGTCCATACTGACGATACCCTGCTGGTCGACGATGGTCGCATCGTCTTGCGGGTCGAGAACGTGGTCGAATCAGTCATCGAAACAACCGTGCTTACCGGCGGCCCGCTGTCCGATCACAAAGGCATTAATCGACAGGGCGGTGGCTTGTCAGCACCGGCGCTAACGACGAAAGACCGTGAAGATCTGGTCCATGCCCTGGCGAACGATGCCGACTACATCGCCGTGTCATTCCCGCGCAATGCTACCGATATCGACAACGCGCGCAAGTTAATTCAGGAAGCTGGCGGGCACGCTGGCATCATCGCGAAAATCGAACGCGCAGAAGCGCTTATCAACGCCGACGAGATTATTGCCGCCTCTGACTGCATCATGATTGCGCGCGGCGACCTCGGCGTAGAAATCGGCGACGAACGTTTGCCGCCGGCGCAAAAAATGCTCGTTGCCCGTGCACGCGCACAGCACCGTAGCGTGATCACCGCCACACAGATGATGGATTCGATGATCGAGCGCTCCATGCCGACACGTGCAGAGGTATTCGATGTCGCCAATGCGGTGCTCGACGGTACGGATGCGGTGATGTTGTCCGGCGAGACCAGCATCGGTGCCTATCCGGACTTAGCCGTCGCGGCCATGTCGCGAATATGCATGGGCGCGGAAGACGAATGGAAATCGCCGCCCGGGGCCCTCGAAACGAAAAGCGACTACGAGCGCGTCGATCAGGCGATTGCGATGTCTGCAATTGATTGCGGCAATCGCATCGGCGTAAAAGCTATCGCCGCGCTGACCGAATCGGGTGCAACCGCGTTGTGGATGTCTCGCGTGAATACGGATATACCGATTTTCGCGCTATCGCGGCACCCGCACACCTTGCGCAAGGTCACCCTTTATCGTGATGTCTACCCACAACATTTCGACATTACGCCGCTGCCGCATAGCGAGGTCACGCGTGAAGTGTTGAACGTGATAAAGCAGCGCGCAGGACTTAACGATGGCGACCGCGTGATGATCACCAAAGGTGATTTGCATGGTCATTCAGGCGGCACCAATGGCATGAAGATCGTCAGCGTTGGCGACTTCGTCGAACATGTGGAATAGTTGTTAAACGGTACCCGACGATAGGGCGCACAGCCGCCCTGAGGCTGCTTTAGTGCTTCCTGCTTAGCAGGCTGTTGAAGAGCAAGCGTGAGGATGCCGGACTGCAAGGCACTGCGCCGCGAACGACGAGACATATCGCATGGGTAACCCGCTCTAACACGCCAGGTTGATCCACCCGCTAGCCGAATGTACTACGACTTCAGAATAGCCTGTAGAAACCTTGAACCGTCCGCTGTTGTTAGCCAAAACAATATCCCACAATTGGCCAGAACGGTAACCCAGAACAGGGACCGGAACGCTTCCTTTTTAGTTTTATGCCGGAACCTGTTCTGAGCCATAAGTGCTCCGGGCCAACCGCCCAGCAAGCTTAGTACGTGTAACGTGTTCTCCGGTGTACGCCACCGACCGCTTCTGGCCGCGGCTTTATCAAAGCCGTAGGCCAGAAAAGAAATGCCTCCGAATATCACGTAGACCAATAGAATTTCGAACGGGAGTTTTCCTGAGAATGCTGCCGCCACAATTATGAATCCAAACACTCTGACGGTGACATATTGTGCGCGCGTACCCGTCTGTTTTTGCTTCTTCGACGCCGTGTCACCCGGATAACGAACACTCACTGCGTTAGCTCTGTTCTTCGAGTCATTCGTCACTTCATAGGTAATAAGGTCACCGTCGACTGGTCGACGCCCTCGCCGAACAAACGATTTGACGTGAACGAACGCACGTGTGCCGCCTCCATTTGGCATGACGAAGCCGAATCCCTTTGCATCATTCCAGTCGGTTATTTTTCCTTGATATCGCACGATTTCTCTTCAGCGGCGAAACGAATAGATAGATGGGCCGTGAGCGAACACACGACGCGGGCCGCCGGGTGCCGCAGCAGTCTTTCAACCGCCTGCGCTGCTAGGCCGTCAACCGGGTCAAGGCCTCACGATATTTATCCGCCGTTTTGCGCAGGATGTCAGCGGGTAAATGGGGTCCGGGCGGTGTTTTATCCCAGCTCAGCGTCTCGAGGTAATCACGCACAAATTGCTTGTCAAAGCTCGGCGGACTAATCCCGACCTGATACTCATCGGCCGGCCAGAAGCGCGAGGAATCTGAAGTCAGCACTTCATCGATCAACACCAGCTGGTCGTTGTCATCCAGGCCGAACTCGAACTTCGTGTCAGCAATGATGATGCCACGCGCCAGCGCGTACTCTGCGGCCTCGGCGTAAATACGCAGCGTGAGGTCGCGCACGTGCTCGGCACGTTCTCGCCCGATTAAGTCACAGGTAGTGGCGAAATCGATATTCTCATCGTGATCACCCACCGCCGCCTTCGTAGCTGGTGTGAAGCAGGGCTCTGACAGCTTCTCTGCCTGGCGCAAGTCGGGCGGCAATGTAATCCCGCACAAAGCCCCGGATTGTTGGTAATCCTTCCAACCCGAACCGATCAGATAGCCACGCGCGACCGCCTCTATGGGTAGCGGCCGCAGTTTACGTACCACTATCGCGCGACCTTCCACTTGGGCCCGTTCGGCGGCGTCAGGGAGCACATCCTCAAGCGTGACAGGAGCGAGATGGTTAGTGATGAGGCTGGCTGTTTTGTCGAACCAGAAATTACTCAGGGCCGTGAGAATCGCACCTTTCTCCGGGACCGGATCAGGTAGCACGACGTCGAACGCAGATAATCTGTCGGTGGTGACGATCAGGAAATGATCATCGTCGACGGCATAAATGTCCCTGACCTTGCCTTTCTGGACCAGAGGCAGTGAAGTCAAGGTGGATTCGAATAAAGCGTTTTCCATGAGGTCGTGATCGGTCGATTTTTAATTTAAAGATGGGCCGCTGTGAGCGATGTTTATCTATCAGCGTTCGCCGGCAAACTCGGCAAATCGCCGCGCGTACCCATGGCATATTCGGACAAGCGCCGCGTGAGTCGCGTTGAGCCCGCCGTCAGGCGCATACCCAAACCACGCACCGCGTACGGCAGCGGGCTACGCTCGGAAAACAAATGCTGCAACACATCGATCACGCTGCCGAGACGTAGCGCTTCGCTTTTGCGCCAGCGCTCATAGCGACGCAAGGCACTACGCCGCGGCCATTGCGCGGTCGGCGCGATCGGGGTGAGGCATTGGCTCAACGCTACGGCATCCATGATGCCGAGGTTTAGGCCTAATCCGGCGAGTGGATGTACAACGTGTGCAGCGTCCCCGATCAATGCGCAGCAATCTTTGCTCCAGGCTTGCGCATGCAGGCGTTCCAGTGGGTGGGCGACGCGTGCAGATACGCTGGTCACCACGCCAAGACGTTGCTCGAATGCCTCGCCAAGACGGGCCGCGAACGCATCATCATCAAGACTGTCGAGTTGCCCGTGCAAAGGATCGGTGCAGCTCCATACGATTGATGAATGATGCGGATCGGCAAGCGGTAGAAACGCCAATGGACCCGAGTCGAGAAAGCGCTGGCGCGCGACGTTACCGTGCGCTTCGCTAGTCACCACATTCGCGACCCAGGCATGCTGTCGATAGCTGTGACGCCGGCAGTCGATTCCTGCCGCGTTGCGTACAGGCGAGTTAGCGCCGTCTGCCCCGATCACGAGACGTGCCTGAACCTGTGCGCCATCGGCAAGCGTGATGCGGTTTGGCTGTGACAGCTCGAGTGTCCCCAGCGCGCCACGAATCGCCGTGCAATCGGCAACCGGGCCGGATAGCGCGGCGAGCAAGTTCTGATGCTCGACAATCCAGCCCATCGCGCCGTCATAGGAAGCCGGCGGCGCAAAGCCGATTTCGCCCGCAGACTGGGCATCCCAGACTTCGAGTGCGTTGAATGAACCAAGGCGGTGCAAATCGAGCTTCGACCACGCACCGAGCTCCTGCAACAGACGCTGCGCGCCCGGCGCGATGGCGTAATTACGTAAAGCGACTGGGCCGTGCGGCGCATGCCAGTCGAGGCTCGGGTCGATTATGCAAACGCGCGCGCCGGCGCGTGAAAAAATCGCGGCACTGACCATGCCGACAATGCCAGCGCCGACGACGGCAACGTCGTACTGATTCGGGGCGTTCATGTGCGCACTGGCCATCGTCCTGGTCAGCGCCTGGGGGCATCGTGCGCAAGGGTCGCCAGGCCGCTCGCTTCAAGCATCACCCGCCGTCGTAGCGGCGCAACATAGCCAGCCGCGGTCAGCGCCATGCGGCGCAGCCCGGTCACAGCAGCCAATGGCGATCGGAACGCCTGCGCAAGTACATCCGTGAACGTGCTAACCCGAACATGGTCTGCACGCCGCGCCGCACTATAGGCGGACAAAACGGCTGCCTTACCCGGATCGGTCTGACCCGTGCAGCAGTCGATTAATGCGGCCACGTCACGCAAGCCGAGGTTGAGGCCTTGGGCGGCATTGGGGTGCACCGCATTCGCCGCGTTACCAATCACTACGGTACGCGGCGCATAGAGCGTTTGCGCACGTTGACGAGTTAGCGCGTAGCTATAGCGTGGCCCCAGATCCGTAAACGTTCCGAGTCGCGTACCGAACCGCCGCGTCAGCATAGCCGCGTAAACATCCGGTTCGTCGTGTTGGGCAGCATTCGCGCACGCAGTGTCCAGGCATTGCACGCTCACGTAGCGCGCGCCGCCGAGGGGAATCAGTGCCAGCGGACCGCGACGGGTGAAATGCTCAAAGGCCGTCGCCGATTGTGGGCGGCTGACCGAGAGATTGGCGACCAAAGCGCGTTGGCCGTAATCAAACTGGTCGACGGCGATGCCGCAGTGAGCCCGCACTGCCGAGTCGAGACCATCAGCAGCGACCAGTAATTTCGCGCTCGTGTTGGTCTTCGTGGCGTGCGATTCGCTGGTGATTAGAATCTGGTCTGCTTCGGCTTGCGCGCTCACAAAACGAGTTTGCCAGTGCACCGAGATGCCGGCATGGTCGAGCATTGCGAAGGTCAACGTGCGCAGCAGATGATCTGCCGGGCAGGCCCAGCCCAATGCGTCGAGGCCAATTTCTGCAGCGCACAGTTCGGCACTACCAAAGCTGCCGCGTTCGCTGATACGCACTGTCGTTATCGGGTTGCTCGCTGCTTCCAGGGGCGCCCAAAGATGGTACCGCTCAAACAGTCGCCGCGAGACGGCCGACAGTACAAGGCCGCGTGGATCGTTAACTGCGTTAGCGTCGATTGGCGCGCGTTGTTCGATGACCGAAACCCGCAAGCCTTGTGCGGCAAGCGCAAGTGCGGCGAAACTTCCGACCAGCCCTGCTCCGACAACGACACAATCACAGTCAGGCTGCACGAGCCTTCTGCATCACGCTCTCGACGTCTTCGATGGTTTTCGGCGCCTCCTTGGTTAGCACTTCGTGGCCGGTTTCAGTCACCAGCACGTCGTCTTCGATGCGTATACCGATATTCCACCACTGCTGTGGCAGGTCCTTCAGGCTAGCGGCGAAGTACAGGCCCGGCTCAACGGTCGTTACCATGCCCGGTTCGAACACGCGCCAGTCATCAGCAACCTTGTAGTCGCCCACGTCATGCACATCCATGCCGAGCCAATGTCCGGTTTTGTGCATGTAGTACGGCCGATAAGCCTCGGCGTCGATCAACTTGCGCAAGCGTCCCTTGAGTATGCCGAGATCGATTAAACCGCGAGTGATCACTTCAACTGCGGCATCGTGAGGCTCGTTCCAGCTGTTGCCCGTACGCACCTCGGCGATTGCTGCTGCCTGGGCCTCAAGCACCACGTCGTAAGCGAGCTTTTGCATTTCGCTGAACTCGCCACTGACCGGGAAAGTGCGCGTGACGTCGCTCGCATAACTATCGTATTCAGCACCGGCATCTATGAGCAGTAAATCACCATCTTTGAGCGTAGCGTCATTTTCGGTGTAGTGAAGGATGCAACTGTTGGCACCACCGCCGACGATAGACGGATAGGCCGCTGAGCGTGCGCCGTTGTGCATAAAGCAATTCAGTATCTCGGCCTCAACCTGGTACTCACGCATGCCGGGACGAGTGATGGCCATGGCGCGCTGATGCGCTTCGGCCGCGATGCTCGCCGAACGTCGCATGGCTTTGAGCTCCTGACTGCTTTTGAACAGCCGCATCTCGTGGAGAATGTGTCCGAGCGAGACGAACTGATCTGGCGCGTGCACTCCCGTGCGACCCTTGCTGGTTACCCGATTGAGCCAACTGACCAGCCGCTGGTCGAAATCAGCGTAGCGACCCATGGTGTAGTAAATGCGTTCCTTGTTCTCCAGCAGGCCCGGCAGGATGTCGTCCATATCTGTAATCGGGAACGCGTCGTTGGCGCCGTACTCTTCGCACGCGCCCTCGAGCCCGGCGCGGCGACCGTGCCACGTCTCTGCTTCTGGATCTTTTTCACGACAGAAAAGGAGGTACTCACCTTGCGGTCGGCCCGGGACCAGAACCACGACCGATTCGGGCTCCGGGAAACCGCTCAGGTAGTAAAAGTCGCTATCCGGACGAAATGGGTAGTGAACATCCCGATTGCGAATGCGTTCAGGCGCATTCGGCTGAATAATGATGGCGCCCGAATCGACACTGTCCATCAGGCGTTTGCGACGCCGGGCGAATTCTCTCTTTTCCATGCTTCCGCGACTCGTTAGTTTAAGATTTGCGATGCGTCGCGCCCGAGGTCACGCGCTTCTTCACGAACAATCAGCACGCCCATACGGGCGAACTCTGTCAGTTCAAGCAGGGCTTGTTCGTCTTCCTGGTTGTCGTCGTCACCCAAAGCAATGCTGCCGAATCGCTCCAGGTCGCGCAGAAACCCCCGCGCATCTTCGCCGAGCTGGTTCAAATCAACAATGCCCGAAATGCCGAATCCGGACAGAAAACCCCGGCTCCAGGCGGCAAACTCACGCGCTTGGACACTCAAGTTGACGCCGTCGTCGGGCAACAACAGCGAAAAGCTGAGATCGTCGTCATCCAGACCAGCAACGGTGGCATCCACGAGTTCATCAAAGGTCTGTTGCGGCTCTGCGCTTCGGTACGCTTCGACCTCTTCGCCGCCGCTAAGATGGATTAGCCAGCTATTCTGGTCGAACAGCGCTGGCCCGCTCAACGCGCCACACAACATGCCATGACACTCAGAGGCGCCAACGTCACAGCTGAGCGCTTGCAGCGTGGCCTGTAATTGCGCGTGAAATTCGCTACTTATGCGCATATTCGCCTTCCGTCGATGTCTGACGGTGATTATCCCACGACCGCGTAGTAGTCTGAAGCGACTGCGCTTTGAGACACAGATCGCAGCGGCCACGGTTGACCGTCTGCGCCCTCGCACACTATATTGGTGAGTATCCTCCCTGCCCATGCGGAAAGCACTTTTTACACCATGACCGAAGGCAACAAAGACCGCTTGGAACTGGCCACGCTTGAAGAGCGAGTCGACGAATTGATCAAGACTGTCGAAGGTCTTGCGAGCGAAAATCAGGCCCTGCGCAGCCAGCAAGCGACGCTGACTTCCGAGCGCGCTACTTTAATTGAAAAGACCGAACAGGCGCGCAGCCGCGTTGAAGCGATGATAGCGCGTCTGAAAGCGATGGAGACGCGTTGATGAGCGACGACGTCAAGCCGATCACGGTTACTATCTTCGACAAAGAATATGTCGTCGGCTGCAAGGAAGATGAACGCGAAGCATTATTCGCGTCCGTGCAGTTTCTGAACAATAAAATGATTGAGCAGCGCGACAATGGCAAAGTGATCGGCAGTGAACGTATTGCGGTGATGTCTGCGCTCAACATCTCGCATGAATATCTTGAGTACCGCCGCAATTACGAATCGATGACATCGGATATCGATGAAGGCATCGCCCGTATGCAGTCGAAAATCGCCGAAGCCTTGACCCGCGGCGCAGCCTTCGAGTTGACGAGCCCCACAGATGCCGAGGCGCTGAATAACGACGCCGCCTGAACTTACGAACAGGGGTTTTCTAAAGTTCGCGGAAAATTGTACGATAGCCCCAAGGTGTTCTCTGCCTTGTGCGCCCACTGACCTCACAATCTTTGAGCCTATATTGCACAGCCCTGGAACTGATCAGCCGGCGATGTTGAGCATGTCCGTGTCATTGCGGAAAGCCTGATTCTCCTTGAGACGTTCCACTCTTGAACCTCTGGTTCAAGATTACGGTCAGCGACGGCATCGTGGAGGACACCTTACTTTTTCTTTAGGCCCTGAAGTTCAGGGCCTAAAAGTTTGCCTGCGCGAAACGCGCCTTCAGCGCGTCGATGAATATCACAAACCCGCCTCTGTCGTTTCGAAACTGCACAGTGCGCATAGGCACGCTGTTCATCACTGTCGCCGCGCTATGCGATTCGGCGCACGCATTCACACCGCATGACACAAAGATCTGGACGCGTGACGATCGATAGAGACGATCCTTGCGACTTCGCGTTAGCTTGAAGCCAGAAGGGGGCGCTGGCTGTGTGAGCGTAGTCGATCGGTTAAGTCCGGGTCCGGGTGGGCGAGGGTCGCAAAGATTCACCGAGCCTGTTACGCAAAACCGAGAAGTGCGCGGTCACGATGGCGGGCGGAAGCTGCCCTGCCCACAGCGTGGAACTATTCCGCGTACAAACGCACAAAGGATACACATTTGATTGCGAGGGCACCGTACCTATGATCTCCCGCCGAAGTTTCGTCCGGACCGCGTTGGCATACCCTTTCCTCTCCTACGCAACCTCAGCGTGGGGTGCGGGCAATATTCAAAAAGTCAGCGGCGCTGTTTATGTCAACGACCAACGCATCAGTCCATCCGCTGAGATTCGCGCGGGCGACTCTATCGTGGTGTCACACGACGGCGAACTCGAATTTGTCCTCGGCGAGGATGCCTATCGGCTGGGCCCGCGAAGCGTGCTGACATTAGAGCGAGCGGGTGGTGGTGCAGTTAGTGCGCTGCGCTTGTTAACCGGTGCAATTCTTGGCGTTTTCGGACGTCGTCATCAACGGCTGCCAGTGCATACCGCATTTGCGACGATTGGTATTCGCGGCACCGGCGTGTTCGTCTCCACCACCCCTAGCCAACTGTATACCTGCACCTGCTACGGCACGACCGATCTGTTAGCAGGGGCGCACAATGAAGTGTTCTCCGCCACTCATCACAACGCGCACATTGTCGACCGGCACGGTGACGGCACGATGACTGTGAAAGCCTCCAGCATGCAGGGGCACGATGATGAGCAACTACGCCGGCTGGAAGCGTATGTAGGGAGGCGTCCTCTGTTTGATCACACCTAGCAGGGTATTGAAAAACTACTGCGGCGCCCGTCTACCGCGTCGCGTGCTCGCTCTCTCCTCGCCTATCTTGATGATATGTCTTGTCGTTCGCTGCGCGGCGCCTTGTAGCCGGGTATCCTCGCCACGTTTTTCAACACCCCGCTGCGCATTCGCTATATAGAACTACTGCGGCACCGGGCGGCATGCGTCGCGTGTTTGCTGCGTTTTTGGATAGCCTGCGATGAAAAGTCGTACGCCCGCAATTCACGCACAGACGGCTTCCGTTGCTGATTGACAACCGACCTCTTTGCTCGAAAGATGAGGCTTGGTCACGACAATCTGGCTAAACCATCAGGAGTCCTGTGTGAAGGGCGAAAACATGGGCAAGACGACTGATGCCCCAAGCCGCTCAAATGCGGCGAAAGATGAACCGCTCATAGAAGATATCCGCATGCTTGGGCGTATCCTCGGAGACGTCATCCGCAACCACGACGGAAAAGATGCTTTCGAATTAATTGAGCGCGTACGCAAACTCTCGGTCGCCTATCGTTTAAAGGCGGATAAAACAGCTGGACGCCTCCTCGACCGCATGCTCAAGAATCTGAGCGCAGATCAAACTGTGTCGGTCATTCGGGCGTTCAGCTATTTCTCCCATCTGGCCAATATCGCCGAAGATCAGCATCATGCGCGGCGACGGCACCTGCACGAACGCGCAGGCGATTTGCAGGAGGGTTCCTTAGCCCTCGCCTTCAAACGTCTGCATGGTGCCGGACACAACTCTGGCGACATCGCGGCGCTGCTGCAAAACGCCTACATCTCTCCCGTGTTAACTGCCCATCCGACCGAAGTTCAGCGCAAAAGTATTCTCGATGCTGAGCGGGCGATTGCCGATCTGTTGGAATCCCGTGACGCTCTGGCAGGTAAGGCACAGCGAGACGACAACGAAGCGCTCATACGTGCTCGCATCACGCAGCTATGGCAGACCCGGTTGTTGCGCACCAAGAAGCTCGCCGTAAGCGACGAAATCGCAAACGCGCTGTCGTTTTATCCGGCCGCATTTCTGCGCGAAATTCCGCGCCTTTATCGCGATGTAGAGCAAGCCCTGGATGGGCATGACGTCGCGCCGTTCTTGCGCATGGGTCATTGGATGGGCGGCGACCGCGATGGGAATCCGAATGTGACAGCGGCGACGCTGCGCGAGGCACTCGCCCGTCAGAGCGAAGTAGCGCTTCGTCACTACCTTGACCAGGTTCACGAACTTGGCGCCGAATTGTCGATTTCCAGCGGCTTGGCGCCGGTAACGTCAGACATGACCGCGCTCGCAGAGCGTTCGCCGGACGACAATGCCCACCGCCATGACGAGCCTTATCGGCGTGCACTGATCGGGATTTATGCACGTCTCGCGGCGACGCTCACTTTGCTGACCGGAACTAAAGCGCCGCGCACAGCGGTGGAACCGCAGCTGGCCTACACCCATGCGGCTGAATTCGATGGTGATTTGGAAGTTATCTCCAGATCGCTGGACTCACATCACGCTAGCGCCCTTATCACGCCCCGCCTGGCGCCATTGCGCCGTGCGGTGCAGGTGTTTGGTTTTCATCTGGCAACGCTCGATCTGCGGCAAAGTTCGGATAAGCATGCCGCCGTAGTTGCTGAATTATTGAAGTTCGCACAGATTGACGGCGACTACCTCGCGCTTCCGGAACAGGCCAGGGTTGAGTGTCTGTTAGCGCTGTTGAATGACGCCCGCACCCTGCGTGTTCATGCCGCCAATTATTCCAGCCTGGTCGTTGATGAGTTAGCAATTTTCGAAGCTGCGCTCGAGGCACGCAGGCGCTACGGCGACAACGCGATTCGTCACTACATTATTAGTCACAGCGAAGAAGTCAGCGATCTGCTTGAAGTGTTGTTACTACAGAAGGAAGTTGGCCTGCTGCGCGGCACACTTGCGCAGGAGGCAGTCTGCGACCTGATTGTGGTACCACTATTCGAAACCATCGCGGACCTGCGCCGAGCAGCGTCAATCATGCGCAACTTTTATGCGCTCCCCGGCGTGCTCACAATGATTCAGCGCAGCGGTGCCGAGCAGGAAATCATGCTCGGCTACAGTGACAGCAACAAGGACGGCGGCTTTTTTACCAGTAACTGGGAGCTCTACCGCGCCGAGGTCGATCTGGTGGAACTATTTGAGCCGCTGGCAGCGTCGCACGGCATGACGCTGCGCCTATTCCATGGCCGGGGCGGCACTGTTGGCCGCGGTGGTGGCCCGAGCTACCAGGCCATCCTGGCGCAACCGTCGGGTACGGTTAAGGGTCAGATTCGCCTGACCGAACAAGGTGAGGTGATCAGCGCGAAGTATGCTCATCCCGATATCGCGCGCCGCAATCTGGAAACGCTCGTCGCTGCCACCATCGAGGCGACGCTGTTGCATGAGACCAAACAGGTGCCATCTGCATTCCTTGATGCCGCAGCGGTGATCAGTGCAGCAAGCATGGCTGCGTACCGCCAGCTCGTTTATGACAACGAGCGTTTTAGCGAATACTTCGCCACCACGACGCCGATCCGCGAGATTGCCGAACTCAACCTCGGCTCGCGCCCGGCGGCACGTAAGGCGACGCTGGAAATCGCCGATCTACGTGCGATTCCCTGGGGGTTTTCGTGGGGTCAGAGTCGCGTCGTGCTACCAGGTTGGTACGGATTTGGCAGTGCGATCGAATCGTGGCTTGACGAGGGTGCGGGTGAGCGCGACCAGCGGCTCGCACTGCTACATCGTATGGAACAGGAATGGCCCTTCTTCCGCACACTACTCTCGAATCTCGACATGGTGCTGGCCAAGGCCGACCTCAGTATCGCTGCACGCTATGTCGAACTCGCGGGCAGCAGTCATCATGCGCAAAGCATCTTCGCGACTATCAACGAAGAATGGCAGCGCACCAACGCCGCCCTGGCGATGATCACCGGAGAGACTCAGCGGCTTGCATCCAACCCAGCGCTCGCGCGTTCCATCGAGCATCGTTTCCCCTATCTCGATCCGTTGAATCACCTGCAGGCAGAACTCCTGCGCCGCTATCGCGAGGACAGTGCATCGGAACGTGAAATCGAGCGACTGCGCCTGGGGATTCATCTGTCCATCAATGGCATCGCCGCAGGGTTGCGCAATACAGGCTGATGACGGTCTGCTCGATCCCGACAAAGCGACGATTTGGGGGGGTCCTTAGTCGCGTATCCGACCCTTCGCCCCGACCAATTTGGTCCGAACATTACAACTGGATGTCGCCGTGATCCGATCCTTGCGTAATTGCTGAACGATCCAAGTCTGACGCGAGAATAAGGTGCTGTCCGCGGGGGGGCGCAACGCTTCGTAGTCAAACGCTACGCAGGCGGCTTCCGTCAACCTGCTCCGGTCCAATAAGCTCGGTAGCGCCGAATCCGAACCCGCGATTTAAAGTTTTAACTCGGACACGTCGTGCCCTGCGTCGGCACAGGCCTTCACAATCAGTTCTCGGTTTGTACCGTTGCTTTCGGATAATGCCCAGAGTGTCGCCGCGCGCTTCCCGGTGCGGCAAAACCCCAGCACCGGTCCGGGTATTTCGCTCCGTGCCGCGATGAAGTCTGCAACGTCTGCAGGCGCAAGCTTGCCCGGGATCACGGGCACGTGCCGATATTCAAGACCAGCCACCGATGCTGCTTCTCTAATCGCCTCAGAAGACGGTTGATCGGCAGTTTCGTCGTCCGGGCGATTATTGATAATTGATTTGAAACCCTGCCGCGCGAGCTCCGCGAAATCGGCTAGCCACACTTGCGGCGATACCGAAAAGTTGTCGTTCAATTTCTTGATTTCCACCCGTCTTAGCTCCTGAATAAATGTTTCATGTGTTGTTACTTTGTCGTACGCGATCATGAGTGCGGCAGCGCACTATTCTTATTACCGCCAAGCGCATTCATCGGAAGCTTCAAGTAAGTTGCGCCGTTCGCTTCGGGTTCGGGGAATGTGCCAGCGCGAATGTTGACCTGTAGTGCCGGCAGGATGAGTGCAGGTGCGTCCAATCCCGCATCTTTACTTTTTCGGAATGCGACATACGCGTCTTTGGTCGTGTGCTGATTTATTTGTATGTTGTTGCGTTTCTGTTCTTCAACAGTTGTTGCATAGGCAAGCGGACGATTGTTAGGCATATAGTCGTGGCACATGAACAATCGTGTTTCGTTCGGCATCTCGTACAGCCGCATAATCGAATCGTAAAGGTCAGCAGCTGAGCCGCCCGGAAAGTCGCAGCGGGCAGAACCGTAATCGGGCATAAACAAGGTGTCGCCGACAAACACCGCGTCGCCGATTTTCCATGCCATGTGCGCTGGGGTGTGTCCAGGGGTATGCAGGGCCTCGACTTTCAGATCACCGAAGCCGAGCTGGTCGCCTGCGTCACTCAGTACATCGAACTGACTACCGTCGACCGCAAACTGCGGGTCAAGATTATAGATATCGCGAAATGTGGCCTGGATTTTTCCGACGCCGGCACCGGTCACGCTTTTGGCACCGAAGCGCTCGCGAAAAAATGGCAGGGCAGTGATGTGGTCCGCATGCACGTGCGTATCAATTACGTAGGGGACATCCAGTTCGTGTTCCTGAATGTAGCGGGCGATAGTCTCAGCAGAATGCCAGGACGTTCGCCCGCTACGAGGTTCGTAGTCGAGCACAGGATCGATAACGATACCGCTGTGCCCGTCATGGACGACGTAGGACAGCGTAAAGGTCGCGGGGTCGAAAAAGTGTTGAATATTCATTTCAATGTATTCCAGTGTCGCGCTGCTGAAATACGTTGCACAACGTATGCCAGATTTAATGGCAGCGTTTTTCCCCGAAATTCCGCGGACCAGAGCGCCCGACGCGCTTGTTTCGTTTCATATGAAACGTCTTTATGATTTCAACGATTGAAACATTGAAACACTAGAGCTGCGTATGCCTGATGACTTCCGCGACCTCGACGCGGTACTCGACAAGTTCGGGCCGCGGGTCGCATTTGAGACCCTGACGTCCCTGTTGCCTGACATCGCGGTGTTCGTCGTAGACGGCGACCGCAACATCGTTCTATGGAGCGATGGTGCCGAACAGGTGCTGGGGTTTTCGCGCAAAGAAGCGCTCGGTCGGCTCTGCCTTGGCGCGATCCGCTGCCGCACGTGCATGCTTGGCTGCGGCCTCGCCGAGCGCGGAACCATCGAGGGGCATCCGCTCGACCTCTACCGCAAGGACGGGCAAGTCACGCCAACTCGCAAATACGCCAAGGCCATCTACAACGAAGACGGTACTTTCGCCGGCGGCATCGAAGTCCTGCTACCGACCGACTCATCGTTTGTCGAGGAACAACCGGCACGGGGCGTGCCGGAGGATGTGCAATATTTCCACGGACTGGTCAGCCGCGATCGTGGTATGCATCAGGTTTTCCAGATTGTTCGCAACATTCGCGAAAGCGACGCACCAGTACTCGTGCGCGGTGAAAGTGGCACGGGAAAAGAGCTCATCGCACGGGCCGTGCATGACGAGAGCGAGCGTCGCGCGGGCCCGTTCGTCGCGGTCAATTGCGCAGCCTTAACGCCAAGCCTGGTTGAAAGCGAGCTTTTCGGGCATAAGAAAGGTGCTTTTACCGGCGCCATCGCCGACCGTGCAGGATTGTTTGCGCAAGCCGCGGGCGGCACCCTGTTTCTCGACGAAGTAGCGGAACTGCCTTTAGAAATTCAAGCGAAGCTGCTGCGTGTGCTGGAGGCGGGCGTGGTCACCCCGGTAGGATCGAACAACGAAGTGGTCACCGACATGCGCATCATCACCGCCACCCATCGCTCATTACGTGACGAAGTCGAAAGCGGCGCGTTTCGAGCCGATCTGATGTACAGGCTGCGCGTAGTGCCGATATTTCTGCCGGCCTTGTGCGAACGCACAGGTGACGTCGAACTGCTGCTGAACATCTTTTTGAAGGAGCACAACAAGCATAGTGCTCACCATATTGACAGAATTGCGCCAGACGCTATGCGGGCACTTCTCGAACACGACTGGCCGGGTAACGTGCGCGAGTTGCGCAACACCATCGAATACGCATTCGCCGTCGGTCAAAGTAGCGAGCTTCACCGCACCGATCTGCCCCCCGAATTTCGGCAGTCCGCAGCGGCGGCACCCGAAATCGCGCGAATTCAAACGCCCACAGCGCCTGCCGACGAAGCTGCCCAAATCGCCGGGGCCCTCACAAAGTGCGACGGCAACGTTGGCCAAGCCGCGGCGTTGCTCGGCATGAGTCGTCCCACTTTCTGGCGCAAGCGGAAAAAATACTCGCTGTAAGTCGAGTGCAAGTGTGGTTGACGCTTTTGGTACGGATTGTTGAGAACATGGCAGCGAGATTGCGCAGCTTTCCCGCTCACCACATAGGCATGTTTCAACGTTTCATGAACCCGTGTATTTCGATCAGATACTGTTTCAAATGAAACAGTACTGTGAAACGATCTAATGTAACGTGTTGATTCTATTTGTATGTAGCTTGATTTTTGAACTGGCATGCAATCTGCATTTGTTCACTTCAGGTAGGCGTACATAAAGGGCGGCGGTATCGCTTCGGCTCTTTTTATCGCCCTCGACCACGCGCCGACACGAACACGTCGGTGCCCGATTTCACTAGGCAAGAGGATGTCTGACACATGGAAACAACATTCACCCCGCTACTGGGTCTCACCGGCGGAGCCCTCATCGGCCTCGCCGCTGGTCTGTTTTTGCTTCTGAACGGACGCGTCGCCGGAATTAGCGGCGTTCTCGGGGGCAGCATTTTCTCTGCTCGGGGCGATCGGGCCTGGCGCTTCACTTTCATTGCCGGACTGCCGCTCGGCGCAGCACTCGGCACCTGGCTGACAGGCGACGCGCTCGGCTTCGCTATTGCGAGTAATCCCGCGCTGCTCATTGCCGGCGGCTTACTGGTCGGCGTTGGTACCCAGCTTGGCAGTGGTTGCACCAGCGGCCACGGCGTCTGCGGGATGGCGCGCGGTTCGCGACGCTCAATTGTGGCGACAGTGACGTTCATGCTGGTAGCTGGTTTAACCGTCTACATCGCGCGTCACCTAATCGGAGGTCTGTGATGAAAAATATCTATGCGCTTATTTGCGGCACCACGTTCGGCGTTGGCCTGGCGGTATCCGGGATGACGAATCCGGCCAAAGTGCTCGGCTTTCTCGACGTTGCCGGACATTGGGATGCGACGCTTGCCCTGGTTATGGGTAGCGCGCTGTTAGTGAGTGCGGTGGCAGCACGCTTTGCGCGCCAACGCGGCAGCACCTTGCTGGGCGAGTCTTTTGCGCTGCCAACCCGTAGAGACCTCGATCCGCAGCTCATTACCGGGGCGTCATTGTTCGGCATCGGCTGGGGATTAGTTGGTTTGTGTCCCGGGCCAGCGCTCGCGGGTCTGGTTCGGGGCAATGTCGAATTACTTATCTTTGTCGGCGCGATGATCACGGGTGTCATCGGTTATCGCCTGGCGATGCGAATTCTCGACCAGGGGCCCCGTGACGCAGGCGGCGTGACCGGTTCGATGGCCAGCTAGCGCAATCAAGGCAGTTACTCAGCGGCTACACTGCTCCAAATAAGGCCACAAGGGTCTCACGGCAATGCATGACAGAGAATCAAAGCGCGCGGATTTAGCGAAATGGCTGCCGGCGCTGACGTGGATGCGGGTATACGATCGGCTGGCGTTGACCGACGATCTCATTGCCGCTCTCATCGTCACTGCGATGCTCATTCCACAATCGCTCGCCTACGCGATTCTGGCTGGCTTACCGCCGGAAGTCGGGCTTTACGCCAGCATGACGCCGCTCATTGCCTATGCGCTGTTCGGTACCAGCCGCGTGCTCGCGGTCGGGCCGGTGGCGGTGGTGTCTCTCATGACCGCCGCGGCAATCAGCCAAATTGCTGAACCCGGATCGCCAGATTATGCACTGGCGGCATTAACTCTGGCCGTGCTGTCGGGCGTGATGTTGCTTGTGCTTGGCTTTTTGCGGCTCGGCTTTCTGGCTAACTTTCTCAGCCACCCCGTCATCGCCGGGTTTATCACCGCGTCCGGGATTCTTATCGCCTCGAGTCAAATGAAACACTTGTTTGGTGTCTCTGCGGGCGGCCACAATCTGCCCGAAATCGTAACCGCCCTCGCCGCTGAGATGACTCGCCTAAATATCTTTGCGCTGCTCATTGGCACCTGCTCGATCGCGTTCCTGTATTGGGTACGCAGCGGCCTGAAACCGTTAGTGATGAAACTCGGAGTGAGCGAACGTGCGGCAGAACTGACCAAACGCGCAGGCCCGGTCATGGCCGTCGTGGTGACAACCGGCCTGGTTGCGATTTTCGATCTTCACGACCACGGAGTCGCGATTGTTGGCGCCGTACCGCGCGGTTTAGCACCGCTATCAATGCCGACATTTGACCCGGTATTGTGGTCGAAGCTGGCTGGGGCGGCGTTGCTGATCAGCATGATCGGATTCGTCGAATCAGTCTCAGTTGCACAAACGCTCGCAGCCAAACGCCGCCAACGCATCGACCCGGATCAGGAACTCATCGCACTTGGGGCCGCCAATATCGCTGCTGGTTTGAGCGGTGGCTATCCAGTCACCGGCGGCTTTGCGCGATCGGTAGTCAACTTCGATGCCGGCGCGCGGACCCCGGCCGCTGGTGCCATGACGGCTGTCGGCATCGGTCTGACTGCGATGTTCCTGACGCCACTTTTGTACTTCCTGCCTATCGCTACACTCGCGGCGACCATTATTGTCGCCGTGCTGTCGCTGGTCGACACACACGCCATGCAACAAACCTGGCGCTATTCGAAAAGTGATTTCTCTGCGCTGGCTGCAACCTTGCTAGGGACCTTGTTACTGGGTGTGGAAATAGGTGTTGTCACAGGTGTCGTGGTATCCATCGGTTTACATCTCATCCGGACCAGTCGCCCACACGCAGCAGTCGTGGGACAAGTTCCCGGCACTGAACATTTCCGCAACGTCGACCGCCATACCGTGGTAACCAGCAAGCACGTGGCGTCGGTGCGCATCGACGAAAGTCTCTATTTCGCGAATGCGCGTTTTCTCGAAGATCGGCTATACGGACTGGTTGTCGACGGCACCGAGTTAAAGCACGTCGTGTTGCAGTGTTCAGCGGTGAATGACATTGACGCGAGTGCGCTGGAAAGTCTGGAGGCGGTCAATCATCGTCTCGGTGAGGCCGACGTGCGCTTTCACCTATCCGAAGTCAAAGGACCGGTGCTCGATCGTTTGCGGAATACGAATTTCTTACGCGATTTAAGCGGCGAAATATTCCTCAGTCAGTTCGATGCGATGCAGGCGCTGGATGCGGACTCAGTCGCGCGCGCGCGTGGCAGCAATGCCGCAGATGCGGAAAAGTTACACAACGATGCTCGCATCATCGCCGGCAAGCATGGTGAGACCTAACTCATCCCAAACGATCCGCGAGATTGATTCGAGCGCACAGCGGAGCAGATCGGAAGCAAGGATTTGCAGGCTTCCGGTGCAAATCAATAAACTAAACGACCGGCGACCCCGGATCCATCCCCAAAGCAAGCCGCCCATATAACTCAGTAGTCGGTTCGTATTCGAATGCGGCGTGAGTGCTCAAGACATTGATGTCGCGAAAATACCGTTGTATGGGCGAGTCGTTCAAGAATGATTTTCCGCCGGCGCCGAGCGCAATATCATTCACGGTGTCCCGAGCGGTTTTGGTCACCAGCGAGGCACGCATTCTGACCGCGGCGCGTTCATTCACAGTCATTTGTTGCGTTCCGTCTCGAGCGACCACGCGCGCGGCGGCGGCGTTGATCATGTCGTCGACAGCTTCCGTTGTTGCCAACGCACGGCCCGCGCGCATCTGCGCGCTTGGCTGTGTCGCGGCCCCGCTACCGGTGTAGGAGGTAATGCGGGCTTGAGTCATGTCGACAAAGCTCTCAGCAGCCCCACGCAGGATGCCAGCCATGACCGGCATCACCTCGAAATACAGAACCGCCGGGCCAGGCAACGCGTATAGCGGCCCTTTGTGCACGCTGGCGCCTTCATGCGAACCGTCCATGAATGACAGAAACGGCAGGGTGTGATGTTCCGGCACAAAGACCTTATCGACGGCCACATCACGACTGCCGGTGCCGCACATGCCAGCGATGTACCAGGTATCGATCACCTCGACTTGATGACGCGGCACAAGAAACAAACGCGGTGGCTCTTGCGCGTCGCTTACCAGACCATTGAACAACACCCACTCGGCGTGTGAGATCCCGGAACTCCAGGACTGCTGCCCGCTCAGTTCGTAACCGCCGGTAACGCGCTCGGCAGTCATCGTCGGCGCGATTTGGCCAGACATTAAGGTGTAGGGTTGATCGGCGAAGACTTCATCCTGCGACGCCTGCGGGAATACTGAGTGAAACCAGTTATGACCGATATAGAAAGCGGTCACCCACCCCGTTGACGGGCAGGCCGCAGCAATCTCGCGAACCACACCGACCATGCTGTCGACGTGCAGCTCATGCCCGCCATAACGCTTGGGTGAGAGGATGGAGAAAATCTCTGCGTCTCGCAGCGCCGCGATATTCTCGTCCAGCGGGCCGCGGTTCTTTTCCGTCGCGGCTGCGCTTGCCGCAATCATCGGCCTTAACTCGCGCGCACGGCCGATCAATTCTTCTTTGAGTTCCATATCCACCCTCCTTTGCTACCACCCAACTATCCACTGAGTCGGACTAGCAAACAACCGTCTTGCAGTCGGTCATCGTACGCCTATCCGGATAGAGGCAACGTGATTTCCCAATGGTTAGACCGAAATCAGTCACCCCTGCGTGTGAGTCTTAATCCGTTCTCACGCCAGGCGGTTCGCTGGATTTAAAGCTGAAGGGCCCATCAGCATGGGCTTCGCACGGAGAGGCACTTTCCCACTCTACGACCTGAGCTTCAAAGTGTCGTGTTCGTGTCGCCGATATCATTAGGACCCCGATTGATAAACCGAAAACGAAGGTAACAATCACCCACTCGGGCAGGTGCGTTGAAGCGTTTGCCGAGTCTCGGGAAACGGGGAATTCATAGGGACACTTTCGAGGCGGCGCGGTTTGCCTGGCCAACAGTGATTTGGCGATCGTCTAAGCCCGGGTGCGCGCAGTGCTTGCGCTCAGCATAAATTCACCTGTGCAGGGCGCGGATCCGAAGTCGATGAGGAGCTGTTTAGCCTCGTATTCCTCGCCGAAATCGAGGAAACAGCAGGCGTTTTCAATCGTGACCGTATGTTTTGTCTCGACTTGTAACTGGGCGCCACCGCGCCTGATAAGCACCTTCCCGGGTAACGTGTTCTCGATTTGGCAGTCCGGGTGCAGCATTAATCGTGCGACGGCCTTCTGTCCTTTGCCACCCGTAATAAAATCCTGGATATTGAGTTGGCGGTCGCGCAGGGTAAACACGCGACGGTGAATCGGCGCACCGGCGAGACGCGTATATCCGTCGTGACTGGCGTCGATTGTTAAGGTACCCGCTTCATTTACAACCTTGCGATCTATGATTCGTGCGCGTCTTCCCACACGGAAGGCATGCCAAAACTCGCTTTGATCGAGATCGTCCAGGCTCACTGTGCTGTGAGCCCGCGTTGCACGCGAATACTCGCGACGCGCACCGGCGTTGTACTCGTAGACTCCAGGATCGACAATCATTCGGCAGCCATCGACACACCATTCGAATGAGAGCGCGTCACCGTGGCCGTGAGCGGGTAAAAAATCTGGCGCGAGATTACCGGCATCGACCAGCAGACTGTCCGTCTCCCCATGCGTACCGAAATAGCCGGCATTCGGATAATCGACAAACGTCGCCTGTTGTACGTGGATGTTCAAAGCCTCAGCGGCGACGGTTAAGCATTCCTCGGGCGCATACGCCATATGCAGGCCAGCGTCATTGAATAAACTAATGGCGCCGTCAGCGTGGGTGAAATCGCAGACAACTTGCGCCATCTTTTTTAATTTCTTCGCGAGTAGGCTGCGACAGTTGCCTTCATCCAATACGCTGTAGCACTCAAGCAGATCGGCGAGTACCTGGCAGTGATAGGCAGGGCTAAGTTCGTAATGCATCCCGTCATCGAGAATCTGTTCATCTAATGCGGTGCTCAACAGATCTGTTCCGATCTCTTGCCATATTCGCGCCTCTTGATGTTGCGCGAAAAAATGCGAAGCCCATAAGAGCGCTTTGATATTTTTGATTAAGTGGTTGCCGCCGATGTCCAGTTCAAGGTTATTCGACAGAAAACGGATCTGGCCGACGAGTGAGCAGTGAATGCGTTCCAATGTCGACGAATCGATATTCAATTCGCGCTTTGCCAGTTGCTGCATCCAGACGACGACCCGGATTGATAACGAATAGGAATTCCAGTTATCTAGCCAATAGCCTGGTTCATAGGGGCGATTGTTTGCGATCCAGTCATCGGTGACTGCAACAAACTGAGCATCATCCAGCGACTCGAGGAATTCCATATAGTGCAAATTCAGCAACCACAGCCGCGTGCCGAATCTTAGATCTTCCGGTCGCCAGTCAATTGGCACCGCTATCTCACGCGTTTGATTCAGGAAGCGAAGCGTAAGCGGCGAGACTCCACACAGATGCTGCATGCGCGGCGCGAACAGCGGCTGAGGCGGACTTGCAGCGGGGCTAAGCGTCACCTCGGGCGGCAGCGCGGTTGCGTATTTGCGTTTCGTACTCGCGTAGCGGCTCAGTAGGGCCCGTTTTATTTTTAGGCGTAGACGCGCAAACAGCTGTTTGCGCCGCGTATATCGAATTGAGAAAAATAGCAGCCGAAGACGGCGTAATTGCTGGCGCATCTGGACTTTGACTCGTCGCTTCAGCGAGAACTCGACGTCGAGTTCAATCGCCTGAGCTTTCTTTCTGCCAGCTCGCGCAACACGGACGTCATCACGAAGCACTGCCGGCCGGGGGGGGGGCATTGACGGTTTCCAAACTCGGAAAGGAATCGAGGCTTCCGTGCGCGGATAACAAACGCGCAAGTTCCTTAATTCCGCCCACCACCGCGGTGCCACGCAGTTCTTCGATGGTTGTGACTCTATCGGTATCCAGGGCGACCCGAGACACAATCTCCCCAGTGTCGATCCCTTCGTCAATGTAATGAACGGTAATTTCCAGTGGCTTGTCCAACAATAAAGCCCATTCGATGGCGTTCATGCCGCGAATCTCTGGCAGTGGGCCACAATGGGGATTCAGCACCTTGCGCCCCGTTGCCTCAATCAGGCGCTTGCGCAAAATCCCGCCACCGCCGTAGATCAACGCATCGCAATTCGACTTTGTTACAAAGTCGACAGAATTGTCCGAATTGAGATCGGTTACGGTGAGCAGGTCCACTTGGTTGGCTGCCGCCCAATCCGATAAAGATTGGCTCGGCAAGTCGAGTTCGTCGAAGTACGTCTGCAGTTGATCAGGAGTTGTCGAGGTTGCGCTCGGTGCCAGTTTCTTGATCGCCGCACGTAAACCCGCCATGCCACGCTGTACGACAAGCTGGCGCAAGCGCCGAATGTTGTACGGCGACACGACCAGTATTCCCGCGACCTCATGTCCGCTACGTCGCACAATCTCGCAGATGGCGATAGCCGCCTTCGATTTGTTATAGCCGGCCGATACGAGAATTCGCACTATGATTCTTGTTGTAGGCGATGAAGCAAGCGCATTAGCGCATCGCAATGGTATTTCGCGGCCCCGTTGACCAAACGCAAATCCGGTTCCCGTTGTTCACGTAATAACAGACAGATGGCTATTTGCGCGTTGCCAGTTAAACAGACATAGCTGGCGGTTGGTTTCATCATCTCATCAAAGGCGCCGCTCAGCGCCCCGCCCTTCAATTCCGCGATGCGCAGTAACGTATCTAGCGCTTGCTCGACCGGAGCGCCGTAGCGTTCGTAGTCATCCAATAAACTCGCGCTCTCCTGGAAGCCACGGATGGTATAGGCGATGGTGTGAGTAAATGCCGGGCCACTATTGCCAAACCCCCAACGACGAAAAACGCCGTTGTCCGTACGGCGTTGTAGAAAATTCTCGAGCACCGCGATCGCTGCCGCTTTAATCGCTTCGTCACCGCTCGCCTGCCAAACCTCAAGCATCGGCCAGGTGACGTGGGTGTAGTAGGAAGGCGTTTCGTTCGCCTGGTAATCGCCGGCCGGCCACAAACCATCATCATTCACACCGTTGGCCAACCACCGCGCACCGGCTAAGGCTGCCGCCAGATAGCGTTCCTCATTCGCATGGCGGTATAAGGCCGTCATGCCTTTCAATATTTGCCCCGTATTAAATACCGACCCGTCAGGTTTTTTGTTCGGATGGAGGCCCCCGCACCAGGACCCGTCTGCGTTTTGAATACTCAACAGCCAGTCACCCACGCGCTGCGCAGCCGCGACGTAGGCCGGCTGGTCAAGGTAATTCGCGAGTTTTAGTAAGGTCGGGACGAGATACCCGGTCGTTTCCGGATACGGATTCGACCAACCCAAAAGCGGCGAATAGTGCGCACAAGAGCCGCCTTTCCCTTTCGCCACGCTCGCAAGTAGCCACTGACCGGTTTGATCAAGGCTCGCGCGGTACCGGGATTCGCTCGATGAGGACGCTTCGGACAATCGTTTGGATTCCGTATTATTTGGCTATTTCAAACCAGAGAAACTTCGGCACACACGTAGCTCACCACGAAACCTTAGACGCTATCTGGAGGCGTAAAATGCCACAACAGCAATCAAAAGAAAAATTCGAGCATCAAGGTTTGGAGACTGTAGACGTTATTCGCGATGGCACGAAGTTTTATGAATTTTCGTTGCTACGGTCTGAATCCGATATGGAATATTTAACGCGACAGGAGATGGCTTCAAGACGCTCTCACGACGCATCCTAAAACATCGATCACGTCCAAGTTTCAGTTGCGAGATTCAGAACTGTTGAGCGATTGGACCAGTCGACAGAACCTCAGCTGCGGCGGATTCAATCGAGGTCGCTTGCGCTGCGGTCAGACGTTAAAGCGGAAATGCACCACATCACCATCTGCGAATACGTACTCTTTCCCTTCAACCCGTAGCTTACCCGTTTCGCGCGCCTTCACTTCACCACCGCATTCGATGAAGTCGGCGAAGTGGATCACCTCAGCGCGAATAAATCCGCGTTCGAAATCAGTGTGGATAACCGCCGCGGCCTGTGGTGCGAGCGTGCCCTGACGCAGGGTCCAGGCGCGGCATTCTTTGGGGCCGGCCGTGAAGAAGCTCTGTAATCCGAGCAGCTGATATCCCGCGCGGATGACCTTATCCAGCCCGGCTTCTTCGAGGCCAAGGTCGTTGAGAAATTCAGTGCGTTCATCTGCCGCAAGTGTGGCGATTTCTGCTTCGAGCGCCGCGCACAGAACTACGCATTCGCTGCTGTGTTGGGCTGCGTAGGCGTGCACTGCTTCCGAATGGGCGTTACCTTCCAGCTCGCTTTCACTCACGTTTGCGATGAACAACACGGGTTTTGCGGTCAGCAGCGCAATTTCCTTAACCAGCGCAGCAGTGTCGTCATCCAGATCGAGGGTCCTGACGGGCGTGCCTGCTTCGAGGGCCGTCAGCAATACTTTGTAGCTTTCTGCACGCTGGCGTTGTTCTTTGTCGCCCGATTTGCCTTGTTTCTCTGCGCGCTCCAGACCGCGAGTGCACGCCTCCAGGTCGGCAAGCGCGAGTTCAGTTTCGATGATCTCGATATCGGCGAGCGGATCGATCTTGCCGGCAACGTGGGTCACGTTGTCGTCTTCGAAACAACGCACGACATGCGAAATCGCCTGTGTCTCACGAATATGAGCGAGAAATTTGTTACCGAGCCCTTCGCCTTTTGAAGCGCCTTCGACGAGACCGGCGATATCCACAAACTCCATCGTCGACGGAATGACTTTTGCGGGATTCACGATAGCGGCGATTTTGTTCAGTCGTGGATCGGGAACAGGGACGATACCGACATTCGGCTCGATGGTGCAAAACGGATAGTTTTCGGCTGCGATTTCTGCGCTGGTGAGCGCGTTGAACAGCGATGACTTGCCGACGTTCGGCAAGCCGACAATGCCACATTTAAATCCCATCTCGTCGTCTCCTGCGAACCGGCCCGCTAGGGCTGCTTGCTGCGCCGGTTCAATGTATTCATGGCGCGATCAAACTCACCCGCCGCGATCAATTTAAAATTCTTGATGACGCTATCGATAACATCGTCAATCGCTTCGCGTTCGGCGCGCGCTGGCTTGCTCAACACGTAGGGACTCACGTCGCGTGCGTGGCCCGGGTGGCCAATGCCGATGCGTACGCGAAGATAGGCGTTGCTGCCGAGCTGACTATCGATGCTGCGCAGACCGTTGTGGCCACCGTGGCCGCCACCCCGTTTGAGACGAAGCTCGCCCGGCGCAAGATCAAGTTCGTCGTGCACCACGACGATCGACGACGGAGGGATGCGAAAATACTTCGCACACGGTGCGACACTTTCGCCGCTTAGATTCATGAAGGTCTGGGGTTTGAGGATCCGCACCCCTGAAGCGCTACGCGCAAGTTCGCCTTTAAATCGCGACTCCTCGCGAAACTCAGCGTTGAGGTCACGGGCCAACCGTTCGACCAACCAGAAACCCGCGTTGTGCCGGTCATCGCAATGACCGGCACCTGGGTTACCGAGGCCGACAACGAGCTGGATTGGCTCGGCGGTTGCCATGACTAGCTAACGCTGAATGCCGCCCCGGTTCAATCTTACTCGTCGTCGCCGGACGGTGCTGCTTCTTCTGGTGCGTCAGCAGCAGTGTCTTCAGCATCGTCTTCAACCTGTGCGGCTCTCGGCATAACGACCTGCGCAACTGCCAAGCCGTCATCGCCACCGTGCGTGAGCGAAGTGATTACGACTCCCTCAGGCATGACCAAATCCGCGAGATGCACGGACTCGCCAACATGGACGTTAGCTACATCGACTTGGATGAACTCGGGCAGGTCCTTCGGCAAACAAGAGATTTCCAGATCGGAAATCAAATGCGAAACGATACCGCCATCCTGCTTAACGCCCACACAAATGTCTTCGTTAATAAAATGAAGTGGCACACGTAGGCTCAGCTGTTCCGCTTGATCGATACGCTGAAAATCCATGTGCAGAATGAACGGCTTGTACGGGTGGCGCTGCATATCCTTGACGACAACTTTCTCGGGTTTGCCGTCGATCTTCAGATCAAGGATGTGCGAATAAAATGCTTCATGCGCAGTGTGCAAAAGCATGTCGTTCTGCCCAAGCTGGATTGAAACTGCGTCTTCATGCGCGCCATAGACAACACCGGGAAATTTTCCATCACGACGCAGGCGGCGGCTCGCACCTTTACCTTTGACATGACGGGTCTCGGCTTCGATTTCGAACTCATTCATTGTTCGTATCTCCAAGATTAACTCGTTAAAAAACTTGTCCTGCCGGAACCGCGACCAGACTCCGGCTGACTCTTACAGATTGGCGCGCGGTCTGACCCGCATAGCCAATTCATTCCTCACCGCTAAGCGGTATTTGAGGCGGATGATTCCGTCTCGCTCAATTCAATTCGTCACACATCTGCGAAGCAAGGCCCCAAGGCCCTACGGGCGGTTTCCTAGTCGACAAACATCGAACTAAGTGACTGCCCGGAAGAAATTCGGTTGATACTCTCGCCAATCAACCCGGCAACCGACAGTTGGCGAATTTTCGAACAACTGCGCGCTTCTTCGGAGAGGGGAATAGTGTCGGTAACGACGAGTTCATCGAGCGTCGATTCGTTCAGATTGTCCAGCGCATTGCCGGACAGTACCGGGTGGGTACAGTAAGCAACGACTTTACGCGCGCCGTCTTCTTTCAACGCTTCGGCAGCTCGGCACAGGGTCCCTGCAGTATCGACCATGTCATCGACCATGACGCAGGTGCGGTCGTCGACGTCACCAATAATGTTCATCACTTTCGATACGTTCGCGACCGGACGACGTTTATCGATGATGGCGAGATCGGCATTGTCGAGTCGGCGCGCGATGGCACGAGCGCGCACTACACCGCCAACGTCAGGCGATACGACCATCAGGTTTTCGTATTCATGCTTCCAGATGTCGCCGAGCAGCACTGGTGAGGCATATATATTGTCCATCGGGATATCGAAAAAGCCCTGGATCTGCTCAGCGTGCAAATCAACGGTAAGAACGCGAGTGGTGCCGACGCTCGTGATCATGTTGGCAACGACCTTGGCGGTGATCGGCACGCGTGCCGAACGTGGTCTGCGATCTTGGCGCGCGTAACCGAGGTAAGGGATCACTGCGGTGATGCTCTGCGCCGACGCGCGTCTGAGCGCATCAATGAGCACCATCAGTTCCATAAAGTTGTCGTTCGTCGGCGCGCAGGTCGGCTGAATCACGATGGCATCACGACCGCGGACGTTTTCCTCGATCTCGACATTGATCTCGCCGTCGCTGAAGCGCCCCACTGACACTTTGCCGAGCGGAATAGTCAGATGTCGTGCGACGGCATTGGCCAGTTCACGATGGGCGTTGCCGGTAAACAGCATCATCGAGTCTTCTCGCATCGTCGCCTGCTCCCTCGCTGGCACTGGGCGGCCGCTATCCAGTCTTCCGCTCGATGATTATGACGCCGCGCATCCGCAGCATTCTGTGGGTCGAAGCCCATGGTCAACTTTTCGTGAATCGACCGCACTTAATGGCTGGGGTGCCAGGATTCGAACCTGGGAATGCGGGGATCAAAACCCCGTGCCTTACCTCTTGGCGACACCCCAAAACTGTTTTCGTAATTCCTCTTGCTCAGATTTCCGTTTGAGCCTGCGCGAGTCTGTCCAGCAATGGCGAACGATTAACGCGGTTGCCAATAAACTGGCTCCATTGTTCCGGAACCCGGGCTGCAACCACCGCGGCTTCGGCGGACGTATCGAAAAACGCGAATACACTGGCCCCGGTTCCGCTCATCCGAGGCGGCGCGAACTGGGCCAGCCAATCCAGCGCCTTGCCAACTTCGGGGTACAAACGCCGCGTCACAGGTTCGCAATCGTTATGCGAGCCGGCGAGTGAAAAGGCGTGCATTTTGATGGGCGGGGTATCACGTGTCAAATCGGCATCATTAAACACCTGGGCGGTTGAAACAGCACAATTTGGCGTAATTACGAGCAACGGCGATTCGTCCAGCTCGAAGGGCTGCAATAGTTCTCCAACCCCTTGTGCCCAGGCACATTGGCCGCGCACGAAGACGGGCACATCGGCACCCAGGGCCAAACCCAATCGCGCCAGCTCATCGAGCCCGAGGTTGAGCTTCCACAGTACATTCAAAGCGACCAGAACAGTCGCGGCATCCGAACTACCACCACCAAGTCCGCCGCCCATCGGGAGTCTCTTCTCGAGCTCGATATCAGCACCCAGCGCCGTCCCGCTGTGGCGTTGCAAAGCCTGTGCCGCGCGGACCACCAAGTCGTCTTGCTCGGCCAACCCAGGGACTTCCGACAGACGTCGAATCTGGCCATCCTCGCGCACCGCGAAAGCCAAGTCATCGCAAACGTCGACAAACTGAAACAGGGTCTCAAGCAAGTGGTAGCCGTCAGCTCGGCGACCGGTGATATGCAGAAAAACGTTGATTTTGGCCGGTGCGGGCCAGTGACGGGAGACGGGCACTCAATCACGCTCCCATTTCCTGACTACCATGCGCACTTTCAGGTTTGCACGGTTAAGAAAGAGTTTTCTTGGCAACTGAGGATCCATATCGTTGAAATAATCGAGCATGCTGACCCGCCAGCCTTGTTGCTCAAAGTCGGTAAATTTGCCGTCCTCGTCGAAACGCTGCTGGTTAGCCGCCGTGTCTGGGGCGGGCATGCCGCGAATCCAGTAACGCACGCCGCGTAATGGAATGGCCCAACCCAATTGGGCGGCGAGCAATGCTTCGGCGCTCGGCGCGCTAAACGTTTCGCCCTGCGGCGTGAGTAAGGTCGCGCTGGAATCGGAACCACGCAACGCGAACGTCCCACCGTTAAGCGGGGCGATGATCCGTATATCGAAAGACTCCCCACGCTGGCGCCAGTCGAGATTTGCTGTCACGCCGTTATCGTCATGCTGGATGGCGATTCGGCCACTCAAGCGCCAGGTATCGTAACCCGCCAGTACCGCGATTCGGGCAGACGGATCGATCGTAGGCGAATCCGTCGTGTTGCGGTCGAATGTCGAACAGGCCGATAAGAGCACGGCAAAAACCGGCCATATCAGGCGTGCCCGTACACGCCGGGAGCCCGGTTTTCCTCGCGTCATCGGCTCAGGCGGTTGATAACGTCAAGCAACTTTTGGTCGTCTGGTGTGTCGCGGAGCGCTGAATCCCACACGTTCCGCGCGGCGTCGTGGCGCCCGAGCACCCACAGCACTTCGCCAAGATGCGCGGCAACTTCCGGGTCATTGCGCAATTGCCGGGCCTTCTCCAGATGCGCAACTGCCTCATCGAGACGACCGAGCCGGTATAAGACCCAGCCCATACTGTCGAGAATGTAGAAATCGTTGGCACTGATCGCCATCGCGCGCGCGATGAGCTCGTGAGCTTCAGCGTAGCGATCGGTGCGATCAGCAAGCGTATAACCCAACGCGTTGAGCGCCTGCGCGTTTTCAGGTTCGGCTTCGATGATGGTGCGCAAGTCCCGCTCGAGCAAATCGACGCGACCCATTTTTTCCGCGAGCATGGCGCGCGTATAGAGCAACTCACTGTTGAACTCGCCGTTTGCGAGGGCGCTGTCAAATATCGAGAGCGCTTCTGCGTAGCGCTCGTGATCGGTCAGAATCTCGCCTTTGGCACGCGCGAGGTCATAGATCTGTCGGCCCGGCTCGATAGTCACCGAATCGAGCAACTTAATCGCCTCGTCGACTTTATCCTGCGAGGACAGCACCAACGCGTGGCGTAACTGGGCGGCGAAATAGTTCGCACCGCCTTCGACTGCAAGGTAGTGCGCAATCGCGGCGGCTGGATGCTTGCGCGCCTCTTCCACTTCTCCAAGATAAAAATGTGCTTCGTCACGGCGCGTATCGAGTTTGATGAGATGCTCGAAATTGATCGCAGCGTCGTCGATACGGCCAGCTTGCAGGTTGAGCAAGCCGAGCGCAAAGGCGATATCCGTGTTGTCCGGCGACTCTTCCGAGAGCACATTGAACTGGATGCGCGCCTCTTCGTAGCGATTGCCGTCTGCGAGCAGGCGCGCATAGATCAGACGCAGGCCGAATTGTTTGGGATTGATCGAGAGAATATGGTCGAGCCAATCAATCGCCTCAGGCAGCTTCTCCTGCTTTTGCAGGACCGCGAGATAGGCCATCGCGACATTCGAGCTCAACTCGGTGCGCTCGGCGATACGAATCATCGCTTTGCGCGCGAGATCAAGCTTCTCGGCGCGAATGGCCAGTAGTGAATAGGCCAGCAAGGCGTCCATATCGTCATCGAACTTCTCGAGCAATCGCCCCATCACCTCCAGCGCGGTATTGCGATCCGCTTCCCGGCCGAGCAGATTGGCGATCATGCGCAGCCGGTTGCCGGGTTCCTCATGATCGTGGGCGAGGATGTATTCGAGGTGTTGCAGCGCCGCGTCTGCGTCACCGTGGCGAATGAACATGGCAGCGACAATTTGACGCGCCTCCATATCAAGGGGCGCCAGCTCAACCCACACCGATGCGGCCGCCAGCGCGGCCCCGTCGTCACGGCCGAACACGGCAATGCGGGTCGCGCGCTGTGCGAGATTAACGTCGCGCAACGACTCGGCGAGCGCCATGTACTGGGCGACGGCAACGTCAAGGTGCCCGCGTTGACCGGCGAATTCGGCGATCAACAGTCGGTAAATCGGGTCCTGTTCGTACTCAAAGACGGGCGCTGGCGCAACCACTGCACGCGGCACGACCGGGGCCGGCGAGGAAACCAGCGGCGCGCGAGCGGGTGGTGCCGCACAACCGGCGACGATAGTCAGCATTACCATCACGCCGATCAGCGGCAATGACTTAGTCGATAGCTGGGGGACAATTCGGTTCAATGTATTGATTGGACTCAACGGGCGGTCGCGGCGCGGGCGGGTAATTGCGAGTTCGTTAGTGGTTTGGGCCTTCTCTGATTAAACTATATCGCAGTTCGCTGACAATCATAGCCTTGAAAGCACGTCTTGCGATGCGTTCCGGTACAGTGCCCGACCACCAGCCAGCGATGCGCTTCACGAAGGCGGCTCTTGAATGATGCGTGAACAGGCCCGAGCGGCTGTGCCCGAGATTTCGTTGGGGGCAGTCCATGCGGATATATGCGCAGCGTAGAGGAACGTGCAGAGCCACAAACCGGCTGCACCAGCCCTATTGCAGAGCGCCCCTAACCCTGTGACCTTGCCGAGATCATGGCCCTTTTTATACTCGGACTCAGCCACAAAAGCGCACCATTGGAGCTGCGCGAGAAAGTCGCAGTCGACGCGGAGCAGCTACCGCGCGCGCTCGATGAGCTGAATGGAGCAACTGGGGTCAGGGAATCGGTCATTCTGTCGACCTGCAACCGAACCGAGCTGTATTGCGACGTCGAAAGCGACGGTGCACGCCATCTGGAGACATGGCTGCAACAACACGGCGCTATTGCCCAAACTGAAATCGAGCCGCACCTGTATCGCCTCAGCGACGAGCTGGCAGTGCGCCACGCGCTACGTGTTGCCAGCGGCCTCGACTCGCTCATCCTCGGCGAGCCGCAAGTGCTGGGCCAAATGAAAGAGGCCTATCGTAGCGCGGTATCAGCCGGGACAGTTGGCAAGTTCCTCAACCGCCTGATGCAGTTCTCATTCTCGACCGCAAAGTTGATCCGGTCTGAAACAGAGATTGGCAGCACACCAGTGTCAGTTGCCTATGCCGCGGTTAAGCTGGCGCAACAAATCCATGGCGACCTGGAACCGCGATCGGCGCTGTTAATTGGTGCCGGGGATACGATTTCGTTGGTCGCGAGCCACCTCGCCGGCGCCAACATCGGCCGTCTGGTGATTGCCAATCGCTCGTACGACAATGCGGCGACGCTGGCATCTCGTCATGGCGGCGAAGCCATCGAACTGACCGACATCGCGACCTATCTCCCGCAAGTCGATATTGTCGTGTCGTCGACCGCCAGTCGCCTGCCGATTGTGACCCGGGGAATCGTTGAACTGGCTTTACAGAAACGCAACAACGAGCCAATGTTCATTGTCGACCTCGCGGTCCCGCGCGATGTCGAAGCAGCGGTCGGCGAATTGGACGACGCTTATTTGTACAGCGTCGACGATCTGGAAAATGTCGTGGCAACGAATATGCAGCTCCGCCATGAGGCAGCGGCCCAGGCCGAGGAAATGGTTCACCTGCAGGTCCAGGAGCACATGGACTGGATGCAGGTGCAATCGAGCAGCGCGACGATCGCGGCGTATCGTGCGCAGGGTGAGAGCACGCGCGACGAGATTCTTGGGCGGGCGTTGAAGCGCATCGAAAAAGGCGACCGGCCGGAGGCGGTTCTTGAGTACCTTGCCCATACGCTCACCAACAAACTCATGCACCATCCGACCACAAGCCTGCGCAGTGGCGCCGGCGATGAAGAGGTCCTGCGCGTGGCACGGGACCTGCTAGGATTGCGCAGCAAATAATCTAAGCCATGAAAGAATCACTCCTGCAAAAACTCCAGAACCTCGCCGAGCGGCGCGAAGAGCTCGACGGCATGCTCGGCGCGCCAGAGATTATTTCCGACCAAACTCGTTTCCGCGGCCTGGCCAGAGAACATGCCGAGATATCACCACTGGTCGAATCCTTCTCCCGTTACAAAGAAACGCTGGCAGTTATTAGCGGCGCGCAAGAACTCATGCGCGAAGACGATGCGGAGATGCGAGCCCTGGCCGAGGATGAATTGAATACCGCGAGCGACTTGCGGGATAGCCAGGAGCTGGAACTTCAGACGCTACTGATTCCGCGCGATCCCGATGATGATGCCAACGTGTTCCTCGAGATCAGGGCCGGGACCGGCGGTGATGAGGCCGGATTGTTTGCCGGCAATCTGCTGCGCATGTACCTGCGTTATGCCGAATCGCGAGGCTGGAAGACCGAGGTCATCACTGCACACGAAGCCGAAGTCGGCGGTTACAAAGAGGCTATCGTACGCATCACCGGCCAGGGCGTGTATGCACGCCTGAAATTTGAATCGGGCGCGCATCGTGTACAACGCGTCCCGGAAACTGAATCACAGGGACGCATTCACACCTCCGCATGCACGGTTGCGGTGCTGCCCGAGCTCGAAGAAGTTGAGGCTATCGCCATCAATGCGAGTGATTTAAGAGTTGATACCTACCGCGCTTCGGGTGCTGGCGGCCAACACGTCAACAAAACTGACTCGGCTATTCGGATTACCCATTTGCCGACCGGCGTGGTGGTCGAGTGTCAGGACGAACGTTCGCAACACAAGAATCGAGCTCGTGCCATGAGCCTGCTGCAAGCGCGCCTGTTACGTGCCGAACGCGACCGGGTTAATTCCGAGCAGGCCGACGCGCGACGTAATCTGGTTGGCAGTGGCGACCGCTCGGAACGCATTCGAACTTACAATTATCCGCAAGGCCGGGTGACCGATCACCGTATCAACCTCACCTTATACAAACTCGACGAAGTGATGCAGGGCAGTGTCGATCTGGTCATCGAGCCGCTGGTTACCGAACACCAGGCAGATTTGATGGCGCAGCTTGCCGATAACTGAGTTGGCTGACGCTCGGGCTAGCGTCGGCACGTTGCTGAGTAGCGCGACGCACAAACTCGGCAACGCCCCCGGCGCGCGTCAGGATGTAGAAACATTGCTCGCCCATGTGCTCGAGGTGCGCCGTACAGCACTTTATCTGGCTCCTGAACGACCGCTCGACGAGAACACCAGCGCGACTTTCGAACAGTTGCTCGATGCCTATATTGATGGGGTGCCAATCGCCTATCTGACCGGCTGGGCAGATTTCTGGTCACTGCGGCTAGAGATTACATCCGCCGTGCTCGTGCCGCGCCCTGACACCGAAATTCTGGTCGCCAGTGCCCTCGATCTGATCCCGTCCCAAACTGACACCACGGTGATTGATCTTGGCACCGGCAGCGGCGCCGTCGCCGCTGCACTCGCGCAGGAGCGACCGCAGGCATTCGTACTCGCCAGCGACCGGAGCGCGGCAGCGTGTGCGCTCGCGCAAAGAAATTTCAAACGCCTCGAGTTACCCAACGCCAACGCCATCAGGGCCGATTGGATGCGCGCGATTGCGGTCGGATGTGGGGAATTGATCACAGCTAATCCGCCGTATATCGGCCTTGACGAGCGCCCATCTCTCGATAGCGGGCTTCGCCATGAGCCTCAGGACGCGTTATTTTCCGGTCGCGATGGACTACAGGATTTGCGCATCATTATTAGTGCGGCCGCCAGTCGTCTGCGCAAGGACGGGTGGCTACTGGTTGAGCATGGTTACGAGCAGGGGCGCGCAGTCAGGGAACTGTTTAGGTGCCACGGGTATGCGCGTATCGAAACATTGCGCGATCTAAACCAGCACGAACGGGTAACGCGTGGCTGCTGGCCCAAATGACTTAGTGAATCTCTGCAAAAGCTGCTGCGCCGTACGGCGTTCTGCAATACTCATTTACCATCGATCAACTGCTCGATTGATTCGCCACCACACACCCTACTTTGCGGCGTGCGCGCTCAATTTTGCGGGACGTGCGTAAATTAGCGCGCACATCGCGGCAAGACCCGAGTACGATCTGTGCCGGGCGATCCGCTGAATCGGTAATAGCTATGGACGATCAACTACTACTGCGCTACAGCCGGCAAATTCTCATGCCGGAAATCGATATCGATGGCCAAAACCGCTTGCGTGAGGCGCGCGTGTTGCTCATTGGGCTCGGTGGCCTCGGCTCACCAATCGCGATGTATCTGGCTGCGGCAGGGGTCGGGAAGCTGGTGCTGGTTGACCACGATGTTGTAGAGCTGTCGAATCTGCAGCGTCAGATCGTTCACTCAACGGCAGACCTCGAAAGACCGAAAGTGGAGTCCGCGCGCGACCATTTGCTCGCGCTGAATCCGCACTGCGCTGTCGAAGTGATCGATCATCGCCTCGACGAGGCCGATTTCGATCGTTTGTTACCGGATGTGGATGCGGTCGTCGATGCGACCGACAACTTTGAAACTCGCTTTTCGATCAACCATCACTGCGTCGTTCATCGCAAACCTTTGATCTCTGGCGCAGCGATACGCTTCGAAGGTCAGGTGACGGTGTTTCACCCAGCCGATGACGACAGCCCGTGCTATCGGTGCCTGTACAGCAGCGACTCGACGGTCGCGCAATCGTGTTCGCAAACGGGTGTGATCGCACCTCTTCTCGGCATTATCGGTAGCGTGCAGGCGCTGGAAACATTGAAAGTCCTGATGGGAATCGGACAGGATTTAAAAGGGCGTTTGCTGTTGCTCGATGGCTTCAGCATGGAGTGGCAGACCATGCGCTTCAACAAGAACCCGAAGTGCCCTGAGTGTGGTGGTTAATCGCGCAGGATCGAGATTCGTCGTGGTGCTCGCGCGCCTTGGCGAGCATTATGGCGGCGGATTTGGTCCTACCCGCCTAGGCGCGTTGCCGTTCCGCTTAAACTTGAAATAGAGATACACGCCACTGAGGGCGAGTAGCAGCAGAGCAACCGCGGCCGCGTCGACAATCCACACCCCCCAACGACCGAACAGTCGCCCGCTGTGCAAATCGAGCATGACGCGTTCGGCCGTCACTCCCTCACCCGCGAACTGGGCGGCGACGTCGCTCGCTATCTCTGCAGGCAATGCGTCCTGTTCATTCCAGCGCGGCGGCGACGATGCCGCATAAGTGCCCCATGTAGCGGTAACCGGGTCGAGTTCCATCACGCCGCGAGCGGTTTCAATAACAACACCCGAGCCGGCGAGACCGATGCGCATGAGAGGTGCGGCGAGACCGTCCAGGGACGTGTATTGGTCCAGCACCGTCAGCTTCTTATCCAGCTCCAGCACATGGTCGGCGCACAAGACGTACAGCACCGTGCCGTTCCAGAGCGCGCCACGCAAGGGACTGACGTCGCGACGAAACTCGCGCCCATCGAAGAACAGCTGCGACCCGATTTGACTGAACCATCCCACCGGCGTCTCGAAACCGTGCTCGAGCGTCGGCGCGGCACGCCCATACCATGCGTTGATCCAGGTCGGGCGCAGATGTTTGCTGCCAAGCTGCAGTGCGTCGGTGTGATTGAGGATCAGACCGGTCGCAATCGTGATTACCACAATCATCGCGCTCCCAATGCCGAGCAGACGGTGCAATCGGGTGACCGGGTGAACGCGTGGGGGCGTCGCTCGTCTGACGACACGCGGCGGCGAAGGTGGCGCTTCAGAGGTCAAGGGCGATCGCCAGGCGGGAGCGGGCGGGTTGGAAAGTTGGCAAGAAAGAGGTTCGAGCCGGTGCGGCTAGCCGCGCTAGACGGCGGACCTTAGCGCGCCAGCTGTAACCCAGCCTCGTGACGCGGCGTTGAAGCCCCGACAGTGGTGAGAGCAATTTGCAGACATTCGTCAGCGTAGCAGGCGCATTGGCCGCAGCACGTCGACACCGCAAGGGTGTCGGCCAGGCAATCCAGCGTGCAGGCGCCGGCTCGAACGGCGTCTTCAATGTCGCTTTCGGTCACGTTATTGCAGATACAAACGTACATCTGAGGTCTATTCGTTTGGCTTAATCGTAACGGTAGTACAAATGAGAACCATTAGCAACAATCTTAACTGACGCCAACGAGGCGTCGGCCAATAGCTCATGATGGCGCTTAAACGGACTACGGATGGGGCGGTGTTGAGGATCGCCCAGACTGGCTCTAGAGATTTGCGAGCTGGTAATTTTCGAGCCCGATTCGGCCTATCAACTCCAGTTGCGTCTCCAGCCAATCGACGTGTTCTTCCTCGCTCTTCAAGATCATCGCAAACAGATCGCGCGATACGAAATCGCCACTCTTCTCGCAGTCTTCGATGGCACCGCGCAGATCGGGAATCGCACTGTTTTCGAGCTCGAGGTCAGCTCGAAGCATTTCAAGCGGGCTTTCACCGATGCGCAATCGCCCCAGATCCTGCAGGTTAGGTAACCCTTCGAGAAAGAGTATGCGCTCGATCAACGCGTCGGCATGGCGCATTTCGTCGACTGACTCTTGGTATTCGTGTTCATCGAGCTTGCTGAGTCCCCAGTCCTTATACATACGTGCGTGCAAGAAATACTGATTAACTGCAGTTAGTTCATTCTTGAGGACTTGATTAAGGTGTCCGATGATTTTTTTATCACCTTGCATAGAGGTTCTCCTGGCGGGCACTCAAGTTACCACGCTCGGGACTGCAGGCGCTTTTGCTGTAGGGTCCGAATCGCAATAATACGATCGCTGAGATAACGGTCAGGAGAACGTGCGAAATGGATATTGGCTCGATAATTGTCCTGGTTGTAGCCGCCACCGTGCTGGTTTACGGGATTTTGATTTACAACGGCCTGGTCACTCTGAAGCACAACGTCGCCAAGGCATGGTCGAACATCGACGTTGTGCTAAAACAGCGTCACGACGAGCTCCCCAAGCTGGTCGAGATCTGCAAACAGTTCATGGCGCATGAAAAGGACACACTGGAACGTGTAGTCAATGCGCGTTCGGCAGTCTCATCGGCTCGCGAGGCCGGCGACATCTCGAAATTAGGACCTGCTGAAACGCAGCTGAGGCGCGGACTTGGCAACTTGTTCGCGGTCGCCGAGGCCTATCCGGACCTCAAAGCCAATGCCAACTTCAAACATCTGCAAGAGCGCATTAGCGCGCTCGAAAATACCATCGCCGACCGGCGTGAGTTTTACAACGAAAGCGTCAATCGCAATAACGTGCGCATTGAACAGGTGCCGGATTTTTTCGTCGCTCGCTGGTTTGGCTTCGGACACCGCTCGCTATTGGAGTTCTCGGACACGGAAAAAGAGGATGTGGATGTTAAGGCGCTCTTTGATTAAGGCGCAGTGGAACCCAATCTCAAAGCCGCAGCGGCCGTCTAAGGCGAGCTCATGAGGACGCACCCCGACGTGCATGGCCCGCACGGCGTTGCGCGAGCCCCGGCATGTTGAGCGAACTCGCGCTTTGGACCCGCCAGGCGTCACCGACCGAATTCTGGTGTTCGGCGGCAATTGCGTTAATCGTCGGCGCGGGCCTGGCCTGGTGGGTGTTGGTTTTTCTTAATCGCAGACGTGTCATCGAGGATACCCCAACGGCGCTTATTCGCTCAGCCGCGCAGGGCTATCTGGAATTGCAGGGACACGCGGAGTTAATGGATGGCGACAGCCAGCTCGCGCCGGTGTCGTTGCGAACCTGCGTCTGGTACAGCTACGAAATCGAGAAGCGCGAGCGCAGCTTTAATTCGCATGGGCGAGATGCCCGCTGGAAGACTGTTGAAAGTGGTACCAGCGACAGCATTTTCTATCTGGTGGACCCCACCGGTCGCTGTGCCATCGACCCCGATGGCGCTGCGGTCACACCAAAAAACGACAACACCTGGTACGGCAATAGCCGGGTTCCAGGCGGCTTCCATGCGACGGACGGGCGCTGGTGGGCACGCGCAAAGGGTGCTGTAGGCACGCAATCCTATCGCTACACCGAACGCTGGATTGAGCCCGGCGAGGAACTGTATGCGATTGGCAATTTCACGACCCATGGCGGCGCTGCCGTCCGCTTCGACAGCGCGGGTGCGCTGGCGGACAAATTGCGCGAGTGGAAGCGCGACCAGGGGTTCCTGCTGGATAGGTTCGATGCCAACAAAGACGGCAAAATTGATCTCGAAGAATGGGACCAAGCTCGCGAACAGGCGAGGCAACAGGTCGCGGCCGAACAACACCAATCGACAACCCCGCCGCCGGTCGACCTGCTCAGCCACACAGGCGATCGTCGCCGACCATTTATTATCCACGCCGGCAGCGAAGAGCAAATCCTCGCGCGCTATCGACGCTACTGCATCGGACTACTCGCACTCAGCTTGCCGATAATCGTGGTCACGCTTTGGTCGGTAGCGCTGCGTCTGGGCACAAGCTGAAAACAAAAGGTGCACACCCATCGAAGCAGCCTTTAACGAATTGTCTTGGGCGACCTCGCGGCCAGCGGCATAATGCGAGCGATGCTGAACTCCGAAAATATCGAAACCACGCTCGCCCGCCTGCCGGATTTTACTGCAATAAAACCGGCCGACATCGTTGCGCAATTCAAACGTTTGTTAGCCGAACAGCGCAGTAAAATTCGCGGTCTCGCGCGACATCCGGAGCAATGCACATTCGAATCCCTAGTGCCTGCGCTCGAGGCCCTGGCTGACGAATTGCACCGGTTTTATTCACCCATTAGCCATTTACACAACGTCGCGGATACGGCCGAACTTCGCGAACCGTATAAAGAATGTGTCGCGTTGATTGCCGAGTTCGCCAGTGAGCTCGATCAGGACGCGGCATTATTCGCCTGCTACACCCACATCGCTGCCCAAGACGACTTTCCATTGCGCGACGAGGTGGAGCGCAGGGTCGTGAATAACGCGCTACGGGATTTCCGTCTCGGCGGCATTGCGCTTGCCACCGACCAGCAAGCCGAGGTCAAGCAGCTGCGCAGCGAGCTGGCCAAGCTGACGACTGCTTTCGAAGAAAATCTGCTCGACGCGACGCAGGCATTTCGATTGCACATTACCGACCTTGAGCGACTCGCTGGACTGCCTGCCTCGGTCATCACGATGGCACGCGAGAATGCCCACTCAGATGGCCAGACTGGCTGGACGCTAACCCTGGATTTGCCTTGCTATGTGCCGGCGATGATGCACTTGCAAGATCGGGAACTGCGCCAGGCCCTTTATCGCGCATACGCAACGCGAGCCTCGGACCAGGCGCCAGCAGACGCCGCCGGTGACAATTCGCAGGTCATGAATGACATTGTTGGCCGACGCCAGACGCTCGCCAAAGCACTCGGCTTCGGCAACTTTGCGGAACTCTCGCTGGCGACCAAGATGGCGCCCTCCACCTCCGCAGTAGTGGATTTCCTGCACCAGCTCGCCGATCGCGCGAAGCCATCTGCAGCACGAGAACTCGACGAGCTGAAAGCATGGGCGCGCACCCACCTGGCTCTCGAGGACATCGAGGCCTGGGATTTAGCCTACTGTTCGGAGCGTTATCGGGAACAGCGGTTTGAATTTTCTCAGGAGGACTTGCGACCCTATTTTGCCGCCGGGCGTGTTGTCGACGGGCTATTCGATGTCGTCGCGAAGTTATTTAATGTACATATCAAAAAACTGACGCAGCCGATCTCGAGCTGGCATGAAGACGTCGAATTCTTTGCGTTGAGCGACGGCGCCGGTGACACGATTGGGTACTTTTTTCTCGATATTTACGCACGCGCCGGCAAGCGCTCCGGCGCCTGGATGGACGAATGCCTCGTGCGCTGGCGCAGCGACGCCGGAACGCAGTTACCGGTCGCCTATCTCAACTGCAACTTCACACCGCCACAGAACGATGAGCCGGCGCTGCTCACACATAACGAAGTGATAACGCTTTTTCACGAATTTGGTCACGGTCTGCACCACATGTTGACCCGGATCGATTATCGCAGCGTCGCCGGCATCAACGGCGTGCCGTGGGACGCCGTTGAATTGCCGTCACAGATTCTCGAGAACTGGTGTTGGCAACGTGAAGCACTGGATTTGATAGCAGCTCATTACGAGGACGGGAGCCCCTTACCCGCACAGCTCTACGAACGGTTGCAGGCGGCCAAACACTACCAGGCGGCATTACAAACACTGAGGCAGGTCGAGTTTGCGCTGTTCGACTTCCGCTTGCATATGGAATATCGGCCAGGATTTAACATTCAGCAATTGCTGGACAACGTTCGCGAGCGCGTCGCCGTCGCGACACCGCCGGCCTGGAATCGCTTTCAGCATTCGTTTGCGCATATTTTCGCCGGGGGATACGCGGCCGGCTATTACAGTTATAAATGGGCCGAAGTACTGGCTGCCGACGCTTTCGCACGGTTTGAGGACGAGGGCCTGTTCAACTCCGCCACGGGCTCCGCATTTCGTCAGGCCGTTCTCGAACAAGGCGGCGCGGAAGACGCCATGACGCTGTTCAAACGCTTTCGCGGACGCGAGCCAGAGGTCGAGCCGTTGCTGCGACAAGCTGGACTGATCGCTTGAACAAGCTTGATAATCGAGCACTTATGCACCCGCGCCTAGCCCTAGTCCTCCTGCTCGCACTGTTCGCAAGTGCCTTCCCGGCGCTCGCTGAGCAAAGCTACGTCATCGACAAATTGTTGGTCGGGGTCCACGCCGACAAGAATCTCGATAGCGCCATCATCAAAGTACTGCCGACAGGCACACAACTTGAAGTGCTTGAACGGGATGGCGAGCTCATCTATGTCGAAGATCCGGATAAGGTGCGTGGCTGGGTCGACGGTGCGTACCTCACTGACACTGCCCCTGCATCGGTCCGACTCGCCGCCGTTGAGCGCGAAAAGAACGCGTTGGAGAAACAAATGCAGGCGCTGCGCGCGGGTACCAATGACGAGGCCACCGGCAGCGATGCCGGGCAAGTCAATGCATTAACTAAAGAAAACACCGAGCTCAAGGGTAAGTTGTCCGACGAGCTTCTGCGCGCCGGCAAGTTGCAAAGCGAGCTGGCCGGCCTGCGGGCGCGCGTCGTCGACAACACTGCGCCTCCGGACGCACGCATCGTCGAACTCGAACGCAACAGAGAAAAACTCACCAACGCCCTCGATGAAGCCGAGGACAAAGTCGCCGAACTATCTGCGCGCGCCTCGCTGACCGCGACCTCAGCCTTAGTACCACTGGTCGTCCGAGAATACTTACTGACTATCGTGTTCGGGGTGTTGGCACTGATCGCGCTGGGTTTTGGCGCGGCGATATATGTCGTTGACCTCCTCAATCGCAAGCGTCACGGCGGCTTCAGGGTCTAGCCCCAGGGACCGCGGATCTGCGGTGGGTCATCCGGTGCAGCGCAGCGCGCCTGGCCAACCGCGAGATCGGCGCTGGCACTTGCATTAGCAGGCCCCGCGACCTAGAATCCCGGCCCCTTCGTGAGCCACTCGAAATCGCCGCATGAAACCCGAATTACACCCGACCTACCAAGAGATCTCTGTCACCTGTAGCTGCGGCAATAAGTTCGAGACTCGCTCGACTTTTTCCGATCAAGAGTTGCATCTCGATGTGTGCTCTGCCTGCCACCCGTTTTATACCGGGCAACAGAAAATCGTCGATACAGCCGGCCGCATCGATAAGTTCCAACGTAGATTCGGTCGCTCCTGAGCCTGTCCACAGGCGCACCGGCGCTGTCGTGAAATCCAGCCGCTATAGTGCGGGACTGATTCCGGCATGCCGGAATCCCGCAAACAGGGGCGTTTTCGCGCTCCTGACGACATTAATAGTCCTCGGCCTCTCAAGTTGCGCCACCAATCCTGTTACAGGCAAGCAGGACTTGGTTTTCATGTCTTCTGCGCAAGAACTTGCACTCGGCAAGCAGGCACATCAGCAGACCCTGCAACAATATCGGACCTACAACGACGCCGCGCTCGCACAATATGTCGACTCGGTCGGTCAGCGTTTGGCCGCGCAGAGTCACAGGGCCGATTTGCAATACACCTTCACGGTTCTCGATAGCGACGAAATCAACGCCTTCGCGTTACCCGCAGGTTACATCTACATCACTCGTGGGCTGCTGGCTTATCTGAATTCTGAGGCTGAACTGGCGGCCGTGTTGGGGCACGAAATTGGTCATGTCACTGCTCGTCATGGCGTGCGCCAGGCGTCTTCCGCACAAGCCGCCAACATCGGCAGCGGCATGCTGGCCGTTTTTTTCCCCCAGTTACGCAGTACCGGCATGAGCCAAAGTATCGGGTTGCTCAGCAAAGCCATGCTTAGCGGCTACGGGCGCGAGCACGAGCTTGAGGCCGACCGGCTTGGTGCGAGCTACATCGGGGCGACTGGCTACGATTCTGGCGCCATGTTTGACGTGATACGTGTTCTCAAAAATCAGGAACTGTTTGACCGAAAACTCGCCCGCGCAGAGGGACGGGAACCGCGGGCCTATCACGGCTTGTTTTCGACCCATCCGGACAACGACACCCGATTAAAGGAAATCATCGCCGAGACCCCTGCTAACAGTCGCGGCGAACGTCACCGGGAGCGCTTTCTCAACCACTTGGACGGGCTGATATTCGGCAATAATCCGAACGAAGGTGTCATCGTTGAAAACCGCTTCATCCACCCGTCTCTCGGTGTTGCTTTCGATATTCCAGCAGGGTGGCAAAGTCAAAATCAATCGGAACAGCTGATTCTGGCCGATCCGAATCGCAAGGCGGTAATGCTCGTACGCCTCGCAAAAACCAAGGCCGGTTTAGCACCGACAGAGGTCATCAAAAAACTCGGTATAGGGCCACTCAGTCAAGTCGAGGCGTTTAAACCTGGCGGCCGGAGAGGTGTTCGGGCGCTCGCACAGGTCGATATTGAAGGTACGCGCCGTCCAGCGCGCGTCGCCGCAGTCATTTCTGGCGACTATGGCTATGTTTTTGTTGGGTTTACTGTAGATGGGCAGGCGCTCGGCAGTTATGACTCGGCGTTTTCCGCCGTTTCTGCCAGCTTCCGGGGCCTCTCGGCAGCGGAAAAAGCGGCGGTAAAACCTCAAGTGCTGGCAGTGACACGCATCAAAAACAGTATCAGCTGGGCGACGCTCGCTAAGGTTTCACCGCTCAAAAAGCTAGCGGAAGCCCGTTTGGCGCTGTTAAACGGTAGCGACGCAGCTGGTGCGGCCGCCGGTTCACGCATCAAAGTCGTGAAATAGAGGCACTTTGCAGGGAACCATTGCCGAACTGCTCAGTCATAACTGATACGTTCGCCAGAACGAGTCCACCACCCCTCCCAAGGTGGGCGCTGCTCGCCATCCCCAAGGCGGGCGCATAGTGGCCCCGGTTCCGTAAATCCCCCAACAACTGTACCGGGGCCCTTTTTAACTCTCCACAAGCCACTTACCGAGTACGCCCCAGGCCGTTTCGCAGCCCCTTCGCCGCAGCGCTGAAAATAGCTGTGCAGAGGCCACGTGCGCAGCAGATTTCGCCAGATCCCGCTGCAGCTGAAGCAACGTTGAGTTAGCCGCACCTCGACTCAATTTATCGGATTTGTTGAGTAGCACGTGGACGCGGACGTCTGCTTTGGCGCACCACGACACCAGCATCTCGTCCTGCGGTTTAAGCGGATGGCGGATGTCCATGAGCAAGATCAGGCCGGCCAGCGAGCGGCGACGCTCGAGGTATTCAGGCAGCGCTCGTTGCCAGTGGGCCCGCAGACTTTTGGATACTTTGGCGTAACCGAAACCCGGCAAGTCAACGAGGCGCCGCTGCGCCGCGAGCTCGAAGACAACCAAATGCTGCGTCCGCCCTGGCGTACGACTGGTGCGGGCCAGGTTGCCTTGCGCGCAAAGCACGTTAATGGCACTTGATTTGCCGCTGTTCGAACGACCCGCGAAAGCCACTTCGACACCCACGTCCGGCGGTAGTTGGGCGGGCTCCGGATAGCTGCTGTGAAACTGCGCGTTTTGCAGCAGCTTGCGCGCCGACTCGGTCGTTTCACTGGTATCTATCGTGGGCTCGGACATGTCTGCGCTAATGCTCAATGGTCGGGTCGTGAAACGGTGAAGAATACCTCGCCGCACGCGTATATAATCTCGGCAACTTTATCTAATTCGAGATCCAGACGATGACTTTGAGGAAGCTGTTCCTTTTCGCAACCTTGTTCGGCCTGCCTTTGGTGATGACCGCGACAAGTGCCGAAACACCTGCGGCAGCAGCCAGTTGCGTAGCCTGCCATGGTGCCAACGGTGTTAGCCCGGCGCCAATCTGGCCTTCGCTGGCAGGGCAAGGCTCGAATTACATCGTAGCGCAGATCAAGGCCTTCAAAGCCGGTGTCCGCAGCGATCCGAGCATGTCGCAGATGGTAGCCCAGTTATCGGACAGCGATATGAAGGTCGTTGGCGATCATTTCGCGAGCCTACCTGCAGAAATCGCGCCGATGGGCGACGAAGACTTCAGCGCAGCTGAAAAACTCTTCCGGGGTGGCGACGCGGCGCGCAACTTACCCGCCTGCATGGCCTGTCACGGACCCAGCGGCGCCGGTAACGCCCCAGCCGCATTTCCTGCGCTGCGCGGACAGCATCCGACCTACACCATCAGCCAATTGAAAGCCTATCGTGACGGCAGTCGAACGACTGATGCCCAGGAAGTGATGCGGGATATCGCTGCGAAAATGACCGATGCCGAAATCGAATCCCTGGCTCGCTATGTGTCTTCACTTCACTAAGCTGCGATTTGGTTCTCGATTCTCAACGGAACCCTGCAGACATTTGAACGCCTAACAGCCTGGTAGCTAACTGGTAATCATGATGATGTTTCGATTCGTTCTCGTTGGACTTCTCTTCGCGCTGTCGGCTCACGCTGAAGAACAGCCATCTTTCGTCGCCGGCAAGCACTATGAAGTCGTTAAACCCGCCGTGCCAACGAAAGTTGCGGAAGGCAAAATCGAAGTCGTGGAGCTGTTCTGGTACGGCTGCCCGCATTGCTTCAAATTTGAACCCGCCATCGACGCATGGCTGAAGGAGAAAGCGGACTATATCGAGTTCGTGCGCGTCCCCGCAGTGTTTGCGAAAAATTGGGAAGTGCATGCCCGCGCCTACTACGTCGCTGAGCAGCTCGGGGTGCTCGATAAAACCCACGGAGCGCTGTTTCATGCCCTGCACATTCTCAAACGGAAAATTTTCAGCGAAGATGAACTGGCCGCTTTCTTCGCCGAACACGGCGTGACCGAAAGCGCGTTTCGTGAAGCTTTTAACTCCTTCGACGTTGACAGTAAATCACGCGCGGCGATTTCCCTGACCCGCAAGTACGGCATTACCGGCGTACCGGCTGTCATCGTAAATGGCAAATACCGCTCCAGCGCCCGGCGTACTGATACCTATGAGAAGTTGATGGAGCTGGTCGATACCCTCGCTGCTGCCGAAGCGGGCGTCGAATAGCACTCACAAGCTACCAAGGCGCAGCAGCAGGTACGTTACGCGGGAATTCCTACTTCGGCCGACAGTCCGGTCTTGGCCACCGCTGACGACGCGCCTGGGCTATGGCGCCCTGTTGCATACGCAGAAGTCCGACTACCCACCTCTCCAAGCTGCCGCTATGTCGCACGTCGGGATAACCCGCGCGCGGAAGCCCCGCCAAGCTTGCGCCGGTTTTCCGACATCGCAACAACGAAGAAACGGCCGCGCAGGGACCTAGCTTCTAGCTCTATGCGTGACAAGGCCCTGTCATCGAATCGTCACAATCGTCTCCGATAATGCGCCGCAAGGTCACGGGACCAAGCCTGCATTCAGGTCAATTCAAGGAGATTTACGTTGCTGAACAAACACCTTTTCGCCTTGCCGCTGGCCGCGCTGCTCAGTGCCGGTCCAGCCGCGGCTCTGGAAGTAGACCCGGACTTGGCGGACTACGAGAAAACCAGCCGCATTTCCGGCAATTTAAACAGCCTTGGGTCGGACACGTTGGCTAACCTGATGACCTTGTGGGCTGAATCGTTCAAGCGTTTCTATCCCAGCGTGAATATTCAGATTCAGGCCGCAGGCTCATCTACCGCACCACCCGGATTGACCGAGGGCACGTCCAGCCTGGGGCCGATGAGCCGGAAAATGAAATCAAACGAGATCAAGGCATTCGAAGATAAATTTGGCTACAAGCCAACTGCCATACCGGTCGCAATCGACGCGCTGGCTGTCTACGTCCACAAAGACAATCCACTTAAGGGCATCAGCATGCCGCAGGTCGACGCGCTATTTTCGGCGACGCGTAAATGCGGCTACAAGAGCGACATCGTGAACTGGGGACAATTGGGATTAACTGGTGAGTGGGCCAGCCGCCCGACGCAACTTTACGGACGCAATTCGGTCTCCGGGACCTATGGCTATTTCAAAAAGAAGGGTCTGTGCAAAGGTGACTTCAAAAACAACGTCAACGAACAACCGGGTTCAGCATCCGTTGTTCAGGGCGTGACTAAATCCCTTAATGGGATTGGGTATTCCGGCATCGGTTATCGCACCTCAGGCGTACGCGCTTTGCCGGTAGCGGCAAAGGATGGCGGTGAGTACGTCGAAGCCTCTCCGGAAGCTGCCGTATCGGGGCGCTATCCGCTGGGCCGTTTCCTCTACGTCTATGTGAACAAGCACCCGAATAAGCCTCTCGCCCCACTGGAACGAGCGTTCATGAAAATGGTGCTCTCGAAAAGCGGCCAGGAAGTTGTCATCAAGGACGGCTATATTCCGCTGCCGGCCAAAGTGGCCAACAAGCAAGTTGCCAAACTGCTGGGCGATTAATGACGACCGCGGCGTGGGTCGACCACTCGACTTCACGCCCCGACGCTCGTCAAGCGTCGTTCCGGGAACGCGCGCACCACATAGCGCCAGCGCGTGCCGGGACTAACGGCGACGAATGGATAGCAAGTCACGAGCCACAAACTATCGCTGTCATCGCTGAGCATCTGAGTTGAGCTCTGATCGACGACGAACATTTCTGCGACCCGAAAAACCTCCGATTGGTGGTCGCGGTCGAGGCGAATGCGATCGCCGATTTTGAGATCGGCGAGCACAGCGAAATGCGTATCTCGATGGCCGGCAATCACGACCGCGCCGACGGCTTCAATTCCCTCTTCGCCCTTTACAACCACCGGGCCGAACGCAAGGTTTCGCAGCGACGCACCGTCCAGAACAATCAACGATCTGTTGCGCTCTGGAAATGACAGGCGCGCTACCGGCCACGTATCGGCGGACGGCCACGGTCGCACCGGTTGTTGTGCGGCGGCTGATTCCTGCCACGCGTGCTCAAGGAGAAATTGCGCCACATGCGCTTTCCCCACGATGTGCAATCCGCTGCCCGCCTGATAGAGCGCCGCTAGCACCAACAGTAGCGGCAACCAGACCCGTAAGACAGGCCGACTCATGAGCGCAGCGCGCGTCGTCGCGCCCACCACGCGCCGAGGCCAAGGAACAAGCTACACAGTCCATGCAGAGCCAACGGAGTCGCAGTTTGCGGCAACCGCGCTGCAGGTGCGGACATTTGCCAACCTGCGGGCATCTTATTCGGAACATGACTATCGCGTGCCTGCGCGGCGCGCAGCGGTGCTGGCGTTACATCGACCGCAACAAGACTGGTGTGACGCGTTATTAAGTGATGCTTGAGACCCAGAGCGATGATCGCCGATGTCACTTCCTCGCGATTCGCACCGCGCGCAAGACTACGTTCCAGGCCGGCAATGCGGGCGCGAGCCCAAGCGACGTCGAGACCAGCAGCCTGCCCACCGTTAGTGATTGGCACGCGAGTCGACCACGGTTTACCGGCGAGTAGTCCGTCAATCTCAAGCGCCTGTTCGTCGCCCAGACGCAGATTCACCAGTAACGGTTCGTGCACATAAAGATCGGGCAGCGGATTGGGCGAGCTAGCGAAATCGGCGCTCGCGCCGCGCACCCGAATGTCCGCCAACACCGGGAACTCGAGCTTCTGAACGAGCGCAGCTATCTTCTCCTGCACTTCAGCGACGTCGCCAATATAGGTGAAGGTGCCACGACCGATGTGTGCCGCTTCGCTCATGAAATAGCTGTTCGGGGCAGATCCGATACCGACAGTGAACAGACGCGAAGCGCCAAGTCGACGATCAATAATCTTGAACAACTCTGCCTCGTTACCCACACTGCCGTCGGTTACGAAGATGACCTGGCGAATGCGTTCGTTTTCGCTGCGGGCGTCAAGCGCTGTGCGCAACGCGCCGGCCATCTCGGTACCGCCATCGGCGTGCAAGGCGTCGATGTAGGCTGCTGCTCGGGCGAGATGCGCTGGACTTGCAGGTAACGCGGTGGGGGCGAAACTCTCGGTGCCCGAGTTGAATTGAATAATGTTGAACGTATCGCTGGGACTCAGGCGCGCGAGGGCGAAACGCAGGGTGGCCCGAGCCTGCGTTATCGATGTGCCGTGCATGGAACCCGACGTATCGACTACTAACACCAGTTCGCGTGGCGGGCGTGCGTTGCGAGACCAATCTGCCTGCGGGGGTATCAGCATCATCAGGCCATAGGTTTCACCGTTTAGTTCCTGACGGAAGAATGCCGCGCGTGGCGCATGCCCGGCAGCGGGTTTGAAGCGCAGCACGAAATCGCGGTCAGCCGCGGTGGGACCATCGTCAAGCGACACGCGATACCGTTGCGGCCCGGGTTCGGAAGTGATCACGGGATGGTAAAGACTTTCAATCCCGGCCAGAGGCATACCGGGATTGAGGTTGATATCGATGGTGACGGGATTATTGTGGCCTTCCCCAGCCGCACCGACGGGCGGCGTGATGGAACTCGCGTCCGGTACCGCATTGGTGTTGTAGGACCAGCCACCACCATCAAACCCGGTTACTTTTTTCGTGCCCGGAATGTAGCGAACGCCGACGGTGAGCGGAAACCGCAGAGAGAACCAGCCCGCCTCGTAAGCAAGCGTTTGCTGGTACTCGATCTCAACCGTGACGGATTCCTGCGGGCCGATGTTGGCAACGCTGGTAGTAAACAGATTCGGCCGCTGCTGTTCGACCAGGGTCGCTTTGCGCCCCGCTGAGCGGGCGGCTTCAAAAATTTTTCGAGCGCCGGCGCGCGGCTTAATCTGACCCTCGATTACACGTTCGCCAATATGCATACGCAGGCGATCAACGGCGGAACCTTCCGGCAACGGAAAGACATACACACCATTTACCGGATCCAACCCAACGTGGCGAAAAGTCTGGCGCACCGTCACGCGCGCAATCATGGCCGTGACGTTAATTGCGACTTCCGTATCGAGTAGCGGCGCGGACAGGAAAGCCCGGTCCTGTCCATTCCGCAGTAACAGGCTGCCGCGTTCAACCTCATTTACGGAGTGCAGTATCGACGGTTCCGCTCCGGTTTCGGCTTGTGCAACGGGCGCCTGCGTGGCCCACAGCAGGCATAGCGCAAGGCACATTGCGCGGGTGAATAGGCGTTGAAGATGCATGGCAAAACTCCGCTGGTAGAACATGAATCCATGCTAGGTCGGCACTTGCGACACGGGCGGCGGGAAGGGGAAAGTCGCCGGAAAGGCCGGCACCGCGAACTGTCGCAAAGTTACCGCTGGTGTCCTTGCTGTCCTACATTCGGGGGGCTGATAGACTGACTAATCTCCCCAGACGGATAGGCTCTGGCCATGTCGAACGCGGATTGGAAGCGCATCGCCGCGCAGCTGAATGACCATCTGACACGATCGCGTTTGTCATCCGCCGACGTGGCAAAAAAAGCGGGCGTCGATCGAAAAACCGTCGAGCGCCTGCGCGCAGGCCGAACGGTGCGGCAACAGACGCTGCAGTGGATTGAGCAAGCCCTGGGCGTCCAGTTCAATACCGACGAGCCGACCGACGCGAGTCGCTCACCGGCGCGCTTCGGCGGCTATCAACGTGAGGCCGTAGCGGCCTATATCGGCGAGTACGTCGCCTTTCGTCGCTCCTTTGATACCGCCGCGCGGATTATTGCGAGCTACCTGGAGGTCCGCTGGGACGACAGTGAAAACGCGCTCCGCTTTCGCGAGTCGCAGGACAATCGTCACGCCTCTGGTCGCAACTACGCCTATCGCTTCGGTGGCGACGTGTTAATTCCACCGAACCTGGGGGTGATGAATTTTGTGGTCCATTCAGAAGATGGGCGGGTACGGCTGATATCGACGTCGATGCCTCGCGAAGATGGCGGCACGCTAATTATGAAAGGCTTCATTCTGACCCTGAATGAGCTGCGTGATATTGGTTACTACCCGGTGACCTCACCGATATTCCTCGCGCGGGTGGGTGACGCCGTGGCGCTTAAAACCGGCGTGCTCGAGCAGGACGATGAGCGCTTCGACTGGGCCGACGACATCCTGACCAACATCGAAGGTCGCTTGCTACCGCCGCGACTCAACGCCTGACCGGACCAGATCCTGACATGTCTCAAGCCGAAACCAACCCACAGCGGCGCATGCAACTTGGCCTGTTCATGCCTAACTGCAGTAACGCTTATTCGATAAGTACCTATAAACCCGACCCCGGTGACTGGACGTACGAGAGCAATCTGAAAATAGCGCTGGCAGCCGAGGCCGCTGGCTTCGATTTTCTATTTCCGGTCGCCAAATGGCAGGGCTACGGTGGCGAGACGGACTATCTCGCCAATTCACTGGAGACATTCACCTGGGCTTCGGCACTACTCGCCAATACGAGCCGTATTCATATTTACTCAACGGTGCATGTGCCCGTGTTTCATCCCGTTGCGACAGCGAAAATGGGCGCAACACTTGATCACATCGGCAAAGGGCGCTGGGGCCTGAACATTGTCAGCGGCTGGAGCGAACACGAATTCGGCATGATGGGAATCGATGTCATGCCACACGCCGAGCGCTATCAGCGCACCGCAGCGTATATCGAGATTCTTAAAGGCTTGTGGACGGAACCACCCGGCACATTTAATTTCGAGTGCCCCTGGTACACCATTACCAACGGCAACGTGCGACCGCAGCCTACTGCCATGCCGCACCCGACGATTGCCAATGCTGGGGTCTCTGAGGATGCCAAGGATCTTGTTTCCAAGTGGTGCGACTGGGCCTTCATCAGTCCACCTTCCGTGGCCGAGGCGCCGGCGGTAGTGGCGGACATCAAGACCCGCGCTGCCACGCAACAGCGTGCAGTCCAGTGCGCGTGTTATCCGTTCGTGTTGTGGCGAGATAGCGCGGAGGAAGCTGAACGGGAACGTCGTCGCGTGGTCGAGAACATTGACCGGGTCGCGGTTGATAACTGGGCACGTGGTCTGAATATCCAAAGTGGTTCGTTCGATAATTTCACGGCCGAAATGTACGCGTTTGGCGGTGGTGCGTTACCGCTAGTTGGCACGCGCGAGTATGTGGCGGAACAACTAAAGGTGCTTTATGACGGCGGCATGGACGGCTTTTTGATGGTGATGCTGGATTACTACCAGGATACGCTTCGGTTCGAACGCGAGATCATGCCGCTGTTGCGCGAGATGGGCGTCCCGCTGTAGTGACGACACTTTTTATACTCAAGTCCGCCCCGCGGCATGCAATAGAAGTGACATCGCCATGCAGAAACTGATCATCGAAGCGCGTATCAACGAGTACGCGAACCGCAAAGCCAATCCGCACGTGCCATGGAGCGCGAGTGAGATTGCCGAAGATGCGCGACGCTGCCGTGAAGCCGGTGCAGCAATCGTGCATTTCCATGCTCGTGACGAACGCGGCCAACCCGAACACAGCCGTGCGGCGTACGCGGACATTATTCGCCGGATTCGCGCAGATTCTGATGTGCTGATTCATCCGACGCTTGGAGCCGCGTCACACGATGCGCCTGCCGAGCAACGCATTGAGACTGTTTTGTCGCTCGCACGTGACGACACAACGCGCGCCGATTTCGCGCCGATGGACATGGGCAGCGCGAATCTCGACTTTTACGATCCCAAATCGCGACGCTTTCTCAGTACCGATACTATCTATAAAAACAGTACGGCGACCCTCCAGCATTTCGCCGGCGCCATCAGTGCAGCCGGCATGAAACATTACGTCGTCTCGTGGAGTCTTGGCTTTACGCGTCAGGCATTGGCGTTCATGGATATGGGGCTATTACCCGAGCCGCTGTTTTTGTTGTTCGTGCTGACCGATGGCAATCTACTCGCCGGGCACCCCGGCACGGCGGCCGGCCTTGATGCGCATCTGCAGATGTTGCCGGACGATCGCCACATCGAATGGGCGGTGTGTAATCACGGCGGCGACATCCGCGGGTTAGCTGACAAGATCATCGACGAAGGCGGACACATCGCGCTCGGGTTGGGCGATTATCCCTGCAGCGAAAGCGGTTTACCGGACAACGCGGCTTTAGTTGCCGAAGTCGCCGCCCGCGCAGCAGTTCTCGGGCGCGACGTGGCGTCACCCGATGACGTTCGTCAGTTGCTGGCTATGGCGTAAAGATCCCGGGACCAGGCGAGATTTGAACGTTGACCTCGCGCCGCCAAAACTCAACCATCGTCAACTTCGAAGCCATCCAGGCTCAGATGGTCGGGCGCACGCTCAGCGGTGGCTGAATTGTCCGGGCGCATCATAAAGCCCAGCATGTCGAGCAATTTCTGCTCGAACTCGGAATCTGCGATGAGGGGTAGAACGACCGGGAAACTGACTAGTTCGAGATAGGTATCGTCGATTAACACGAGTGGAACTCGACCTTTAACGTTCATCACGGTCTGAAAGACGGAGTAATAACTCCCGACCAGGGCATATTGTTCGTCACGACCAATTTGCTCGAGCTGAGCCTGGTGGGACAACGACGAGATGTTCTTGCGAATGCGGTAGCCGGGATCCGTCTCGCCGATGGCGTCGAACCATTTACCGTAAAACGCCAGGCTGTTCTTCCACGGTATGCCGAGCACTGGATCGGGCAGACCAATGCGCCCGATGATCGGAATGTGTTCGGTGTTGAAAGTCCCCTGCGCGGTTAAACGGACGCCATCGCCCTTCGTCTTGATGCGGCTCACCGTGTACTCACCGCCGCGTTGCACCGCGACGAGTGTATTACCCAGACCCAAGGCGACCAAGCGTTCAGCGACCATCATGCGATTCGGCGTACCCATACCTTAACTGTAGCCGAGAACGCGGCTGGCGACATGAACACTGTGCGGAAGGTCTGAAGCGCCGGGGCGCCCCATGGCCGATTTGAGCAGTGTTCAAAGTCGAATTCAGGCCGCAAACAATGATTTACTCGCAAAACTTTTCTTGAACTGAATGAAATAGACACGTCCTGCCGTCCCGACTAGACGAACGCCGGCGACCGTATCCGGTAACATCACCCACTCCGCTATATCTACAGGGGCGTGCGAGATGGCAAAACGAGGGCCGCCGTGTTTTCCCTGCGTGTTCAACAAGCGTGTTATCGATATGCCGACGTTTCCCCAGGAAGCCCATCCCGAATGAATAACAACGACATCCTCAGGCGAGTGCGCTACACGTTTGATCTCGACGACAATGAAATGATCACGGTCTTTGGCCTTGCGGATCACGAGGCGACGCGCGCCGAAGTGAGCAGCTGGCTGAAGAATGAAGACGACCCTGAATCGATTGAAATGAACGACTATGAGTTGGCGACGTTTCTCAACGGCTTCATCATCAAGCGACGTGGTCCCCGTGACGGGCCGCCGGCGGTGGCCGAAACCTCGCTCACGAACAACGTCATCCTGGTTAAACTGAAAATCGCGCTCGACCTGAAGGCAGATGCGGTGCTCGACATGATTTGTGCGCGAGAGCTCACACTCAGCCGCCACGAGTTGAGTGCGTTCTCTCGTAAGCCCGGACACAAGCACTATCGGCCGTGCCTGGATCAGGTCCTGCGCAACTTCTTGCAAGGCATGCAGGACACCTACCGCCCCGACAATTCAACCATTGAGTAGCGAATGAGCAGGCTTATTCGTCTTATAGTCGTAAGCAAAGGAGGATGTATGAAAGTACTCGTAGCTGGTTTTGTAATTTTGTTTCTGACAGCTTGCGGCGATGGCGACGGTAGCAATGCGGTACTGGATGACAGTCCTTCACCAGGTGCTTTCGAAGCGACAGTTGGAAGTACGCACTTTGAAACTAGCGGTCGTTGTAGATTTATAGGTAGCGAGGAAGAGTTCTTTTTCGTAAACGATTTCGAAGACACCCCAGGCTCAATAAAGTCGGGGGTTCAATCTAATCTGGAGCCGGGTGAAAAACTGGATGTTCTTTTGACGCTGAACAAGGTGACAGAGGATGGGTACATCAACATAGAGATAGAAGAATTATTAACGTACACGGTTCATCAAAGTGGTGCGAAAGGGTCTGGTACAGCGATTGTGTCGCAAAAATCCGGTGGAAAAATGGATGTAGATTACACGCCCAAAGATTTCGATTTTGAGGTGACCTGCAGGTAAAGCGACGGAGCTCAGTACCTGCCGACGGCGATAGGCCACACGCCGATTAAGCTGCCAGTCCGACAGCACCGTGATGCAGACCATCCGGGATCCGTCGGCCTGACAGTTGGTGGCACGGCACTACGTTGTAAAATCTTAAGTAGACGCCCGACGGTTCTATGACTAAATCCCGAAACAGAAATGCGAAACTGGGATGACCGGGAAGGATTGGGTCGTTTTCGTCTCATCATCTTTGCTCCAAGCCTCGACCATTCATATCGAATGGTTGCACAACTGGAATACCGGAATATTACGATAGTGAGGCAGGCTTAATGGGGATAGATGGATCTCGTATCAGAGTTCGCACGTAGGACTAGGTTAAGCACCAAAAATCATGCGCTGACTACATGAACGCGATTGCTAGAACGGATAGCGAATTGATAAGTAAGTGGGCAATGATGGCGCGCCCGACAGGATTCGAACCTGTGACTTCTGCCTTCGGAGGGCAGCACTCTATCCAGCTGAGCTACGGGCGCGTGGGCAAATTATAAGCTAGTTGGCGCGAACGATTGTGCTCGATTCACGATCTCGCGGTGCGCAACGGGGAAGCCCGGCGCCTGGATTCCCTGCCTGCCGTTCGCGAGACCACGAAGTGTAGGTGGTTTCGCGCGCCGCCAATTATCGTCCAATTATGTCCGCGCGCCGTGCGGACATAATTTTGGCCAGGACCATCGGGGCCGGTCGAAAACCGTGCCCGCCGAAAGGACCGCGCCCAAGTCTAGAGAAAGCGAGCATTTTCGCTATAATGCGCGCGGGTTTGCGCGGCGACTAGATGGCGTTTTCACCGGCCTGCACTCCACTTCGACTCAACTCGAGAGACAATCATGAGCAATCACGACGACGACGTATTCGTGCGCAATTTTTCTATGGTCCTGGTCGGGCTGGCCGTCATCGGCATTACCGCGTTCATTCTGGCCAAGATCGTCAACCGCAGCTTCCAGGAAACTCAAAACGCGAGTGAGACGGTCGCAGTCCGGATCGCGCCCATGGGCAAGGTTAATACCAGCGAGAAGGCCATCGCGATGGCCAAATCCGCAAGCGCGACTGCCCATAGCGACGGTGGCAGTACTGAGGCAGCCCCGACCGCAAGCTCCCCGGGAGAAGCGACCTACAACAAAATTTGTTTTTCTTGCCACGCTCAGGGTATCGCTGGTGCACCTAAATTTGGCGATATGGCAGCCTGGGAAGCGCGCCTGAATAACGGCCGAGACAGCAATATCGCCAATGCAATCAATGGCTTCACCGGTTCGACCGGCATGATGCCGGCACGTGGCGGCCTGCCCTCGTTAAGCGACGAAGAGGTGACGGCGGCGGTCGATTACATGCTGCAGGCCGTCGGCGGTAACGGCAGTGCAACTGAAACCAGCAGCGAGGAAGCTGCACCCGCTGTTGAAGAACAAGCGCCGCAAGCAGCCGTTGAGGACGCCGCGGACGCACCTGCTGCGGCCGACGAAGTCGCCGATAACGGGCGCGGCAAAGAAGTCTACGATGCAGCATGCTTTGTGTGCCACACGCCGGGGGCCGCCGGTGCGCCGAAGCTTGGCGACAACGAGGCCTGGGGGCCACGAGTTGAAAAGGGCATCGATACGCTCTACCACAGTTCGCTGAACGGCTTTATGGGTACGACCGGCATGATGCCGCCTAAAGGCGGGCGCCCGGATTTCTCCGATGACGACGTTAAAGCGGCCGTCGATTACATGGTTTCCGAAGCCGAATAAGCCTGTCAGCACAGCGGTAACGACTTCGCGCCGGGGTTCCTCGGCGCCAGGTACAGTTTGCTTTCGGACCTCTTAGTTCGCACGTTTTGGCGGTCCCTTGGGCGCTCGGCCGTGCGCGCCGTTTCGACGCTTATAGCCTTCTATAGCTGTGTCGCAGGGGACTAACGTCCGTTCTGTCGGAGCGGATATTCTGCCTCGCGTGGCCGCAAATCAGGCTTTTTCCTACACCACTTCGAGCCCAGCGTAGGCCGCGACCAACCACTTGGTACCCTCGGCTTCGAAATTGACCTGCACCCGGGAATGCTCGCCATGCCCCTCGAGATGCAGGACCACACCTTCGCCAAAAATACGATGCGCGACGCGCTGGCCGAGTTGGAGACCATAGGCGTTCTCGGCGTCGTCGTTTGCGAGGTAGGAAGAGCGACCACTTGAGACCCGTCCACCAAGGCGCACTTCGTCGAATAACTCGGCCGGGATTTCACGCAAAAATCTGGAGGGCTGCGGATAGTAATCCGAGCCGTGCAGGCGGCGCGACTCAGCGTGGGTGATGACGAGTTTGCGCATCGCGCGAGTAATGCCGACATAACACAGGCGCCGCTCTTCCTCGAGCTGGGCCGGATCTTCACTTGAGCGTTGATGAGGGAATAGACCTTCTTCAACCCCAACCAGAAAGACCTGCGGAAATTCTAGGCCCTTGGCTGAGTGCAGAGTCATCATCTGTACGCAATCGGTGTGTGCGTCCGCCTGGCCCTCACCACTTTCCAGCGCCGCGTGGGTCAAGAACGCTGCGAGTATCGGAATCTCGTCGTCTTCGGCGGCCGGCGAGAAGTCGCGCGCTGCCGTGACAAGCTCTTCCAGGTTCTCGATACGGTCGAGCCCGCGCTCGCCTTTTTCTTTCTTGTAGTGATCGATTAGCCCGCTCATGCCGATGATATGTTCCAACAACTCAGGCAACTCGAGCGACTCGACCGCGACACTCATGCGATCGATCAAGTCCATAAAGCGTTGCAGCGCACCGAGTGCGCGCGCAGTTAATTCCCGTGTCTCGATGAGCTGGCGCGCTGCTTCCCACAGGGTAATACGCTCGCGCCGGGCAACGGCCCGCACTTCCTCGATGCTGCGCAGACCGATCCCGCGGGTCGGTACGTTCACGATGCGTTCAAACGCCGCGTCGTCGATACGCGAGGTGGCCAACCGCACATACGAGAGCGCATCCTTGATCTCGGCGCGTTCGTAGAAGCGAAATCCGCCGTACACCCGATAAGGTAAATCGGCCTGGCGCAGGGCATCCTCTAGTACGCGCGATTGCGCGCTGACTCGATAGAGCACTGCACATTCGGACAGACGTCCGCCGTGGTCACGCCATTGCACGGTACGGTCAACAACAAACCGGGCTTCGTCGAGATCGTTGTAAGCGGCGTACAGCGTAATCGGCTCACCCTTGCCAATATCCGTCCAGAGCTGCTTACCGAGTCGGGTCGGATTATTGGAAATGAGTTCGTTGGCGGCACTCAGAATCGTCGAGGTCGAGCGATAATTCTGTTCCAGACGGGTAATTTCGTGGCGCGGAAAATCATCCTGAAAGCTCTGCATGTTCTCTACGCGAGCGCCGCGCCAGCTGTAGATCGATTGGTCGTCATCCCCAACAACGAAAATGATGCCGTCGTCACCCACAAGTTGTTTGAGCCAGGCGTACTGCAGGGCGTTGGTATCCTGAAACTCGTCCACCAGGACGTGCCAGAATCGCTCGCGATAGTGACGCAGCAAACCAGGCGTCGACTGCCACAGTTCGTGGGCACGCAACAGCAGCTCGGCGAAATCGACCAGTCCTGCACGTTCACAGGCTTCTTCATAGGCCTGATAGATATCGATCATGGTGCGCAGGCTGGCGTCGCCATAGTCATCGATATGGGCGGGGCGCTGGCCGTCATCCTTACGCGCGCTGATAAACCATTGCGCCTCTTTGGCTGGCCACTCGTTGTCGTCCAGATTGAGTCCACGAATAACCCGCTTGACGACCCGCAACTGGTCTTCGGAGTCGATAATCTGAAAATGCTGGCTAAGCCCCGCTTCGCGCCAGTGTGCGCGCAAAATACGGTGCGCGATGTTGTGAAATGTGCCGACCCACATACCGCCTATGGGACGCCCGGTCAGGGCCTCGATACGCCCACGCATTTCTGCCGAAGCTTTGTTCGTAAACGTAACTGCAAGAATGCCCAGCGGCGACGCCTCGCCAGTCTGCAATGCCCAGGCGATGCGATGCACCAGGACGCGGGTCTTGCCGCTGCCGGCGCCTGCCAATACGAGGTTTTGTGGCGCAGCTGAAGTGACTGCGAGACGCTGGTGCTCATTTAGCGGAGCGAGGATCGAATCATCTTGCATATTTGGCTTGCTTGACCTGTTGCCTGAAGAACGCGCAGTGCTAGCAGTTTATTGGCCGCGCCACGGACAACTGAGTAGCGACGAGTTCACTATGGGGAGCTCGTTTCGTCCCAAGGGCAACGGGACATTGGGTGCTAACTCAAAACGTCGCGATGTGCCGCGTGGAGTTTTATCTACAGTTTGGCTGACTCAGCTAGTGTACTCGCCAGCGCAGCCAGCCCAAAGGCCACCATCAGCTTCGCCAGTGCCAGGCGAAGCGGTTACGATACCGCCCATGAATGCACCTGTGACAACTGACTTCAATCACCCCGAAACACTCGATCGGATTGCCTGTGAGACGCTGGAAATGGCCAACGCCGGTGGCCCGGCGGAAGTCGAGATTGGCGCCTCGGCCGGAGAAGGTTTCAGCATTAGCGTGCGCGGCGGCGCGGCTGAAACGGTCGAGTATGAGCGCGACAAGTCACTCGCCGTGACGATTTACCTCGATGGCCAGAAAGGCAGCGCAACGACTTCGGATTTCAGTTCCAAAGCACTTGCCGAGACGGTCGCTGCGGCACGCCGCATTGCCGAGCACGGCGAGAGTGATCCCTACGCTGGCCTGGTAGAACATAAATTTCTCGCCACCGCAGTGCCCGATTTGGATCTCGATCACCCGTGGGATATGGATGCCAATGCGGCCATCAAACTCGCCATCGACTGTGAGCGCGCCGCGCTCGACTTTGACTCGCGCGTTAATCAATCGGATGGGGCCAGCATCAATCGTTATCGGGGTACGCGCGCGTACGCGAACAGCCATGGATTTCACGCCGCCTATCGCGGTACGCGCCATGGCATCAGTCAGGTCATGATCGGCAGCGACGAGTCCGGCGCGATGCAGCGTGGCTATTGGTTTGCCAATGGCCGCGATGCAGCACAGTTTGAGGCCGTCGAGTCGATCGGATTAAGGGCGGCAGAACGGACGGCCGCGAAAATTGGCGCACGAAAAATCGCGACGACAGAAATGCCGGTGTTATTCGAACCGCGCCTCGCTGCGGGATTGATCGGTCATTTACTTGGCGCGATTTCCGGCGGCGCGCAGTATCGCAAAGCGTCCTTCCTGCTCGATGCCCTGGGCGAAGCTGTACTCCCTGCGCAACTCGACTTGGTTGAACGGCCACATATTCACGGTGCCACGGCCAGCGCGCCGTTCGACGGCGATGGCGTTGCGACTTTCGATAAAACCATCGTCGAGGGGGGGCGCCTGGCGAGCTACATACTCAGCGGATATTCGGCGCGTCGTCTGGGTCTGGAACCAACTGGCAATGCCGGTGGTACACATAATCTCCTACTGACACCGGGTACGCGTAGCTTCGAAGAAATTATCGCTTCGCTGGATCGCGCGTTGCTGGTCACCGACCTGATGGGTTTTGGTGTCAATGCCGTGACGGGCGATTATTCGCGTGGGGCAAGCGGGTTTCTTGTCGAAAATGGCGAGATAGCCTACCCGGTTGAAGAGATCACGATCGCCGGGAACCTGAAAGACATCCTGCTCGGCATTGTTGAGGTCGGGGCCGACGTCGACAACAGCCTCAGTTTGCGCACCGGGTCGATTCTTGTCGACCGCCTCGCGATCGCAGGCAACTAGATTTTGTCAGCATCGTTATCAGCGATGCGCACCGGGTCGATTTTGCACTTTTGATCCGGGCAAGATAACGACTCCGTAACTCGGACAGGCAACTCACAATTACCTTGCTGGAGTGTGGCGCGAGTCGTGATCTCTCCTGCCAGGTAGTACGCAATCCGAGGCGTAGCGACTCGCGCTCTGCATACGCGTTGGTTAAGCTTCGGGCTTCCTGCGCGCGCGGCGCAAAGAAATGCGATCCGCGAATTACGCTGGCCTGGCCTGCGCGGCAAACGATCTGGAACTGGCCGCCGCAAACATTAGCCTAAGCGGTCGCGTGCACTGTTCAACCAATGGATGACCACTACCGTGACAGTTCTTGAGAGCCGAAACCCAGCTGCCGGCAGCGCCCTCGACACCCGCGATCAGATTCAGAACGCTATCACGCAGGCGGGGCGCGTGGTGGTCGGGAAGTCGAACGAGATTCGTCTGGCATTAACCTGCCTGCTCGCGCGGGGACACCTGCTTATTGAGGATCAGCCTGGCGTCGGTAAGACCACCCTCGCGCATCTGCTTGCGCGGCTCCTCGGGCTCGATTTTCAACTTGTGCAGTTCACCAGCGATTTGCTGCCCGCGGACGTCACCGGGGTTTATGTCTACGATCGTGACAGCAGCAAATTCATTTTTCACCCCGGGCCGATATTTACTAACGTTGTTCTCGCCGACGAAATCAATCGCGCTACGCCGCGTGCTCAAAGCGCGCTGCTTGAAGCGATGGAAGAGCAACAGGTCACAATAGAAAACGAGACTCATTTGCTCGCCAAGCCGTTCTTCGTCATCGCGACGCAAAACCCCGTTGAGCAAGTGGGGACGTTTCCGCTACCAGAATCGCAACTCGACCGCTTCCTGATGCGCATCTCACTTGGTTATCCGGATTGGCGCTCCGAGCGGGCGTTGCTGACCGGCGAGGATCGACGCGCAATGCTGGCCGGACTGGCGCCACTTCTTGATGCCGGTTCGCTACTTGCCCTGCAAGCCCAGGTTCAACGCATTCACCTTTCCGATCCGCTGCTCGATTACGTCCAGGATTTAATCGCCTATACGCGCCAATCCGGAGCGTTCGTTACCGGGCTGTCACCTCGCGCCGGGCTCGCCCTGATACGTGCGGCAAGCGCCTGGGCTATGGTCGACGGCCGCACCCATGCTCTACCGGACGACATTCAGGCCGTGCTGCCAGCAGTGATCGAACACCGTCTGCGTACCGTCCAGGACCAGCGCACCCGCGAGCCAGGTTATGTGAGCGAGACCCTGCTTAACGCAGTGCCGATCCCGTGAACGCCGCAGCCGCGCCAGCGAGCGAGATCCAGCTTCTCGACCGTCGACGTGTGTATATTTTTCCAAGCCGGCCGGGCTTCATTCTCGCGCTGATGCTGATCATCATCCTGCTCGGCGCGATCAACTACGACAACGCACTGGCCTATCTGCTGGCATTCCTGCTCAGCGGCCTCGTCATGGTTGCCATGCTACATACTTTCGCCAATCTGGCCGGGTTGCGTTTCCTTGGCGCACGGGCAGAACCTGTTTTTGTCGGCGACCGGGCTCAGTTCGAATGTCTGTTGGACAACGATAGTGGACGACACCGGCTACAGTTATTCCTCAAACATTGGCCGCGCAAACTCAATCGCCATCAGCGCCGCTACCTTCGCCAGTTCGAAACTCGCTTCAACATTTCCGCCCGCACGCTCGGTAGCGCCAGTGTTGCGGTCGATGCCGAGCGTCGTGGCTGGCTGGCGCTCGAGCGCGTGACGCTGCACAGCCAATTTCCACTTGGCATCCTGCGCGCTTGGGCTTATTTCCAATCGGACGCGCGCTGCCTGGTTTATCCGCTGCCGCGCGGCGATCTACCGCTACCCGTGGCCAGCGCTGCGGCGACGGGCAGCGCCGCCCAAACGGATCTCGGCAACGACGACTTTGCCGGCCTCAGACCGTATCGGCCGGGTGATCCGGTACGCGCGATAGCGTGGAAAAGTCTGGCTAAAGATCAGCAATTGATGGTCAAACGATTTCACGGCCAGACCACCGCGCGTTTATGGTTGGAGTGGTCCGCCGTCTCTGCGATATCGGGGACCGAAGCACGCCTGTCGCAACTCACTGCGTGGGTGCTAGAGGCGGAACAACGAGGCTCGAGTTACGGTCTCGACATCCCTGACATCCACATCGAATTCGGCTACGGGCAGCAGCACCGAGACGCTTGTTTGCGCGCGCTCGCGTTGTTTAAACCGCGGGTATGAATTCGTCAACGCTGTCATCGCGAGAAGTGCTGTGGGCCGCCAGCGCGCTTCTGTTCGGATTGGCACCGCATATGCAGCGCTTTCCGCTGGCCTTGACGCTGATGTTTATTGCGGCGGTGTTGTGGCGCGTACTCGGGTCCATGCAACGTTTGCCGTTGCCGGAACGGGCGCACTTGCTACTTTGGCTGACCAAGCAAGGGTTCGCGGTCGCCGCGTTTGTATCTGTCTACATCGCCTACCACGGTCAGCTCGGCCGCGAGGCCGGCGTTGAGTTGCTGGCCGCACTGCTCGGCCTGAAATTACTGGAGATGCACAACGACCGTGATTACTACGTGGTGACATTCCTGTGCTATTTCCTGGTCGTGACGAACTTCTTCTACTCACAAACCATGCTGACAGCGCTGTACATGCTGGCGCTAGTCATTTTTATTACCGCCACACTGATTCAGTTCAACACACCCGTCGGGTACCGCAACAACCGCACCATCGCTCAGCTCGCGGCGCTCATGACGGCTCAGGCGGTGCCGTTGATGCTGGTCAGTTTTGTGTTGTTCCCGCGCATCCCCGGGCCAATCTGGGGCCTGCCGCAAGACGCTTTTGACGGTGTGTCAGGGCTGAGTGAAACCATGCAGGTCGGCCAGATTGCGCGCCTCGGCTTGTCGGACGAGACTGCCTTCAGGGTTCGCTTCCTGAACGAGGAGCCGCGCGCGCGTGATTTGTATTGGCGCGGCCCGGTGTTGTGGAATACCGATGGCGAAACGTGGACCGCCGGCGATGCCGGTGATGGGCCGCGGACAGATGTCGAACAACTCGGTCCGGTATACGACTACACCATCACCCTTGAACCGCACCGTCTGCACTGGCTGATCGGTCTGGAAATGGTTGTGGCGAGCAAAATCAACGCACGACGCACCAGCGATCACCGGCTCGTATCACCCAAGCGCGTGCGCAGGCGGCTGAATTATGAACTGAGTTCGGTGGTCGATTTCCGCAGCAAAGAGATCAGTGACCACGAGCGTCGCGTTGCGTTGGCCTTGCCGCCCGGATGGCATCCCCGTGCGCGCGAAATGGGCGAGCGGTGGCGCGCCATCGACTCGACACCGGCGGCAGTGGCTGCACGGGCGCTGGACTTTTTTCGTCAACAGGAATTTTACTATTCACTGACCCCACCGCTGCTGCCGAACGATTCAGTAGACGAGTTTCTGTTCGACACGCGCGAGGGGTTCTGCGAACACTTCGCAAGTAGCTTTGTGGTCCTGATGCGCGCGGCCGGCGTCCCCGCCCGCGTTGTCACCGGCTACCAGGGCGGTGAACACAACTCCGTCGGTGATTACATGATTGTGCGGCAGCGCGATGCCCACGCCTGGGCAGAAATATATGACCCGGAGCGTGGCTGGCTGCGCGTCGACCCGACCGCCGCAGTTGCCCCGGAGCGCGTATCGCTCGGCATCGATACGACGCTGCCGCGCCGCTCAGGACTGGCGGCAATCGGGCGTGATGGTGTGGCCTCGGCGTTTTGGTTACGTCTGCGGGATTCATTCGACGCGGTCACTTACGGATGGAATCAGTGGGTATTGGGCTACACCCCGCAACAGCAGGAGCGCTTACTTGAGGATCTCGGACTGGAAGATTGGGATTACGGCAATCTGGTCTTCGCGCTAACCCTGACACTTGCGGCTGCGATGCTGATTCTCGCCTGGTTGTTGATTCGCAGCGAGCGCATGAAACACGATTTGGCCCAGCAGGCTTGGCTGCATTTCTGCGCTAAACTCGCGCGGGTCGGATTATATAGACGTGCTTCGGAAGCGCCCCTGGCTTACGCGCATCGGGTCAGACGCGAGCGTGCGGATCCTGCTGGGGAGGTCACGCAAATCACCCGGCTTTACACCCAAACTCGCTATGGCAGAGTCCCCCTCGATGCTCGCCAACTGATGAGCCGCGTGCGACGCTTCAAGCCTTCTCGCCCATCGCGTGAGTAACGCTAAACTTATCGCGTCACTACATTGCATCGAAGCCAGCGGCATACAACCGCGCATAGGCTCCGTTAGCATCGACTAATTGCTGATGCGCACCCGTTTCAACAATACGGCCGTTTTCAAGTACGACAATACGATCCGCCTGCACAATCGTCGACAATCGGTGGGCCACAGTCAGGCTGGTGCGCCCCTGGCGCAAGGTCTCGAGGGCACCCTGTACGAGGCGTTCGGCCTCGTTATCCAGTGCTGCCGTTGCTTCATCGAGGATAAGAATGGGTGCGTTTTTTAACAGCGCACGGGCGATCGCCACGCGCTGCCGCTGGCCACCCGACAGACGCAGCCCGTTTTCGCCGACCGGTGTATGCAAACCCTCTGCTAAATCCGCCGCGAATGCCAACACCTGCGCTTGCTCGGCTGCCGCCTCAACTGCAGCAGCCGACGCGGATGCATTCGCGCCATAGGCTATATTGTTGAATATTGAATCGTTGAACAACACGATGTTCTGGCCGACGTAGGCGATATGGGCGCGTAAGGCCGGTAACGACCACTCACTAATCGGACGTCCATCGAGTAGCAACTGGCCGGCGGTCGGCTCGTAGAAGCGCGGTACAAGATTCGCCAGGGTAGTTTTTCCTGCCCCCGATCGCCCAACCAGTGCGATGCTTTCACCCGCCTTGATGTGTAAACAAACGTCGCTGAGTGCCGTACGCTCACCGTAGATAACGTTTATGTTTTCGAAAGTCAGATCGCCACGCGGGCGATCGGTACGGCTGCCGCCATCGCTTTCAACCTCCGCATCGATCAGGCCGAACACCGATTCTGATGCTGCGATGCCCCGCTGCAGAAATTCGTTCACCGCGGCAAGCCTTTTCGTCGGCGGCAGCAATAAGGCGGTCGCGGTCACGAACGCGATGAAATCGCCGCGCGTCATCCCGCCGGCGGCAGCCTCACGCAGGGCGAAGACGATCATCATCCCGATCCCGAGCGCAACAATGAGCTGAATCAAGGGGACCATGATCGCGCTGGTCTGAACGACCTTCATATGAAACTTGCGCGCGCCATTTATTGCGTCGGCAAATCGCGCCGCCTCATAGGCAAAGCCATCGAATACCTTAATTTCGCGCTGGCCGCGAATTGCCTCTTCGGCAACCTGATTAATCTCGCCAACAGAATCTTGCAGGCGCCGACTGGTGTCGCGCATGCGTCGCGATACCCGCCCGACGATAAAACCGATGGGTGGTGCAAAAAACAACAGAAACAGAGCTAGCCGCCAGTTGAGGTAGAACAAATAGCTGAGTAACACGACGATAACCGCCGAATCCTTAATCAAAACAGTCAACACACGGGTCGTTGCCTGGGCCAGTTGGGTCACGTCAAAGGTAAATTTCGAAATCAGCTCACCAGCGCCGTGAGCGTCGAAGAAGGGTGCCGGTAATCGCGCTAGGGTTTGGAACATGCGCGCACGCAAATCCATGATGGTGCGCTGGGCGACCCAATGGAGGCTCACGGTGCCGGCATAGCTGAGCAGTCCGCGCAGAGCGAATAAACCGACCAACAGAACTGGGGTTAGATACACCTGCGTGCCACCCGCCAGTTCAAAGTCTCTATCGATCAGCGGTTTAAGCAGCGCCGGGAGCATCCATTCGGTCGCCGCGAGCGCCAGCATAGCGACAATCGAAAGCGTAAACAGACGCCAGTACGGGCGTACAAACCCGAGTAATCTCAAATAGATACTGACGGAATGGGGATCGCGTAGAAGCATCCGTCTAATATGCCCGTGGCGCGGAAAATTTGCACCACGGGCGATTCGGGATGCGTATTCTGGTGGACCCGGTGGCGGCACTTTACAATAGGGCCAACCGCGCCGCCGAGCGCCCACAGGATTCCTACTTTATGTCAGAACGCCATCCCATCGTCGCCGCAACCGGCTCATCGGGCGCCGGAACCAGCAGTGTGACAACCGCGTTCGAGCATATCTTCCGTCGCGAAGGCATTAATCCCGCGATTATCGAAGGCGACAGCTTCCACCGCTTTGATCGCGCCGAGATGGAAAAACAGGTCGAACAGGCGGAGCAACGAGGCGAGACGCTGACCCATTTTGGCCCGTCGGGGAATTTACTCGGCGAATTGGAAACGCTGTTCTGCACTTACGCCGAGAACGGCAGTGGTAAACGGCGCCACTATGCCCACACCAATAAAGACGAGCGCTTACACGGTGCCAGACCGGGCGAATTTACTGATTGGGCGCCGCTACCGCGCGATACCGACTTACTGTTTTATGAAGGCTTGCATGGTGGTTTTGCTGGCGGCGAGGCGGATATCGCCCGCTATGTGGATTTGCTGATCGGTGTGGTGCCGATTATCAACCTCGAATGGGTGCAGAAAATTCACCGGGACAGAAAGGTACGCGGCTATTCCATCGAGGCAGCGACACAAATGATCCTGAGCCGCATGCCCGATTATGTGCACTACATCTGTCCCCAGTTTTCCCGCACTGACGTCAATTTCCAGCGCGTCCCGACTATCGATACCGCGAATCCGTTCACGCTGGAAGAAATTCCGTCCAACGATGAAAGCATGGTGGTGGTACATATTTCGAATCGACGCAAAATTGCGCCGGATTACCGCTATCTTCTCGAAATGTTGCAAGGGTCGTTCATGTCCAAGCCAGACACCATCGTCGTTCCGGCCGGCAAGATGGTGTTCGCGATGGAATTACTCTTGAACCCAGTCATCGAACGAATGATCGAACGCCGTGATATGGTCCGCAAACCCAGCGCCGCGTAAGCATAGGGCGGAACCCGCGCTGCCCGAAATTGCATGCGACGCCGTTATACTGACGCCGGCATACTGTCGCAAAAGGTGAGGTAGATGCGCTCAATTCTGGTTTTAAACGCAAAAGGTGGCAGCGGCAAGACGACCGTTGCGACAAACTTGGCCGGATATTACGCCGCAGAAGGCACGAAAGTCGCATTGGTTGACTGCGATCCTCAGGGATCGAGCCTCGACTGGTTGGCGCAACGACCGGCAGACTACCCGCCGATTGCCGCCATCGAAGCGCCGGACATGCGGATTCGGGTGCCGCGCAAAACCGATGTTGTCATCATCGATGCGCCGTCCCGCACCCACGACGAGGAGCAACTCGTCGCCCTGTTACGCCGCGCGCAGACCGTTGTCATCCCGGTTGTGCCGTCACCCATCGACATCCGCGCAGCCGAACGTTTCCTCGTCGAGCTAGGGGAAGTTCGGGCACTGGTGAAAAATGACATCAAAATCGCGACCGTCGCCAGCCGCGTCCGTGACAATGGGCATATTACGGACGCGCTGGAAGACTTCCTGTACGCCCTGAAACTGCCGTCTGGTCGACGCTTTCCATTTCTGACCCTGCTTAAGCAAAGTTCGAATTACATGAAGGCGGCTGAACGCGGGATCTCGATCTTTGAGTTTGCTCCCCTCGCCACTGCCGCAGACCGCGAGTACTGGCGGCCACTATTACGCTGGTTGGCGAGTTCGCGCAGCCTGCCGGCGAAGGTCGCGGAGAAGAAGAAAAGGCAGGGACGGGTACCGGCAAAAACGCGGGCAAAAAGAACCCAGACGCCGGAAAAATAGTCTTGCGGCAGGCAGCACCGCCGCGTCCGGCGGACAGCTAATCTGGCCGCCGGGCGCTAGGTTGCCGGAGATGCCAGAGCGGGCTCCGGGGCGGACAAAAGTGGCAGGCTACGAGCACCTGTGGCGAGCTCAAGGCCTCGGCGTCGGTGCGCTAGAGCTGCGTCCGGATCGTTCGTCCCATCGGCGATTTCAGCCAGTAACTGGTGAAGCAACGGACTCGGCGTAACCGTCAGTAGCCCTTCGAGCTGTTCGCGAGCTTGGCCCCACAGCTCCGCCCGGATTGCCTGCCGGGCGCGCGCAAGCCGCAATCCTGGGTCGTCACCACGCGTCACTGACCACGTTTCGAGTTTAAGCAGCTGCCGCGCCGGTGGGTCACAGGGAATTTCACCGTAGAGTTCGACTAGCTGCGAATCCCACGCGCGCTCAAGTTGTTTGCGTACCAGGGTTTCCGCTTCATCAACGGCATCATGTCGGCACAAACCGCGCACGTAGGCTCCAAGAACGACGCTCGAGCTCCGCAGATTCTTGCTCAATCCGCGCCAGCGCGCCTTCAATTGCTCGATATTCTGGCCGCGCGCATCGAGCAGGTTCATCGCGCATTGACGCTCCAGTGCATTCACCTCATCAAGACCCAGCACATGATCGCGTCGCAGATCGGGGATCAGGGCTAATAAGGTCTCGTCGTCACGTTTGTGCCGACAAATAGCCATGTGTAATTTGAGCACCTGAGCATTGCCGATTTCACTGGCACGTAGTTTCTCAACCAGGGTGGCGGCGGCATCTACCTGGCCGTCTTCGAGTAACCATTCCGCTCGTTTGACGTCGATCGCATTGCGAATCAGCGGATTGTTCTCTTGTGCCAACGACAAATAGTTTTCGCGCCGAGCCGATGCGGACAGCGACTCCGCCGCATAGGCTGCGGCGAGATAATGAACTTCGGGTTGATGCTGGTCGTCGATATTGCGCGTAAACAGCCGTTCCGCGCTGGCAAAATCGCCACTCGCCATCGCCACAATGCCACGCCCCAGGCCATCGCTGGCGCGCTCATGACGCTGACGCTGCGACCACTGCTGCCAGCGTGTGCGCAATCGGCTGGTGCTGCCGAGGACTTTCAGCAATACGAACAATGCGCCAACCGCGACTAACATCACGAGAGCAAAAAACGCGAACGTGGTGCGCAGGACCTTGCCACCGTAGCCAATCACAATAAAGCCAGGATCGTCGGCCACGTAGTGGCCAGCGACTACCGCAACAATCAGGGCAAGCAGGGCGAGCAGCAGGAGCTTCATGTCGCTGCTGGCGCTTCAGATGTTTCGCGGACCGTGTTGCGTTTCGCACGCACTGCATCAAGGCTGCCTGAGACCGACGGAATGGGCGGCGCCAGTTGCAGGCCTAACTGCCCGTCGAGTCGTGAGATCAAGCTGCTCACCGCACCGTCTTCGGTGTCGTAGTACGTGTTCAACAGATTGATGGCGAGCGATATGGCAGCCTGAAAGTTAGCGCTATCGCGCCGCAAAATAGCGAGTCTTGCGCTGGCCAGTTCGAGGCGCAAATTCTGGCGCAGAAAGTAACGTAATTCCGGGTCAAACAACACGCTGTCCTCAAGTTCGCCATCCTTGATTTCAACCAGGCTGCGCAGATCCGTCCACAACGCACGCGCAACACCTTGCCAGTTTTCGGCACTTACCGATTCGGTGCTGGTTTGCGAAAACGACATGTCGAGATCAGCGATGGCGCGAGTCGGTAAGCCATCGACCATGCCCACCGCATTGGCAAGATATATGGCCAGCCCTTCGGCATCAGGCTGCTTGACTGCCTCTAACGCCGCGATGTCGCGACCCAGCTGCTCGCGCAGGTCGAATACGTCCGGATGCTGCGCGGCGCTGAGTCGTTGATCGGCCGACCTGAGGGCCGCCGCTGCTGTCGCTACGTCACGTTCGAGCACCAGCCTCTGGCTCGCGGCGAAAATCAGGTACTCGACTTCGGCGAGCACCCAATCAAGCGAGGTTTGGGTTTGTTTGGCGTACAGGCCACTGACCGCATCGTGCAGTTGCTCTTGCGACTTTCCCAGCTCCTGTAGGGCGGCGGAAGCGGCCTGTGCTTGCGCGCCGAATGTCTGCACCTGTGCGAGCTGTTGTTCCATTTGCGCTTGTTGCGCCCGCAGCTTTGCGTTGTCTGCAGCGAGCCCGGCAATGCGGTCGTCTGTGACCCGGTGAGCCGGTTGCGCGATGAATGCTACCCAATAAGCAACGCCACCGATTAACACGATTAGCAGCAATAATGTCCAGATACGGCCTGTCCGGCGCGCGGACGCTGGTGCCAGCGAGTCGGCGTCTTCGGTCGTCTGGTCGGCCGCCAATGGGGCCTCTTCGGCACTCACGTCGGGTAGCGCCTCGTGCTCTTTATCAGTCATGATTCATCCGCAGCCCACAATACCAGTTGCTCGGTTATGCCCTCGTCGGAGGGGTTTTCAACGACAAGTGCGGGGCGTGTAAAACCGAGCGACTCAACTTCCCGTCCCACCCGTGAACCCACCGCCAGCATCTGCATACGGAAAAGCAGATCCAAGCCCTCGTCTTCTATCTTTTCAATTAAATTGTGCAGCGATTCTATGCTCGTCGCGAGCCCAACGTCCGGCGATTTTACCCGATGTGCGGCGAGAACCGCGCTTAGCTGAAAATCTGGTTTGCGACGTTCGTAGCAGGCTTGATATTGCACTTTGGCACCTCGCTTACGCAACGTCTCAGCGAGTAACTCGCGACCGCCGACACCGCGAAAGATAATTATCTGACGACCATTGACCGCCCGCTCGCTTAAGCCGTCGAGCCGTAACAATCCTTCCGAATTGAAGCCGTCGCCCGGCACGCTGACCTGAGCGATGCCGTGATTGGCCAAAGTTGCGGCTGTACCCAGCCCGACCGCATAGACGGCCTTATCGGTCAAACTCACCGCAGTCCCGGCGGCAGAAACGCTTCGCAAGCCATATTCAACGGCGTTCTTGCTGGAGAAAATCGCGATATCGAAATCCGCTGGTGCTGGCTTGGAGCGGTTGTTTGGATCGCCCGCACTCAGATCTGCGATGACAATCATCGGCGCCCGAATGGCGATGCCTCCGCGTTTTTCAATCGCGGTGGCCAAGCCGACGGATTGTTCGATTGGGCGTGTGACCAACACCGAAACACCCGCCAACGAGGCCGTTGCAGCGCGCACAGGTTCAGTCGGGGGCGGACAGTGCCAAAATTCGCCCGGCACCAGCGGCGAGCAGCGTTTCACCGAGCTGTCGGCCGATTTGTTTGGCCTGACCACGCGGGCCGACCGCTTCGCGGCGAATAATTTCCTGACCGTCGTGACTGGCCACGAGAGCACGAATTTCGATGGCATCACCGTGCAGTTGTGCGTGCCCGGCAATCGGGACTTCACAACTCCCGCCGAGGGTACTGTTCATCGCTCGCTCAGCGCCGACGGTGGCATCACTTTGCGGGCAGTGGAGCGGTGCCAGCAGTGCACCAATCGCACGATCGCCGCGGCGGGTTTCGATACCAATCGCACCCTGCCCGACTGCCGGCAGGACCTCATCGTGGCTGAGCGCATGACAGCGTGCGTCGAGCAAGCCGAGTCGCTTGAGACCTGCCGCGGCCAGCACGATGGCGTCGAATGCGCCCTCGTCAAGGCGTTGCAAGCGGGTCGGCACATTGCCGCGCAGGTCACTGATGACGAGATCCGGTCGGCGCGCCAGTAATTGACTGCGCCGGCGCAGGCTGGAAGTACCAACATGACTGCCCGGTGGGAGATCGCTGAGTGCGAGGCCCGCCATGCTGACCAGCACGTCATCCGGGTTTTCTCGCGCGAGAATGACTGGCATCTCGAATTCTGGCGGTATCTCGGCGGGCACGTCTTTCATCGAATGTACGGCGATATCAGCCCGCCCATCTAACATCGCAACTTCGAGTTCTTTGATGAACAAACCCTTGCCGCCGATTTTCGCTAGCGGTTTATCGAGGATTCGATCACCAACTGTAGATAGCGGGACGAGTTCGACGACCAGATCTCGATGGTGAGATTTGAGTAGCGCCGCGACGTGCTCGCTTTGCCATAGGGCAAGGCGGCTCGCACGGGTGGCAATGCGGATGATGGTCGGAAGCGACTGCGCCATCGGCGGTCACACCCGGTGGCGCAGCAAGGCACCAGCGGCGGGCGCTTTGAGATGAGAGAAAATCGAAGCCTTGAGCGCCATGTTTCGGCTGTGAGGTTCCCGCGCGAGGTAACATTCGGTGCGCAATGCTAGCAGCTTTTCATGTGGTAAGGTGTGTCCCCGTTAGGTCTCCAATGAGTCGTTACGAATGGCCCGACGCCTAGGCGTAATCATGGATCCCATCGCCGGGATCAACCCTAAAAAAGACACCACTCTGGCCTTGTTGCTGGCCGCCCAGCACGAAGGGTTCGAGCTCGTTTACATGGAAATGGCCGACCTGGCCTTGCGTGACGGTCGCGCGTGCGCCCGCATGCGCGCTTTGCGGGTGATGAACGACCTCACCAACTGGTACGAGCTTGAAGACAGCAGCGAGGAAAACCTGCGGCCGATGGCCGAGCTCGACTGCGTATTGATGCGCAAAGATCCGCCGTTCGATATGGAGTTCGTGTTCGCGACCTACATGCTCGAACGGGCCCAGAGCGAAGGCACCCTGGTCGTCAACGATCCGCGCGGTGTACGCGATTCCAGCGAAAAATTGTTTACCGCGTGGTTTGCCGACCTGTGCCCGCCCACGCTGGTCACGCGCACCTACCGCGACCTGCGCGGTTTTCTCGAATTGCACCGGGACATTGTCGTCAAACCTCTGGACGGCATGGGCGGTGCATCAATTTTCCGAGTCAGCGCCGGCGACAGTAACGCCAGCGTCATCTTTGAAACACTGACCGAGCTACAACAACGTTACTGCATGGCGCAGCGCTACGTACCGGCAATCACCGCAGGCGACAAGCGTATTTTGATGGTCGATGGCGAGCCTGTGCCTTACGTGCTCGCCCGCATCCCGGCGCCCGGAGAGTTGCGAGGCAACCTGGCGGCCGGCGGTAGCGGCGTCGCACAGGCTCTAACGGACACCGACAGGCGCATCTGCGAGCGGGTTGCACCGGAACTCAGAAAGCGCGGCCTGCTGTTTGTTGGTCTGGACGTGATTGGCGACCGCCTGACTGAAATCAATGTCACTAGCCCCACCTGCGTGCGTGAGATTGAAGCCCAGTTCGATGTCGACATTGGTGCTTTGCTGATGGCGGCAATCAACCGGCGCCTGGGATAAGCTCGGTCACCGGCCTGCACTGCAACACGCTGCGACCTGCGCCATGACGACTGCCGCGATTCGCCCGAAGATTGGCCCGGACGATCGTCTCGGGCTGACTATGTTCGTCGCCGTCATCGTGCATACGATGGTAGTTCTGGGCGTTAGTTTCGCGCCCGAACCAATCCCGGAAGCGCGCTTCGAAGCGTTAGAGATAATCCTCGTTCCAGAAAAATCCGACCGCCCGCCCGACGACGCGGACATGCTCGCCCAAGCCAATCTCCAGGGCGGCGGGGACGCCGAAAAAAGCGATCCACCTGCGGCGCCGGTCAAAGCGCCGATTCCGGCCCAGAATGCTGAAATAGCTTCTAGCCCGGCACCCGCAGTTAAGGCCGTGCCGGCACCGATGCCGACAATTGCTGAGCCAGCACCGCAAGCGGAAACCTCGCCAGCACCCCCTGCCGCGGGCCTTGCACAAGTCCACAAGCGCCTCGTTGAGGAAGTCACTCAGGCAGATTTAGCCGTGGCCGACAAACGCCGCGAAGCAAAAGTCGAATCGAGCGCAGTTGAGCAACCGGACGCCGAACCGCTGACCCCTCAAAAGCCGATTGATTCACCGCCACTACCCACCGCAGCGCAGCTGTTGACTCGCTCCTTCGCCCTCGCGAGCCTGAACGCCGAATTGCAGCAACGATTGGATTCCAAAGCCAAACGCCCGCGGCGCAAATATATTTCTGCGAATACCCGCGAGTATCGCTATGCGGCTTATATGGAGGCGTGGCGGGCCAAAGTTGAGCGCGTCGGCAACATTAACTATCCGAACGCAGCGCGCGAGCGGCGACTGTCCGGCAATTTGCTGCTCGATGTTGCGCTCAGTTCTGACGGCGCGGTGAAAGAAATCACCGTACGACGCTCGTCGGGGCACAAAGTACTCGACGACGCTGCCATTCGCATCGTTGAGCTGGCGTCGCCGTTCGCGCCCTTTCCCGACGAAGTTCTCGAGGAAGTGGATGTGCTGCATATCACCCGCACCTGGAAGTTTGTAAACAACCAGGACTTCAAAGCAAACTAAGCTGGACCTTGAATCTGACCAATCGGGCAGGAATACTGGCCGCATGAGCTTCGACCTCACCAACCAGTTTCTGATCGCGATGCCGACTTTGCTCGATCAGAATTTTGAGCAGACCGTCACCTATGTGTGCCTGCATAACGACGAGGGTGCCATTGGCATCGTCATCAATCGTCCGCTGCAACTGCAACTTGGAGAAGTCTTGAAGCAGATGGATCTGAATGCCGACTCGGACGAGATTGCTGACCAAGTTGTCTATCATGGCGGCCCGGTGCACGGCGATCGTGGTTTTATATTGCATCGCCCGGCCCGCGAATGGGATTCAACGATCAAAGTGACCGACGATGTGGCAGTGACAACCTCGCGGGACGTACTCGAAGCGATGTCTGCTGGCGAAGGACCACGCGAAAGCCTCGTCGCGCTCGGCTACGCCGGCTGGACGGGTGGTCAATTGGAACAGGAGATTGCCGCCAACGCGTGGCTTAGCGGTCCGGCCGACCTCAGCATCATATTCGCGACGCCGGCTGCACAACGCTGGCAGCGCGCGGCAGACTTGATCGGCATCGACATCAGCGCGATTTCGCACGATGTCGGCCACGCCTGACCGGTCCTGCGCGCTGATTGCGCTGGGATTCGATTTCGGACTGCGACGCATCGGCGCGGCGGTCGGTCAGCAGATCAGCGGCACCGCTCAGGCACTCGAAACGATTGCCGTAAACAATCTCAGGCCGGATTGGGATGCCATTACCAGCCTGGTCGAGGTTTGGCAGCCGGACCTATTTGTGCTCGGTCGGCCGCAACACGAGGATGGGAGCGACACAACACTCGGGCGGGCGATCGATAAATTTGCACGCCGCCTGCAGGGTCGATATCACAAACCCGTTTCGTATATAGATGAACGACTGTCATCATATGCAGCACTTAATGACGGCACTGAAGTGCGACGTAGCGGTCTTGATGCCGTAGCCGCACGGATTATTCTTGAAACCTGGCTAGCTGAAAACGCCCCCAAGTGAAAGCAACCATGGCAGACATTGCCGAGATAAACGTCGACACGTTGATTACGGATATTGCGTCTCGTGTCGCCGAACGAATCGAATCCCACGGACTAGCCGATCCTGCAATTATTGGTATCCGTACGGGTGGCGTGTGGTTGGCGGAGCGTTTGCAGACGCTGCTTGGTATGACGGGACCTGTGGGTGAACTGAATATTGCGTTTTACCGCGACGACTTCAGCCGCATCGGTATTCATCCGACGGTGGAGCCCTCGCAACTTCCTTTTGCGATCGATGATCGCGATCTGCTCCTGGTCGACGATATTTTGTTCACCGGCCGGACGATTCGGGCAGCGATGAACGAGATATTCGATTACGGCCGTCCACGCTCGATCACGCTAATCGTTTTAGCCGACCGAAGTGGTCGTGAATTACCCATCGACGCGAACATTTACGGCACGCGAATCACGCTCGAGCCCGACCAGCATGTTAAACTCCTCGGGCCCGATCCATTGCGACTCGAGATTTGCGCGACCAAGCCCTGAACACCTGGACGCTCACCGTCCGCCGCTCCATCGCGGCGCCGCCGCGCTTTCCTATTTTCGAATCCGCGGACCGTCCAGGGTGATTTCACACGACGACATACAAGTCGACGACAACGGCCGATTGCGGCATTTCCTGTCGATAGAACATTTACCGCGCGAGCTGTTGGTAGAAATCCTCGACCATGCAGAGGGATTTGCTGTCGTCGGCGACCGGGCAGTGAAAAAAGTACCGTTGCTGCGCGGCAAGACGGTGGTCAATCTTTTTTTCGAGCCGAGTACCCGCACACGCACCACCTTTGAGCTCGCAGCCAAACGTCTGTCTGCGGACGTCCTCAATCTCAGCATTGAAGCGAGCGCGACGCGTAAAGGCGAGTCGCTCGCCGACACCCTCAGCACGCTCGAGGCAATGCAGGCGGACATGTTCGTGGTGCGGCACCAGGATAGCGGCGCACCCGAGTTTATTGCGCGCCAGGTGGCGGCCGGCATCAGTGTCATTAACGCGGGCGACGGCAGCCACGCGCATCCGACCCAGGCGATGCTCGACATGTTTACGATTCGGCGCCACAAGGCGCGGTTCGAAGGCCTGATCGTCGCCATTGTCGGCGACATCGCGCATTCGCGCGTCGCGCGTTCAGAAATTCATGCATTAAAGACGCTCGGAGTTGAACAAATTCGTGTCGTCGGACCACGCACACTGCTACCAGCGGACGTTGAGCAACTCGGGGTCAAGGTCTTTAACTCTTTCGACAGCGGCATCGATCAGGCGGATGTCGTGATCATGTTGCGCCTGCAGCAAGAACGCATGCAAAGCGCTCTGCTGCCGAGCGGACACGAGTATTTCCATACTTACGGCCTTACGCCTGCCCGCCTCAAGCGCGCGGCGCGCGATGCCATCGTGATGCACCCCGGCCCGATTAATCGCGGTATCGAAATCGACTCTACGGTAGCCGACGGTCCGCAGTCGGTGATTTTGCAGCAAGTTACTCATGGCATTGCCGTGCGCATGGCAGTGATGTCGATGACCATGGGGTCGCACGTCCCAGCATGAAACTACGCATCACAGGCGGCCGCGTCATTGATCCGGAAAATCACCGCGACGAGGTGGTAGACCTGTGGATCGATGGAGACCGGATCGTTGGCGTCGGACGCAAGCCAGGTGGCTTCGCTGCGACTCGTGAGATTGACGCCTCAGGACAGTTGGTCTGCCCCGGATTTGTCGAGCTCGGCGCGCGCCTGCGTGAACCCGGAGCGGAGCACAAGGCCACCATTGCGAGCGAATTGCGTGCGGCGGCGAGCAGTGGTTTCACCACCGTGTGCTGCACGCCGGACACCGATCCGGTTATCGATACGCCGGCAGTCGTTGAGCTTGTTAGCCAGCACGCGCGCAACGTGCGGGGCGCTCGGGTGCGCTGTATCGGTGCACTGACCCGCGATTTGGACGGCGAGATTCTGGCAGAGATGCAAGCGCTGAAAGAGATCGGCTGTGTCGGGGTGTCGAATGCCGGTCGCGCGATCAGGGATACCAGCGTGTTACGCAATGCGTTGGCCTACGCCGCGACGCTCGATTTACTCGTGCTGCTGGATGCCGAAGATCCGTGGCTCGGTGCGCGCGGCGTCATGCATGAGGGCGCTGCCAGCACCCGCGCGGGTCTGCCCGGGGTGCCGGCGGCGGCCGAGTTGATCGGACTCGCGCGGGATCTGGCGGTCGTCGAGCAAACCGGTGTGCGGGCCCATTTCAGAACGCTGTCTGCGCGCCAATCAACAGCGCAAATTCGCCAGGCGCGACGCCTCGGTCTGACGGTCAGCTGCGACGTCGGCATTGCGCATCTTTACCTGTCCGATAACGACGTCGCTAATTTCGATTCGGCGCATCATGTGCGCCCGCCATTCCGCAGTGAACGTGATCGTAACGGTCTGCGCAAAGCACTCGCGCGCGGATCGATCAACGCCCTGTCTGCGCATCACGAACCGCACGACGCAGACGCCAAAGCGGCACCATTTGCGACTAGTGCGGCGGGTATATCCGGTCTCGATACCTACGTGCCCTTACTGCTTGGGTTGGTCGAAAACGGCGACCTCGATCTCACCGGGGCGATTCGCGCAGCAGCGGTTGAACCGGCACGCATCGTTGGGCTTGAGAGCGCAGCTCTCGGCGTGGGGGCGATCGCGGATATCTGCGTTATCGATCCACAGCGTGAATGGCAGGTCGACGAAACTTCGCTCGTCAGTCAGGGTAAAAATACTCCTTTTATTGGCCGCACTATGCGCGGCCAGGTCTCCACCACCCTGGTTGGCGGTCGCGTTGTGTTTGAACGTCGGCGCTGACATGGCAGGACAATCCAACCCTGCTTCAATGCCCACCAGCGGCGTCAAGCCCAACGCACATCGCGGCACCATCAAGTACGCTAACGGCACCATCCTCAACATCGATCGCCACGATGGTGCTCAGGTCGTGATGCGCATCGAGTGCCCGCCACTTGCGACCCACGCGCGAGCTGGCTCATTCGTCCATCTGCAATGTGATGACGAACTCGCGATGCGCAGGCCAATGTCTGTCATGCGTGCTTCCCCGCGAGACGGTTGGTTCGACATGCTATTCAAAGTGCACGGCCACGGCACAGCGCGCCTGGCAAACCGACAGGTTGGTGATGTTGTCAGCGTGCTGGGGCCGATTGGACGACCGTTTAGGGCGAAAGATTATCGCCCGCGGCCATTGCTAATCGGCGGTGGCGTTGGCATCCCGCCAATGATTTTTCTCGCCGAGTCGATGCGCAGTTTGCGACCCCAGGTCGAACCGCTCGTGTTGATGGGTTCTGAGGTGCCATTTCCGTTTCGCGCCCGACCGTCACAGATTATGCTGCCGGGGCTGCCCGCAGACACCATTGCAGCGATGCCACTACTCGATGATTGGGGCATCGCTTCCCGGCTGGCGAGTACCCAGGGCTATGCTGGGTGCTTTGATGGTTTGGTGACCGAGCTAGCGCGTCAGATCGTAGAAAATTCGCCCGAGCGTGGCGATTTCGAGATATTTGCCTGTGGTCCAACGCCGATGCTACGCGCGGTACAGTCTCTCGCGCTGGCGTTGGGAATTCCCGCGCAGTTGTCTCTGGAAGAGTTCATGGCGTGCGCGGTGGGGGGCTGCGCCGGGTGCACAGTTCGGGTCAACACACCGGCCGGCCCGGCCATGAAAAGGGTCTGTGTCGACGGACCTGTATTCGAAGCCGAGCAAATTGTCTTCCCTGGATAGTTCGCCTGCGCGCGGCGTTTCGTCGAACCAACTTACTCCCCATCCGCGCTTGGCCGAAGTGCTGACGCGTCACCGCAACACGCCTTTCCGACGCCCCATCGCCGCCCATGCCGTACGGCCATTGGAAAAACTGAGTGCCGCACTGGATGCACACGGTGGACCACTGATTCTCGACAGTGGGTGCGGCACGGGCGAGTCTACGTTCGTGCTCGCCGAGCGTTATCCGCTCGCGTTGGTCGCCGGGATCGACAAAAGTACCGCGCGTCTGGATATCGCGCACAAGCGCGCCACGCCGCGCGCGAATATGATTTTTTTGCGCCTGGATTTATGTGATCTTTTTGCGCATGGAGCGGCGGCAGGTTGGCATGTTGAGCGCCACTATCTGTTGTATCCGAACCCGTGGCCGAAGCAGCATCAACTGATGCGTCGTTGGCACGCGCATCCGGTTTTGCCAAGCATGCTGGAACTGGGTGGTGAGATTGAGTTACGCACGAACTGGCGAATCTACGCCGAAGAGTTCGCGTTTAGTCTCGACTTTCTGAGCAACTCGCCCGCAAGCGTTCAGGCATGGACACCCACCCACCCCGAGACGGCCTTCGAGCGCAAGTACCGGGCCAGTGGGCAGCCGCTTTACCGCGTTTGCGCTTCGGTCAGGCGGTCGTAATCTTCGAAATCGGCCAGCCCGTTGGTAATCAGCGTTTGCGACAGCTCCAGCACATCAAAGCCAACCAGTGTGTCTTTACCGATATGGATGATAGGAATCACTTTCACTGGCGTTTGAGAGAATCGGCGCCGACCCTCGTCGGTCGTCTCGATATCGTATTCGCAGTGGGCGATTTCCCGCTGCTGAAGAAATTCGCGTGCGCGACGACAGTACCCGCACCACGACGCTGAAAGCATCACGACCGTGTCGGCTTGCGGCGCAAAATCGACATCGCACATCACGGGTCGCACAGAAGCCGGCGAGCGCACGATGAGGACCAGCGCCCAGGTACATACGATGACGGCGAGGACGGCACCCGGTTTGCGGAACCACGGCACGCGCAGTTCGCTGCGCGACTCAGACACCGTAATCCCACTCGCAATCTTGCAGTCGAATGTGGCCCGAGGCGTCGGCCTGCACGCCTTCGAGCGCGAGACGTTCGTACTGCTCGTTAACGCGCCCGTCACGGCCACGCGGACTCACCTTACCCTGGGCGTTAATCACCCGATGCCAGGGAATATCATTGCCCGGCTTAAGCGCGGCCAGTGCGTAACCGACCTGGCGAGGGCCGGTCGAGCCTTCGATCTGCGCCAATGATGCGATCTGTCGGTAGGTCGCAACCCGACCCATGGGGATACACGAGACGATTTCCCAGACGCGTTGATTGCGACCCGCTCCGCCAGCCATTACGCCACCGCTCGTCGCACATTGCTCGAACGCTGCGCACCAGGCCGGTCCATGACAAATGAATAAATGTCCATAGTGGAACTAAGCATAGTTCACTTGCGCGGGGCACGGGGTATGCGCAGTTGGCGGTGTTCTCAACCTTGTTCGATCTCGACTACGCGCAGCAGTGGGGTGGTTACGATGCGCATGCCTCGACCCGGCAAATCCATTGTGTGCAGGCGAATCAGGGTCCTGTCGCTATCCGTCCAGCCTGCCACGATATTCGTCATCAAGCTGAGATTGTCACTGGCACTTCACCACAACCAACTCGCGCTAGCTGGATGGTGCCGGAACATCAGCAGAAAACCTCGGCAGGCTGTCACTAATCTGATACCACGATGCCGCCGAAGCACAGTAACAATGAAAACTGTCGGCGACGTCCAGTGGATCGTCGAACAGGCCAGCCGCGATTCGAATGAGTTCCGGTGCATGGCTAGCCGCATAACTCAATTTGCTCCCGCACACGCGACAAAAATGTCGTTCGTGATCGGGCGACGATGCGAAACGTTCGATAAGCTCGGCGCCGGCGCTGATGTGCAGGTCAGCCCTCGCGATTTGTGCGTAGCTCGAAAACGCTGTGCCGTGCTGGCGGCGACACATAGAACAGTGGCAGTGCCGAATTGACTGCACGGGCCCGGTAATCTCAAAGCGAATTGCGCCGCACAGGCAACTGGCTTTGAAACACTCAGCTGCTGCGTTCGTAGCTGCTATCCAGAGTCGTGAGCCAGGCATCCCAACGTGTGCCATCGGACGGGAATTTGGGATGATCAAAACGTGTGGCGAGAAAGTAGCCGTCGGGTAGCGCGTAGGCCACGGCAGCGACAAATATCAGGCCGGCTTTGTAGGCATCGCGCTGATCGTCGGTGACATGCTTTTCGGCGTCAGACGACCATAAACCTGCAGCTCGCAGCAGTTCCATTTGCTTACCCACCTCACGAGCGCCGCGCATTGTAGCCAGGTAGAGGCTACCGTTGGCCTGGTCACCACCATCGAACGTCAGTTCGTAATGGTCAACAATGCTGGCGGTGGTAAACGGTTGCGGTATCTCCATCATCGAACTCATCCTTAGTCTGCGCCTGCGCGCGATTGAGGCCACGCAGAGTACTGATAAAAAATCTCAAGCCACAGCACGCGAAATTGAGATTCGTCACAACGTACCTACCAACAATCGGTCACATCCACGGGCGCGCCGAATGGTGAGGCGCTAACGCGAACTGCCCTCCTGTTTGATCGTGGACGGTCAGGCTTTGAGCTCAAGCTCAACGAATGCGAACTCAAAATTGTTAGCGTTAATTACATTATGCTCTACGCCTTGCGAACGATTGTACGATTGGCCGACCTTCAGATCGGCCGTAATATCGCCATCGCTGGTCTCTAGCAGCAGCTGCCCGTCACTTATCGGAACAACAACATAGTCATGAGCGTGCCGATGCCATCCCGTTTCCGCACCCGCAGCAAAACGCCATTCCGTCACGATGACCCGCTCGGTCTCGATTTGCCTGGTCGCTATTGCTGAAGGTCGAGAGTTGCTCATCGCCGTCTGCCCGTGGTGCCGCTAGGGGACATTGATTATCCAGTTTCTCGGCACATTTTCATTCACGCGTCGCGTAGAGCTGATTCGACTCGGCCATAGTCACTCAGTTCAGCGACGGTCGATTGAGTTCAATAATGGTTGTGTAGCCAGCGCTGTCCCACTCCCCGCTTGCGCGACGAATCGAGATATTCGGATACTTGTAGTAGTCCCGTTTCCACAAAAAATCCTCGATCGAGGCTTTGATAAATAGCAAGTCACGTTCCGAGCGATACTGTACAAAGGTATCCAGATTGGATGCGTACCACGCGGCGACCTGCGTCTCATCATCAACCGTAGCCAGGACCAGGCTGCCGAGATCCTGCCAGCCATCGCGACGTACACACAAAGGCTTGACGCGGCCCCAGTTGAGTCCGATTGCCACGGCAGCGGGATAAACCGGCATCGTCACCTCATCCGAGGCGGGCAGGCAGCGCGAACGCCGTAAATGCTGCAGCTTGATCTTCATCGGTTTCGACAAGCCGGCCAGTGGCGCCCACTGCAGTTGCGGTGCAGCTTGCAGCACTACGATGAAGGCGAAGAATAACAACATTGCGCGCCACCACATGAGGTTAGATTCTCCGCGACGACAGTAACGGTACGGAATTAGAATTTGCTGACATGAGCGTGTGTTTATGAGGCGTGTCTGATGCGCACATCGGCTGTCGGAAGTGCCGTGCGGAGCGCGCGCGGACACAATCCATGTGCGGGTACTTCGGCGTCGGGCGTGGGTTCAGTCGCTCGCGGCAAGTGAGTCGCTATCCGAAGTTAATTTTCGCCTCAAGATTCGTCCTCGAATCGGCATTGCTGAGCGCTTCTTCGAGCGAGATACGTTCTTCCTTGAACAAGGTATGCAGCGCCATATCAAAGGTCTGCATGCCGCGCGTACCACTGCCCTCCATCGCTTCCTTCAGTTCATGAAGCTCGCCCTTGAGGATCAAGTCCGCAATGTGCGGCGTGTTGATCAACACCTCGATGGCGGCGACGCGCTTACCGTCCGCCGATTTAACCAGGCGCTGGGACACAACCGCGCGGATGTTCAGGGATAAATCCATGAACAACTGTTTGTGTAAATCTTGTGGAAACAGGTTAATGACGCGCTCCATAGCCTGATTCGCATTGTTTGCGTGGAGCGTCGAAATCGCCAGGTGCCCAGTGTTGGCGAGCTCAAGAGCCGCCTCCATCGTCTCGCGCTCACGAATCTCACCGACCAGAATCACGTCGGGTGCCTCACGCATGGCCGCTTTGAGCGCATTGCGATAGCTCAGCGTATCGACGCCAACTTCGCGCTGATTCACGATGGACTTCAGATTCGGGTGGGAAAATTCGACCGGGTCCTCGATGGTCAGGATGTGTCCGGTCATGCTCTTGTTGCGCTGATTGAGCATCGCAGCGAGCGTTGTCGATTTACCCGAGCCGGTAGCACCTACCATCAGGATCAGGCCGCGCTTGTTCATTATCTGCTCAGAGAGAATATCGGGTAGACCGAGCTGTTCAATGGTCGGAATCTCAGCAGGAATGCGCCGTAGCACCATGCTGACTTCACCGCGCTGGCGAAAAATATTGACGCGAAAACGTGCCGATTTGTCCGCCAGTGCGATGGCGAAATCACATTCCAGGGTTTCCTCGAAACCCTTTATCTGGTGGTCATTCATGATGCCGTAGGCTGCTGCCTTAACCAGATCGCCAGTCAATTCAGTTTTGCCGACCGAATTGATAGTCCCTTCGATCTTGATCTTGACTGGTGCGCCGACGGTGAAAAACAAATCGGAACCGCTTTTGTCTCGCAGTAGATTGAGGTAGGGCGTGATATCCATTCTTTTTCCTGGCGCTGTGCTAAAAAGCTAGCGCAGCATACCTGATTCTTCCTCTTCTTCTTCGAGCGACAAACCGCCTGCCTCGTCCAGTATGTTGCGCCCTTTGGCCGCTTTTCCTTCGAGCTTAATGCGTAAACGCAACTCGTTTTGCGAGTCCGCATTGCGCATTGCGTCATCCATCGAAATGGCGTCGGCTTCATACAAATCGAACAGCGACTGGTCGAATGTTTTCATGCCCATTTCGTTCGACTTCGACATGATCTCCTTAATACCGTGCACCTCGCCTTTCAATATGAGGTCAGAGATCAGTGGTGAATTGAGCAGAATCTCAATGGCGGCGGCGCGCCCTTTGCCATCGGTCTTTTTCAACAAACGCTGGGAAATCACGGCGCGCAGGTTGAGCGACAAATCCATTAGCAACTGAGTACGACGCTCTTCCGGGAAAAAGTTAATGATGCGATCAAGCGCCTGGTTAGAGCTGTTCGCGTGCAGTGTAGCCACGGCGAGATGGCCGGTTTCAGCAAAAGCGATTCCGAATTCCATGGTCTCGCGATCGCGAATCTCGCCGAGCAAAATCACATCAGGCGCTTGGCGCAACGTATTCTTCAATGCGATGTCCCAGTCGTCCGTATCGACGCCCACTTCGCGCTGCATGATGATGCAATTTTTGTGGGGGTGGACGTACTCGATCGGATCTTCGATGGTAATGATGTGGCCGTAGGAGTTTGCGTTGCGGTGATCAATCATGGCCGCCAACGAGGTCGATTTCCCTGAGCCGGTACCGCCGACCATAATAACGAGACCACGTTTAGCGCTGATGATTTCTTTCAGTACTTCCGGCAGTCCGAGTTTATCGAGGTTCGGCACTTCGGTTTCGATCACACGCAGTACCAGACCACAGGCACCTTGCTGAATATAAGCATTGCAACGGAAGCGACCGATGCCGGCCGGGGCGATGGCGAAGTTACATTCCTTCGTCGCCTCGTATTCCTTAATTTGGCGATCGTTCATGATCGCGTAAGCGAGCGCCTTGGTGTTGTCGCCGCTGAGTTTGGTTTTGGAAACCGGCGTGACTTTACCGTCGAGCTTCATCGCCGGTGGAAAGTCCTTGGTGATAAACATGTCCGAACCCTTTTTCTCAACGATCAGGGTTAACAGATCCCGCATGTATTTAATCGCTTGTTCGCGTTCCATCTCGCACCTCCGGTTCAGCTCGATATTTTGCTGCGGTCTAAATCTAAAACGGACCTAGAAGTTGTCTTTATTCGCTGCCTTGAGGCGCGCCTCGTTGCGAGTCACCAAATTCTTGTCGATCATTTGCTGCAGATTCTGGTCGAGGGTCTGCATGCCGTACTGTTGGCCAGTCTGAATCGCGGAATACATTTGGGCGATTTTATTCTCGCGAATCAGATTTCGAATTGCCGGTGTCCCGAGCATGATCTCGTGGGCAGCAATACGGCCGCCGCCAACCTTTTTCATCAGTGTTTGAGAAATAACCGCACGCAGAGATTCCGACAGCATCGCGCGCACCATGTCTTTTTCTTCAGCGGGAAAGACGTCGACGACGCGATCGATGGTCTTTGCGGCTGAGCTGGTGTGCAGAGTACCGAATACCAAGTGACCCGTTTCGGCCGCGGAAAGCGCGAGGCGAATGGTCTCCAGATCGCGCATTTCACCGACCAGAATCACGTCCGGGTCTTCGCGCAAGGCGGAGCGTAGCGCCTCGTTGAAACCGAGCGTATCGCGGTGCACCTCGCGCTGGTTCATCAGGCATTTCTTACTTTGGTGAACGAACTCAATCGGGTCCTCAATCGTGAGGATGTGGCCATATTCCGTCTCGTTCTTGTGATTGACCATAGCCGCTAGGGTGGTAGATTTGCCGGAACCCGTCGGCCCGGTTACGAGCACGACCCCACGCGGAATATCAGCGATTTCCTTGAAAATTTCTGGGGCCTTTAAGTCTTCCAGGCTCAGAATCTCAGATGGAATCGTCCGGAACACGGCACCTGCACCGCGATTCTGGTTAAAGGCGTTGACCCGGAAGCGAGCCAGCCCGGGAATCTCGAACGAGAAATCACATTCAAGAAATTCCTCATAATCCTTTTGCTGCTTGTCGTTCATGATGTCGTAGACCAGATCATGAACGGTGGTGTGGTCCATCGCTGGGACATTAATACGGCGCACGTCGCCGTCCACCCGGATCATCGGTGGCAAGCCAGCCGACAAATGCATATCCGAGGCACCGTTCTTCACGCCAAACGCAAGTAGCTCACCGATATCCATAACCTTTTCTCAAGACAACTGATAAATTCATGCGATTCGGAAGCGGCACCGAGCACAGTTTGCAGGCTTGGGCTTGCCAGTATTAGTCTGGGGCAATAGCCTGCGATAACACCGGAAACTTTACCAAGAACCGTCCTTACATACCATGTACCAACTGACCCTGTACGCGTTGCCCTCGAGCCGTGACTGATATCGCTGAGAACCTGAGTGTCCTGAAACAGGACATCCGCACCCGTGAGCTGGAGTACGGTCGTGCGGCGAACAGCGTTCGCCTGCTGGCGGTCAGTAAACGCCAGCCCGCCAGTGCGATTCGCGACGCCTGGGAGGCTGGCCAGCGTGCCTTCGGTGAAAATTTCCTCCAGGAGGCGCTGGACAAACGGCGCGAGCTCGCCGAGCTTGATATCGAGTGGCATTTCATTGGCTCGATACAAAGCAATAAAACTGCCGACATCGCGCGCGCCTTCGATTGGGTCCATACCGTCGACCGCGTCCGCATCGCCGAACGCCTTAACCGGCAACGACCGGCTGAACTTGCACCATTAAACGTGCTGATTCAGGTCAACATCAGCCGCGAGACGACCAAGAGCGGGATTGCGCCCGAGTCGCTGGGTGAGCTCGTGCACGAAATATCCGCACTGCCTCGTCTGAACCTGGTCGGATTGATGGCCATGCCGGCCCAGGTCGACGGACTCGCCGGGCAACGTGCGCCGTTTGCGCAAGTCGCTGCCCTCGCGCGCAACTGCCAGTCGGCACTTGAGACCTTGTCCATGGGCACTTCGCTGGATTATGTCGCTGCGATTGCCGAGGGTGCCTCGCTGATTAGGCTCGGCACGGCGGTTTTCGGTCCGCGCGTCCAGGGGGCGTGATAAAATCGCCGCCCATTCGAACGATACACTCGCTATGCAGCCCACTTTCGCATTTATCGGTGGCGGCAACATGGGCCGCGCCCTGATCGGAGGTCTGCTGCAGGCAGGACATGCGGCGAGCAAGATTCGTGTGGCGGATGCGTTCGCGCCATCGCGCGAACAATGTCGTGAACTGTTTTCCGTTCAGGTGTACGAACAGAATCTGGACGCGGTAGTCGACGCGGACGTGGTGGTATTCGCAGTTAAACCGCAACAATTGCGCGATGTTGCCGGGCAATTGGCAGACACGGCGAGCGACTCTGTCCTCTATCTGTCGATCGCAGCGGGTATCACCATCGAACATTTGCAGCGCTGGCTGGGGCCCACACGTTCGATAGTTCGCTGCATGCCGAATACACCGGCGCTGGTCGGCAGTGGCGCGGCAGCACTGTGCGCGAACGCTCGCGTTAGTTCGCCGCAACGCGCATTAGCCGATAGTCTGTTGGGCGCGGTTGGTAGTGCCCAGTGGCTGGAAGATGAAGGCCTCATGGACGCCGTAACTGCGGTGTCCGGTAGTGGGCCGGCTTATTTTTTCCTATTTATAGAACTGATAGAGAAAATTGCCGGCGAGCTTGGACTACCGCAGACCTTAGCTCGCTCACTGGCTATAGACACCGCATTGGGTGCGTCGCGGCTGGCGCACAGCTCCGAGCAGGCGCCGGCCCAGCTACGCGAACAAGTCACTTCCGCCGGCGGCACGACTGCCAGCGCATTGGCCGTATTTGAACAACGCGGCCTCGAAGACCTTGTCCGCGAGGCCTTGACCGCGGCTCGTGATCGCTCGATCGCGTTAGCCCGTCAGGTCGAATCGTAATGGGCGGGGGCTATGTCTCGAATGCCGGCGTCTTCCTGATCGATTTCGTTTTCGGCCTGTACATCTTCGCGGTCCTGCTGCGTTTGCTGCTGCAACTCGTACGCGCGGATTTTTATAATCCCTTGTGTCAGGCAATTGTCACCATCACAAACCCGCCACTGATACCGATGCGACGGGTGATCCCATCCATCGCTGGCATCGATACCTCGTCCATCATCCTGTTGCTGGCGCTGCAGATGATGAATACGGGCGCAGTCGCCATGATCGTGGGCGCAAGTCCTAACGCGCCGGCATTACTGACGATTGCAGCTGCCGAATTGCTCAGTAAAGTTGTCTGGACCTACATTGGTGCGATTATTATCCAGATCGTCATGAGTTGGGTCGGGCAGGGCGTATACAACCCGATCATCTCCCTGATTCATGCCCTGACTGAGCCATTGCTCCGACCAGCGCGCCGCGCCATTCCGTCTCTAGGCGGTCTCGATCTGTCACCAATGCTCGTGATTGTCGGTTTGCAGTTGTCTTTGATGCTCGTCGTACAACCACTGCGGGATCTCGGTCTGTCGTTCCTGTGAGAAGCTCGATGGGCAACAGCGGTGATCGTGCTTTAGTGACCGTTTCGTCGGCTCGCTCAAAAGCAGGTAGCAGCCTCCAAGCTGACTTGGTGAACCCGACAATGAGCCGCGTGAGCTGCGCGCAGGAGCCCCCGGTTTGCTCAGCCTCCTAAGTCTAATTAGACTCTGCCCCCCAGCAATCAGGACCAACTCCGTCCATGCTTGACCCGATACCTGCCGACAGTGTCGGCCTGGTGTCTCCCAGGACCCAGCACTTCGACACGCCTCTAGCACTTGATTGCGGTGTTGTGCTCGACGGCTACGATATCTGTTTTGAAACCTATGGAACCCTGAACGAAGCGCAAGACAACGCTGTGTTGGTCTGTCATGCGCTGACGGGGGATCATCATGCAGCGGGGTTTCACTCAGAGAACGACCGCAAGCCGGGCTGGTGGGACAATTGCATCGGGCCCGGAAAGGCTCTGGACACCGATCGTTTCTTTGTCGTTTGCCCAAACAATCTGGGCGGCTGCGGCGGCTCTACCGGCCCGCTGGCAATCAACCCGCAAACCAACAAGCGTTACGGACCTGACTTTCCGATCGTGACTGTCCGTGACTGGGTCGAAAGTCAGGCACGTCTGGCAGATGTACTCGGAATTGAAAGTTGGGCGGCCGTCATGGGCGGCAGTCTCGGCGGCATGCAGGTACTGCAGTGGGCCATCGACTATCCGGCGCGCATCCGCAACGCGCTGGTGATTGCCGCCGCGCCTCGGCTATCGACGCAGAACATTGCCTTCAACGAAATCGCTCGGCAGGCTATTCGCTCCGATCCGAACTTTCGTGACGGTCATTACTATGAACATGACGTCGTACCGGAACACGGGCTCAAACTCGCGCGCATGGTTGGTCACATTACTTATCTGTCCGATGACGTACTTCATACGCGCTTCGGTCGTGAGTTAAGCGGCTCTAAAATCGGTTTCGGTTTCGGGGTGGAATTTGAAATTGAATCCTATCTGCGCCATCAGGGCGAAGCGTTCGTCGGGCGCTTCGATGCCAATACTTATTTGTTAATGACACGTTCGCTCGATTATTTCGATCCCGCACAAAAATTTGACGGCGACCTGACTGCGGCGTTGAGGGAATGCCAGGCGCGCTTTCTGGTTGTCTCTTTCACCAGCGACTGGCGGTTTTCGCCCACCCGGTCACGCGAGATCGTGCGCGCGCTGCTCGATTGCGATCACGATGTAAGCTACGTCGATATTGAATCGGAACTTGGCCACGACTCATTCTTATTACCCATTCCTCAGTACCACAAAATCCTGCAGACCTATTTCAACCGAATTGAGATTGGCACGTGAGTGAACTCGATCTGCGTGCCGAACATCGGCTAATCGCCGAATGGATCACCGAGGGCTCCCGCGTGCTTGATTTGGGCTGCGGCGACGGCGGCTTTCTCGCCATGTTGCAGGCAGAAAAAGGCGTCACCGGCTATGGCATCGAGATTGCATCCGACAACATCGTAGCCTGCCTGGAGCGCGGCGTGAATGTCATTCACACCAACCTCGACGAGGGCTTAAGCGACTTTGACGAAGACTATTTTGACTTCGTCGTTATGACCCAAACTGTGCAGGCCATGCGCTTCCCGCATCGGTTAATCGACGAAATCCTGCGCATCGGACGGGAGGGTATTGTGACGTTTCCCAACATGGGGCACTGGAAATGTCGCATGCAATTTGCGCTCGGGCGTATGCCGGTCACCAAGCATCTGCCGAACACGTGGTACGACACGCCGAATATTCATATGTGCACTATCAAGGATTTCGATGATTTGTGTCGAATACAGAGCACAGAGGTCGTAGAACGGGCGATCGTAGACTCACAACACCATGCGCGCCGCGGCATGCAATGGCTGCCGAATTTACTCGCTGAGATCGCGATTTATCGGATTCGGCGACGCCAGTAACGCGTCGCGGCTCCGTCCGCCTCGCACGCACAGCAACGATTCAGAAAGCGGTGATGTCGCCGTCGTAGTCGATGATGAGCGGTGCATGGTCGGAAAAACGATTCTTCTTATATATGGATGCCTTACGCACTCGTTCCGCGAGTCCGGGCGTGATGATTTGGTAGTCGAGCCGCCACCCCACATTGTTTTCCCAGGCCTGGCCTCGATTTGACCACCACGTGTACTGCTCTTCCTGCTGGTTGATTTGCCGAAACGCGTCGACATAACCAACCTCGTCAAACAGACGGTCCAGCCAGGCACGCTCTGCAGGCAGAAATCCGGAATTTTTTTGATTTGAACGCCAGTTTTTCAGGTCGATATTGCGGTGCGCGATATTCCAATCGCCGCACACGATGTATTCGCGGGAATCTTTACGCCGCTTGGCAAGCCAGGGCATAAATTTATCCATGAACTCGAATTTAACTTGCTGGCGGTGATCGCCAGAAGAACCAGACGGCAGGTACACGGACGAGACCGACAATTTGCCGAAATCTGCCTGAATGTAGCGACCTTCCCGATCAAACTCGTCGAAGCCGAAGCCAGTGGTAATTTTGTCCGGTTCCTGGCGACAAAACAGCGCAACGCCGCTGTAGCCCTTCTTTTCGGCATCCGCATAGTAGGTGTGCCAGCGACCGGGTGAGCGAACCTCGTCGGTTAATTGCGCGACCTGTGCTTTGGTTTCCTGCAGACACACGACATCGGCCCGCTGCTTGGCCAACCAAAGGTGAAATCCTTTGCGGTGGGCAGAGCGGATGCCATTTAGGTTGGCTGAAATAATGCGCATGACGATTCTCGATAGATTTCCGGGTCAGGAATGTGCAGGCTGTTGTCGGCGCGGATATGATACCCGCTTGCCGACGGGAGACGAGTAATCAGCACCACGATACACCTTTATCAACGCGAGTTTATTGAGTTCGCGTTGGCCAATAACGCATTGCGTTTCGGTGAATTCACGCTGAAATCGGGTCGTTTGAGTCCGTATTTCTTCAATACCGGTGCGTTCGATTCCGGCGCGGCACTGGCGCGCCTCGGGCGCGCGTATGCGGCGGCAATCGTCGGCAATCGTCTCGAATTCGACATCCTGTACGGCCCCGCTTACAAAGGCATACCGCTTTGCGCCGCCATCGCGATTGCTCTGCATACCGACCACGGCCTAGACGTCCCGTTTTGTTTCAATCGCAAAGAGGCGAAAGATCATGGCGAAGGCGGAACGACGCTCGGCGCGGCACTGCAAGGAAGAGTGCTCATTGTTGACGACGTTATCTCGGCGGGTACGTCGGTCAATGAATCGACGACCCTGATTAGTGCAGCCGGCGCGCAGGCCGTTGGTGTCATGATTTCTCTTGACCGGCAGGAACGTGGTCCTGATGAGCGTTCTGCTGTGCAAGCAGTCGAGCAGCTCCACGGTATCCCGGTACACAGTATCATCGGTCTCGCCGATATCGTTACGCATCTTCAGGGCGTCGGTGGTTTCGATGAAGAAATTAATCGCATCGAAGCCTATCGAAGCGAGTATGGGATCTGACCAGTAACGCCCCACGGCGTTCGATTCAGGCCAGATTCAGTCTGCGATAATATAGTCTTGTCGACGCGGCAATCTCCGTCTGCCCAGCGACATGTTTCGGGAACAATCGAATAAGGTGACTTATGAACACGCATTACGTAGCTGGAAGATCTTCCTTGTTGGCGAGCATTACCCTCGTCATGCTGATCCTTTCAGCACCCTCGCAGGCCGCCTATAAGTGCTGGAAGAACGCGGAGGGTGTACGTGAGTGCGGCAATGCCGTACCTCCTGAGTACGCGCAACAGGGCCATGAAACGATCAAAAAGGGCGGTCTGTCTGTACAGGCGCAGGGGGCCGCAAAAACCGTCGAAGAGCTCAGGGAAGAAAACAAGTTAAAGGAGCTCGAAGAGGTCGCCAAGTTGGAAGAGAAGAAGCGCGAACAGAAGGATCGTGTGTTACTCGATACCTTCACATCCGCGGACGACATGGAACTCACACGTGACGGGCAAATCGCCCACCTCGACTCGCAAATTCGCCTCACTCAAAGCCATATCGATAAGCTGCAGCTCAACCTCGACAAAATAGTCGACAAGGCGGCGGATGTAGAACGCAAAGGTGACAAGCCAGGCGACGATATGGTCGCAAATATAAAGAGCGTGCGTAATCAGATTACTGAAAACGAAGACTTCATCGCGGCGAAAAGGAATGAGCAAAACGATATTCGCGAACGTTTTGCGGCAGACATTTCCCGCTTTAAGGAACTGAAGGGTCAGCGCTAGACAGCGTCTGTTGTCGGCGTGGCAAAAATGCCGCGGCAAACCAAGGTCCATTGCAGCTCCCAATCCTGCGCAGGAGATGCAGCGAAATCATCGCGCACGAATTGATCGAGACGGCCAACGACTACCGTTAAAAGCAATCGCGCAATAGCAGCCACTTGCGTGGCATCGAGTTCCGCGGATTGGTGCAAATTGCTTTCACGCATGACCTGCTTGAATTGAGTTTCAACTCGCGCGAAAAACTGCGACACGCGAGCGCGAAGACGTTGCTGCTCACCGACCAGAATATCCCCCAGTAACACGCGCGTAATGCCTGGATTTCGCTCCGCGAAACGCAGCAACGCGGTCGCCATATGGTGGCACCGTGTTTCCGCCTCGGCTTGTTCGTTCATGATCTGATTGAACACACCAAAGATGGTCTGTTCAGCGAATTCGATAAGTGCTTCGAACATCTGCGCTTTGCTGGCGAAATGACGATACAGCGCGGCCTCGGAAACACCGACAGCCGCCGCAAGTGAAGCGGTCGATATCCGCGAACCAGGTTTGGTTTCTAGCTCGCCGGCCAGCACTTCAAGAATTTGCTGACGACGGTTAAGTCGCTCTTTTACTCGATTAATGTGCCGATGCCCTCGTCTGTAAACAATTCCAGAAGCAACGCATGCTCGACCCGCCCGTCGATGATGTGAGCACGCCGGACACCACGTTCTACTGCCTCAAGCGCGCTGCCAATTTTCGGTAACATACCGCTGTGAATCGTTCCGTCAGCGATCAATTCGCGGACTCGTGAGGCACTTAGCCCGGTTAACAAATTCTCTTGTGCATCAAGCAAGCCGACGGTGTTAGTGAGCAAAATAAGTTTTTCTGCCTGCATCACCTCGGCGACCTTTCCTGCCACCAGATCGGCGTTTATGTTGTACGAAGCGCCGTCCTTACCAACTCCGATCGGCGCGATAACCGGTACGAAATCGCCGGCCGCAAAGTAATCGAGGACTTCTCGGTGAACGTGTTCTACTTCACCGACGTGCCCAAGATCGGCGGCATGCGATGCCGAAGAGCCGGTTTCGCTATTCGCCAGTATCATCTTGCGCGCTTCAATGAGGGGCCCATCTTTCCCGGTCAGTCCGATTGCGCGTCCGCCGTGGGCATTGATCAGATTGACGATGTCTTTGTTCACCAAGCCACCTAACACCATCTCAACCACATCCATGGTCTCCGCGTCGGTAACACGCATACCATCGATGAACTTCGACTCCTTACCGACACGCTTCAATTGCTCGGCGATTTGCGGGCCGCCGCCGTGCACGATAACAAGACGAATGCCGACCAGCTTCATCAGCACGATATCGCGAGCAAAGCTCTCTTTCAGGTGCGCGTCAGTCATCGCATTACCACCGTATTTGATTACGATAGTTTTGCCTTGATAGCGCTGGATATAGGGCAGCGCGGCAGTCAGCACGTGGGCTGTGTTGTGGGCGCGATTTGGGTCAAGTGCCATGGAAGTTCCGGAGCAGAGGACGCCAGCTAGGGAAGAAAACAATTGCAGGGCAGCGGATGCTTCGAGCACCGCCCGATCGCAGGCAACAGCATCAGAACGGCAGGCTTAACGACGCATCGATGCCGATGAGGAGCTCGCGAAAACGCTCTTGCACGGACGCCAGTGCCGCCGCGTCGTCACCCTCGAAGCGCAAAACCAGACAGGGCGTTGTATTCGATGCGCGGACCAGGCCCCATGAATCGGGGAAGTCGACCCGCAGGCCGTCTATCGTGCTGATTGCGCCGTCGTCGAACTTCGCCGCGTCGAGGACTTTTTGCATAAATTCCTGGTGCGCTTCTTCCGGCATATCGAGGCGCAATTCAGGCGTCACGACGCCGCTTGGCAAATCTGCAAACAATTCCGCTGGCGATTGCGAACTATTGACCAGAATTTCGAGTAGGCGGGCTGCCGAGTATAAGGCGTCGTCGAATCCGTACCAGCGCTCCTTGAAGAAAATGTGCCCGCTCATTTCTCCAGCCAGAAGGGCGCCGGTTTCCTGCATCTTGGTTTTAATTAGTGAATGCCCGGTTTTGGTCATAATTGGCTCGCCGCCGTGGGCGGTAATGTCGGCAGCCAGAAGACGTGAGCACTTAACGTCGTAGATTATCTTCGCGTCCGGATTGCGGGACAAAATGTCGCGCGAGAACAAAATCATCTGGCGATCTGGCCAAATCACATTCCCCTCACTATCAACAACGCCCAACCGATCGCCATCACCATCAAAGGCCAGGCCGAGATCAGCGCCTTCGTCGGCGACGGTATCAATCAAGGCTTGCAGATTTTCAGGCTGCGAGGGATCCGGGTGGTGGTTCGGAAAATCGCCGTCGACATCGCAAAACAGTTCGATGACATCGTGTCCGATGGCTCGCAGAATATCTGGAGCGACCGTACCCGGAACACCGTTTCCGCAATCGACAACAACCTTCAGGGCGTTGCCCAAAGTGACCGGAATGTCTTCGCTGATACGGCGGATATATTCAGCAATAATGTCCGTCGACTGCATCGACCCGGTGCCTTCGATGAAATCCTGTGTTTCAACGCGCCGCCGTATTGCCTGAATCGCATCCCCGGACAGGGTTTCGCCGTCCAGCACGATTTTTAGGCCATTGTATTCAGCCGGGTTATGACTGCCGGTGATCATGACACCGCTACGGGCATCCAGATGATGGGTCGCAAAATACAGTACCGGCGTCGATGCCAGCCCGATATCCAAGACTTCGCGTCCGGATTCAAGCAATCCCCGTGACAGCGCTTGTAAAAAGGGTTCGCTCGAGTGACGGCCATCACGCGCTACAACGACGGTCTTCTGACCGCGCGCGTCTGCTTCGGCGCCCAGTGCACGGCCAATTTGATAAACGCCTTCTTCGGTCAGGGTCTCGCCAACAATGCCACGGATATCGTAGCTACGAAAAATTGACGCAGGCACTTCAGGCACGGCTTCTGTGGCACCCGACTTTTTGCCGGCGGCGCCGGGTATGGTCGGATCATCAACCGTACTGCTCGCCGCAGATAGTGCCGCGATGTCGCCCTCAATTGTCTCGTCCAGGGCGGCGACGTCGAAATCCGTTTTTTGCGCTTTTGCTCCGGGCATCAGTTGCTCGAGGCCAGGATGAGCACCATCAAAAATGGCTTTTATCGCGCCTTGATAGATGATCGTGTCGGCCGCGACAGACGCCACTCGGACCCCCTGGCGCTGGCTAAAATAGAAGACGCCGCCAACCAGTAAACCGACGACAAGTGCGACGCCGGCAACTATCACCAGCGTCGGTACGCCCTCTTGTTCGGCGGCCGGCAAGGTTCCCCGAGCCGTGTACTTGACCGACATCGAAGTACCGCCAATCCGCGCTAGCGTAGACGGCGCGCCACCATCTGATTCGGTACCGAAACTGGCGATTCGGATCCGTGCGCCTTGGCGAATTTCAGCAAAAATGCCGCTCGGCGCACCGTCCTCAAGAATTTGCCGCAGGTTGTCTGGGTTCACGCTCAAATGAACAAACCCGAGTAGCTGCGCCGGGGCAGCCTCGGCGTTGGCGTCGTCGCCTGCTGCATCGCTGGCGGCGGGCGCAGCCTCAATCTCGACGGGGTGCATCAAGACGAGATGCTCATCTTCGTGACCGACCAGATGAACCTCCGCAGCAGGCACTCTACGGTCCTCGCGAGCTTTTCTCAGCATTGATATAGAGGCAAAGGTAAGTGGCGGGCGCGCTTCCAGCTGCGGATCGCGGATTGCAGCCGGCAGCAGGCGCAATCGCAGTACACCGGCTAAAGGCGGCTGGATCCGCTCAGCCAGGTTATCCATCCCGGCCTGATCGTGTGTCTGCAGGACGGCCCTGACGTCGCCATCAGTTGCTATTTCACGGACCGCATCGGCGTAAGGCTCTAACGAGTCCGCAAGGATTTGCGCCATCTCGTCGGCTAATTCTTCGTAGGCGGCGTTCCACGCTGTCTGGCTTGCTGAGGCGTGGTCCCCACGCAGCATGTTGAGCGTAATTAGTGCGATGGCCGCCGCCCCGATGACCGCCACAGCGATGATCAGCGTGGTACGCGGAATGCGCTCGAACAAGGCGCGCAGATCGTCTCCACTCAGGGGAAGTTTCTTCATTTATCTTTTTGAATTCGCGACTTTACACGGGACCTGTGACCGCCGCTCCAAGTGTACAAGCTAGGCGCGGCGAATACATCTTAATTCGAACCGGAATTACGGCTCTCGAAGCGCTCGACAATCACCTCGAGCAGGCTTCTCGCCAAGCGCAATTTTGGCGCGCGTTCGAGAACTTTTGAGCTGCCTGGCCAGAGCACTGTCAGCTCATTATCATCGCTGTTAAATCCAATCTCGTGTCCGCCAACCAGATTAGCGGCAATCATGTCGAGTTTTTTCCGTTGCAACTTGGATTCGGCATTGGCGATGAGATTATCGGTTTCCGCAGCGAAGCCCACCGTAAAAGGCGCATTCGCACTGGCAGCGACTGCCGCAAGAATGTCGCGATTGGGCACCAAACGCAGTTCCAGCGCGGAACCATCGCGCTTTATTTTGCCGGCGCTGGCGAACTCGGGGCGATAATCAGCGACCGCCGCAGTACCGACGAAAATTTCTGTAGTCTCCAGCTCCTGCATGACAGCGCTGTACATTTCCGCGGCTGTCTCGACACTTTTGACTGTCACGCCCTCGGGCTTGGTCTGTACCGTGGGGCCGCTGACAAGCGTCACCAGGGCGCCAGCTTCGTGCGCAGCAATAGCCAACGCATAGCCCATCTTGCCGGAACTGTGATTAGAGATGTAGCGCACTGGGTCGATCGGTTCGCGGGTCGGACCGGCGGTGATGAGCACGCGACGCCCGGCGAGGCGTCCAGTTGCGAAAATCCGGGCCACAGCACTCACGATCTCGTCGGCCTCGGCCATTCGCCCGGGCCCCACTTCGCCACAGGCCTGACTGCCGCTGCCAGGCCCACAGATAATCACGCCGCGCGCAGTCAGCGCGGCCAGATTCTCGGCGGTCGCCGGATGCTGCCACATTTGTTGATTCATCGCCGGAGCGACCAATACCGGTGCGGCGCTTACCAGACACACAGCGGTAGCGAGATCATTAGCCTGGCCAAGGCGCAGGCGCGCCAAAAAATCCGCCGTCGCAGGAGCTGTCACCACCGCGTCACCCCAGCGTGCGAGCTCGATGTGTCCCATGGCGGCTTCCGCAGTTGGGTCAAACAAGTCGCAGCGGACCGCGTGACCGGATACCGCCTGAAGCGTCAAAGGCGTAATAAACTCGGTGGCCGAGGGCGTCATGATCACACGCACTTCGGCGCCGGCATCACGTAATCGACGCACAACGTCAGGTGATTTATAGGCAGCAATACCCCCGCTGACGAGCAACAGGATGCGCTTGCCGTTCAGGCTAATCATGGGCTTTCTTTCACCTTAATTTACGGGTGGTGGAAAGGATATTACCTGACCCGACCGCGCAGCCGTCAGACGCGTTACGCAAATTTCGGCATGCTTTGTCCACATTCGTCGCCGGCCTATACTGCGAGGTACCTAATTCGGAACCCATGGAGGGGAACCGCATGTCTATCAAGGATTGGCCCGAGCGAGAACGGCCGCGTGAAAAACTGATTCATCAGGGCACCGGCGCGCTCTCCGATGCCGAGGTGGTCGCCGTGTTGCTACGCGTCGGCACCGCGGAAGTTGATGCAGTTGGACTTGCGCGGCGCCTGATTAGCGAGCATGGCGGCTTGCGTGCGCTGCTGGAAGCGAGCCTGACGTCGGTTAGCACGAGTCGTGGTTGCGGTCCTGCAACCTTCGCCACACTTCACGCCGCGCTCGAATTGGGGCGTCGTTACCTATACTCCACACTGGAGCGAGACGGCCCTCTGGAAAGCCCCGACGCAGCCGGTAACTATCTGGTTTCGCGGATGAAAGGGTATCGACGCGAAGTTTTTGCGTGTCTTTATCTGGATACGCGCCACCGCGTCATCGCGTTTCGCGAGCTCTTTCTGGGCTCAATCGACAGCGCAACCGTCCATCCGCGCGAAATAGTTCAGTCGTGCCTGGAGCTTAACGCCGCCGCGATCATCCTTGCCCACAATCATCCATCCGGCGTCGCCGAACCAAGTACGGCAGACGGCGCGCTGACCCGGCGAGTCGTGGAAGCGGCCCGCCTTATCGACGTGCGGGTCCTGGATCATCTGGTTGTTGGGGAGCAGGAGGCGGTTTCCATGGCGGCGCGCGGGCTGTTCTGACACCGACGCTTGGCGAACGCACGGAAACGAGCTAGAATCACGCGCCTTTTCCGCGCCCTTAATAGGATTAACAGCATGTCTCGGGTATGCCAAATAACCGGCAAACGACCGGTCGCCGGTAACAACGTTTCGCACGCGCACAACAAGACGCGGCGGCGCTTCTTACCGAATCTGCATAACCATCGCTTTTGGGTTGAAAGCGAGAACCGTTGGGTTCGGCTTCGCGTGAGTGCGAAAGGATTGCGGGTTATCGATAAAAAAGGTATCGATACTGTACTTAAAGACATTCGCGCCCGCGGCGAAAGAGTTTAGGAGACTGTCATGCTGGATAAAATCAAACTCGTCTCGAGTGCCGGTACCGGGCATTACTACACCACAGCGAAAAACAAGCGCACGCATCCGGAGAAGCTTGAACGTCGCAAATACGACCCGGTCATTCGCCAACACGTGATTTACAAAGAAGCGAAGATAAAATAGCGCTTTGATACCGATAAGAAACCCCGCCTCGCGGGGTTTTTTTTGGCGCTCAGTTCTTCACACTCAGACTGCTGCAGGCGTGTAGCCGCGCAGAATGCGTGCATAGTCCTGCAGCGCCTGTATGCCTGTCGTTTCGGCTTGCTGACACCATTCCTGGATGAGACGTAAAAGCGCTTCTCGACTTTCGCTTCGCTGCTCATAAATAGCCTGCAAACGCTGGCGAAAGCTGTAAACAACCTCCAAACGTTCGCTTTGCCGCAGCGCGTCGCGCAATGCACCGCGCTCCGCCTCGTTCAGGCGCTCATCAGCGCGTACCATCAACGGTACTAATGGTTTGAGTTTCCAGCGCGCATCATGGGACGCGTTGCGAACCTCTTCGCGATGCACCCGCTTGATAACCATGCGACTGAAATCCGCCATCACGTGCAAGCGGCTACCGACGATTGCTGACAAAGTTTCAAAATCGGCGGCGGGCTTGTCGGTGTCGACAGCCGGGCGCGGCGGGGCGACCTTGCGAACTTCGGCGAGCCCGCACATTTCCATCAACCGGATATACATCCAGCCCAAATCGAATTCCCAAGGACGCACGGAAAATTTGGCCGAGCTGGCGAATGCGTGATGGTTGTTATGGAGTTCTTCGCCGCCAATCAAAACACCCCACGGCACAATATTCGTAGAACAGTCGGAAGTTTCGAAATTGCGATAACCGCGCCAGTGGGCAACACCATTGATAATGCCGGCTGCAAAAATCGGGATCCACATCATCTGAATGGCCCCGATGGTTACGCCCAACGGTCCGTACAAAATAATATTACTGGTAAACATCAACCCAATGCCGAGAAAGCTGCGTCCGGTATACAAGTGCCTCTCAACCCAATCGTCCGGCGTGCCGAAGCCGTACTGGTCGATGATGTCCTGGTTTCGGGCGTTGCGTTGGTAGAGTTCGGCACCGGTCAGCAGAACTTTCTTGATGCCGTGCACAACCGGGCTGTGTGGATCTTCGGCAGTTTCCACCGCAGCGTGATGTTTGCGGTGTACAGCCGTCCATTGGCGTGTGTTCATGCCCGTTGACAGCCACAACCAGAAGCGGAAAAAGTGTGCCACAACAGGATGCAACTCGACGGCCCGATGGGCTTGGTCGCGGTGTAGATAAATTGTCACCGCAGCGATTGTTATGTGCGTGTAGACAAGCGCGACGACGACATAGCCCCACCAGGGCAGCTCAATCAAACCGTGCTGCATGAACTCCTCCTTGAAGCTCTCGAAGGTTTAGCACTTTAATCCGGTTCTTTAGGCTTGAAAGCGCCACGATCGTTAAACATCGTGAAGCGGGACCAGATTAAGCGCCCTTGCCCGCAGTCTACCGCAACTCGAGTATGAGATTGCCAGCGTCATCGAGGGCGCAGCACCAACCGGCATCGACAAATGTTGTCGCGATGTCGTCACAAATCACCGCAGGCCCGCTGATCTTTTCCGCCTGCGCGAGTTGCGAACGGAACAACAACGGAAATCGGCTTTCACCAGCCGCCGGATGTTTTGCCACAGATGCTGGTGGCAGCTGGACTGGCGCGCGGACAACGTCTACGGCAACCCGCAGATTGACGAGTTCGACGGGGTAATCGAGCCGATGGCCGTAACGCAGCTCATGTTCACCGTGAAATTGTTCGGCGACGTCGCTGCCGTCCCAGGAAATATTGAGTGCAAACGATTGGCCCTGGTAACACAGGTCTAGCGTATTCCGGCAGATCATGTCGCTCTTTGCATAGCCCTCTCGTTGTAAATCGGCGACCGCCGGCTGCGCAATATCGCTGAGTAATGATTCGATCGCTAACGCACTAACGTCTCCAAGCGGACGGCGTATGGTTTTCGACAATCGGCGCCCAGGTTGTCCAACCACCATACCCAGCGCCGACAACACGCCCGCGTGAGCTGGAACCAGGGCGCGGCGCATCGATAAGGCTTGCGCCAACGCACATACGTGTAAGCCGCCGGCACCACCGAATGACACCAAGGTGAAGTCACGCGGATCGATGCCGCGTTCGACTGAAATCACGCGCAGCGCCTGTTGCATGTGATCGTTGGCGATGTCGACCACGCCCTGAGCGGCATCCTGTAGTGGAATGTCTCCCATCGCCCGCGCCAGGTTCCCGATAACCGCCACTGCCGCCTCTTTGCGCAAGGCCATATGACCACCCAGACGAACGTGGGTGGGGATCCGCCCCAGTACCAGATTGGCGTCGGTTACGGTTGCCAGAGTTCCGCCAGCGCCGTAGCAAGCCGGGCCTGGTACCGCACCCGCCGATTTCGGCCCAACGTGCAGCAAGCCGCCCGCGTCGACGCGCGCGATCGAACCACCGCCAGCGCCAATGGTATGGATATCGACCATTGGAACACCGACCGGGTAGCGGCCGATTCGACCATCCGGCGTGAGTCTTATTTCACCATCGACCAGCGCGACGTCGGTTGATGTGCCACCCATGTCGAAGGTCAGGATACGTTCAGCTGCCGCTTCACGGGCCACATGGCGGGCACCCAGTAAGCCACCCGCCGGTCCCGAGAGAAGCAAATTTACGGCGTGACTGGCGGCGAACTCCGGGTCGCAGGTCACCGCCGAACTTTGCATGACAGATAACGCGGCCGGTTTGAGTTGCTGTGACAACCGGTGTAAGTACCCACTCATCACCGGACCCGTGGTGGCGTTCAGCCAGGTCGCGATACCACGCTCGTACTCACGGTACTCGGGTAGAACATCACTCGAACAGGTGACAAATACGTCGCCCGAAAAGGCCGCAGCAATTTCACGTTCGAAACGGTCGTCCATGAAAGCAAACAGCAAGCTAATGGCGATCGCCTGCGGTTTCAATTGCGCCACTGCTTTTTGCAACTCCGCAATGTCCTGACTCGACAATGGCTCGAGAGTTTGCCCATCGGCTCCAAGGCGACCGCCAGTTTGCAGGCATAGGTCAGGTGGTACCGGTGGGACGGGCACCGGCGGTGTAAGATCGTACAAGCGCTCACGCGCCTGGCGGCCGATGGTCAGTGTGTCGGAAAATCCACGATTGGTGATGAACACCGTGCGGGCGCCGGCGCCCTCCAGCATGGCGTTGGTCGCGACCGTCGAGCCGTGCACAACTGTCAGTTCATGCTTGTCGATAGCCAGCGCGGCCAGCCCGGCGGCAATCGCACGTTCCGGTGCATCGGGCGTAGAAAGCGTTTTATGGACCCGAACTGAGGTGCCATCGTAGACCACGAAATCGGTAAACGTGCCGCCTGTATCGATGCCGATGATATTCATGAGCGATACATTATCACTGCGCGACGGCCAATCGCGCCAAGACGCCGCAGCGTGCGTGCGCGCGATGGTTGGCACAAAGACAAAGCTCCCCAATAATAGCGCCCCATGACTGAAGACATGCTGCTGGCGGCGACAGATCTAACTCGCTCATACGGCCGCATTCGAGCGGTGGACGGCGTACAACTGCAAGTCGGTCGCGGTGAAACGCTTGGCTTGCTCGGTTTGAACGGCGCCGGCAAGTCCACCACCCTGCAGATCTTGGCCGGGGCGCTCAACGCAGACCGGGGTAAGGTGAGTATCTGCGGCCATGATCTGGCCGGCGACGGGCGAGCTGCGCGGCGGCTGATTGGTTATCTGCCCCAGACCCCGCCGCTTTACGACGACATGAAAGTTGCCGAATATCTCAACTTCATCGCCCGCATCCAGGGCGTGCCACGTTCCGGACTCAGCGACACCGTGCAGCGCGCCACCGCGCGATGCGGTCTCAGCGACGTGGTGGGACGCTTGATTCGACATCTATCACAAGGCTATCAACAACGGGTCGGCATCGCCCAGGCTGTGTTGCACGAACCTGCGGTGCTACTTCTTGACGAACCCACAAACGGACTCGATCCGGCGCAGATTCGGGACGTACGCGAACTCATCACAAGCCTCGCCCCGCAACGTGCGACCATTGTGTCGACACACATCCTGTCGGAAGTTCGTATGCTTGCGACGCGCATTGTCATCATGCACGAGGGCCGCGTTGTCCACGACGCGCCCAATGGGTCCGCACTGGACACACTCAGGGTAAGTTTCGCGCACCAACCGCAAGTCGAGGCGCTCACGGCTATCGATGGTGTGGTCGCTGCAGAGTGGCACGAACAGGGTTACTGGTTGCTTCGTTGCGATGAAGATTGCTCGCCGCGAGTCGCAGAATGTGCGGTCCGCGCAGGTTGGGGTATTGCCGAAATGATCAAAAACTACGATGCGCTGGAACATCTCTTTTTACGCCTCACTGCGGGTGATTCGGTCGTAGCAGCCGCATGATGTCTGGATTCGGCGCCGTCGCAGCCTATGAGACGGCACGTCTGTTCAGACGCCCGTTCGGCTGGTTGGTCCTCGCTTTTGGTCAAGGCCTGTTGGCCCTGTACTTCTTGTTACTGGTGGTCCGCTTTCTGGAGAATCAAGGCGATTTGCAGACAACTGGCGTTACGGTCGAAATTATCATGCGCTATTTCAGTGTGGCTTTCGTCAGCGTAATCCTGTTAACGCCGCTGCTCACGATGGCGGCCATCGCCGGCGATAAACGCAGCAATATGCTGCGTTTTCTCTACGCCACACCACTATCAACCAGCGCACTGGTGCTGGGAAAATTTGCCGGCGTGTTGAGTCTCTCGATGGCTCACGTCGTGCTGCTCTCACTGATTCCGCTGACGCTGTTATGGGGAGCGCCAATTGATCTCGGGGTCTATGCCACCAATGTGATCGGGTTGGTGCTGTTCTCTTTGATGCATAACGCCCTTGGGCTAATGGCTTCGGCGCTGACCCGTGCACCGGTCGCCGGTGCGCTGATAGCGCTGATGATCTCGCTTTTGCTGTGGTTCGCAGAATGGGGAGCCCGGCTGGATCCGGAAGCGTCTATGATCGGTCGCTGGTCGACGTTGACTCGTCTACGCGGTTTCGCCGAAGGCCTGTTAGTGAGTGCTGACATCGTCTACTTCTTTGCTGCCACTATCTCTTTGCTGATCATCACCGCTGTGTTGGTGAGCATGGATCGCGATTTGGCATGAGATTTTCGCTACGCGCACGCTACTTGTTCATCATCGCGCTGGTCGCGACGTGCACTTGGAGCCTCATAAACTACGCCAACCAGCACAACCACATCACGGATTTTTCGCGCGCTGCACGCAACTCTATCGACGCCAGAAGTGTCGAAGTCCTGGGATTGTTCGACGGCGAAATTACGCTCACCGCCTTCGTACCTGATAATCCGGATCTGCATCGTGGCGTGGCAAGTTTCTTCGCGCGCTTTCAGCGCCACAAAAGTGATTTATCTCTCGCCTTTATCGACCCGCGCGCGGACCTGCATAAGGCGCGCAAGTTCGGCGCACGTCTGGGCGAGATTGTGCTGAGCTTCGAAGGTCGGCACGAACGCATCACCCAACTTAGCGAAAGTGAGGTCACCAACGCACTGGCACGCCTGCTGCGTGGGCGCGACCGCTATCTGACGTTCTTAGCGGCCAACGCCGAGCGCCAACTCGGACGCGCCGCCAACCATGATATTTCTGAGTTCGCAGCCTACCTTGAACAACGCGGGCTCAACGTCCGCGGGCTGAACCTCGGTGAGCACGCGAGCGTTCCGGACAACACCGCGGTGCTCGTGATCGCGTCACCCGGAGCAGCCTACGCACCGGGTGAGCTTGCGGCCATTACGCGCTACGTCGCACGTGGCGGTAACCTGTTGTGGCTGGCTGAGCCCGATCAGCCTGGCGAGATGTCGCAGTTAGCCAGCGCCCTCGGCGTTGAGGTGCTAACGGGCACGGTAGTGGATCCGGTCGGGCTGACAAAGTTTCAGAACCCCGCCTATGCGGTCGCACTCAACCATCCCGATCACCCGACTGTGGCTGAGTTCGAACAGACGGTGGTGTTCCCCTATGCGGCCGCTCTGGTCGCGCGACCTAACATCGATTGGGACGCCACAGTCATCGCGAAAACCACAGCACAGGCATGGAACGAGACGGGTACGTTCGAAGGCAATGTAGGCTTCGATCCCGAAAGTGAAATCCAGGGCGAGCTGAATCTGGCGCTGGCGTTAACCAAAGCAGCGGCGGACGGTGTCGAGCAGCGCGTGTTGATTGTCGGAGACGGCGATTTCTTATCGAACAGTTTCGTCGCCAATCTCGGCAATCGGGAATTCGGCCGACGACTGTTCGAATGGCTCGCCGCTGACGACAACTTGATCGACATCGCAGTGGCCGAAATACCGGATGGGACGCTCGACTTAGCCATGTGGCAGCGCATGGCGATTTTTCTGGTTTTCGTGGCCGTCGTGCCACTCGGTCTGTTGTGTAACGGTTTATTGATTTGGTGGCAGCGGCGTCATGCCTGAACTACCCGAAGTGGAGACGACTCGGCGCGGCGTGCAACCCCTGTTACGTGGCCGCTGCGTGCGATCGGTGACCGTGCACGATGCGCGCTTGCGCCGCCCGGTAACGGATGATTTGGCGCAACAGCTGAGCGGCCTTCGCTTACGCGAGGTGCGGCGGCGCGCAAAATACCTGCTGTTTGATTTCAGCGCTGGCACCCTATTAGTACATTTAGGCATGTCCGGTAGCCTGCGGGTGGTACAAGCAAGCGAACCGGCGCTAAAACACGATCACGTGGAAATCGATTTCGGAGCGCGCCAGTGTTTACGCTTTCGTGATCCACGCCGCTTTGGTCTGGTGCTGTGGACCCAGGCCGACCCGCTTGAACACGAATTATTGTGTCATCTCGGTCCGGAACCCCTGGCGAACGAATTCACTGCCACCTACCTGTACCAACAGGCGCGGGGGCGGCGCGTGGCAATCAAGAACTTCATCATGGACGGCCACGTAGTCGTCGGAGTCGGCAACATCTACGCGAGTGAGGCGCTGTTCCGGGCAGGCATACATCCGGAACGTGCTGCCGGGCGCATCAGCCTGGGGCGCCTGGACAAGTTGGTTGAGCATATTCGGGCAGTATTGGCGGAGGCCATCGAGGCCGGTGGCACCACCTTGCGCGATTTCGTTCACAACGATGGCGAGCCAGGCTACTTTCGTCAGGAGCTGTTGGTCTACGGGCGTGGGGGAGAAGCGTGTGTGGTGTGCGCCAAGCCGCTCACGACACGCGTTATCGGACAACGCTCAAGTTTTTTTTGCAGTAGTTGCCAGCGCTGACCCGGCGCGCACCCTCACGGTTGCGGGCGCCAGACCTGGGCGCCGCCCTCACCACGGGGGTCACTGGCGGCGTCGACAACGCCAGCTCGTTTGTCCCACAACACTGCGTGCATATTGCCGTAATTGCGCGTCAGCTCTTTCAGCGAATGGCCTTTCGCAGCGAGCGCATCTTGTAAGCCCTCGCTTAAACCGCCTTTCTCATATTGCACTTCATCGGGCAGATACTGGTGGTGGAAACGCTTGGCGCTCACCCACTCAGACGGCGGTAAATCACGCGCAAATTCCAGTGCCCCGATCAAGACCATGGAAATAATTCGACTCCCACCGGGTGTACCGATGATGCCAATTCGTCGCGGCGTTATCAGGAAAGTCGGGGTCATAGACGATAGTGGGCGCTTACCTGGGGCGATAGCATTTGCGCCGGCGCCGACCAGCCCGTAGGCGTTCGGGGTCAGCGGGCGGGCGGAGAAATCGTCCATTTCGTTGTTCAGCAACACGCCCGTACCCGGCGGGACGCTGGTCGCCCCAAACGGATAGTTGACGCTGAGCGTGGCGGCGACTCGATTTCCGTCGGCATCCAGCACGGAGAAGTGTGTGGTGTCCTCCCCTTCTGGTTTGATGCCGATGGCCGGTAGCGCGGCACTCGGTGTGGCTGTTTCAAGACTCAGGTCTTTTGCCAGCGAATCTGCATACGCTTTGGCCAACAGTCGTGCAGTTGGGATTGTCGTGAAATCCGGGTCGCCGAGAAAATCCGCGCGATCCCGGTAGGCCCTGCGCATTGCTTCAATCACGACATGCACTCGGTCGACTTCGCTAAGTGCCGCCAAGTCGTAGCGTTCCAGAATATTAAAAGCTTCTGCCAGCACAATTCCGCCGGACGACGGCGGCGGCGCCGAGACGACCTTGATGTCGTGATACATGGTCACAATGGGAGGACGTTCTTTGACTGCATAACCGGCGAGATCCGCGAGCGTCCAGATACCGCCGGCAGCGCGCACGCCTGCTACCAGCCGCTCAGCCAAAGCACCCCGATAGAAGCTTTCGGCGCCATCACTTGCGATTGACTCCAGAGTCGCGGCCAGGTCGAGTTGGACGATACGCGCGCCCACTTCCGGGGCGACGCCATCGCGCAGGAAAATTTCCGCAGCCGCAGGAGAAGCGCTGAAGGCTTTGGTTCGAAACCCGGCCATCATCTTGTAGCGTGGGCCTATCGCGAAACCCTCTTTTGCCAGACGAATTGCGGGCGCGAGGCTAGTGGTTAACGGCAACTTACCGTAGCGGGACGCGAGATGCGCGAGCGCGGCTGGCACGCCGGGAATCGCCGCAGCGAGCGGTCCATTCAGCGCTCGGTCGCGAACAAATTCGCCTTGCGCATCGAGATACATGTCAGCGGTCGCCGCGGCCGGTGCGGTTTCGCGGGCATCAACAAAAATGTCAGCGCCACTGGCCGCTCGGTGGAGCAGAAAAAACGCCCCGCCACCAATGCCAGAGCTGTAGGGTTCCACGACCGCTAGTGCCGCGGCCACCGCGATGGCCGCGTCGAAAGCGTTGCCTCCGCCGTCGAGAATTTCACGGCCAGCAGCTGTCGCTGCCGGGTGGGCTGATGCAACAGCGTGTTGACCCGGTTTGTCGCCGTCCGTGGCCGTGACGATGCTGACCATCGCCAGGCAGGTAATACCGAGCGCTAAATGCACAATAGGACGCAACATGCTTAATCCACCTTCAGAGAATCTGCCGGAGCCGACAGCAGTTGATATTTGCGCATCAGTTCGACGGTACTCTCGACGCGTTCAGGATCTTTCGGGATGCAATCGACAGGGCACACTTCGACACATTGCGGGGTATCGAAATGCCCGACACATTCCGTGCATTTGTCGGGGTCGATCAAGTAATGCAGCTCACCATCGAAAATGGCTTCGTTCGGACATTCTGGCTCACACACATCACAATTAATGCATTGCTCGGTGATTTTGAGAGCCATTAAATCTGCGACGCTAAATCAGCTAGCGCCGGTCTTCTTGTGGCTACCGACGCGCTCGTCGAGGGCATCCTTGACCAGCGGGTGTACGAAGTCGGTAATGTCGCCACCCAGTTTCGCAATCTCTCTAATCAACGATGACGAGATGTAGGTGTGCTGTTCAGAGGTCGGCAAGAAGATCGTATCCGCTTCCGGCATTAATTTTCGATTCATCCCGGCCAACTGGAATTCGTACTCGAAATCCGTGACCGCCCGCAGCCCGCGTAACACCACGGTTGCGCCATTCTCACGCGCGAAATCGACCATCAGACCGTCGAAGCGCTTGACTTCGACGTTGGATAAATCGGCGAGGATCTCGGTGGCCAGGTGGACTCGCTCCTCGGTGGAGAACACAGCATTCTTGCCGGTGCTCCCGGCGACACCAAGGATCAGTCGATCGAACAATGGCGCTGCACGAGTGACGATGTCGCAATGACCAAGCGTGATCGGATCGAATGTCCCGGGGTAGACAGCTGTGGTGGCCAATTGAGTTCCTCAGTTTGCGCGACACCTCGCGACTGTGATGTATCTATAGGCTGCCCTGATCTATTAGTCACGGCGCGGAGGCACATTCTAAACCTAACCGCTGACTAATCGGGTGGTGTTGAAAAGTCGCACCGGCACCTTATGCGATTTCGCGACGAGGCGGGTTGCATTATTTCAGGTCACATCATCGGCGCGGGCGACTGATTTTTCGAGCAGGGCGTAGAAAACTTGTTGCGTTTGCGACGATTTGACGATTTGCCAGGCCGGGCCGAAGTTGTTATTGCCGCGCTGGGTTTCGATATAAATCAAACCACCCGGCGCCAACCAGCCATCGTGCACGCGTGCCAGACTCAGTTCGAGTAAATTGCTGGCGAACGGTGGGTCGACGAATACGAGGTCAAATGGATGCGGTGGATTCGTCAGCCAACGCTTCGAATTAGCCAGAACTATGTCCGCGGTGCTTGCTTGAAGACGACCCTTAAGCGCCTCAAGCCCGGCATACAGCGTGGCATCGTTTTCGATCAGGGTCGCTGCGGCTGCGCCACGGGACAAGGCCTCGAATCCGAGCACCCCGCTACCTGCAAATAGATCAAGGCAACGCGCCCCGACAATTCTTGGCGCCAACCAATTGAACAAGGTCTCACGGACGCGGTCGCTGCTCGGCCGCAGTCCGTCGCGGTCGGCAACCTGTATACGGGTGCCACGCCAGCGACCGCCGATAATACGGACACCGCTGCGGCTATTTTTCACTTGGGTCAGGAATCGTCACTCGCTTTTGCGCGACCCACGATAACCGTCACCAGTTGGTCGAGCACCAATCGACGTTTGAAGGCGTCGCGAACCGATTCGGACGTCACCGCTGCCACGCTGGTGGTAAAGGTATCCAGGTAATCGAGAGGCAATTTGTAGAAGCCGATCATCGCGAGATATTCGGTGATCTTCTGGTTGCTATCGATGCGTAGTGGAAAACCGCCGACCAAGTTTTGTTTCGCCGCTTTGAGGGCATCATCGGGGGGCCCATTGTTGACGAAATCTGCGAGCGTTTCGTTTAGCACTCGCACCGCTTCGTCCTGTTGCGAACGATCTGTCTGTAGGGTCGCAACAAACGGTCCGGCCTGCGCCATCGGCGTGAAATGACTGGAGGCGCTGTAACTCAAGCCACGCTTGGATCGAATTTCTTTAAACAACAGCGACACCAGCGAATTGCCGCCGAGTGCGTGATTGCCGACCAGCAAAGGAAAATAGTCAGCGTCCCCTCTACGCATGCCGGGCAAGCCAACTCGTACGTGACTTTGTATCGACGAAAATTCGATGTGTCGCGAAGCGCCCGTGGTAGGCAGCACTTCTGGCAAGGCAGGAGCCGCTTCACCCTGAGGTAATGCGGCACTTAAACGGGTAGCGATACTTTGAGCGCGATCTTTGTCGAGCGCCCCGACGATGGCAATAACCATATTGCGCGCAACATAGTGGCGTTGATGGAAAGCCGAAAAATCGTCGCGCTTTAACGCAGCAACACTTTCCTCATTGCCGTCGGGCGGCGATCCGTAGGGATGTTCACCGTAAACATCAGCATAAAAAGCTTCGTCGATGATCGCTCCGGGGGACTGCTGTTTGTGCCGAAACGCGATCATGGCACGTGCCTTCAGACGGTCAATCGCATCAACCGCAAAGCGTGGCCTGGCCATCGCCGCCTCCATCAGGGCGAGTGCCGGAACCGAATACTCTTCTTGTGCCATCGTGCGCAGCCCTAAATAGGCCATATCGCGCCGCGCGCCGGTCGACAACTTTGCGCCGGTGGCGCCGAGTTGGTCGCTGAAGGCGTTCGCGTCGAGTTCATCCGTACCCTGGGTCAGTAAGGCACTCGTGATATTTGCGACGCCCTTTTGCTCACCATCGCGAGCGCTGCCGGCTGCGAAAGTCACACGCACGTCGAACATCGGTATTTCCGGCGCTTGAACGTACAAAACCCGAGCGCCGGCGTCAGTCGTCCAGGACTCAATACTCGGCCCTGCGATTGAATCGACGGATAGCACGAGGCTGCCCAGCACGAAAAGGAAGCGATTTATTCTTGCAATCATTGTGCTGCCTCCGGGAGCAGATGAGCGACGGTCAAAGATTCCGGGCGCAGGTATTTTTCGGCGACAAGGCGAACCTGTTCGCTGGTCACCGCTTTGATGTTGGCGGTATAAGCGTCATTCAGGCGCCAATCCAACCCGACAGATTCAAGGCTGCCGATGATGATGGCCTGATGCTGCATGGAGTCACGCTCGAAAACGCTGTCGGCGACAACCTGGGTTTTTATACGCTCCAACTCGTTCGCAGTCGGCGGAACCCGTTTAAGTTCGTCGATTTCCGCAAGAATTGCTTTTTCGAGTTGCTCAAGCGACGTGCCGTCGCGCGGCACGGCGCTGAACTGGAACAAGGTCGTCATGCGTTGCGCAGACGAATACCCGGCGCTGACGTGGGAAGCCACTTCCCGGCCGCGGACCAGGTTGCGCTGCAGTCGCGCACTGGCGTCGCCATCGAGTGCCTCGGACAGCACATCCAGAGCATAGATTTCCCAGCTTTCGATGTCCGAATCTGCGACCGCCTGCAGCAACACCGGCGCTTTGTATCCCATGACGAGGAAAGGAATCCGCGCTTTGTCGCTGCTGAAACTAACCCGTTTGATGCCCCGCTGCGGGACCTCAGGACGCGGCTTTGGTGGTGCGATGGTGCGCGCCTTGATCAGACCGAAATGCTCCTTGGCAAGTGCCAGAACCGCTTGCGCGTCGACATCGCCGACCACAACGACAGTTGCGTTATTGGGTCCATACCAGCGGGAATACCATTGACGTAAGTCATCGCCAGTCATGTTTTGAATGTCGGATTCCCAGCCGATGACCGGGTATCGGTAAGTGCTGGTTTGGTAGGCTGCAGCACGAGTTGCCTCAGAAGCAAGCGCTTGAGGATTGTCGTCCGTTCGCAGCCTGCGCTCCTCCAGTACGACGTTGATCTCTTTGGCGAATTCAGCGTCATCAATAACGAGGTTTTGCATGCGATCGGCTTCGAGCTTGAAACTCAGGCTGACATTCTCGGCCGACCATTGTTGGAAGTAAGCGGTGAAGTCGGAACTGGTAAAGGCGTTTTCTCGCCCGCCGTTTGCCGCCACGATCGCAGAGAATTCCCCGACTCCAAGCGTTTTCGTACTTTTAAACATCATGTGTTCGAGCGCGTGGGAAACACCCGTAATGCCGTCGTACTCATACGATGAGCCGACCCGGTACCACACCATGATTGCCGCAACCGGAGCTCGATGGTCTTCCTGAACAATCAGCTCAAGCCCGTTATCGAGAGTGAATTCGTGGGTGCGCTCAGATGCAGCCAGGGCCAAAGGCGATCCACTGGACGCCACTAAAATCGCGATCATCGCAAACGTTCGCAAAACTCTCTCTCCTGTAAAAACGTGCTGCTGGTTCAATCGACTGCGGAGCAGCGATTTCGTTCAGTCGCACGAGTGGATCGGATGCCAGACGGCTGGCTGGCCGCAGGTGCCCGTTTATAATTCAACGGAACTCGTGTGGTTCTGGCCCGCAATAAGTAGCTGACATCGAAGCGACGTCGATGCTAACAGTCCGCCGGACGGCGGGACAATCGCTAGTACGCTCGAGGTCTGTGCCAGGTAGCTACCAATCGCTGGGCAGTGAGCGATTGCCTCTCGCCGCTAGGCTGCTAGGATAGCGCCTGCATAAATTTGCCGACCGCCGGACCCGCGCGATGCGGAAAGAGTAACTATTTCATCGATGTTTTCCCGCCTTAAAGCTGGCATAGCAAAAACCCGTGCGGGCCTGGTTAGCGGCATCTCGCGACTTGTAGGTCGAACCGACCGTCTCGATGCTGCAACTCTCGAAGAACTGGAGACCCTGCTGCTGTCGAGCGATGTCGGCGTAGCAGCCACTGGGCGACTGGTTGAACGGGTGCGGACGATTGATAGCAGCATCACGCCAACTGCTGCCATCGAACGAGAAATGCTGGAAATATTGACGCCTTGTGAACAACCGCTGACATTCGAGAGTCAGGAAGCTGGCCCGTTCGTGATCCTTGTCGTGGGCGTCAACGGAGTCGGCAAAACCACCACCATTGCCAAGATTGCGCGACAGCTCCAAGCGAACGGTCGCACCGTCATGCTGGCGGCCGGCGACACATTCCGCGCTGCGGCCGTCGAGCAACTCAAAACCTGGGGCGAGCGTCTGGATATACCGGTCATTGCACAGGGCGCGGGCGCTGATTCTGCTTCAGTAATATTCGATGCTTGCGCTGCCGCCAAGGCTCGTGGCATTGATGTGCTCATCGCGGATACCGCTGGGCGCCTGCATACCCAGGACAACCTGATGGCTGAGCTCGGCAAAGTCCGCCGGGTGATTGGCAAACACAATGCGGCCGCGCCTCACGAAACACTGCTCGTGCTCGACTCAACGATGGGACAGAACGCTATCAACCAGGCAGAGCAGTTTTGCGCTGCTGTCGACGTCTCCGGGGTGGCGCTGACCAAGCTCGACGGCACGGCCCGCGGCGGAATGATTTTCGGCCTCGCCGAGGTTCTCAAGTTGCCCATTCGCTACGTAGGGGTAGGAGAGCAAGCAGACGATTTGCAGATTTTTCGGGCTGCTGATTTCGTCACCGCGCTACTGGAAGATTTTGGCGGCGGCAAAGATTCCGATTCGTGATTCGGTTCGATAACGTATCCAAAGTTTTTCCGGGCGGGAACGAAGGTTTACGCAATGTCAGTTTTTCTGTTGAGCCCGGCGAGTTCGTTTTCCTGACCGGGCATTCAGGGGCCGGAAAAAGTACCCTACTGCGCTTGATCGCTTTGCTTGAACGCGCGAGCCGTGGGCAGGTATTGGTGGATGGACGCAATCTGGCGCGAGTGGAGACCCGCGATATTCCCGCCCATCGGCGCGCGTTGGGGATGATATTCCAGGAACATCACCTGCTCGCTCGCCGCAGTGCTTTCGACAACGTAGCTGTACCCCTGTGGGTTAGCGGGATCGGCCCATCAGAAATCCGCAAGCGGGTCCGTGCGGCACTCGATAAAGTAAGTTTGCTGCATAAGGAACACGCCATTGCGAGCACGTTGTCGAGCGGCGAGCAGCAACGCGTCGGCATCGCACGCGCCGTCGTCAATCGCCCAATGATGTTGCTCGCCGACGAGCCGACCGGAAATCTTGATCCGACGCTGTCCCGCGAGATTATCGGCTTGTTCGAGCAGTTCAACCGCGTTGGGGTCACCGTTGTAATCGCAACCCATGACACCGAAGTGCTAAGGCTGCATCCGCGCCGCACCATTGAGCTGCGTGAGGGTAGTGTGGTTAGTGGCGCTGGTGAATCCTGATGGCGCGGGGTGCAGCGAGCCTGACAGGCGCCCGACGCGGGCTGCGCAATCCGTGGCTGCTGGCGCACCTGCGGGCACTTCGCGATGGCTGGTCACAATTGGTGGCGAACGTACTGCCAACCGGAGTCAGTGTCGCGGTTATGGCCATCGCGATTGGCTTACCAGCGACGCTATTTGCGCTTCTTGATAACCAACGAGCTTTGTTCTCGGAATGGGGCTCGCAACCGACGCTGTCGGTCTTTCTCGCCCATGGCAGCCCCGAGGGAGAAGCCCTAAGAATCGCCGGAGAGTGGCGCAAACAGGAGCAAATTGACGCCGTTGAGGTCATTTTTGCAAGTAAGGCGTTAGCGCAATTCAGTGCCGCTACTGGATTTTCGCAGGGCTCGGACGACGCACCGAATCCGCTGCCGAACGTGTTGATCGTCACGCCCGATCCGTTGACCTGGAATCATCGAGGAGACGGTGAACTACTCAAGTTCCTGCGTGCCGAACCGCTGGTCGACTCTGTGTTAGTTGATTTCGAATGGATCGAACGGTTGCGCAGTTTTAGTGCGCTCGCCGAGCGCGGGGTCTGGATACTCGGCGTCACGTTGCTTCTTACGATCGTGCTCGTGATCGGCAATACGGTGCGCTTGCTGGTCCAGGAGCAGCTTGCGGAGATTGAGGTCCTGAAGCTGGTGGGCGCCACGGATGCTTTCGTGCGCCGACCTTTCCTATATAGCGGCGCAATTCACGGTTTGTTGGCCGGGATTCTGGCGGCGGCCATGCTTGAGGTGGTGTTCGCCGTGCTGGCAGGACCGGTTGCGGATCTTGCGAGCGCTTACGTCAGTGAATTCCGACTCGACTCGCCTGGATCCGGTTATCTCGCCGATTTGATTGCGCTGTCCGCAACTATCGGGTGGCTTGGAGCGTGGCTGGGTACTTTGCGGACTTTGCATCAGTTCGAACCTGTCACTGAATAATTAGCACGCAGCAGGTATTTCGAGTCGGGGCGGGAACTCCCAGGCGCGTTAGCACTCTATTCGATGGAGTGCTAAAATTGAGGTATTGATTCTTGGAGAGGTGCGCACGATGACTACTGCACTGAATTTACGTCTGCCTTCGACCGCCGGTTCGCTGGAAAGCTACTTTGACGCCGTGAACCGAGTGCCCTTGTTGACCCTCGAACGCGAGCAGCAACTGTCGCAGCGGTATCGCGATGACGACGATATCGAAGCCGCACGCGAGTTAGTGCTCGCTCACTTACGCTTTGTGGTTAAAGTGGCACGCGGCTACGGCGGCTACGGGCTGCAGCAGGGCGATTTGGTCCAGGAGGGCAATATCGGCTTAATGAAGGCCGTGAAGCGCTTTAACCCGGAATTCGGGGTGCGCCTGGTGTCGTTCGCCGTGCACTGGATTAAAGCTGAAATTCACGAATTCATATTGCGCAACTGGCGCATTGTTAAGGTCGCGACAACGAAAGCACAAAGGAAGCTCTTTTTTAATCTCCGCAGTGCAAAAAAAGCGCTCGGATGGATGGGCACGACTGAAGTTGATTCGGTCGCGCGGGAGCTTGGCGTCGAAGTCCGCGAAGTATTAACCATGGAGCAACGCCTGAGTGCCCACGATGTTGGCTTTGACGGTTATGGTGATAGTGATGAGGACGCGTTTGCGCCATCGGCTTACCTTGAAGATCGACGCTTTGAACCAGCGGCCGCCTATGAGCGGACACAGCATAGCGAGCAAAGGCTGGGCCAGCTCAGCGACGCTATGGAATCGCTCAACGAACGCAGTCGGGACATTATCGTCAGCCGTTGGCTGACCGAACCGAAAGCGACGCTTCACGATTTGGCAGGCCGTTATGGAATTTCTGCCGAGCGCGTTCGACAGCTGGAAAAGAGCGCATTTGAGAAAATGCGCGGGATTATTCCGGAGCTTGAATTAGGTGCGGTCGATAGTTGAGCGATTTCGGCAGCGTTCAGGCGCTGCCGATTAACTGCACCGCTAGTGGCGCGTAGTGATCGAGAAAAAAGAAGACGAATAGCAACGCCAGATACACGATTGAGTAGCGGAAGGTCCGCATAGCCAATTCGTCATCATGATCGCTCTGCATACGGACAACGTAATACAAAAAGATCGCATCCAGTACTAGCGCCCCTGTCAGGTAAATCTCCCCGCTCATATAGGTCACGTAAGGGAGGAGCGTGGCGAGTATCAGGATCACGGTATAAAGCAGAATTTGTTGCCGAGTGAATTCAACACCGTGCGTAATCGGCAGCATTGGAACTTCCGCTTTCGCGTATTCCTCACGCCGATAAATTGCGAGCGCCCAAAAATGCGGCGGCGTCCACGCAAAAATAATCAAAAATAACAGTAAGGAATGCGGGTCTACTGTGCCGGTCACGGCGGTCCAGCCAAGTACCGGGGGTGCGGCACCGGCAGCACCTCCGATCACGATGTTCTGAGGTGTTGCGTGCTTCAGATAGCGGGTATAGATCACCGCGTAACCGATAAGTGATGCAAAGGTCAGCACAGCGGTCAACAGGTTAACGAACGCGACCAATACATACATCGAGATGCTGCCAATCAGCAGCGCAAAGCCGAGCGCCTGGTTACGCTCCAATCCTCCTTGGGGCAGGGGCCGGTCGCGGGTTCTGGCCATCAACGCGTCAATTCGATAATCGGCGACGTGATTCAGAGCGGCAGCGGAGGCGGCAGCAAGGCCGATGCCAACGGTCGCCGACAGGAATAAGGTCCACGGCACGCCATTCGGAGTCGCAAGAAACATTCCGATAATGGCAGTGAAGACGATCAGAAAGACAACTCTCGGCTTGCATAGCGCGGCGTAGTCGCGCCACTGGCTGAAGGCTGATGTGACGATGAAATTAGAAGTCATCAGAAATAGTGTCTTTCAAGGTTCCGCGGGTCGCATGCAGTAGCGTGAGCACGCTCATGAGTAAAACGGCTGCGCCGGCGTTGTGAGCGATTGCGGGAACCAGCGGCAGACCGGCAAGTACGTTGGTGATGCCGAGGGTAATTTGCGCAGCGAGCGCGCCGAGTATACACCAGCCAAGACGTCGTAAAGATGGATCCACGCTGCGCTGTGCGCCCCAAATGAGGCACGCAATGACAATCGTTGTGGCCGCCGCACCGATACGGTGAGTAAGGTGAATGGCGGTTCGGGCAGGTGTATCGAGAACCCCGAATTCATAATTTACACCGAGGCCGCGCCACAGAATAAAGGCCTCCTCAAAGTCCGCTTTCGGCCACCATTGCCCGTGACAAGTCGGAATATCGGTACACGCGAGCGCCGCGTAATTCGCACTCGTCCAGCCACCAAGAAAAATCTGCACAGCCAACATCCCGAGGCCAACCCACGCCATGGCGTGCAATCCCTTCTGGCTGTTACGCGCTTGCGCCGCGGTCTCGACGTTTAGGAAGTTCCACCACAGCAATGCAAGCGTCGTCAGACCTCCCAATAAATGGGCGCAAACGATGGCAGGTTTCAGCAACAGCGTGACTGTCCACATGCCCAACATCCCTTGGAAGACGACCAAAGGAACGAGCCAAAATGCAGCAACTCGGGTCGCTCGTGGGTGTGGTCGCCGCCACGCCATCCAGGCCAAAACGACAATACCGAGGCCCAGGGCGCTGGCGAGATAGCGATGAATCATCTCGCGCCAGGCCTTGCCAGCCTCGAGCGGGCGCGTCGCCCAGTCGAGGCT